>Ga0255047_10003301_pt1 | contig 10164 bp, 12 predicted proteins | sample JV7_2_1_MG_FD_183640 | JGI IMG/M metagenome (GOLD analysis project Ga0255047, IMG submission 183640) | Seawater microbial communities from Jervis Inlet, British Columbia, Canada - JV7_2_1 | ecosystem: Environmental > Aquatic > Marine > Inlet | place: Canada: British Columbia | collected 2016-10-06 | reverse complement strand
GCGCCCACTACTTCTGCGGCGACCACTACTTCTGCGGCGACCACTACTTCTGCGGCGCCCACTACTTCTGCGGCGCCCACTACTTCTGCGGCGCCCACAACAACCTCACCAACGCACCCGTAAGGCATCGATTCGACTCATCCTCTTGATCCCCGATAGTGACCTACCAACCCGGGCCTTTTCCGTCTCGCGGCCTCATGTAACAATTTCGAACACTTTGGGACGCTGGGGTGATGTCACCGCTGGAATCCGAAGTCATCGATTGTCGAGGTCGGTGTGTGCGTATCCGCGTTACTTGGCGTGGGTGGTGAAGAAGCTCCAGATGATTTCGCTGGCGCTGACATCAGGGTTGCCTGCGATTCGGGGTGGCCACCGATGTGTCCCCCCGTCGATCCGATAGAAAACTACGGAAGCCGACATCGGACAGTCGTAGGACCACTGTGACACTGAGTCGGAGATCGGATTTTCTGGTGGCTCGGCATCGCATCCGTTGCGTTCTGCCCACAACGTCACCTTCTCGGTGACGCCGAGGGCGAGGATCGGGTTTTCGTTCATTGGAAGGTCGCCGTAGTTGCGGTCAATATCTGTTGGCAGGAGGCTGCGTTTAAGAGCGTTCTCCACTCCGCCGTCGAACGGCTCGTACTGGTCGCTGGTTCCATGGAATGTGACCATCGGTACCGATTCTTCTGGTTGGCAGTCTTCGCCGAAATCCATGATTCCCGCGACTGGGGCGACTGCGGCGAAGCGCTCGGAGAGTGTGCAGGCGAGGGCGCTGGTAATCCAGCCGCCGTTCGAGAATCCGGCCGCGTAGATGCGACCAGAATCAATGCACAGCTCGCTGCTGATGTCATCGACCAGATCGGCCACAAACGCGATATCAGGGTTGTTCATCGAAATGTCGACTTCGGCTTCATCGAGTTCGAAGAGCCAACGCTGCACATCGCCTCGTCCCTCAGGAACCGCCGTGATGAACCCCTTCTCGTCACCGAGCTCGCCGAGGTTGGTGGAGCGGAAGAATTCGGAGGCCGTCTCGGTATACCCATGGAACCCGACCACCAGGGGTACCGGCGCCGATCGATCATGTGCTTCGGGAACACGCAGCATGTAGCTGCGAGTCAGTCCAGCGCTCTCCAACTCTCGTGGTGAAGTCCCGGTGACCACCTCCGACGACGCAGCGCAGCCGGTCGATGGGTTGGTCGGAGCCGCGGTGGAAGTAGCACCAGCGGTTGCAGCGGTGGTGGCGGCTGGGGTTGCTGACGGAGCGTCTGTCTCAGTGGTCGCGTCATCGCCGCAGGCCGCGATGAGGAGCATCAGCGCGACACCGAAAGTAAGTCGTCTCACGGGGGTCCTTCCTTTGCCCCCTCCCGTGAATGGCATCAACCGTACACGTTCAACCGGAGGTCCAATCTGAGAGCGGACCTCCGGTACGGACCATTCCGTCCTGTTAGCTGGAAGATTCTTCTGGTGACATTTACGAGCAGTGGCGGAAGGAGCAGTGCTGTAGCTTGATGTGAGGGAGGGGATCGATGGATGGAATAGCGAACGGGAGGTAGGGCATGTCGTTCGACTCGATCATCGCCGGGATCGAAGGCAACGCTGCGAGAGATGGTTTCGAGGCGAAGGAGATCGAGGGATTCGATCGGGTGTGGCACAGGCGGAAGTTCATGCTGAGCCGGGTTGGTTTGGTGGATGCCGTCGTCACCATTCGAGTTGCCGAATCTGTCACTGAGCTCGACCTGGTCCGTCACGAGGATGATGCTTTTGTCGTCGCTCTCGGGGTGAAGACCTGGCTGCCGCGTGGGCTCGGCTCCGCTGTTGAGGTGCACCCGATCACTCTTGCTGGCAACGCCGACGCGGATGCGATCACATACGCCGGCGGCTCCATGAGGAATCGATGGTCGGCGATGACCATGCACGCCCTAATTCACGGCAACCCGCCGCAGACGGTGGTGTTCGAGGGCGGCAAGGTCTGGGGCGCCGCCTACGTTGGGAGCGTACGTTCCCAGCTCAAGGCGCTCGTCGGTTGACGTTGGCCCGGCAGGCGAGGCTTGGCTCTTTTGGAACCGAGCCGGACCTCTTCTCTCTGATGACATTTACGCACCGTGGCGGATGGTGCGGTGCTGTCGTTCGCTTGGGTGCCTGTGGGGTGTAGCGGATAGACGTCCGACGGCGCGGCAGGCCAAAAGACCCTGGTTCGAACCGAGGCCCATGACAACCATGGGCATCTGGGAGTTACAGGGGAGGACAAGATGGCTGACCACGAGCATGGTGCGTGGACCGGATGGAAGGCGCGGGCCTACGCGCTCCTCCATCGCAATCCTGCTGCCAGCCGAGCGGTGGCGGACTGGGCTCAACTCGAACCTTCACCACGCAGGATCGCATGACCGAGCTGATGATCGCCTGGCGCGAGATCGGTGTTTCCCACTTCATCATCGAGGGGGCCGCACCTTTCGACGATGAGACGGCCGAACGATTCGCGACACAGATCAGGCCCCACGTGGATGCGGCCTGAGGACAGCGCACCGGCAGGAGTCCTTCAGCACCCCTGTCAAGACTTCGCCATCCCGCTCGGGTTCAAAGTCGAGGCGCGATCCTTGGGCCGTTAAGACGCAGTCGGTAATGGAGCGCTAAGGACGAGTCGTGCTGGTCGCATATGCGTCGAATACCCCGGACGTGACAGGCTCAAGGCCCGCCGACATACCGACGTGACATTGCGGCGCAGTGGCGGATGGTGAGGTGCTGTCGCCACTGGCCCAAGTCACACGGCTCGACTGGTATGCAGTGGGTCATAAGATGTGACCGCTGTGGACCTCTTCCTTGCTGGACTCCTGATCTTCTCGTTGCGCCTCGTTGATGTGTCGCTGGGGACACTGCGCATAGTGCTGCTCACCCGCGGGATTCAGTGGCAAGCCGGGCTGGTGGGGTTCTTCCAAGCGCTTACCTGGGTGATCGCCGCCGGCCAGGTGATCAACAATCTGGACGACCCGGTACGCATTGTGGCCTTCGCCGCTGGATTCGCTGGCGGCACGGTGTTGGGGGTCACGGTCGAGCGTTGGCTGGCCGTAGGCACGACGATTCTGCGCGTCGTGGCTCCTGTCGACAGCCCACAGGTTGCCGCAGCTCTGCGGGAGGAAGGCTTCAAGGTGACCGTCCTCAACGGTGAGGGCCGTGACGGCGATGTGCGTCTGACGTTCACAGTGATCCCTCGCCGCATGTCCAAAGCGGCTGTGGAGGTCATTCGTGTGATCAACCCGGACGCTTTCGTCGTCCTTGAAGATGTGCGCGCGCCTGAACCCCGTTATCGCAAATCAACCGCAGTACGCAGTTAGCAGCTTGGTGCCGCGGTCCAGCGAGTAGTCCACAGCCCGCTGTGCCCACGGCGGCCTGTTGGCTCTGGTGACATTTACGAGCAGTGGCGGATGGGACGGGTAGGTCACCGGACCCTCAGCACCCCTGTCAAGACTTCACCGCTGTTCCGTTCAGAATCCGATTCTCGGTCGGCAGCAAGCCGGCTGAGTCATTCGTGGGTACGACCGCGATTGTCTCTCGGTGCTTGGACGGCCTCGGGCGGTGAGACGGACACCTATGCGGAGGCGGTCCAGTTGGACGGCCCAACGACACTCGGGTCAGACGACTCGATGAGCACCGAGGTGTCGGTTGTCGCGACGAACTCACCCGCCGTCCATACTCCGGCCTCGATGGCGGCTGGGCTACGACCCTCGATATCGGTGCCCCACTTGACGTACGAGACGACAGCTCCGGGGACGTCGAAAGAGGGTCGCGAGAAGAGGCCGATTTCGCCCCCTCTGGGATCCATCGGGCCGATGCCGTGGGCCACGGACACTGCGAGTGCGCCCGGTGGTGGGAGGAACTCGGTCCCGCCGAGACTGATGGCGACCGACTCATCGGGGTTCAGTTCGAAGTCGGGGATCTCCACATATGCCGGTCGCTGGCATAGCCAGTGTCCGGCGAGGGACCCTCGCTCTTCGCCGATGTTGACGATGACCACCATCGGGGCGTCGAATCTCACCAGTCGGATGGCGAACTCTGCCCCGTCGCTCGTTGCGACGGCACTTGGTTGTGTCGTCTCGGTAGCGGTCGTTGAAGGGGCATCGCTGGTGGTGCTGTCGCCGCACGCCGACATCACTAGAAACAATCCGAGGGCGACTAGAAGTTGTCTCATGGGGCCCGGTTCGGCGTCTCCGGCGGCCTAGAACCCTTTCCGGAGGGGCCGATCACTTTGACGAGGATCATCGAACGGGAACAGTACCCCTCGTGAGCATTCCTCCGGAAAACGCGTCGCACCTGGCTGCGGCGCTGCCGTCGACCTCCGCCTCATGTAACGACTTCGAACGCTGGGGGATGGCGCGGTAACTCTCACACCGATCCACGACTGAAAACGCCGCGGAGTAGGGTCGGGTTGCGACCGGTCCGGCTGCGGCCACGGATGGCCCGGTCATGACCAGAAGGGGTGCGGTGTGAGAAGACCGACCATGGCGTTTGCCGCTCTGATGCTTGTCGCTGCCGCCTGCGGTGATGATGATCCGGCCGCCACGTCCAGCATCGCGCCGACGACGACCGGATCCACCGAGGCGGTTGTGTACACGCCGCCGACGGGGGCAGGGGACGTCATTCTGCGGATGGTGATCGGTGTCAACCAGCCCGATCCGCTGGCGATCCTGGAGGCGTTCCCCGAGTTCACCCTGTACGGCGACGGCCGACTGTTGGTATCCGATCCGGACACCCGGGGTGCGTCCTTGCGGAGCCTGATCGAATTCCAGGTGGACCCGGCCGGCATCCAACTGCTGCTGGCCGCGGCAGGAGACCACGGGGCCCTCGATCCACTCGACTCGTACGGATCCACCGACGTCGCTGACAGTGACACAACGTCGTTCGTGGTCGATGCCGGATCGGACCGGGCGACCTTTGGCGTCTACAACGTCACCGGGCAAAGCGGGGACATCACTTCCGAGCAGCTCGCCGCCCGAGCCGATCTGGTGGAACTGCGCGACCTGCTGCGGGACTTTCGGGCCGTGCTGGGGGACGACATCGTCTCAGAGCAGCCGTTTGTGCCCCAAGGCGTGGCCGTGTTCGGTGTGGAGCGCGGTAGCGGAGCCGAACTCATGCTGCCGTTCGACCTGGAGACCACCGGAGATTCCGTCGAGACGAGGATCGACTCGGTGCAGTGCCTGATCGCCACCGGACCCGACGTCGATGACTTGGCCCTGCTTCTGGCCGGAACAGACAGAGGTACCCGGTGGCTGGTCAACGGTGCCTCCTGGGCGATCGTGTTCCGCCCGGTTCTTCCCGATGAGGGCGGCTGCGCGGAGTTGGCCTCGGGATAGCCGGCTTGTGGAGCGTCAGCCTTTCTGCGGGTCCCGCGATCAGTTTGGCGATGTAGCGATTCTCGAACGCTGCGGATGGGGTGGTGTTGTCGTCCAACTCCAGCTCAGAGCACCCACATCGGCCTTGGGAGGCCGAACGCAAAGATGTCCTTGAGGTTTTCCATCGGACCCAATCGGCGGATGCAAGGCGCTCGTGTCGGAGGTCGCTCAGTCCCCGCCGGGTGCGTCTCCGAGGCAGGTCCGCCCTCCGTAGACATCCACGATGGAATCAGATGGGGCGCTGCCAGTCACGCGACCTGAAAGGACGATCCCGGTCGAAAACCCGGGGGTGTACAAGAACATCTCCTCGCTGGTGAACTCTGATACGAAGACCGTCGCTTCAGGCCACAGAGTGATGAGGTCGGCCAGCGGGCTCCGCACGTCGATGCTGTGCGGCATTCCGGCGGTGAGGCCGACTCCCATGGGCGATTGGTAGCCGTACCCGGTGAAGTTCTGTACTCCGCCGGAAACGACGTATTCGGCGTCTGTGAACAGGAACCAGATGACTGCTTCGTCGAATGCCCAACTCACCTTGCGGTACTGGTTCCCGGGACAGAGGATGTCGCTCGGAAGTAGCCCTGTGTCGCTGTGGGGTGGTCCCCAGAGCGACTGGGCGGTAGCAAGCACCGACTCTGGATCCTCCCCGAACATGGCAAATCCGATGCCGTCGGGGTCGAATACAACCTGGGGCAGTGCGGCCGTGGTAGTCGGGGCTTGGGTGGTGACGGTGGACGTAATGACCGGAGCTTGGGTGGTGACGGTGGTCGTGGTCGTGGTCGGGGCTTGGGAGGTTGCTGTGGAGGTGGTGGCTTGGGTTGTGGATGGCGGGGGGAGAGGGCTGCCAGCATCCCCGCAAGCGATTGCTGCCAGCGTCAAAAGAACGAGAACAAGCCACCGGCTGCGCACTTCATGCTCCTCGCGGTTGGTTCTGGGATGAAAGACTACTTCGGCGGTTCGCGGCGAAGGGTCTCAGACGTTGAGTCCGCTGGTGGCGAATACGCGGTGCGGCACTGAGAAGTCGCCCGGAAACTCTTTGGCGAGCAGCGCGGCCAGCTCAGCGTCGAAGCGCTCGACTTGTTCGGCGCTCAGGGCTGATCCGACGCCGTTGCAGGTACGGATGCGTCCTCGCCAGCCAACGCTGGTGAAAGGCACGTCGATCACGTAGCTGAAGCTCTCGACCTGTTGGAAGCCGCCTCGATCGAGATCCTTCACTTGTTCTGGGTGGATGCCGCGCCAGCCAGCCTTGGGCCAGCCGGGGTTGTGCTGGAGAATCAGATCCTCAGTGCGGCCGGCCACATTTCCGGGCAAAGCGAGATAACTGAAGTCGCAGATGATCAAGCGACCGCCGGGGACGAGGATTCGTTTGACCTCTTGGATTACTTCATCAGCGTCAAACCACCACCAACATTGTCCGGCTGCCGCAAGATCGAAGGTAGCGTCGTTCAGACCGCTCGCTTCGGCTGGAGCTTCGACAAAGTCAATGGACAGTCCGCGGTCAGCGGCAGCTCGGCGAGCAACCTCCAGTAGCCGGGGGGCGATGTCGAGGCCGGTGACCTCGAGGTCGCGAGCACCGAAGCCCAAAGCGAGCGATCCTGTGCCGGTGCCCAGATCGAGGGCACGCTGATCAGACGTGATCCACCCCTCAGTCAGCAGACGGTCGAAGAAGTCCTCCGGAAATCCGGGGCGATACTGTTCGTAGTCGACGGCAGTACGGCCGAAGTCGATGATCCGACCCTCATGGTCCTTGGATTCGGCGCCATCGCTCACAAGAGGAGGCTACCTCTCGCTCTTCGGGGGTCGGACCGGGTGCATGGATGATGGCAGCGCGGACGCGTTGTTGGTCGACCGTCGATTAGCGTGCGAGGTACCTCGACATAGTTGAAGAGAGGTAGCGATGAGACTGATCATCGGTCGGCAAACGGTGGCTGCTGGTGCGCTCGCGGTGGTGCTTGCTGCCTGCGGGGGAGTTGCTGCTCCCACAACGACGGTCGCAGACCCGGATGTCACCACGACTCCGACGGAGCCCGTGGTCACCGAATCCTCCACTTCCACCTCCTCTTCAACTTCGACGACGCTGGCACCTGGTGGTCCAGCCCTGGCGGTCGAAGGCGACAACAACGAGACGGTCGAGGCGTTCCAGTTTCTTCTCAACTGCAACGGCTACGGAGATCTGACCGTCGACGGCGCCTTTGGTCCGGCAACACTCACTGCCGTCGAGGCCGCACAGGCGGGCCTGGGCCGCGCGGTCACCGGTGCGCCCGACGCCGAGACGATGGCGGATCTGTCACGTTCATGCTCCGACAATCGCCGCTTGCCCGGCGACGGTGATGGTGTGATAACCGTGTTCGGCAACGCAGCCCCCGGGGACCCCGAGGTGTTCTCGGTCGCCCTGCTGGCGGGCAGCACCCTGAGCGTGACCGTCACTCTCGGGTTGGGACATCTTGTGACGGTCCGCGCTGCCGATGGCTCCGAGATCGCACCCTCAAGCGAAACGATTTGGGAAATCGCCACCACCCAGGACCACCTCATTGAGGTCAACTCACCCTCGGGTCCAGTGATGTTTGCGCTTGCAGTCAACGTGACTCCTGGTGTCCAGGAGACGGGCGACTGGATTCTTGCTACTGACAGCATCAGCTACCGGGGCACCAAGCTCTCCTTGGGGGACGACGCCCAGACCGTGATCGACGAGGTTATTGGCTTCCTCGGCCACGGCATCCGAGGGTCCTACTTGGAATTCGACACGGATTGGTACACCATCACTGACCCGCAGGATCTGGGTCTCCGCGGCGTCTTTATTGAGGGATTTGCCTTGCTCTTCTTCGGTCCCGATCCGGTCCACCCTGCTGAGCCCGAGACGTTCGAACGGTGGCGGTTCGAAGGTCCTTCCGATGACGGAGCCGGAGTCGCCAGGCCCGACGACTACGCCACAACCAGCGAAGGCATCACCGTCGGTGATGCGCTGCTGGACCTGATGGCTGCCTATGGGAGCGACGTGGATGCGGGCAGCAACAGCGAGGAGCATTATTACCGGTTCTCCGATTCCGGTGGCGAGATTTGCTTCTACTTCGGCGCCGCAGCTCCTTCGAACTCGTCAACCATCGTCGAGATCGCCTCGGAGTGTCGCGGGTAGCCGACGCTGTTGAGGCCTACCTTCTGGTGAACTGAGCCACGGTTTCGATGTGGAAGGTCTGCGGGAACAGGTCTACCGGAGTGGCCAGATCGAGTCGGTATCCGGCATTGTCAAGGTGTCGCACATCCCTGGCCAGCGATGCGGGATCACATGACACATATGCGATCGATCGGGGTCCACCGGCGGTTACGGCCGCCACCCCGGCGGCCCGCAATCCCTCTCGGGGAGGGTCTACGACGGCGATCTCCCAGCTTGTGCCGATGTCCGCATCCTCGACCGCTCCTTTGACTACCCGATGGTCGACGCCGGCTTCCGCCAGGTTGTGGCGAAGATCGAAGACGGCAAGTCCGTTCGCTTCGACCGCAATCACACTCTCTGCATCTCTGCCGATCGTTGCGGAGAACAACCCTCCGCCCGCGTAGGCGTCCAGCAGGGTCTCTCCGGGCTGAGGTCTCAAGGCCGCGGCGACCAGATCGACCAGAGTCTCCGCTCCTGCAATGTGGTTCTGGAAGAAGGCGTCACCGGTAATGCGCAGGTCGGCCTTGGCGACCGTCTCGTGGAGGTCCCCGCTGCCGATCTCGGCATGAACGCCACTGCGGTCCCGGCGAGAGACCCCGCATCCCCAGGTTTCGGCCCCGTCCGGGAGCGGGCCTCTGATGATTGCCAGCACAGAGCCGGTCGTCGTTGACACCCGAAGAGTCACCGCACGTGCTTCCCCCAGATCCGTGAGCCTCTCGTACACACGGGCGAGGGTCGGGTCGAGCAGCAAACACTCAGAAATGGGTACGAGGGTGTGGCTTCGACGTTCCGTCAGCGCCGGTGTCCCGTTTACTACCGAAAAATCCATCCGGTTCCGGTAGCCGTATTCCGGGCCAGGGGCAATGGTCACACCGACCGGCGGCTGGTCGAGACCACCGAGATGGGCGAGTTGACCGGCCACGATCGACTGCTTCCACTCCAGCTGAGACGGGTAGTCGGCAAACTGCCACTGGCAGCCTCCGCACCGTTCGAAATGGGGGCATGGAGGAGCTACCCGGTGGGACGAAGGGTTCACCACTTCCTCAAGCGTGACCCGAGCCCAAGCCCCCTTGTCCTGTGCCACATCGCCGCGCACCAATTCTCCGGGCATCGCCCCATCGATGAAGTGAGCCTTGCCCTCGATGCGCCCGATGGCGGCACCTCCATGGGCCATGTCGGTGGGGGTGAACTCGATCATTACACCAGCGTATGCACCGCACCCGCTTCTGTCGCAAACGCAGTAATGCGCACAGACCGGCTGAATCCCGCCTACTCGTACTCGCCGATCACCTCGAGAAAAGCCTTTCCGTACCTCTCCAGCTTCACCGGCCCTACACCTGGCGCAGCCAGCAGCCCTGCCGCGGTGGTCGGGCGTAGCTCTGTCATTGCCAGCAAGGTGGCGTCACTGAACACGACGTATGCCGGCACGGCACGTTCGTCTGCGATATCGCGGCGGAGCGCCTTGAGCGCCTCGAACAGGGGGGTGTTGCGTAGGTCATCTGCCGAAGAGTCCAATCGGCCGCTCCGTTGCTCTCGCCCTCCCATCGGACTCGTCGTCCCGGCGAGAATGTCTGCCCCGGTGCATACGTCGCATGACTCGCCGCAATCGTCGGTTTTCTCTCCAAAGTATGC
>Ga0255047_10003300_pt1 | contig 10165 bp, 9 predicted proteins | sample JV7_2_1_MG_FD_183640 | JGI IMG/M metagenome (GOLD analysis project Ga0255047, IMG submission 183640) | Seawater microbial communities from Jervis Inlet, British Columbia, Canada - JV7_2_1 | ecosystem: Environmental > Aquatic > Marine > Inlet | place: Canada: British Columbia | collected 2016-10-06 | reverse complement strand
GCCTGCCCAGCGCGTTCTTCGAGCGCCGCGAGCATCGGCCGTGCGAATACGTCGCCCACCATCGAGATCACCTGTACGCGGTCGCGCTCGACCGAGCTCCACAACTCCTGGGCGTCAAAGCTGCGCGAGGGCAGGGTCACCACGCAGCCACCGCCCATGAGCGCGTTGATCGCGGTGAACAAACCGGTGCCGTGCATCAGCGGGCAAGCCGGCAGCAGGAACACTGTGTCGCCGTCACCCACGCGTGACAGGTGCTCGTCGAGGTCGGCGGGCTTGTTGGCGCCGGTCACCAGTTCGCCGCCACCACCGAGCGTGCCCCACAGGGCGGCTTGCGGCCACATCACCGCCTTGGGCATACCCGTGGTGCCGCCGGTGTAAAGAAACACCATGTCCTCGCCGCTGCGTTCGATGTCCAACGGCGAGTCGTCACCCGACAGCGCGTCGTCCCAGCTTGTCGCGAAACCTGCGAGCGGGGTTTCGTCTGCCACCTGGACGAGCGTGGTCAACGATTGGTTACTCTCCACCAGCGTCGCGACGCTGTCGGTGAAACAGCCTTCGAATATGACAGCCACGGAGTCGGAGTTCTCCAGTATGTAGGCCAGCTCCTCGGCCCGGTAACGGTAGTTGACGTTGACCGGCACCAGCCGGGCCTTGAAGGCAGCGGCCAGGGTGATCATCCACTCGGGGCGGTTGTAGGCGTAAATGGCCAGCTTGTCGCCGGCCACCGCTCCACGGTCGAGCAGGAAGCGCGCGAGCGCGTTCGAGCGGCGATCGAATTCGGCCCAGGAGATCGCCAGGCCGCCGTGCATCAACGCGGGTCGATCGGGCACAACGCGTGCGATGCCCTCCCATACGTTGGCAAAGTTCCAGTGTTGATTTGAGGCAGCGAGGTCGTTCATGAAGTACTCCTTACAGCCGAGGTGTTAACACGAGGGCCAAGGTTGCTGCAACGTCCGCGGTTCCCGATCCGCCCGCGGAGGCTGGCTTCAGCAGGGGGTAGCGGGCAATTATGCACGGGCGATCGGGTGCGACCGGCACCATTGGAGAAACACTGTATGGACCTTGGCTTTTCAACTGAACACGAAAAGTTTCGCAACGAACTGCGCGCGTGGCTGAGCGATAACCTCGAGCAAAGCTGGAGCGAGTCCTTGCGTGATAGCGGCAACGACGAGCACGCGCTCATCGAAGTACGTCGCCAGTGGCAGCGGCGTATGTACCAGGGGGGATATCTTGGCATGCGCTGGCCCGCCGAGTGGGGAGGCCGCGGTGCCACCGAGGTCGAAGAGGCCATACTCGCGCAGGAAATCGCGCTGGCCGACGCGCCGCCTATCCTCAACGCGCTGGGGCTGGGCCTGTGTGCGCCCGCGCTCATACACCACGGCAGCGAAGAACAGCGCCGTCGCTTCATTCCGCCCATGCTCAACGCCGACGAAATCTGGTGCCAGGGTTTCAGCGAACCGGGGGCGGGCAGTGACCTTGCTTCGCTCAGGCTTAAGGCCGAGATCGATGGCGATTTCTTCGTGCTCAACGGCCAGAAGTGCTGGACTACTTACGGGCCATGGGGCGACTGGATCTTCGTGCTTGCCCGCAACGATGCCGAGGATCGTTACGGTGGCATTTCATTCATACTCGTCGACCTGCACAACACCGAGGGTGTCGAAGTGCGACCGCTCAAGCAGATAACCGGCGAGAGCGAATTCGGCGAGGTGTTTTTCGACAACGCGCGCGTGCCGCGTTCGCAACTCGTGGGCGAGACAGGCCAGGGCTGGAAGATCGCGATGACGGTGCTGGGCTACGAGAGGGGGGGCGCGACCCTGGGACCCGCCACCGAGCTGGGCACCGACCTCTTTGCCCTGCTTCGCACCTGCCGCGAGCTTGGCATCACCGACACGGCCAGTCGCGCTAAGCTCGGACTGCTGGTTGCCGAGTGGCAGGTGTTGATGGCCAACGGCTACCGCACGCTCGCTGGCCTGAGCGAGGGCGACGCTCCCGGCCCTGAATCGTCGATACAGAAACTGGTGTGGAGCGAACTCGACCAGCGCTTGCGCACTACCGCCATCGAGTTGCTGGGACCCGGCGCGCAGTTGTCGCGCCACGATCCATCGGCGCGGGCCGACGTCGACTGGCCGCGCAACTACCTGTGGGCCAGGGCCGAGACTATTTTTTCGGGCAGCTCGGAGATACAGCGAAACATCATTGCCAAGCGAGTGCTCGGTCTGCCCCAGGGCTGAAGGATCGCGCGCAGACAACCGGAAGGCAACGGGCAGAGAACCGGACGAGAGAAAGAAAACATGAGATTCGATATTTCAGAGGACCAACAGCTACTGCGCGATGCCACCCGCGACTTTATCGCCGGTGAGTGCCCCATGGAGGCAGCACGGCGCCTGGCCGAGGAGAGCGACGAGGGCTACTCGACCGACCACTGGGCCAAGCTGGCCGAGCTCGGCTACCTGGGGCTGGTTGCCGGCGAGCAGGCCGGGGGCCAGGGCATGGGCGCGGGCGAGCTGGCCGTCGTGGCCGAGGAAATGGGCCGAGCGTGTTTTCCCGGCCCCTACCTCGACGTGGTCGTGGCGGCGCGCGTACTTGAGCTGGCCGAGCGTGACTCGGTGGCGGCCGACATCGCCACCGGAAAGCTGACCGTGGTTCTGGCCACGCGCGACACCGTGTGGCCAGGCGAGAGTGGCGGTGCGACCTTCGCCGACGGCAGGGTCACCGGCAGCAAAGTCTTCGTGCCCTTTGCCGCCTCGGCCGACAAGCTACTGGTCACCACCGACAAGGGGGTGGCGCTGGTCGACGGGCCGTTCCAACTGGACGCCATGACTACTATGGACGAGGCAACACGTTTTGCCCGTGTAAACTTCGACAACGCGGCCGAGCTGCTGGGTGACAACGCGCTGGTAGAGAAAGCTAACGAGCTGGCCACCATAGGGTCGGCGGCGATGGCGCTGGGTGTGTGCCAGGTGACTCTCGAAATGACGGTGGAATACACGCGCGAGCGCGAGGCCTTTGGTCGCCCTATCGCTGCTTTCCAGGCGTTGCAGCATCGCATGGCCGACATGCTGCTGCGCGCGGAGGGTTCACGGTCTCTGGTTTACCGGGCGGCCTGGGCGCTAGACGCCGCCCAGCCGGAGGCCGCGCTCATGCTGGGCAGCGCCAAGGCCTGGGCTGCCGAGTCGGCGCTGGCCAACTCGCGCGAGTGCCTGCAGATGCACGGTGGCAACGGCTTCACCTGGGAGTATTCTGTGCACCGCTATCTAAAGCTGGCCGGTACGCTCGACCAGTTTAACGGCGCGCGCGACGAGATGCTCGAAAGGGCGTTGCTGGCAGCCGAAGAACTGGCCTCGGAAAACGCGGTTGGCAAAGCCGCGGCTGGCTGACCCCGGGCAACGGAGCACTGGCGTGACGAAGAAAACAAAAAAAACCACAGCTGGTAAGAAACGCGGCTCCAGTAAACCACCTCCGCTGGTAATCGGCCCCTTCGAGGGATTTCCGGTCGACACGCTGCGTTTTCTTTCCGAACTCAAGGCGAATAACGAGCGCGATTGGTTCGAAGACAACAAGCAGCGTTACCGCGAAAATCTTCTCGCCCCCATGTGTTCGTTCATAGAGGCCATGGATTCGGAGTTGGCCCGCGTGTCCGACTGTTTCGTGGCTGACTCCCGGCCCCACGGAGGGTCGATGTTCAGAATATATCGCGACGTGAGGTTCTCGAGGGACAAGAGCCCCTACAAGGAGCACGCCGCCTGCCAGTTTAGGCACATGGCCGGAAACGACGCGCACACCCTCGGTTTTTACGTGCACGTTGCACCCGACGAGGTTTTTTTTGGCGGCGGCATCTGGCGCCCGCCATCGGGTCCGTTGGCCCAGGTGCGCGAGGCCATAGCCGATGACCCCGATGCCTGGAAGAAGGCCACCCGTTCGGCCGCCTTCAAGCGTCGCTTCGGCGAGGTGAGCGGAGATTCGCTCAAGCGCCCACCGCGCGGCTTTGACGCCGAACAGCCGCTGATCGTAGACATCAAGCGCAAGAGTTTTTTTGCCGTGCAGAGGGTCGCCCCCCGCACGATAGAAGAACGTGGCTTTGCCAGGGAAGTGTCGCGCGCTTTCGTGGCGCTCAAGCCTTTGATGTCTTTTCTTGCGACCGCCGTGGGCGTGTCGTTTTCGCTGGACGAGTAACAGGCCAACGACGGCCGGGGAGAACAGGATGGAAGTTGAAGGCGGATGTTACTGCGGTGCCGTGAGGTACCGCGCGGAGGGCGAAGTGGTCTTTAAGGGGCAGTGCCACTGCCGCGAGTGCCAGTACATATCGGGTGGTTCACCCAACCTCGTGTTGGCCCTGCCCGAAGAAGGCTTTGGCTACACCAAGGGTAGCCCGGCGTCGTTCAAGCGCAGCGATCTCGAGAACCCGGTCACGCGAGAGTTCTGTGGCGACTGCGGCACACACATGCGCAGCATTGCGCCGGGCCTGCCCCTGGCCCTGCTCAAGGTGGGCACGCTCGACAACCCCGCCGATTTCGTGGGACCCGACATGGCGATTTTCACTTCCGACAGCCAGCCGTTTCACATGGTGGCCGAGGGCGTGCTTTCTTTCGAAGGCATGCCCGGCTGACGGTCGCCAAGGGTTGCAGGGAGAGTTGTCATGAAAGATTTGTTTTCCATAGCCGGTAAGACTGCGTTGGTAACCGGCGGAAGCCGGGGCATTGGCTTGATGATCGCCCGCGGGATGGTCGAGGCTGGCGCCAGGGTGTACATCAGCTCGCGCAAGGCGGATGTCTGCGAGCGGGTTGCCGCCGAATTGTCGGAGGTCGGCGAGTGCATCGCGCTTCCGGCCGACTGCGGCACTGAGCAAGGTTGCAACGGGCTGGCGGCCGAACTGGCCGAGCGTGAGAAAGAGCTCAACATCCTCGTCAACAACGCCGGGGCCAACTGGGGCGCGCCCATGGAGGATTTTCCCGATGCGGGTTGGGATAAGGTGCTGGCGCTGAACGTCAAGGCCGTGTTTCAGCTCACGCGTGCGCTCGTGCCGCAGCTGGAGGCGGCGGCGCGCAAGGGAGACCCAGCGCGGGTCATTAACACGGGCTCGATCGACGGCCTCAAGCCTCCCATGCTCGACACCTTTTCTTACTCTGCGAGCAAGGCGGCGGTGCATCACCTGACGCGGGTGCTGGCAAAAAAGCTTGCCGAGAAAAACATAACAGTCAACGCGATCGCGCCTGGTCCATTCGAGAGCAAGATGATGGAAGTCACGCTCGAGAGCTTCGCCGAGGCCATTATCGCCTCCTGCCCGATGGGCCGCATCGGCGAGCCCGAGGACATGGCGGGGGTGGCTATCTACCTCGCCTCGCGGGCCGGTGCCTACGTGACCGGGGTCGTCATCCCGGTAGACGGCGGCATCTCGACCACGACCTGAGCTGATGGGCAGAATAGTCGCGGGTGGCAGCTTGCCGTGATAAAAACACGCTTGCCTGTTAAAGTGGTGCCGTCTTCTTCGCGCGACTGCGTGGCCGGCTGGCAGGGCGACACGGTGAGAATCAAGGTGCAGGCTCCGCCCGAAAAGGGCAGGGCCAACGAGTCGGTGGCGCGCAAGTTGGCCGCGTGGCTTGGCCTGCCGAGGTCGGCTGTCACCCTCGCCAGCGGCGAAAAGTCAGCTGACAAGGTCTTTGTTATCCAGGGGATGGGCAAGGGCGCGGTCCGCGACAAGCTGGCATAGTGGCAGCTTTTAACGCGCTCGGCGCGAGGCTTTGCCGTCAGACGTTGAACCTGAAGTGCACCACGTCGCCGTCCTGCATGACGTAGTCGCGGCCTTCAACGCGAGCCTTGCCGGCGTCTCGACAACCCGCTTCTCCGCCCAGCTTCACGTAGTCGTCATAGGCTATGACCTCTGCGCGGATGAAACCGCGTTCGAAGTCGGTGTGAATCACGCCCGCAGCCTGCGGCGCCGTGTATCCACGCTTCAGCGTCCAGCCGCGAACTTCCTTGGGCCCGGCCGTCAGGAAACTGATCAGCCCCAGCAGTGAGTAAGCGGTGTGCACCACCTGGTCGAGCCCGCTGCTCTCTATGCCGTAGCCCTGCAACATCTCCAGCTGTTCCTCGTTGCCCAGGCCGGCTACTTCCTGTTCGAGCTGCGCGGAGATGACGACTACGGGCGCGCCGTGTTGCTCGGCGTGCTCGCGCAGCGCCGCCACCTGGGGGCCCTCGCCGGTGGGGTCGTCTTCGCCCACGTTTGCGCAGTAGATCACCGGCTTGGCGGTGAGCAGCCACAGGTCGGCAAAAAAACTTTGTTCTTCATCGCGGTCGGGTACTTCGAACAAGGCCGCGGGCCGTCCCTGGTCGAGATGGGCGGCCAGCTCGCGCGCCATTTCGAGCACGGGCTTGAGCGACGGGTCACCCCGGGACTGCGACTCGAGTTTGCCTAGTCGTTTTTCCAGGGTCTGCAGGTCGGCCAGCAACAACTCGGTCTCAATGATTTGGACGTCGCGAGCCGGGTCGACGCTGCCCGCCACATGGGTGACGTTGGCGTCTTCAAAACAGCGCACCACGTGAACCACGGCCTGGGTCTCGCGTATGTTGGCGAGAAACTGGTTGCCAAGGCCCTCGCCGAGGTGGGCGCCTTCCACCAGTCCCGCTATATCGGTGAACGTTACCGTGGCGGGGACGAGTTTTTCGGGGTTCACCATGGCAGCCAGGGCCTTCAGGCGGCTGTCGGGTACCGGCACCACGGCGGTGTTGGGTTCGACCGTACAGAAGGCGTAGTTGGCCGCCGCCGCCTGCTCACTGCGCGTGAGGGCGTTGAACAGCGTCGATTTTCCTACGTTGGGAAGTCCTACTATGCCTGCTGAGAGAGCCATCGTCGGCGTATCCTAGCCGTAGCAGGCCTGCGCGTCCACGCGCGCAGCTGGATTTCTGGGAGGCGGTCGATAACCGACCTCAGTTGTAGCGGGCCGATTTACCCTTGGACTCGCCGTGCGAGCTGACCGCAAAGCGCAGGTCGTCGAGAAATCGTTCGATGATCTTCTCGTGGTTGGGGGTGACCATCATGTGCAGGGCCGGTGGTCGCTCCTGGCGGTCGAGGTGCCAGCCGCGTGAGTCCATGACGTCGCCGATCGCGCCCATGTCGTACTGGTCGGAGCAGAAAGCCATCAGGCTGGCGGGCGGATCGCCTACCAGCTGCAGCCCGTCGATAGAAGAGATGCCCGCTTTCAGCGCGGTGCTGGTCTGTGCCACCACGCGAGCGCGCTCGAGGTAGCCCTCTTCGCCCAGGTAGTTCATCACCGCCCAGGCAGCCGCGATGGCCGAGGCCGGTCGCGTGCCCGCAACCGCCAGCGAGCCGTACATGCCGCCGGGCCAGTCGTCAAAAAAGAAGGCCTGGTGGTTGAGCAGCGTATGGGCGTCCCGGTGTATGACCACCGACGCGCCCTTGGTGGCGTAGCCGTACTTGTGCACGTCGGCTGACATACTCGTGACCCCGGGAACACGAAAATCGAAAGCCGGCAGCGGCACGCCTGTCTTTTCGAGAAAGGGCAGTATGAATCCCCCCACGCAGGCGTCCACGTGGCAGAACGCGTTGTGCTCGGCGGCCAGCGCGGCAATTTCTTCTACCGGGTCTATAAGTCCGTGCGGATAGTTGGGCGCCGAGGCCACGAGCATGGCAGTAGCGGGTCCCACGAGTTGGCGGGCGCTGTCGAGGTCGGCGCGCAGGTCGTCTGCCAGCTCGATGCGCCGGCAGGGCATGTCGAGGTAGTGCGCGGCCTTGATGAAAGCCGGGTGGGCCGAGGCGGGCACGAGCAGCTCGGGCTCGGCAATGTTTCGTTCCGCCCGTGCATGGTCGCGCGCCGCCTTGACGGCAGCCAGGATGCTTTCGGTGCCGCCCGAAGTCATGCAGCCGCGCGCGCCCTCGGGGGCGTTGAGCAGGCCGGCGGTCATCTCGACGACTTCTTCTTCCATCACCCGGAGGCTGGGAAAGCGGAAGGGGTTGAGCGCGTTCTCGAAGAGGAACTCTCGGTGGGCGGCCTCCAGTACTTCGTCCACGTCTTCGCCCGCCGGGAACACCAGGCTCCAGGTGCGCGCGCCGCGCCAGTCGGCGTCGTCCTGCTTGAGCCCGCGCATACGGTCCATGACTTCCTGCTTGGACATTCCATTGGGCGTGAGTTTTGCGGCCATGCCTTCTTCTAGCAGCACGCGAGCTTTATGGGGAGCGCCGCGGCAGTCGACCTTGCCACGGGGTGGCGATGATGGCTGACTGTCGGCCGTGAGATTGAACGACGAACAACTGGCCGGCTTCAGGCGTGATGGATTTTACAACGTTGGCCGCGCCTTCGACGAAGCTGAGTTGGCCCAAATAGGCGGCGAATACGACCGCCTGGTGACCGCCGACTCGCAGACCCTGGGCAATGACCTCGAAGGTCGTTACCCCTACCGCGCGATGATGCAGTTTCGCAGTCCCGTGCTGCGCTCTTACATCAACCACCCCGAGCTGATCGAAATCGGCCTGCAACTGGTCGGGCCCGACCTTCGCTGCTGGTGGGACCAGGGCATCAACAAGAGCCCGGGTGCGGGCAGCCACATCGACTGGCACCAGGACAACGGCTACCAGAGTGGCAGCCTGCCCGAGTATCTCACCTTCTGGCTGGCGCTGGACGATTCGGATCTTGAGAACGGTGGCCTGCTCGTTGTGCCCGGTTCGCAGGCCACTGGTCTGCGCGAGCATGAGCTGCGCGGGGTGCACTGGGTCATCTCCGACATCGACGAGAGCGGGGCTGATGAACCCGGGGCCGTGTCCCTGGAAGCGAAGGCGGGCGAGCTGCTGATATTCTCGTCGCTGCTGGTTCACAAGACCGTTGGCAACCACAGCGCCGACCGGCAGCGCAGGGCCTGGGTGATCCAGTACGCCCGCGGCGACGCGAGCAACGATGAGACCGGGGAGGTGTACGACAACCGCGCCTGGGTGGCTCGCGACGGGCAGCGCGTGGAAGAACCCTGGTCGGAACGTCGTTTTGATCTGGCCCGCAATGCGCTCGACGAGGGCTGACTCGATTAGCTGGACTTCGCGACTTACCGCCGCGCGATGGGCTGAACGGCTATTGGTTTGACACCGGTCCCGCGTGTGCCTAGCGTGCGCATTGAGTCGTCTGGAGACACCGTTGCCGGTGTTTCCAACGGGAACGAGGTGAAAATCCTCGGCTGCCCCGCAACTGTAAGGGAGGACGAAAGGCGCAACGGCCACTGGGCTCACACCCCGGGAAGGCGCGCTGAGTAGATCGATCCCCGAGCCAGGAGACCGGGATGATTCGCAGAAATATCTTCAAGTCCGGCGCGGGCCGGCAGGAGGAAGCATGCGGTTATTGGAGGCGGCGCGGGTCGCCGGGATTTCATTTTTTAACACTAGTGTGATGACGGCGACGGCTTTAGCGCTTGCGGCTGGGTTTGCTGTCGTGGCGGGACCGGCCTCGGCGCAGGTCAGCGCACAGGCGGGTTACATTTACGACAGCCAGTTGCTGGGCGACACTACCCAGGGTTGCGTAGCGGCTGCTCCCGGCGGTATTTTTGTCGCCGTTGGGCCCGGTTTCACGGCTGGTGCGCAGCAGCTTGTGTTTGTCACTCCCTCGGGAGCTGAGCGCGTGGTGGCCAGTGGCTTCAATGCGATTTCTAACTGCGCTTACGATTCGGTTGCCGACGTTCTCTACCTCGCCGACAACGCCATGGAGATCGGCGGTGTCACGGGCGACACGGTGTTTGCGCTGGCCCAGGCTTCAACGGCATCGGGACTGACCGCGCTGGGCAACGAACTGGTGGCCGCGGGTACGATACCCTCGGCCTCGGGTGTGGCCGTGGGCCCGGCGGGCGCGGTATACGTTGGCGACGCCGTTGGCAGTGGCGCGGGGCGCGTGGTGGAGCTGAGCAGCAGCGGCGCGACGGATTTCGTAGCCTCGGGCATCGATTTTACTTCCGGCCTGGCTTTCGACAGCGACGGCAGCCTGCTGGTGGCCGAATCCACGGGTAGCTTCGAGTCGAAGATCAGCCGCTACGATTCCAGCGGTACCTTTGTTGAGACGGTGTCCGGACCGACCTTTGCCCACGGAAGCTACGACCTCGCCTTTGACCGTGACGGCAGCCTGCTGGTAACGGGCTCTTTCGGCGGCGACGTTGTCCGGCTGGCGGCGGGTGGCGG
>Ga0255047_10003299_pt1 | contig 10165 bp, 12 predicted proteins | sample JV7_2_1_MG_FD_183640 | JGI IMG/M metagenome (GOLD analysis project Ga0255047, IMG submission 183640) | Seawater microbial communities from Jervis Inlet, British Columbia, Canada - JV7_2_1 | ecosystem: Environmental > Aquatic > Marine > Inlet | place: Canada: British Columbia | collected 2016-10-06 | reverse complement strand
ACTTCCTGGTGGGTCAGACCGACTCGTCCGGTCGTCCGCTGGTTGTTCCTACGTCCAATGGACCGTGGAACAGCGCGGGAGTTGTCACCGAGGCTGGTGGCGCTCAGGGTTCGGTGGGCACGTTCATGGGCCTGCCGGTCTACGCCGATTCGGCTATTGCCGTTGGAGCCAACTCGGAGCTGCCCATCGTGGTCGCCTCGTTCTCGGACAACATCCTCATGGAGTCCGGTGTCCGCACCCGCGTCCTGCCGGATGTGGGCAGCGCTTCGCTGACTGTCCGCTTCCAGGTCTACGGGTACACCGCCATGGCGGCTCGCTACCCAACGGGCATCGCCAAGATCGTTGGCACCGGACTCGTTCCGGCGGCTGGCTTCTAGGCAAGCAACTGTGGCGGGGGATCGGGTTACCCGGTCCCCCGCTGTGGTGCTGACATGAATGACAAGAACTACCTAAAAGCCCTGCATGAGGCGCTCGCGTCCGAGACGGACCCCGAGCGCTTCGCCGCGTTACTCGTGCAACTAGATCGCTTCATCGACGATCAGGTGCGCCGCGCCCGCTCCGTTCCCGATGTTGAGCAGCGCTCCACAAGCCGCCGTGGGACCTAGGTGCAGGGCTTAGGTTCCACGGCTTCACCCTGCGGAAGGACCCCCTGCACATGCCCATCGCCGGAACTTTCTACAGCAATGCCCCGCACGCCAACACCGGATACGGAACACAGACGCGACAGCTCGTCCCCCGCATGATTGGCGACGGCCACAAGATCGCCATTCAAGCTAACTACGGCGTGGAGGCATCCCTGACCGAATGGCAGGGGATCCCGGTCTACCCGCGCGGGTATGACCAGTGGTGTAACGACATGATCGGCCCGTCATTTGATGACTGGACGCAGAGTTGGCCAGATCATCGCCATGTGTTGTTTGGCCTGTTTGATGTCTGGGTAGTCAACTCGTCCAAGCTTGACGAGGTTCCCGTCATCTGGTGGACGCCCGTGGATCATCACCCAGCTCCCCCGGGCGTGATTGAGAAGTTGGACCGCCCTAACTGGACGCCCGTGGCTATGAGCCAGTTCGGCTACGACATGATGCGCAATGCGGGTCTTGAGCGAGCCCGGTACGCACCGCACGCCATTGACACCTCGCTCTACCGTCACACAGAGAACGTCCCTCTAGGTGAGGGCAGTCTCACAGGCCGCCAAGTGATGGGCCTAGATGAATCAGACTCGCACTTTGTTGTTGCGTCCTTCGACGCCAACAAGTCCGCTGGCGGCGTTCACCGCAAGGCGTGGGGTGAAAGGCTGCTCGCCTTCTCCATCTTCGCCAAGCGCCACAGCGATGCCGTTCTGTATATCCACTCGGAGCGCCATGGCGCGATGGGCGGCTGCAAGTTTGACGAGTTGATCAGGGGCGCAGGGATCAACCCCGCACAGGTCCGCTTTGTGAATCAGTGGGCGTTGCGCCTGGGCATCCCTGATAGCACCATGGCCGCTCTGTACTCGGCTGCCGATGTTGTTCTCATGCCGTCACTGGGTGAGGGCTTTGGCCTTGTCGCACTGGAGGCGCAGTCCACGGGGTCGCGGGTGATCCTGAACGACAGCACCGCTCAGACCGAGCTGTGCGGGCCGGACTCCTACCTCGTCAACGGCCAGCCCTTGTGGGATGACAGCCAGAGCGCTTGGTGGTCAACCCCTAATGTCGGTTCCATCGTTGAGGCACTGGAAGACGCCTACAACAGTGGGCGCGGTCCTTCAATGAAGAACAGGCGCTTTGCCCAGCAGTGGGACGCAGACAAGGTCTATCGGGAACACTGGCGGCCAATCCTGCTGGAGGCCCAGCAGTGATCCCGTGCATGGTGGTCCCCATCCTCAACCGCCCAGAACTACTGGACCGGATGCTCTCCAGCGTGGATCACCCGGTGGACACCTTGGTGATCATCGACAACGGCGGCGTGGTGGACCCATCCCTGAATCCACAGTGGGCCAGCAGGACTCACGTCCTAACGATGCCAAGCAACCTAGGCGTGGCGACCTCATGGAACCTTGGCATCAAGTCCACGCCGTTCGCGCCGTGGTGGTTGATCGTCAATTCTGATGTGACGTGGCGCTCTGGACTCTTGGCGCGCTTTGACACCGGAGACGCCAGAGAGGTTCTTCGGCTGTCTGGGTGCATCCCACCGTGGTGCGCGTTCGGCATCGGTGAGGACGTAGTCAACTCCGTGGGGCTGTTTGATGAAGCCATACACCCGGCGTACTTTGAGGACACTGACTATGAAAGGCGCTGTAAGGCCGCTGGAGTGCCTATTCATCTGTCAGGCATAACAGTTGACCACGACAACTCCTCAACCCTTGACGGTGGCTACCACGACGCCAACGCACGCACCTACGCGGAAAACCGCGCCTACTCAATGTCCAAGTCCTATCGGGGTGACATGTCCGAGGGTCGATGGTCGCTCAAGCGCAGGAGGGACCTGTCGTGGGACTGACGGTCCAGCGGGACTGGTACGCCGGAGAGACCATCTGGGTAGTGGGCTCGGGGGCATCCTTGGACTACATAGATGCCTCATTCTTTGACGACAAGCTCTGCGTGGTTGTGAACCGCGTTGGGATAACCAAGCCGCTGCGAGAGTTCTTCACGGTGACGCATTACCACCGAGACGCCATGCTCGTGGCCAACGCCAGACCAGATCTTCCGGTCGTAGTCCCCGAGGCCGACCTGGGGGCCGGTGGACCGGAGGCCGCAGACCGGCAGCCAGAAGAGCCAAACGTCTACCGTTTCCCGACTGGCCCGCAGAGGTTCTCGTCCTTCGATGCACAGAAGCATTGGCCCAGCGACCCAGATGCGCTTGTGGTCGGGCCGACCAGCCTTCACATGACCATGCACTTCGCCCACTGGCTGGGGGCGGCGTCCATCGTCCTAGTGGGTGCAGACTGCGGGACGCTGGGAAGCCGGTCCAACTTTGACGGATACTCCGTTGGGGACAATCCGTTTGAGGTCTGGGGGCGAACACTCCCCGGCGTTGCCGACCAACTACGCAAGCGCGGGACCGCTGTCCATAGCCTTAACCCCTTTGTCAATCTTCAGTGCGAGGGAGTGCCGTACCGCTCCCCGCTCGCCAACATCAACTAACGGAAGGGCGGCGCGATGACATACGCCTCGTTGGGCCAGATCAAGTCAGCCCTGGCTATCTCGTCCACCGACTCGGTAGACGACGAGACGCTCATGCTCGCACTGTCCGCAGCTTCGGAGCAGATTGACGCATACTGCGGTCGCACGTTCAGCGAGACCGGCGTGACGGAGGTGCGCTACTTCGCCTCCTACAAGTCGGACCAAGTTGAGGTTGACGACATGGACGGTGCCCCCACTGAGTTCGCCTACTCCAGCAACGGCAACGGCGTTTACGATTCCACCATTGACTTGGGCAACCTAGCCCTGCTTCCCAGTAACGGAAGCGTGGACGGGCTGCGCTGGCCCACGACGGCAGTCCGCGTGCTTACGACGGAGAACCTGCCTGTGTCGCGTAACGGTGAGCCCACGGTGGCAATCACGGCAACGTGGGGCTTTGGGTACGTCCCCACCTCAGTGGTGCGCGCCTGCATCGCACAGGCGAGCCGCCTGCACGCCCGAAACCTCAGCCCCTACGGCGTGGCCGGTTTCGGAGATATGGGCGTGGTGAGGCTCGCACAGGGCCTTGACGTTGACGTGCAGCAACTCTTGACCCCCTATTGCAAGATTCGGGGCAACCTGTGAGCATCGCCGCACTGCGTGAGGGCTTGGCCACCAACCTTCGGACCATCTCAGGTCTGCGCGTGGTGTCCTACTCCCCCGACGCAGTGGAAGTGCCCATGGCAATCGTGGGTGCGCCAAGCATCGACTATGACACCGCGATGGCTCGGGGAAGTGACGAGTACACGTTCACCGTTGATGTCCTCGTATCCCGGGCTGTCTCGCGGGCCGCTCAGAAGGAACTAGATGCCTACTGCGACCCCGGCAGCATCAAGGCAGCCATTGAGTCAGACCGGACCCTAGGGGGCGCGGCCTTTGATTGCCGAGTCACCTCCCTGAACTCTTACCGACAGGAAGTCGTCGGTGAGACCCCATACCTGTCCGCATCATTCACCGTGCAGGTCGTCACCCAATAAGGAGCCACCATGGCAAAGCTCATCTTTATCAACGCCTTCGTGAGCGTGGCAGGCACGGACCTGTCGGACCACGTCGCATCTGTTACTTGGAACGAAACCGCAGCAGAGGTCTCGGCCAATGCCTTCGGCTCTGGATACGAGGATCGCTTGGGCGGCCTGAAGTCGGCGTCCGTCCAGATCTCGTTCCACCAGGACTTTGCCGCAAGCAGCGTCTACCAGACGCTTACCGGGCTGCTCGGCACCTCCACCACGGTGATCGTGCGCCCCAATGGAACCAGTGGCGGCACGGCCAACCCTGGCCGGACTGGGTCCTTCCTTGTCTCCACCCTCACCCCTGTTGGTGGAGCTGTCGGCGACCTGCTCACTCAGGACATCACCTGGAACAGCACCGGCACGTTCGGCTCAGCCTGACCCCTAGATAGGAGCCCTGCATGAAACTCACATTCAATGTCACCTATAACGATAAGTCGGCGGTGGACACGACTGCAACCACCGCCGACTTCGTCGCCTTTGAGGGCGCGTACAGCCGCAGCATTATGAACCTAGAGGCAGACCTCAGGCTCACGGATGTCTGCTGGCTGGCGTGGCGCTCTCTCAGTAGGACTGGGATCACCGGGCTGGACTTCAACGCATGGCTAGATACCGTCGATGAGGTCCAGTTGATTGACGGGGAGGCAACTCCCGCCCCTTTGGAGCCGACAGCGAACACCTCCGCATAGCGCGGCTGGCCCACGCTTACGGAATCGCGCCGAGAGATCTGCTCAAGGAATCCGAGCGAATGTTGTTCACCATGGAGCGCTACCTGATGCTCAGAGAGAACGGGAGCGGCTGATGGCTTACATGGGTGGAGGGGCAGGCTGGGCCAAGCTGACGCAACGTGGTCGAGGGTCTGGCGGCTTCGATGTGTCGTGGTACGGCGCTGACATGCTCCAAGAGGCCATGCAGGGAATCGCGGACGGCTTGGTCTGGACGGACAAGGGAGACCTGATCCCCCGCAAGACCGCTGCCAACCGAGAGATGCGGGCGGCGGCCAAGTCCATCGCCGCTGATCTACTGGTTCCGCAAATGAAGCGCACGGCCAGAGTGTCACCCACGCCTCAAGCACGAGCCATGGCCGAGACGGTCAGGGCCAGGTCTGACCGCTTGATCATGGTTCAGGTGGGCGGCGTCAACCCTCCACTGTCTGGGTTTCGCCGTGGGCGAGGAGCCAAACGAGCTAAGGGCCGTTCGGGTGGCGCTGGCCGCGACGCGTCGTCGCGGACATACCGCACGACGCTTGCATGGGGCTCAGAGTTTGGACCCAAGGGTGGTCGCAGGATGCCCACAACCTTGGGCGGCAAGTCTCCATCAGGTGCGGTGAACCACTACAGGGCTCCTCGCAATGAGCGCGGCTACTGGGTGCTTCCAGCTGTAGACGATGTCTTTGACAAGGCAGTGGACCGCTGGGAAGCCGCCGTCCAATCCATCATTGACCGATACGTAAGGGGGAGGACGTAATGGCTACCCTTCCCGGCCTTGTCATCAAGATTGGTGCCAACACCAAAGACGCAATCGACGGCCTAAACAAGGTCAACGGAGCCCTAGGCAAGTCAGCAACCTCAAGCGACAAGTTCCGCGCATCTTGGTCCAAGATGAAGCCCGCCTTGGCTGCTGTTGGTGTGGCTATGACTGCCGTGACAGTGAAGATCGGCGTAGACGCGGTCATGGCTGCGTCAGACTTCAGCGAGGCAGTTTCCAAGTCTCGCGTCCTGTTCGGTGATGCCACTGACGATATGGTCAAGTGGTCTGAGACCGCCGCCTTCTCCATGGGTCTGTCCAAGACCGCCGCGCTTGACGCCGCCTCCACCTTTGCTGGGCTGGGCAAGGCCGCTGGGATCTCCGGCGACGAGTTGGGGCGCTGGTCGCGGGACTTCTCGCAGCTCGCTGGCGACCTGTCCTCGTTCTCCAACACCTCTGTTGAGGATGCGGTCACGGCGTTGTCGGCTGGGCTCAGAGGGGAATCGGAGCCCCTGCGCAGGTATAACGTGCTTCTGTCAGACGCGGCCCTCAAGGCCGAGGCGATGCGCCAGAAGATCTACGACGGCGTCGGGCCACTGACCCAGCAGCAGAAGGTCCTTGCCGCTTCGGGTGTCATCTTCCGAGATGCGGAAGACGCACAGGGGGACTTTGCGCGCACGGCAGACGGGCTCGCCAACACCTTGCGAACCCTGAACGCCGAGGGGGCCAACCTTCAGATCATCTTGGGCGAGGGAATCGTCCGAGGCATGGGTGACACCCTCCAGATGGGCGGCGACCTAAACCGCAACCTTCAGCTGATGGAAGCGTCCATGAGCAACATTGGCGAGACTGCTGGCTCTGCAATCCCGCTGGCTCTCAATGCCTTTGGCACCTTCATAGATGTGGTCAAGTCCGTCACTGCTGAGGCAATCTGGTCCTTCCAGAAGATGGGCCTTGCGGCCCAGAAGGCCCAAGTCAACGTGGGGGACTTTCTGGGCCTCATCGGGGATGCCGAGGCCGAGGCAGCACGCAAGGCGCTTGACTTGGCATACGCCAACAACGAGGCGGCCTATAAGCAAGAGATCATGGCTATCCATATCAAGGACACCACCGGCGCGCTTGGCGATCAGGCTGACGCGGCCAAGGGTGCCGAGAGGAACAACGGCAAGTACTCATCCTCGCTGGGAGTCATCAGCGATGAGGCGAGCGCGGCGACAGTCCAGCTCAAGCGCATGAAGTCGCAGATGGACAAGATGGCCGCCAACCGCAGCATTGCGCAGCAGCGCATCCGCATGGCGCAGGATCGACAGAACGGCCCAGGCAAGGGCGATAACCTCAGGTCCTTTGGCTTGGGCTACGCCGATCAGGCAGCCCAGTTGGCCCAAGACATTGCCGAGCGCGGTGGAAACTCAGAAGAATCCAAGCGCAAGGCGCGCAAGGTTCTTAATCAAGCACGCGACTACCTCGGAAGCCTTGGCCTCGGAAGCAATTTCACGGACGCTAGCGGTGCCTACCTTGGCACGCCGGGAGGGCTCAAGGGGGGCACCCCCAACACTCGGATGGCAGGCAAGGTCGTGGATGAGTCCCGCAAGATGGGGACCACAACCATCTACGAGTTCAACGGAGACCTTGTCGTCAGGGATGCTGCTGACGCCGCCGAGCAGGCTACCCGCGCCAGTCGCCTGAAGGGGCTTAGTGGTGGAAGATCCTACGGAGGCTATCGCCGATGATTAGCCTGAGCATTGACCGGGGAAGCCTTGGCCTGACGCCCCTGACCATCTCCGACTCTGGCTCAGGGTCGCTGGTTCTCGTCTCGTTCTCACCTGGCGCACGCCAGCGGGACAACGTCATCGCTCAGTCGCGTTGGCTTGATGGTGGGCGGCTCACGTCCTCGCGCACCGAGGTTGTCACGCTTGACGCTGCCATACGCATCAACGGCAGCACCATCTCCGACATCCAGACTAAAGCCGATGAGCTTGACACGGCTTTGACCCAGTTTGGCTACACCCTCACGCAGACAGCAGGCTCGCTGGTGACGACCTACACCTGCCTGCCAGCGTCCACCGCGCTCCCCTACGACCCCGTCTTGCTGCGTGCTGGAACCTCCATCTTCACGGCGTCGATACCTAGGCAGCCGTGATCAGGCGCGTATCGGTTGACTACGCCGCAGCCACGCAGGGGGCCGATGGCCGCTGGACGATGGGCGCTGCCACGACGGAGACTGTCGCCGACTGGGGATCGCTTCGCATTGAGGTGGGGGCCGAGTGGGGAACCGCCAACCCTCCTAACCTCGTTGCCGCCGGAACCGACATCACGACCATCAACGACATCCCCACCATCATTGAGGGTCTGGCCTTTGGTGAGCCTTACGGCGAGACCACGGGCTCGCTGTCGTTCCCGGGAATCGCGCTGTTTGATGACCCCAGCGCAGTGGGCGTCACCCCCGGGGCCAACGTGGATATCTATCGGGTGCTTCCTGCAACCGAGGCTGAGGCCGCTGGCGTGGATGAGGTTGGGTACTGGCACGGCTTTATCGCCTCGCTGGAGGTGGCCGAGGGTGAGGGAATCCGCAACCCCGTTGTGGCTCACCTATTCGGTTCCATGTTCGGGGAGGCGTCGCTGCGCGCTCACCAACCACTCATGCAGCCCGATTCCTACGACATCGGGTCCATGCTCAACCGCGCCCTGCGACCCCAGGACTATGGCCGACCGCTGCCCCCTTATCGCTTCTACTTCGAGGCCACCACAACCGGCATTGAGTCAACGCGCAAAGGTTCGCGTGGGACCAGCGTCATGGACCACTGTGACGAGTTGCTCTCCATCGCGCAGACCTCGTCCACCGCGTGGACCATCCGTCGCGCCTACGATGTCAGCGACTACCCACAGCCACGGAAGTATTACCTCAACGAGAAGTCCCCGAGCTGGGATGACTCTGTCCAGTCGTCCACCATCCATGTTGGCGGCTACGGCGTACAGGTGTCCCTGTCCCGCGACATGACCCAGACCCCCAACTCCATCTACGGGGAAGGGTTGGCGTCCTCTGGGGAGCGCTGGAGGAACGCTCGCTACCCAAACCTGTGGCCCTCGGAGACTCCCGCCTACCCCTCCCGAGTCAGTGGGACCACGTACCCTGTCACGAGCGCGGACGCGGACGCGGACTTCACCGCTGATGTGGTGACCCAAGCGCAATACCAGTTGCGCGCCTTGGGTATGCCTGACGTAGAGATAACCGGGGTGTGGGACACCAACACCATCACAGGCATCAACGCCCTGTGGGCGTTGCTTGGGGAGACAGAGGACGGGGTCATTGCCTCGGATGGGGACTGGGATCTCCTATTTACGACGACCACGACCACGGACATTGAGACGGGGTACTTCTCTCCGCTGTACGTCCTTCCCGAGGCCGATCCCTATACCTACTACGCAGACGGCGGCGTATCGGGAAACCGGGCCGCCTACGACGGCCGAATCCGCGTGGAGCGCTCGGTTAGCTTTGGCGATGGGATCAGCAAGTCCCGGGCGACCACGTATGCGCGGCGCTTGGTCAACCAGGCTGAAACTCCTGCGTGGTTTGGCTCCATCACGCTGACCGCTGACCCCGTCGAGCGCAGTAAGCTCCACGTCCGTGAAGGAGGTTGGGTCAGGCTTGTGAACGTGGCTGGAAGCACGCTGGACCTCTACGTCGCAGGAGTCACCATCACTGACGAGGGTGGGCAAGTCTCGCTTCAGGTGGCCAGCGAGCCTTGGGACTTGCTTGACCTAACCACCCGAATCCAGCGAGACCGCGAGGCCAACGCCGACCCCGCCAAGGCCTTCTACGCGCTACGCACAAGACCCGAGAGGCCCTTCCGCGATGCGGTTGGATGGGACAAGGAATCAGGCGCTGGCACTATTCGACCCACGCCCATCGACCCCGGCTGGAACGTCATCAAGATGGTGGGAGCGGTGCGGGGAACGATCCTCGCAGCCGATGTCAAGACCTACAGCTCCCCCACCAAGTTCGCCATGGCGGTCTTCGGCGGGTCCGTTAGCGCCGCAAACCTCGGGTCATGGGTGGCCAACCCCTTGGCCGAGGTGGCAGCGGACGGTTATGGATGGTGGAACCAGCCCAGCATCCAAGATGACCTGACGGCGCACGGCTTCATTGAGGCTTGGGGAGAGTTTGGCGAGGCCGCTGGGTATTGGCCGGGGGCCGAGAGTAACGGAAACGTCTCGGCGGGGACTGTCACGGGACGCATGGTCGATTACCTCGGATGGTCCTTTGAGTCCCTGGACGCTCCATTCATCTGGCTTGCCGTCTACAACCCTGGCGGCACAGCAATGTTCCGTGGGGACATGCGAATCACGATTGAGGAGTGAGCGTGGCCGTCGCTCCCGACTTCGTCAGCTCCACTCCCACGGCAGGCATGCTCGTCGGGGGCCTCGGCGGTGGCTATTTCGTCACGGGGATCTTCAGTGGAACGGCTGGGTTTCACCTCCGCTCGGTCGCCGATCCCGCCACCGTCGTCGACGCCGTAAGCGTCCCTTATGGGT
>Ga0255047_10003298_pt1 | contig 10167 bp, 6 predicted proteins | sample JV7_2_1_MG_FD_183640 | JGI IMG/M metagenome (GOLD analysis project Ga0255047, IMG submission 183640) | Seawater microbial communities from Jervis Inlet, British Columbia, Canada - JV7_2_1 | ecosystem: Environmental > Aquatic > Marine > Inlet | place: Canada: British Columbia | collected 2016-10-06 | reverse complement strand
CTCCCCGTCGATCGATCTCGTCGAGGGAAGGCTCGCCGGCCATGTGCAAGGGAGCATTCCTGCCAAGGCGCTTCATCTGTACGACCCGAGCCTCACGACTGCAGGTTCGCTGGAGTTGGACGCAGAACTCGGGGGCACGACGGCAGCGCCCAGGCTGCTCGGCTCGGTGAGCCTCACGGGGTTGCTTCTGGATGCCGACTGGCCGTATCCGTTGCGGGTCGAGCGAGCCGCGATGGAGGCCAGCGGCGGCCTCCTCCGCATCACGGACTTCACGGGAAGTCTGGGTGAGCAGCCGCTGTCGTTGACCGGCAGCCTGGCTTTCGACGCCTTCACGGGTGCCTCGACCGCAGCCACCTCGAGCATCCAGATGGCGGTGGCCGACCTCCCGCTCGAGCCCATGTTCGCGCGCGCTCCGGCTGTTCATCGCCTCGTCAACGGCGGAATGCTCACAGCATCTGTCGACCTCACGGGCGCCGGCGCCGATCCGCGCGATTGGCAGGGCGACGTCGTTCTCGAGGAACTCGGCCTGCGAATGCAACAGTACCGCGCCGAACTCGCCGCGCCCGTGACGGCGCGCGTGGAGGGCGGCGAGCTGACGTTGCCGCCATCGACCCGGGTAGTGGGTGGACGGACGGATTTCGGCCTCCGGGGCACCGTCGATCTCGACAGCCTGGACGTTGATCTGTACGCCGATGGCGAGCTGGGCTTCGAGGCGCTGAACGTCTTGAGCCCCTACTGGGGTACCGGTGGCGTCGCGGATCTCCAGCTGCGTATCTACGGCAGCAGCGCGGACCTTGCTTATCAGGGGTTCGCCGATCTGCGCGACGTCGTGCTCTCGCCGCCAACCCTGCGACAACCGGTGGAGGACATCTCCGCTCGTCTCGACTTCCAGGATAGGCGGGTCGGCATCAGCGATGTGAGCGGCGCACTCGGCGGCGGCGAGGTAACGGGCAGCGGCGAGATCTTCCTGCGCGCCAACGTCCCGCAGTCGTTCAGCCTGGCCGTGCGGGTGGCCGGCGCCGTGATTCGCCTGGAGCGCGATGTGCGATTCACCGCCAGCGCCGACCTGGTGCACGACGGCACTCCGGAGCGCTCCCTCCTGTCGGGCACTGTCGACATGGCCGAGATGCAGTATCGCCGCGAGTACGAAAGCGATCGCGCGTTACTCGAGTTGCTCGACGCCCCCGAGACCGACCCGGATCCCTTTCTCGACTCGATCAGCCTGGCGATCGCCGTGCGCGGCAGCAATGATCTCTTCATCGACAACAACCTCGCCGATGTGGAGGTGACGGCTGATTTCGATGTGCGTGGTACGGCCGCGCGCCCCGTCGTGCTGGGCCGCACGACGCTTCTGTCCGGCCGCCTCTTCTGGAACGGCAACAACTTCGACGTGTTACAGGGCACCGTCGAGTTCAACAATCCGTTCGAGACCGAGGCCACGTTTGAGGTGCGCGCCCGCACGGAAATCCGCCGCTACACGATCGACATGCGATTCTCGGGCTCGCTTACCCAGGGTGTCGATTTCGATTACACATCGACCCCGACGCTCTCCGACCTGGAGCTCTTCAACCTGCTTGCCTTCGGGGAGGAGCCCGACAGCAATACCCTGCAGGACCCTGATCGCTACCAGCAGGCCCTCGGCCTGCAGGCGACCCGCTACCTGACAGATGCGTACTTTTCGGAGGTGGAGAGCGGCGCGCGGCGGTTGTTCGGTGTCGACCGGTTCCGCATCTCGCCGACGATCTCAGGCAAGGAAACGGACGCCACCGCGCGCGTGACGCTGGGCAAGCGCATCAATCGCAACGTCTACCTCACATACTCCAGGCTGCTCTCCACCAGCGAGGATCAGCTGATAACCGTCGAGTATCAGTTGTCGCGCCGCGTCCGCGTCAAGGGGACACGCGACGAGAGCGGCTCGTTCGGTATCGATTTCCTGGTGCAGCAGAGGATTCGGCGATGAGCGCCCCCCGCGAGACCCCGCGCCTGATTCAGATCGGCGACTGGCGCCTCGACTCGAGTAGCGGCGTGCTGAACCGCGGCGACGAAGAGACGCGGGTCGAGCCGAGGGTCATGGCGGTGCTGCTCGATCTCGCCACGCACGCGGGCCAGGTGCGTGCGAAGGACGACATTATCGCCGCCGTTTGGGCCGACACCTACGTTGGCGAGGCGGCGCTGAGCCGCTGCATCTCGGAACTTCGCCGCGCCCTTGGCGACGACGCCCGTGATCCGAAATACATCGAAACGCTGCCGAAGCGCGGCTATCGGCTCGTGGCGCAGGTCCGCCGGCTGGCCCCCGACACGAAGTCGATGAGCGGCCAGCCCGTGCCTGAACCGAAGCGCCCGCTGTGGCAGACACTGGTCGCGTTGGCCATCGTGTCGGCGCTGTTCCTGGTCTGGTGGCAGGGCATGCCGGAGCCGGTCCCGGGAACGATCGGGACCATCGCGGTTCTGCCGCTCCGCGCGCTCTCGGACGATCCGCAGCAGCGCTTCTTCGCCGAAGGACTCACCGAACAGCTCATCGCCAACATGACGACGATCGAATCCGTGCGAGTGGTGTCGGGGCGTTCAGCGCGGCTGGCACGCGATGCGGCCGCCAGTGCCGCCGCCATCGCCGAGTCGCTCGGCGTCGACGCCATCGTGGACGGCACGGTGCAACGGTCCGCCCAGCGGACCCTGGTCAGCCTCGAGCTGATCCAGGCCTCCACGGAGCGCCTCGTCTGGGGCGGCAGCTACCAGGAGCGGGGCGATGACTGGATCGAGATCCAACAGGAAGTCGCCGCCCAGGCAACACGCGAGATCGCGCTGGCACTGGCTGCGGTCCAGGGCGTGAGCGTGTCACGCCCGGAACACGCAGAGGCGCGGCGGGAACTCGACCGGGGAAGACTGTTGGCGGCGCACGGCGTTCCCGTCGACTCCGTCCGGAGCCTGGACCATTTCCGGCGCGCGCTGGAGATCGACGGTGACTACGCGCTCGCCTGGGCCCTGCTGGCAGACCTGCAGGCGACCCTCGCGTGGAACAACTGGTCCAACCCGACGACCGCCTACGCCGAGGCCCGCGCCGCCGCCCATATGGCGCTCGACCTCGATCCGAGGCTGGCAGACGCCCACGCCGTGCTGGCCGCCGTGGCCGCCGAACGGAACCAGGACTGGCCCGAGGCTGAGCGGCGCTTCCAGACCGCCGTGGGACTGGAGCCGCAATCCGCGTTCGCGCTCGAGCGCTACGGCCGCTACCAACGCCGAATGGGGCGCGCTGCGGATGCCGCCATCAGCACCGGCGCGGCCCTGGCGCTCGAACCGGGATCCATTGCGATCTCGGTGAGTCACGCCTGGAGCCTGATTCTGACCGGCGAGCACGACGAGGCGCGTGGCCTACTGGAATCGGCGCTCGACCTCGATGACGCTTTCGCGCTCGCCTACTCGGGGCTGTGCGCGATCGCCAACCTCGAACGACGCTACGCCGCGGCCCGTGGCAGCTGCACGCGGGCCGCCGCGATGCCCGGGCAAGAACTGGCGCTCGGCGCGCGCGCGTACGCCGAAGCAGGCGATGGCGACACCACGGCGGCCCGGGCCACGCTGGCCGAACTGGAACGGCTCGATGCCCCCGCCGCAGCCCTGGCGATCGCCACGGCGTACGTCGGGTTGGGCGACCAGGCCTCGGCCATCGCGGTACTCGAGCGCGCAGAGGACCGGCGCGCACTCTGGCTGCCGGCGCTACTGGAGAACCCATACCTGCTTCCGCTGCGGGATACGCCGGAGGTAGCACGAATCCTCGACGAGCTCCTCATTCCAGCCGCGGGCGATGAGTAGCACGCGCGTCGTCGGGCTGCTGTCGGCGGCAGTGGTTCTTGCCGGAGCAGGTACGGCGACCGCCCAGGAAGCGCCCACGGTACGGGAGCCGTTCGGCAACCGGACGGTCGCTGCCGTGGAGGTCGTCTCGAGATGGGAGGCACTGATCCCCTCGGCGCGCACGGCCATCACGCTACAACCCGGCGACAGGTATGAAGTCGCCAGCATGCGGCGCACGCTGCAGAACCTCTACGCGCTCGGCACCGTCGCCGACGTCAGTGTGGAGGCCGTGGCCCGCGCAGGGGGCCTGCTACTCCGGTTTGTTCTCCGGCCTCAGGTGCACCTGTGGGACGTCCGCTTCACGGGCAACCGCCCCTGGCGGAAGGGCAAATTGCGTGCAGCACTCTCGCTGCGCGAGGGCGACGTGCTCGACCCGGAGACCGTCGTCCAGCAGGAGGAGCGGCTGCAGCAGGCGCTCGCCGACGAAGGCTACCTGCTGGCGGCCGTGTCCGGCCGCATCGTCGAGGGGAACACGCCGGCGCGCGGCATCCTGGAACTGCACATCGCCCCCGGCGCGCAGGCGCGGCTCGCCGCCGTGACGATCACCAGCGACGGTGGCATCGCCGCTTCGGACCTGACGGTCGCCCTGGCGCTGCCGGCGGGCGCGCCCTACCGGCCGGTGGCATTCGAAGAAGCTCTGGATCGCGTGCAGGCCCGGCTTCTGGCCAGCAACTTCTTCTTCCACCAGATGAGAGTTGTGGAGCAATCGATTGACCTCCGCGACAACTCGATGTGGCTCGAAATCGAAGTCACGTCGGGTCCGAGGGTCGATCTCGACTTTTCCGGGCAACCGTTCAACGAGAACAGCATGCGGGAGCGGCTGGCGATCTTCGAGTTCGGCACCGTCGACGACTGGGCGCTCAAAGACAGCCGACACGAGTTGGTCCTCTGGCTGCAGGAGCGTGGCCATTGGCGACCGCTGGTCAGCTACAGCCGCGACCGCGACGAACAGGGCCGCAACGTCGCGGTGCGGTTCCGCGTGCTGGCAGGAGAGCGCGCGAAGCTCGTTCAGATCAACTTCACCGGTAACGACAACGTCGGAGCGGCCATTCTGAACGCGGCCATCCGGTCCCGACCAGCGAGCTTCCTGTCTCCCGACCGCTTCATCAGCGACTGGTGGCTCGAGGATCAGCGCGCGGTGACGACATCGTACCGACGGCGCGGTTTCAGCGCCACGGTCGTGGTCGACGCCAGAGCGCGCTACAGCGAGGAAGCGGGCGGGGTGGTCGCGACAATGTCGATCGAGGAGGGGCCGTTGACCCTGGTGCGCGGCGTCGACGTCACTCTGCTGGACCGCGACAGGTCTCCCGGCGTCGACGCCAGCCTGTGGGACCGCGCACTCCAGCAGTTCGCGGGCGGCCCTTTCGACCCGGGGGCGGTACGACGTGACGCCGATCGCCTGCGCGCGGTGCTCGCCAATGCCGGCTACCCGCGCGCGATCGTCACGAGCGAGGTGAAACACGGCGAGACCGGGGTTGATGTCGCGCACAGCATTCTGGCGGGCGACCTCCAGCGCGTCGGCAAGGTACTGGTCGCTGGCAACGACACCACGCGGAACAACGTCATCGAGCGAGAACTCGCTTTCACGCCGGGCGCGCCCTTCTCGTTCGCCAACCTGCTGGAGACACAGAGTCGTCTCTACGCCACGGGCCTGTTCAGTCAGGTCGATGTGGCGCCAGCCCTGTCTGATGATCTCGCGGTCACCCAGCCTTTGGTGGTCCGCGTGCAGGAAGCGCCGCCGCTGTTCATCACGTACGGCGCCGGCTATGACACCGAGGAGAAGCTGCGCGGCACCTTCACGATCGGGCATAACAACGTGCGCGGGCGCAACCAGCAGCTCTCGTTCAGTACGCGTGCCTCGGTGCGCGAGCAACGGTTCCGGGTGTTGTTCCGCGAGCCTTACTTCTTCGGCCGACAGACAGAGGGCACCGCGACAGCTTTCTACACGGACGAGCAACAGGCGTCGTTCAGGACCCAACGCTACGGTGTGTCCTTGCAGTTGCTCTTCCAGCACGGCGACAGGTTCGCCAGCGTGCCGCGACTCGTGTTCCGCAACACGACCACGTTCGATGTCGAAATCGATCCGAAGTTCATCCGTCCCGAGGATCAATCAACCCGCGTGGGCGCCGTGACCTATTCCTTCATCGTCGACACCCGGCCCAACCCGATCGAGCCCACGAGTGGCTTCTACGGCACCACGGACATCGAAGTCGCCTTGCGGGCGCTCGGTAGCAACACCAACTTCGTCACGCTGCTGGGTCGGTGGTTCGGCTACCAGGCGCTCGGCAACCGTCTGACGCTGGCGCTCGGGGGGCGCGCGGGGATCAAGATCCCCTACGCTGGGAGCGAATCAATCCCGCTGCCCGAGCGCTTCTTCGCGGGTGGCTCCACGACCTTGCGCGGCTTCCGGCTGGATGGCGCCGGCCCGGTCGACGACGGCGGCAACCCGTTGGGTGGCCGTGTGCTTCTGATCGGCAACATCGAGTTGCGAGCGCGACTCTGGGGCGACCTGGGCGGGGTGGTATTCGCCGACATCGGCAACGTCTTCGCAGTGCCGCGGACCGTCACCTGGAGTCAGGTGCGCGAGACGCTGGGGGTCGGTATCCGCTACTCGACGCCGGTTGGGCCGATCCGCCTCGACTTCGCCCGACTAATGGACCGCCGCGAGGGCGAGGACCGCTATCAGATCTTCTTCTCCATCGGGCACACCTTTTGAATAACTTCTCATCGATGATTCGTTGCCAATGAACCTCTGCATGCGACTGTTATCCTCTGCCTCTCTGGCGGGCCCGGCGCTTGCCGCGGCGCTGCTCTTGTCGCCGCCAGCCTTGGCGCAGGCGGCGAGGCCATTCGACGGGATCGCGGCAGTCGTCAATGGCGAGGTGATCAGCATCGGCGAGGTCCACCGGAGCGCATTGCTGGCTCGCGAAGAGAAACTCGGCGTCGGTGCGCTGTGCGCGGGGGAAGCGATGCTGGCAGTAGAGCTGGCCCGCGGCGATGTCCCCGCGGCACTCGGGCAGGGCGCACCAGGGGGCGAGCTAACGCTGGTGGAACTGCGGCGCGCTCGCGAGTGCCTGATCGACAGCCGCCTGGTGTTTCGCGAGGTCCGGCGCTTCCCTCGGGTCGCCGCCGGCGAGGAGGATCTCGACGCGCTGATGGCAACCCTGGCGGCGCAGTTCGAGTCGGCCGAGGCCTTCACCGCGGAGATGGAGCGGCTCGGCCTGAGCCAGCAGGAGATCCGTAGCGATCTACGCCGCCAACTCCTGGTCGCGGAGTACATTGATGGCCGCTTCCGGGCAACGGTCGAGATCACCGACGAGCAGGCGCGCTCGGCCTGGCAGCGGGAGTTCGTGCCGGGCATGGAGGCGGAGGGTGTTCCGATTCCGAGTTTCGAGTCGGTAGCGAACGACTACGTCGTTCCGATCCTGCAGCAGCGCGAGGTAAACCGGCGAGTACAATCGTGGATTCTCGACCTGCGCGAGCGTGCGACGATCCGCCGGATGTACCCATGAGCGACACCAAGGAACCCGCCACAGAGCTACCGCGCCCCGTCGGCAGCGGGCTGGGCGCCGTCGTGGGCCAGGGGATCGTGATGCGGGCGCTGCGGCGGGCGATCGAGCGCGACCGGCTGCCCCACGCGCTGCTCTTCTCCGGCCCGCAGGGGGTCGGCAAAGCGACCACCGCGTTGCTTCTCGCACAGGCGCTCAACTGCCGGGTTGCCGGCCCTGTGGACACATGCGGCGAGTGCGTCTCGTGTAGCAAGATCGGTCGCGGGATCCACCCGGACATTCTTTGGATCGCTCCAATGCCGCGGGTGATCAAAGTCGGGCAGATCACCCCCCGCCCCAACAGTCCGATACCGCCTGCGCGAACCGTAACCAGCTTCGTCGGCCTGGCACCCTACGAAGGGCGGAAGAAGGTCATCGTGATTCGCGGGGCCCACGCGATGAACGAGACCGCCCAGAATGTGCTTCTCAAGACACTCGAAGAACCGCCCCCCTCCTCCATCCTGGTCCTCACGACCATGGCTCCTGGTAGCTTGCTCCCGACGGTTGTCTCACGCTGCCAGACCCTGCGTTTTTCGCCCGTCGGCCAGGAGACGGTACGCGAGTACCTGGAGCAGCAGATGCAGTTGCCTGCCGAGGAGGCGCGCCTGCGGGCGGCCCTGACCCCGGGCAGCATCGGCGGCGCGCTGGCGCTCGACCTGGACGCCTATGGAACGTTGCTCGAGACCGTCGTCGGGGCGCTGCGCCTGTCCCAGCACGGTGGTGGCGGCGTCGTCGCTGCGGCCGACAGTCTCGCCGGCTCCGGGCACGGAGAGACCGCCACGCAACGCGCTGCCAGCACTCTGCGGATCGGCCGCGACGTGTTGCGTGACCTGCTCGTCGTTACCAGCCAGGCCGAAGGGACCGACCTGGTGAACTCGAGCCAGCGCGAAGCCTGGGTCGCCTGGGCCCGCGACCTAGACAGCGAAGGGGTGATCGATGCGCTGCAGGCGCTCAATGTCGGCATCGAGCGCTTCACCACAGGGATTCAGCCGAACATCAAGATGGCACTGGAACAAACGCTGATCGAGGTCGGCAGCGCGCTGGCCGGCGCGGGGCAACGGGCAGCTTCGTGAGCCTCCCCATGCTCGGATGCAGCATGGGCGACCCGGCCGGAATCGGGCCGGAGGTGCTCCTTGCCGCCGCCGCCGAACTCGATGCCACGGAACAACTCACTGCCGCGTGTTTGTTCCTCGGCGACGCCTCTATCTTCGCGACCTGTGCGGCGCAGTTGGAGAATATCGATCCGCCCGTCACGGTCGCGTCAGCCGTGGAGGCGCGCGCGGCGGCGGGAAACGGTCAACCTGGGCCGTTCCTCTTGGAGTGCGCGCCAGTCCCTGCCGGGCTGCTGCCAGGGCAGCCACGCCCAGGCGACAGTGCGGCCGCATTGGCGGCGATCCGGGCCGGTGCCGAACTCGCCGCCGCCGGGGACATCGACGCACTGGTCACCGCGCCGCTGAGCAAGCACGGGGTCGCCGCCCACGAACCCGGATTCAAAGGACACACGGAGTTCCTCGCGGCCTTTGATGGCACCGCCTTTCCGATCATGCTTTTCGCAGCTCCGCGTGGAGAAGCCGCGCCAGCCGCCGCGGACATCGCTCTGTTGACTACTCACCTGCCGCTGGCCACTGCGATCGCCCTGGTCCGCCCAGCTACGGTCGAAGCAGCGTTGCGGCGTCTGCATGTCGCCTGGGCCGATCGCTTCGGTCGCGCGCCGGCAATCGGGGTAGCGGCCCTGAACCCGCACGGCGGCGAGCAAGGCAGGATCGGCGGCGAGGAACCGCGCCTGCTAAGCCCGGCGATCCGCGCGGTGACCGACGACGGGATCGACGCCCGCGGCCCCTATCCCGCCGACTCGATCTTCCTGCGCGACGGGCTGGACGTAATCCTGGCGCTCTACCACGACCAGGGCACGATCATGGCGAAGCGGGCACCCTGGCCGACGGTGAACCTCACACTCGGCCTCTCGTACGTCCGCACCTCACCCGATCACGGTACGGCCTACGACCTGGCAGGTACGGGTCGGGCCGACCATCGGCCCATGCTCGCCGCCATGCGTCTGGCCGTTCAGTTGGCGGCCCGGCCGCGGTGAGCCGACGCTACCGGCGTCGCCGCAGTGCCTGCTCGATTTCGCGATCCGCGGCTTCGCGCCGCTTGATGTCGCGCTTGTCATACTGCTTGCGACCTCGCGCGACGGCGAGTTCGAGTTTGGCACGGCCTCTCTTGAAGTAAATCCGCAGCGGCACCAGCGTCAGCCCCTTTTCGATCACGCGGCCAATCAGTCGATCGATCTCACGGCGGTGCAGCAGCAGCTTGCGTAGTCGCTCGGGCTCATGCTGGTTGTCCGGACCGGCCGGCGGATAGGGCCCGATGTGCAGGTTGTGCAGCCACAGCTCATCACCATCGAGCGCGGCGTAGGAGTCCTTCAGGTTTGCGTTGCCGGCGCGCAGAGCCTTCACCTCGGTGCCGATGAGTACCAGGCCAGCCTCGTAGGTGTCGAGGATCTCGTAGTCCTTGCGCGCCCGGCGATTCGAGACGATCGTTTTTTCGCCCGCGGCCACGCCCGCCCCCTAGATCCGGACGACGTTGGGCGCGGTCCGGCCGCTCGTCACGTTGCGGGTGTCCAGCACGAGTGGTGCAGCAGCAATGACGCCGGGCCAATCGATGTTGGCATGATCCGTGCCGACAACGACGCAATCGTACTCGGCACACACTTCCGGCAGACCCTCGATTGAATCCTGATCGGCAACGAGGCCTTGAGCCGTCGTCAGCCTCG
>Ga0255047_10003296_pt1 | contig 10174 bp, 15 predicted proteins | sample JV7_2_1_MG_FD_183640 | JGI IMG/M metagenome (GOLD analysis project Ga0255047, IMG submission 183640) | Seawater microbial communities from Jervis Inlet, British Columbia, Canada - JV7_2_1 | ecosystem: Environmental > Aquatic > Marine > Inlet | place: Canada: British Columbia | collected 2016-10-06 | reverse complement strand
CTGGCGAGATGGTTCATATGTCCTATCCGATTCTACTAATTCTTGATAGATGGAACGCCAAGTGACACACTACCCGGAAGACTTTATCATGACACCCGAGTCGCCGGTGCCGCCTGCGGACTATGACGGTGTGCCCGTTCATGTACATATGACAGCGGAAGAGGAGCTGACACCGTCGCGGCCAGCGTCCCCGATGACACCGTTGCCGGCATCGATGAATGGTCACGCTCAAGAGGAGGGAGATGGATTGGCGTTGGTGACTGACCTGGAAGGATGGAAGAAGGAAGCAATGACCGCGGTCGATGAGGCACAGTTGAAGAACGGGGATGAGTTGACTGACGGTGAGAAAGCAGCTGTGAGTGTTCATAAGTTCAGTGGGGCTGCATTCGTGGACCAACTGTACCAATTGGATATGGTTACATCCACTGATCCATCGCCTCTGCGTACGGCGGTTGACCGAGGAAAGATGGCAGTCGGGCGTTACCTTTCCGCTGGCGCGATTCTCATTGAGTCTATTCACGTTATCAACAAGCTGCTATAATGATCGAACAATGTCATCTCATGTGTGTAGTTGGTGGTGTGCCTCTTTGTTGCCCATATCTGTGCATGTGTTGCTTGTAGATGTCGTCTTCGTCCATAGACACCGTCGTCGACGGTGACAAGGGTACTAACACGTACATAGTTTACATACCATGTACCGGTGGTCCTGGCCATGGATTGTACGCGGTGATTGCGGAACCAGACCCATGGCATTGTGTCGTCGGTCAGATGAGCCCGTGTGGCGACATCACATGGGTGCACGACTACATAGTCAATACGATTGGGTCGTCTATCATGCAACAGTTGGAGGCACAGTATGAGTTGGACGAACCGTTCGATGCCGATCGCTATACTGCGCCTGATCCGTCTCTGCTGCCACGCCTAGAGGACCTATAGACCATACAATAATGATGAAGCCCCGTCCGTGTCGTGTGGTGATTGGAATGCCACACCACCATGAGCGAAAAGGTGCACACGATCCATACAGCCCGGTGTGTGGTGTTGTGTGTCTGCGACCGAGTCCCGTACTCGGTGTGCCCGTGTCGATGGTTAATGCCACCGCGAGTGTGGTTGTTGGTCATAAGCTGCCGGCTGATGTCCATTGTACAATGGATGTGATCACCTATACAATCGAGGAGCACAGACGACGGAGGAATGGATGCAATGGTAAGGTGTGAAATGAATGATAGGTGTGCTTAGATATGCGTATATTGCCATTCCAGTCTATCGACATGACCCTAAGACCGCCTGCTCTTCTTCTTCTTCTTGCTCACCTTCTTCTTCGGCTTCTTCTTGATTTCCAGTGAACTGGCCGGGTTGGCGGGAAGTCCGCTGTACTTATCATCGAACAGCACGAGGCTGTCCGTCTTGGAGAATGCCTTCATCGCAACCTTGCCCTTGCGCATATCCTGGCGCATCTTCGGGAACCTCCATAGGGTGAACCTGGACGAGATTCGATGTTCCCATGGGACTGGCCAGTACAACCCATCAAGTACGGTCTCGAAGGCGTTTGGGTTCGTCCTTGACGTGTCGACACTCCACTCACCATCGTCCTTCAGCTTCACGTTGTACTTCTGTGTCTGTGCGTAACCCTTGTAGTATACGAGGTCGATGGACGCCCCGAATACAACTGTGGCACCGGTTTGCGTGTTATCCGCACGTGCAGGCATCTGCACGCGCAGAATCGGTCCGTACGCATTCGCGAGGTCGTTGTGATCAAGCTGCATGCGAAGGGAGCAATGGGGGACGGTAAACTCTAACGAGTTGGTATCTGAGTTGACCAGTCCATTAAACAGAAAGTTGTTCTGCATGGCGCTGTGGAGGCTTCCATCGATTGTCCCCGGGTTGTTTCGTGTGAAGTGGTTGGCATTCGCCGCATCGTTCGGGAATGGCTCGTCCAGTCGGGTGCCCTGCAGACCCGGTGGGATGTGGCCGTTCTCCATAGACACTGACACTGGGAGCTTGATCGCACTGCTCTCATGGTAGGTGGTCTGTGCCTGTCCGAGGGTAGCCGTTCCGGCGGAGAACGACGCGGTTGAAGAACCGAGGCCAGTCACGGTGGAAGATGCGATGACGTTGACATTCATTGCAACGATTGTGACACCCGTGGCGATTGCTTCGAGGAAGTGTGCATTGGCGTCGTGATGCCCGAGCATCCCCGGGACAAACATCGCAATGTTATCAATACCATCACTTGCAACCCGATTGACTGCCAGTTTGACCCCGGTTGTGAACAGCGGGAACCCAGCTGGGACGGCTGTCAACGGGACGGTGACTTGCGGAGGCGAGCCGATACCAGTGATGCCGACATTTGCGTTCATCTTGTAGGTTGCTTGGTAGATCTATGTAGACATGTCAATAATGTATGTGTATATGCGCAATTGTATGTGTGCCAGTGGGTTGTTGATGTGTGTGTTGTATTTCGAGTTTTCGTGATTTCTTCTTTTTGTTTGGTTGGTTGAAAGCTATTTAATCTCACAGGATCGCCAGTAGTCCGAGACCGGCATCCTCAAGTACTTCTTCAATCACTGGAGCGGCTGCGGTCCGCACTGTAGACATGAGACTGTCACCTGCGTATGACACTGCCTTGTTGAGCAGTGCCTGTGACCCAAGCTGAAGAGCCTTTCCTGCAATTCCGTGCACCTTCTCGGTAATGGAGTCACTGACACCCTTGATGAGAGGCGCGGCGACCGACTTGGCGGTGTCGTGAAGCTGATTCAGGAACGCGTTGGCCGTGCTAGACACTTCAGAGTTCTGTCGGATGACCATTGCATTCTGCTGCGCATCCATAACAGCACCCTCAGGCGTAGAGCCTCGACCGGCTGCGGGTGCGCACCAAGCGCGCAGTGACTCGGACGCGGGGCCAGAAGAAAGTGCCGTCTGACGGGCAGAGTTCCAACATGCGTGCGTAGACGGGGTAACGAAGTTGTAGAAGTGCTTGGCGGTGAGCTGAATGCGAACACCGGCGGGGAACACGGATTCGTCGTCAGCGCGGACAACCTCGAACGCGGGCATGCCGGCGTACAGAGACTGCGTCGGGTTGTTGCGACAACGCATCACACGCTCGCGAATGGACGTGGTGTACGTGATTTGAGTACCGATGATGTCAATGGACAACGGAATCTGCGGGGCGACGAACGACTGAGTGGTTGCGTTGCCAGTGTTAGACGGGGTTAGCTGGTATCCACTGATCGCGACATTCCACAGTGCGGCACCGAACCCAGACGGGAGAAGGGGCATCAGATTACACGCAGGGGGAACGATGGGCATGACATAGTACCGAATGACCGATTCGTCCGTGCCAGCGACGATATCGTCGTACATGACAAGGTCCTTCAACCCACCGGCCGTAGCGGCCGTCTTGCTGCAGTAGTAGTCGAACGAGTTCACCCACATGTCGTGATCGACCACCTGTGCAATGTTTTCGATGGTGTTCACGGACTGACCGGGCGAAGAGTTGACAGTCTGCGTGTTGAGTGTCTGGAAGCCCAGGTTGCGGCTCTGGTTCTGTCCGATGGCCGCGATCTGTGCCGTTGCACCATTCGAGACTGTAACCTTCGCAAGGATGAAACCACCCGAGTACTCCGCAACGGAAGCACCGATGCCAAACTTACTCGGTGCTTCGATGTCGACATTGGACGCATAACCACTCAACGTCTGTGTCTGGTCCTGGTACACGCTGTTCGTGATAGACGTGACGTTGCCGGTGCCGACCGTACCGTCGTTGAAGTAACCGGGCTGTCCAATCGCCATCGCGGACTCCACTGCGACATCGAACGTACCCGCTGGGACGGATCCCGCCAACCCGGCACCGATGTCGGATTCGATGAAGAACCCGGGCTGATCGTTGACATACGGGGTGGGACAGTACCGCATGGCGGATGACTGTCCGACATTAACGGTCGTTTCGACGTAACCGCTCCATGCCTGGAACTTGAACGGAACACGCGCACCCCCACGGAACAAGGGTGGCATGGGACGAACAGCGCGATGGAGATTGGACCAGTACTTGACGAAGTCGGTGCTCAGGTCGGGGTTGATGAGGTCTGTCAGATCACGGTTGTAGTCGTTTCCGGCGATCTTGGATACACGAGCACCCTCTTCATATGGGGTACGGTCGCGCTTCATGCCGGCACTCGGGGCGATGGGGAGTGGCTCGAACATGTGTCCGATACCAGGAACAGCGGTGCCATACGCAGTTGCGCCAGCTGCCATTTGTTTCAGTACCGCCATGAGATGCACTCCCTTGTCCGATGTGATGGAGTTCGCCAGTTGCGTACCAGTCGCGATACCTTTGTAGTTTGGTCCCTGGTACACCCTCTGCAAGAACGCCTGCATACGAATCGGCAGCGTCCCGTTCATGGAGGCAGTGGCCATCTGTTGGACTTGGGTGGGTGTGATTGGCTGTATGCCAACGGCCTGTAGCGCATTGAGTGTCGAGATATTCGTGCCGACGATGCTCAACTGACGATTGAGCTCCTCTTTATACTCGTGCTCGCGAGTGTAGGATGAACTTGGTAGGTAGTTCTGCATGTTTGGGTTGATTGCACCGTGAATAAACCCGGAGTAACTCTGTTGCATGAACTAACAATATGGTAGATATACAGGGTTAGGGCGTGTGTGTGTTGTTTGTGTTTGCGTAATGATTGTCTATAACATTCGGTTCACAGCATTTGAGCGTCGAGTCGATCTAGTTGCAGCATGGTCGTTCCATGTGTCTTGATGCGTCTCCGCGTCGACATTCTGTACTGATCGATGCCAAGGACAGAAGCCTGTATGATCGACGATGCGAGTATGATACGTTGGTCGTCAAATGCAGAGGCGATGATGCTCATCGTGAGGGCGGACATGCTGAGCACGAATGCTGCGATGTCTAGCAACACGAGAAAGCGCCTATAAAACACATGTTGCTCTTGCGTCCACTGAATATTGTCACTTGCTGGTGTGTATGATTGGTCCATTGGATCCTCTATGCATATAGAACAAAAAAGGAAGACACATCCAAGCTGCATCAAGAAGGGGGTACCTATGGTGATGGCATAGTCGCCACAGCGATCGAACAAATATGTGTTCGATAGTTCAGGCGCCAGTAGCCAAGTGGTTAGTGTAGGTGGTATGTGTAGTACATTGTCGACGCGGGTTCGAATCCGGACAGGGTGACTTTCTGTATTGTGGAATATGCATTGCCGCTTCTGTTCAAGTTCTCAAAGTCAATGCCGAAGATCGCAAAAGAACCAGTCGGTCGGTTGGCTGTACTGAATGCAATGTCTCGAAAGCGTGCCCGCGACGGGGATGAAGAGTACGATCGTGATCTTGCGCTAGATCTGATGCGAACAACCGTACCCCCTCGCCCGCCGCCCGCCGGTGTGTCTAAAGGCGCAACGGAGGCCCGTGCACGTCACATGGTGGTGCAGACGAGCCTGTACATGCGACTGTTGCATGACGCGCTGTATGATCGCCATCGGTTATTGCTGGACCCGACCCGGTACACGCCAGAGCAGAACAAGATGAACAACGAGTACTTCGGGAGGATCATCACAGAGCTTAAGCGATGGGACCAGATCGGGTCCGACAACGGTATTAACTACCTCAAGGGCCGCGAGGATGATGATGCGAACGCTCGCTTCCATTCTCAGGTGATGAGCGCGGGCGAGGTGGATGCGGCTGATCTTGATTCGGTGTCAGATGCGAGTCTCAACCACGTGATCAACCTGATCAGTGATGAAGAAGATGAGGGGGATACTGGATCGGTTAGCGATGAAGTCGACATGAGCGAGTACAGCGAACTGAGCGAGGCGTCAAGCGCAAGCGAATTTAAACTTGACTAATACATGCTACACACGACAAACTATACCCCTGATATCGGACATATTCATGTGTTCAGTGCATGTCGTTCACTAAATGTTTGATTGTTGTTTGTTACAAAGAGATGCCCACAGTTTCAGTCATTGCATTCGCTGAGTCGTTTGCCGAACTACATGGGGCGTGTCCGAACTACACATGGGAGAAGCATGTTCTTCTCTACTGGCGGATGCAAGTCCCCGGTACGGTTCCCCCGCATATCATCGCGGATGCAGAGGCGGCGTACTTGCGAGCAGAGCAACAACTGAATCGCGTCGGTAACGCCCGTCCGACGACACGGCGAATGCCGTCACATGTGCCGCGCCCGCGGCCCCGTCCGCTCAACCCGAAGGTGTTGTTTGAGGTCGAATCGACATACACGGGCAAGGATGGATGTGTCAAGGATGGATTGGATGAGAATGGGATGCCGCTGCCGGATGATAACCCACCCGGGACACTGGGTAACTGGCCTGGGTTCTGACGACGGTGATAGATATGCTGCTGCTACGCCCCGATTACACATTATATATAGACCAGATACGGCCACAACGTTCGACTATGCAAGCGCCACTTTGACTGTTGTATGTATAGATGTCACTTGACGAAGAATTCTATGTAGGTGAAGACCTCGACGCCCCGCTTCATGAAGATCTAGTGCCAGATCCGGTCGAATACCGGCCTCTTGCGTATGGCGCACTGCGCAGCACGGTTGCCCCTGGTACGGTTGGCAATGTGACACAGCGCCGGGAATCACACGCCAGCACGTCCATCCACTACCTCCTGCGGTGGGCGAATGAGAACCACGTGGATCTTATGCCGGATGTGGATCTCGACCGGCGCCACCCCTCCAATTTGGTGGATGATGTATGGGTGATTCGTCTGTGTGATCTGATCGACAAGATGAAAACAGCTGCAACAGTCGCGTCTGATAAGGCAAATCGGATGCTTGGAATTGCGATGTCACTCGAAGCAAGTATACACGATGAGTACCCGACTTGGCAGCGCTATCGCATCGGGCGGCGTGCGGCTGAGGATATGGTTGCCAAGAAGGCGAATAGGCCGAAGAAGCGTGGGCGTGAAGAGACAGGTAATGATGCGACTGATGTATGAGGATCGACACACACACACCGTAGGTGCAGCGCCGCAGGCAACAGAATTACATTCATGTATCAAGAAGGGGGGCATATGGTTATTGGTTCATTCATTATTTGCATAGGATCTCAAGAGACACAAGCTCACGACAATCATGACTGTTTACACCCCAGCCAAGGGTCTGGATGAGGCATGGCGTTGGTACAAGGCTGAATGCCGCCGCAAGAAGAAGCGTCCGTGTCGCCGGGTGCGTGCGACTGCCAAGTCGCGTGCCGGGACGCGCGATAAGGCCGAGAAGGGTGACAGTCTTGTCGTCTCTTCGTACATGAACCACCTTGCACTGGAGATCAAGCGTCTCGGTGCTCTCCGTGGCTCTGTGAAGCACCTCCGACTCGGTGGGCTGAGCACCAAGAGCTTCTCACGCGGTCAGAAGAAACTCGGTCGCATGTCGAGCAAGCCGAAGAAGAAGAAGACAAAGTCGAAGAAATCGCGCCGTTGATGTGTATGGGGGTTGATGCGGGCGTTTCTAACATCGACAATCATCGTTTGATATGTAAGTGTGCGTATTGCGTTCATATTCCATTGTTGATTATAGATGTCCTCTATCCTACAGATCCAAAGCGCCGCGCTGCGCCTCGCCAAGCAAGTACCACCCCCCAATGTGAAGGACGAATGCGACTGGATCAATTGGTTCCATCAGTCGCTATGTGATGTGGCCCTGAACATTCGCGCGGGAGCCCGTGACGCTCGTCGTGCACACACACAAGAGACGCGCGCGGAGGCCCTCAACCGCGCCCCGAGTCGCACCGCGTCGCGTGGATTGGGATATGCTACCACCAAGTACCCCGAAGAGGCTGGGATGCTGGCCGCGAAGCGTATGTATAAACGCGACGCTCCAACCATGAGCTACATTGAGGAGCTTGCGGATGATTCGGGCACCGAATACGAGGACAGCGATGATGAAGAAGAGGAGGAGAGTGAAGTAGACACTGTGCCGCCTTCCCAGCCATATGCTTAACATGTTGCGAATGAATACGGATATCGAGTCGGTGACACGGTCGATGCAATTGTTCATACCCACCCTTCTTAGATCATTCTCATATGTCAAAGCGTGAGCGAAGTGAGATGCCGACTACAGGTTCAATCCAGACGCGTCATTTGAACCAACCAATGACAGGCCGTTCGTATCCAGACATCCCACCGGCTCTGCTGACGGATGGTATGCAGTTGTACGAGTATGCCACCAAATTGGCGGGCATTGCACCGTACACAAGTGCGAACAAGTGGTTGCTGTGGGTGGCGAACCAAGGATTTGCTGCAAACAAAGATAAGGAGAAGGCGAACACACCGAGTACCGTGTCTACGGTGGCGGTATCTGAGGAGGCTACCGTTGATCTGGTACACGTTACCGAATAGATGATGCTGTGCTGCTGCTTACACGATGTGGTTGGTACCGACTCTTACTATGTCCAGTCTGGTGTATACACTCCATGTTGCTTCGATGTATAGATGGTCAACAACAAGCAGTTGAGAAGGTTCCTATTCACCATGTACCCAAAGCCCGATGCAGATCAGGATGCGTTATTCCCTGTGACAATCACAACGACCGATGTGACATATTATGTATGGCAGTATGAGCGCGGTAATGCCGAACATCGCCTGCACGCACAGGGGTTTGTTCAGTTATCCAGAAGGCTGCGGATCAATCAGATACGCGCCCTTGTGTTCGCGGGGTACCACGAGGTTCATATGGTAGAGGTCACGCGGACACCAGACGCGGCACGCGAGTACTGCATGAAGTTGGGCGAGGACGGGCGGGTTGATGGTACAGAATACACCGAGTTTGGTCAGTTCGTGACAGATGAGGCACGGGGTGAGCGCTCTGATCTTGATCATGCAGTAGAAGCCATACAGGGTGGGATGTCTGGCGAGGATCTGCGTCTTAAGCATTCTGGTGTGTGTGCCCGGGCCGATAGGTACATCCAGCGTCTGTATGGTGATGTCACACGGAAGCTGGGACGCCGTCTTCGTAGGAACTTGGAGGTATTCGTCTTCATCGGTACGACTGCGCTCGGCAAGAGTAGACGTGCGAGGTACGAAGCGGAGCGGGACTATGGCGCTGACTCCTTGTACTGTGTCGAGTGTACGTCACCAATCTGGTATGATGGATACGCCGGGGAGCCGGTTGTGCTGTTGGATGACATGGGCCCGAATTGGTTCGGTATCCAGAGGTGGACACCCGAGTGGTTCCTTCGGTTCCTTGATATATACGAACTCCGGTTGAACGTGAAGGGTGGGCACACGTGGATGTGTGCTGAGCGCATATACATCACTAGTAACCTGCCCGTGTCCGAGTGGGTCAGTTGTATTTCGATGGTACATCTACAGGCATTAGAGCGGCGGCTTACGAACATAGAGGTTTTCACGGATGAATGGAGGCCGGGTGATGTGTGTTTTGGTGTGTAGTGCGGGTGACCTATACACGGCACGCAGTGCCGCGGCACTTGTGGCGGAAACGGGCGATCGGAGAATCGAACGTGTGCCACAGGTTGTGCCGACTATTATATAGGTCACCTGCGACACAGGCACAACCTGCGGCACAGATTCCTAGGCGGTTGTGGCATCGAACATTCCATGTGGAACCACCGGAGGTGGATGCCCGGCCGGAGGCCGGTGGGGTGTGGCTGGAAGCCGGTATGTGGTTTATTGGTTCTTGATTCTATCCTCTTTCTAAGATGTCTAGTGACCTCGATAACATTACCCTCGTCGTAGACGGCGAAAATGAACTCCAAATGCTGGCGTCGCCGCGTGTGCTACCCAGTACGACGGGACCAGATCATCCTGCGTTCTGTCGCACTATATGGACCGCGTACTTTGATGAGCCATATTGCACGCTGTGTGGTGGTGGCCCGAAGGTCGGCGATCGTTGCACATGGGTTGCTGGTGCGTGGCATGTGTACTGGCGAGATGGTTCATATGTCCTGTCCGATTCTACTAATTCTTGATAGATGGAACGCCAAGTGACACACTACCCGGAAGACTTTATCATGACACCCGAGTCGCCGGTGCCGCCTGCGGACTATGACGGTGTGCCCGCTCATGTACATATGACAGCGGAAGAGGAGCTGACACCGTCGCGGCCAGCGTCCCCGATGACACCGTTGCCGGCATCGATGAATGGTCACGCTCAAGAGGAGGGAGA
>Ga0255047_10003295_pt1 | contig 10181 bp, 10 predicted proteins | sample JV7_2_1_MG_FD_183640 | JGI IMG/M metagenome (GOLD analysis project Ga0255047, IMG submission 183640) | Seawater microbial communities from Jervis Inlet, British Columbia, Canada - JV7_2_1 | ecosystem: Environmental > Aquatic > Marine > Inlet | place: Canada: British Columbia | collected 2016-10-06 | reverse complement strand
CGACACCGGGTGACAAAGGCACGAGCCGGATCGAGCCGGAATTTCTGCGTTCCGATCAGCGTCACCGCTGGTGCAAATGTCCGCATTGCGGTGAAATGCAGCGGCTGAGATGGTCACAGGTCAAGTGGGATGAAGGACAGCCCGACACGGCCTATTACGAGTGCGAGGCAAACGGTTGCGTGTGGAACGACTCGGACCGGAACCGTGCCGTGCGCGCCGGTGAGTGGCGGGCCGAGAAGCCGTTCAATGGCAATGTGGGTTTCCACATGAGTCAGCTTATCAGCCCATTCGCGCCCTTGTCCGAAGGCGTGCGCGACTTCCTCGACGCCAAGGGCAATCCGAGTCTGTTGAAGACCTGGGTCAACACCTTCCTGGGCGAGACGTGGGAGGAAAAGGGAAAGCGGCTTGAATGGTCTGACCTGATGGACCAGCGCGAAGAATACGAGATGCGTGAGAACATCCCGGAAGAAGTCACGCTGATTACCGGGGCTGTGGACATGCAGGACGATCGGGCAGAGGTTGAATTTGTCGGATGGGGTGACGATTACCAAACGTGGTCGCTTGGCTATCACAAGGTATACGGCGACCCCTCCACGCCGGAGTTCTGGACCGACCTCAAGAACGTGCTGAGTGAGACCTTCGTCCACCCCATCTTTGGTGAACTGGTGCCGCGCTCGATCGCCGTTGACTCTGGCGGTCATTACACCAGCGCGGTTTACGCTTTCACCCAGAAGGTGTCACGCACCGTGGCGATCAAGGGTGTGCCGGGGTTCGGTAAGCCAATGGTCGGCAGGCCAATGAAGAATACCATTGGTGACGCACGAGTCATTCCGCTCGGTGTCGATACGATCAAGGAGATTGTCGTCGCGCACCTCAAGGTGGACGATCCAGACAGTGCAGGCTATTGCCGCTTCCATGCGTCCTATGACGAAGATTACTTCCGTGGCATGACTGCGGAGGAACTGCGCACGAAATACCACAAGGGGTTCCCCACGAACGAGTGGGTCAAGATCCGGCCACGCAACGAGCCGTTCGACCTTCGCGTCTACAACCGCGCCGCCCTTGAAATGCTCCAAGTCGATCTGAATGCCCAACGCCGCGAAGCGTTGCGCAAGGCGGCGAAGCGTGTTAATCAGGAGGCGGAACAGCCTGCGAAGGCGAAGAAACCGGCAACTCGACGTGCGAGTTCCTGGGCGAATAGGTGGAAGAATGGATAATCCGTTTAACACGCTCGGAACGGCCTTATCCGAACCGCAGTCGATCATCATCGGAACATATGCCGCTTGGCGTCGCACGATCTCGGTCGATGACACCGATTATTCGGTCGCGTACCGGCTGACACCGACCGCAGGCGGAACAGTTCTATCACTCAGCGGCACGCTCTACGACACCTCTGTGTGGTTATTTGAGGCGCTGAGTGCCGTGACGACCGATTGGTCAGACGGCGAGTATCGGTGGGATTTGATTGTCACACGGGTGTCGGACAGCGAGACTCAGGTGGTGGACACCGGGACGCTGCGTCTGTTCAGTTCCAGCGCTGATCGGCGCACACACGCAGAGATCATGGTCGCCAAGATCGAGTCCCTACTGCAAGGTCGCGCCGATTCCGATGTGGACGATTACACGATCAAGAACCGCTCCATCAGCAAAATGCCTGTGTCCGAATTGACACAGTGGCGGGACTACTATCTGGCGGAGGTCGGTCGCACAGGCGGATCCACCGGCAAGGCGGGCAAGCCCAAAAACAACACTGTTCGCGTGAGGTGGATTTGATGTTCGGATTCCTGTTCCCGAAGAAAGCCGTGCGGGAAGCGCCCCGGCAACCCGCCAAGCGAAACTATCTCGCCGCGCAAAAGATTGCCCGCTACAGCGATGTGAACGCAAGCCGGGGTAGCGCCGACTGGGAACTGGCAAACAGTCTCGCAGAGGTCCGCGCCAAAGCGCGTTTTCTGGCGCGCAACAGCGGCTCGATGCGCCGCTACATCCAACTCATGCAGGTCAACGTCGTGGGTGAGGCCGGGTTTCGGCTGCAATCGCGCGTGAAACTCGGTAGCGGTCAACTCGACATCACGCTGAACGATCGCGTGGAGGCGGCATGGCGTCGTTGGTGCAAATCTCCGACGGTTGACGGCAAGATGACCATGTTCGATCTGGTCAACCAGTCGGTTGCCACATGGTGCCGTGACGGCGAGGTGCTGTGGGAAATCGTCTATTCTTCGCGTTACCGCGATGGTGTGGCCATTAACCCGATCGAGGCCGATCAACTGGACGAGACGCTGACGCGCCGCAACCCGGACAACAACAACGACATTCGCATGGGCGTCGAGATTGACGGCAACGGTCGTGTCGTGGCGTACCACCTCCTGACATCTCATCCGGGCGATCTGGTCTGGTACGCCACCGACACTGACCGGCGTTACCGTCGCGTCCCTGCCGAACGCATGGTTCACATCTATGTGCGGGACCGTCCCGGCCAGACACGAGGTGAACCGCCCGCAGCGGCGGCGATCCAGTCCGTCAAGATGCTTGACGGCTATCGTGAGGCGGAGACAATGGGTCGTCGCCTTCGCGCGGCGCTCATGGGCTTCTTCCAGCGGTCTTTGCCGAAGATCGAGGGTCTGTCCGAACTCGCTGACCGTGAGGAAGGCGACGAGGGCGATGAAATCTTCGAAATGGACATGGAGCCGGGTCGCCTCAAGCAACTACCGGACGGCATGGAGTTCAAGGAGTTCTCGCCGTCTGGTTCAACAACCGACTACGCACAGTTTGAGGGCCAGGTCAAAAAAGACCTCGCCATGACGTTCGGCATCTCGGTGTTCAGTCACGGCATGGAGACGCAGGGCGTCAGCTATTCGACGGGCCGGTCGGTCCTGATTGAAGACCGCGACTTCTACAAGACCAAGCAGCGGTTCTTCATTGACCACGGTGTGTCCATGGTGTTCGCGGCGTGGTTGCCGACGCATGTGTTGCAAGATTACTCGGTTGTTCCGCCTTCGCGGCAGACCGTCATCCTTGACAGCGCGGTGTTCCGGCCTCGTGGTTGGGACTGGGTGGATCCGGCCAAGGACGTGAAAGCAAACACCGAAGCATTGCGGACGCATCAGACATCCTTGTCGCGTGTCGCAGCGCAGCGCGGCATTGACCGTGACGAGTTGCTTGACGAGATCGCAGAGGACCAGCAAGCGGCAGCAGCAAAGGGTTTGACGCTGGATTACAGTGATGGTAAGACTGAGGCAGTAAATCCAGAGGAAAACCCTGATGTTGAACCGTAGCATCCAGTTGGGCCAACGAGTGCGCGCGAACGACGATGGGTCGTACACGTTCCCGTTGTCGTCCGAACAGCCCTACCGCCGCTATGACGGCGACGAGGTTCTGGTTCACACTCCCGCCTCTGTGGACCTCACGTTTCTGCGCAGCGGCAATGCCCCGCTACTGGACAGTCACCGGCAACAGGGCGGTCTGCGGGCGCAACTCGGTGTCATCACCGATGCTTGGCTGGAAGAAAAACGACTGTACGTCTCGGTGAAATTTTCCAACCGATCGGACGCTCAGGAAATTCGTCAAGATGTTGACGATGGAATCATCCGCAACGTCAGCGTGGGCTATGATGTCCACAAGATCGAGCGCGACAATGACACGGAATCGTACCGTGTCATCAAGTGGACGCCGAAGGAGGCGTCTTTCGTACCGATCCCTGCCGACGAGACCGTCGGGATGGGTCGATCTGCAACTGAAAAGGAGGGCCAGATGGACCCGAAGACGCAGGACAAGCCCTCTGCCGGTAACGCCGGTCAGTCGGCAATCATGCCCGGTGTTCGTTCCGACGAGGAACGCGCAACCGCGCTTGAGAACTCGATCAACGAGATCACCGCACTTGCGGCGACTCACAACCTTGGTGACATTGCTCGTGACTTCGTGCGTGCTGCCATTGCCCGCGGTGATGAACCGTCCTTGGCTCTGTTCAAGGGCATTGTTCGCGCCAACCTTCCCGAAGGTGTGCCGCTGGTCAACGAAGACATCGGCCTGAGCCGTGGTGAAACGCGCCGCTTCTCGCTGCGCAAGTTTCTGCTTGCCACCTCGACCGACGCGACACAGCAGCAGATGCGTGAAGCCGAGTTCGAGATGAGCGCCGTTGACGCGGCTGGTGAAGCGCGGGTCGGCACGTTCCGTCTCCCTGCCGAACTGATGCGCTCGTGGTCTGACTTTGAAGTTGACGGGATGCGTTCGACCGACCCGCGTGTTCGCGCGGCTCTTGGTACGAGCGGCAACGCCAACGTGCAATCGACCGACCACTTGTCGAGCCAATTTATCTACAATCTGCGGAACCGGCTCGTCCTCGGTCAGCTTGGTCTGACGATGCTGACCGGCCTCGACGGCAATGTGGACATTCCGGGCGGCAACGCGAACGTCGCAGCGGCATGGCTCGGTTCCGAAGACGCCAACGCGGCCGAATCGAATCCGTCCTTCCGCAAAGTTTCCTTGGCGATCAAGGATCTGGCGGTCTACACGGACATGACGCGCCGGATGCTGCTGCAATCGACCATCGACATCGAGATGTATGTGCGGATGCAGATTCTGGACGCCATGGCACAGGCAATCGACACCGCAGGCTTCTACGGTTCCGGCTCGTCCGGTCAGCCGACCGGCCTTGCCAATACGTCCGGCATTGGTTCCGTCGAGTTCGCGGCAGAGTTCCCGACCCGCGGCGAAATCATCGACATGCGTACCGAAGTTGCGTCCTCGAACCAAACCGGATCGCCCGTCTTTGTCGGCAACACCGAAATGGCTGGTTCCATGATGAAGACCTTGGTCGATGCCGGGTCTGGTCGCTTCCTGATGGAAACCGAAGGTCGCCTGACCACCGGCAACCGTTTCGAGGAAACCAACCAGATCACCTCTGGCGACCTGTTTGCCGGTGTCTGGTCCGACATGATTATGGGTACATGGGGTACGCTCGAACTCGACCGTTCGACCGAAGCCAAGTTCCTGTCTGGCGGTCTCCGTCTTCGCGCGATCCAGTCGCTCGACTTCGGTGTTCGCCGCACCGGCTCCTTCGTTCTCGGCAACGACGGCGCATAATTGAACGGGCGGGCGGGGTAACACCTGCCCGCTTCACCCCTCAACACAGAGTGAGAAAAAAATGGCAGAGAAGCAACTTCCGAACCTTCGCGTTCTGCGTCCGATCCGCATCGGCGGCGAACACGTCGCGAAAGGCGCCGTTGTCGCCAAGTCGGCATTCGACAACCGCGGCGATTGGGACGACCTGTGCAAGATGTCGCCGCCCAAGCTGGAAGAAACCGACGAGAAGGTCGGATCCGGCAAGGCAGTCAAGGCGGCAATGCCGGGGCCGACAAAAGAATGACCACATCCCGCAAACTGACTGTGGCCATGCCTCTGCGGTTTGCGGGGCATTCCTTTGAGGTCGGCGCGGTCGTATCGCTCGACACATTTGCGCGCCGACCCGACCTTCTCGCAAGGTACTTGTCGGACGGCATTCTGACTGAGGTGGATGAAAATGCCCGGATCATTCCTGACAACGGACCTGACCAAGATTCTCAAGACGACCGAGATTGCCTCGATGGCGACCTATGACGGCACGCTGGTTCTCGGTGTGTTCGACGACGAAGACAACGAGGTCCAGATGGGCGACGGCACGATCCGGGTGATGCGCCAATGCAGCTTCACCGGACGGGCCGAGGACTTCCCAGACATTGCCGAAGGTCAAACCGTGGTCATTGATGCCGTGACCTACGTTATTCATTCCTGGATGGACGATGGCACTGGCATGATCGACATCGAGATGGAGAAACAGTAAGTGGCGCATGTCCGTACCCAGATTCGCGCCGCAATCAAGACGGTGCTGGATGACGCGCTCGGCGCGGACTATGACGTGTACGCTTCGCGCAAGTATCGCCTGAACGTGTCCGACACGCCGATGATTGACATGCGAATCACATCCGTGGAGATCGCTGCGCAGTCAATGGGCAACCTTCGCACTCACATGGCGACATTGTTCATCAGGGTGCAGCGCGTTGCCACGGGCGATGACATGGACGATCTGCTCGATCAGGATGAGGTCAACGTGACAGCCGCGATCGAGGCTGCGGACTGGTCCAGCCTGCTTGAAGACGACATGGAACTGACACAGGTGTCCATGGCTGACGACGCTGACGGTGAGATACCGATCGGTATGATTGCCCTGCGCTACAATGTGGAGTATCGTGTGGCGAAGAATGATCCTGAAACTGTGAGGGCTTAAAATGGCGACGAAAAAAGGTAAGGAAGGGGTGGTCAAAAGCGGCTCTGATGTAGTCGGTGAGATCATCTCGTTTGAGGTCACGATCACGGCGAATGAGGTGGACACGTCCACTCTTGGCACGGACTGGACCGGCACGGACTCGACACAAAAGTCGTGGTCTGGCACTATGGAAATGTTCTATGACCCGGACGACACTGGGCAGGCCGGCGTCGTGGTTGGCGACAAGGTGACGCTCTCGCTCTATTACGAGGGTGACTCGACCGGCCTCGATTACGACACCGGATCAGCACTCATCACCAGCGTGTCGCGGTCGCAGTCTTTCAACGACATGGTGAAACAGACCGTGGCGTTCACCGGCGACGGCGCTCTGACCTCCGCGACGGTGGCGTAAGATGGGGCGTTTTTCTGACGCACTCCGTGCGGAAATCTCGTCCTATACCGACACGCAATGGGTCGGGTCACTCGGTGGCGTCAAGGTGACGCTCTGCGCCGCTCCGCTGACGCCGAAGGACATGACCACAATCCGTCGTCAGCATCCCGACTTTCAGGTGAACCCGTCGCTGGCCGGAATGGTGGATGTGATTATCCTGAAATCGCGTGACGAAGACGGTGAAAAGGCGTTTGACGTGACGGACAAGCCCTTCCTGTTGCGGGCATCGGCCACCAAGATCGGTGAGATTTTCGGTGGTCTGTTCGGCGCGCAATTCGAGCCGGAAGACGAAGCGGGATTCGAGAACCGTAAAAAAAACTGAACGCTGACCCGGACCGCCTCGTGTGCTTCGGGTTAGCATACAAGTTGCATCTCGATCCTTGCCTTGTCGAAGATTGGCCCATAGAAAAGGTGAGAGATCAGTTGGCGTACTTGAGCCTGATCGACGACAAGGGGTCTGCGAAATGATGAAGGGCGTCCACTTTACGTTCACGGCGACGAACAAGGCCGCACCGGCCATGAAGTCGTTTGAGAACGGGCTGCGGTCGGTGCGCAACCAGACGGTCGCAGCAGAACGCACCAACACGTCCTTCATGCGTGGCATGAGCGACAACCGCCGTGCAATCCAGAACGCCGGTTATCAGGTCGGTGACTTCGCCGTGCAGCTTGCGGGTGGGCAAAACGCAATGCTGGCCTTCTCACAGCAAGGTGGGCAGATGCTGCAATTCTTCGGTGCGTTTGGTGCCGTAGCTGGCGCCGCACTGGCAATCGCAGCCGCTGTGGCCCTGAGCATGGGTGCGATGTCCACGAAGACCGTGACCGTCTCCGGTGCGATGGCGGATGTGTCCGAGTCGTTCAGGAAATATATCCAGTACGCAGAAACCGCTGCGGCAAAGACGGCTGATCTGGTCAAGCAGTTCGGCATCTTCGCGGATGATGTGCGCGGCTTTTCCAAATACATGACCGGCGTGCAACTCGCCAATGCGTTCGACACGCTCCGTGAAGCGCTTGATCCGGTCAAGGGTCAGCTTGTCGATGTACAGACCGCCATGACCAACGTGACGCGGGCGCGCGACGCATTGACCAAGGCCGAGGCTGACGGGGCGAACCCGTCACAAATCATGGTCTACAAGGAAGCGTTGGCGCAGATTCAGGACCAGTTCGACAACTCCGCCGCCGCTCTTGGTTTGAACGCCGACCAGGCGCTGCGTCTCGGCAACGCCATTGATCGGATCGGGGCGAACAGCACGATCAGCGAGATGACGTTCGCCGCGCGAGATGCAATGCAGGTCATCACAGAAATGGTGGACCGCGGATATGAGTTGCCCAAGCCGTTGCGCGAAACCGCAGCAGCGCTTGAGGAAATGGTGCGTCTCGGTGCCGAGGCTGGCGTGGCCGTTGACAATATGACTTTCGGCTTCGACGACGCGCTTGTTGCGGCGAATGGTGTCGTGACGGCCACAAAGAACATCGGCCTTGCCGCCGAGGGTACGCTCAGTGCGATCAAGAAGATGGCCGGGGCGCTCTGGGATGCGGCGATGGCCCGTGGTGCTGCAACACGACGCCTCGATGAGATGTCGCGTGAGTTCAGTGCAGGCGGTCAGGCGGAACTCAAATACGGCGGTCGCGGTGCGCCGAACTCGGCACAGACCGCCCTTGGCAGGCAATACGACATGTTCGGCAACCCCATTACAGGCTCGTCCGCTGGATCCGCTGCATCGGGCGGCGGTGGCGGCACGGATGCGCTTGCCAGTCTGCGTGAGCGTTTGGCGCTTGAGACGCAACTGCTGGGTATGACCGAAGCGCAGAAGCAGGTCGTGCAGGCTCTGGGGCCGGAATGGCAAAGCTACGGGGATGTGGTCATCAATGGACTGGTCGCGCAAATCAGCGCCATTGACCAGTTCAACCAGCGTGTCGCGGAACAGCAGAGCATCGCCAACACGATCAAGTCCAGCATGGAAAACGCTTTCATGGGTATCGTCAGCGGCACGATGAAAGCCAAAGACGCATTCCGTGCCATGGCTTCCTCGATCATTTCCGAACTGTTCAAGGTGCTGGTCGTGCAGAAGCTGGTCGGCTCGTTCAACGCCGCAACCGGTGTCGGCAGCGGCCTCATGGGCTTGATCGGTGGTGGCCTAAAGTCGTTCGACGGCGGCGGCTACACCGGTTACGGAGCGCGTGCTGGCGGCATGGACGGTAAGGGCGGTTTCCCCGCAATGCTGCACCCCGGCGAGACCGTGGTTGACCACACCAAGGGCGGCACGGGCGGGGTTACGGTGAACCAAAATATCTCGTTTGGTAGCGGTGTGACAAAGGCCGAGGTTCAGAGCATGTTGCCGAAAATCGTCGAGGCGTCGAAACGCGCGGTGCTGGATGCGAAACAGCGCGGCGGCAGGTATGGGCAGGCAATGGCATGAGCATAGCGTTTCCTGACCACACGGGCATTGCCAACGTCACGATGCGCATGGTCAACACCACGGCGATTTCCACATCGCCGTTCACCGGCGTACAGCAGACACAATCCTACCCTAATGAGCGATGGGAAGCGGACGTGACGTTGCCGCCCATGCGGCGCGCAGACGCAGCGCTGTGGTGCGCGTGGTTGGCATCGCTGCGCGGTCGCGCCGGCACGTTCACCATGGGTGATCCTCTCAGTGCTGCTCCGACCGGGACGGCCACCAGTGCCACCGTGACGGGCGCTGCGGAAGCGAACGAGATCACTGTGACCATGACCGGGACGTTGCTTGCGGGTGACTACATCCAGATCGGTGTCGGCTACCACATGGTGCTGGCCGATCAGGACGGGAACGGCACGTTGTCAATCTGGCCCGCCCTGCGCGCAAGCGTGACGGACGTTGCGGCGGTGCTGACAGGCGCGGTCGGCACGTTCCGTCTCATGTCGGACGAGAACGGCTGGAACGTCAACTCCGCATCACAGTACGGCATCACCTTCTCAGCACATGAGGCGTATTGATGGCGCGCAGCATCGCATCCGGTCTCCTGAGCGCTTTAACGGCTGGTTCCATCAAGCCGTTCTATGCTGTGGAAATGCTGTTCGACACCGCCCCGGTGCGCTTCTGGACTGGTCACGGTGATCGGACGATTGAGGGTGAAACGTATATCGGGGCAGGGTCGCTCCTTCAAATTGGCGACCTGGAGGAAATTGGCGACCTGAGTGCCAAGAGTGCCACGATCACCATCAGCGGTCTAAGCGACGAGATGGTGGCGTTGGCACTCATTGAGCCGTACCAGCGCCGCGCGTGTCGCATCATGCTCGGCGTGCGGGGCGAAGACGCCGTGATCGAGATGTTCAGCGGCAAGATGAACGTGATGACGATTGAGGACGGGGCCGACTCGTCCACTATAGCGCTGACGCTGGAATCCAGACTTGTCGAGTTAGGACGCGCTCGGTCGCGCCGTTATAACCACGAAAGTCACATCGCGCGTTACCCGGACGACAACTTTTTCAGTTACGTCGCTGATCTACAGGAC
>Ga0255047_10003293_pt1 | contig 10184 bp, 12 predicted proteins | sample JV7_2_1_MG_FD_183640 | JGI IMG/M metagenome (GOLD analysis project Ga0255047, IMG submission 183640) | Seawater microbial communities from Jervis Inlet, British Columbia, Canada - JV7_2_1 | ecosystem: Environmental > Aquatic > Marine > Inlet | place: Canada: British Columbia | collected 2016-10-06 | reverse complement strand
TTCCTAATGATGAAACAAATGTACATTAAACGCTATTCCAACCCCAACCCAGGCAAAGTTAAAGATATTGCTGAAGTTATAGAGGATGAAATTATGCCAAAAATAAAAGCTGCAAAGCCGAAAAACGTTAAGCGCAAAGATGGTCGTACTTCTTACGCCAGCAAAAAGATGAACCTTAAAAGCGGAAAGTATTGTTCCTGATGGCTAAAATGGATGACATAAACTTTCGCTCTATTGTGCAAGGCGAAATACAAAGTGCTGTAAATTATTACGAGTCCGAGTTTTCTGCTGACCGCACTGATATATTGAAATATTACCTTGGTGAACCTTTTGGCAATGAAGTTGAAAACCGTTCACAAGTTGTTGCCACCGAGGTGAGCGACACCATTGAATTTATAATTCCATCCTTAATGAAGATGTTTGCGTCTTCCAAGGAGTTTGTGCGCTTTGAGCCACGCGGCCCTGAAGATGTTGAGGCTGCCAACCAAGCCACCGACCTAGTAAATTTTGCCATAAATAACGACAACCGTGGTTTTCGTGTAATACATGACTGGTTTAAAGATGCGCTTTTGTTCAAGCAGGGTGCAGTTAAGATGTACTGGGAAGAGAAAGACACTACGGTCAGCGAAAGCTATGAAGGCTTAACTGAGGATGAACTTACCTTGCTGGTGAGTGACCCAGCCATAGAAATCATATCTCAAGAAGTACAAGAGATGGGCATGGTTGATCCTGAAGGTAATGAAGTTCCAATGGAGCGCACCTACTCAGTTGAAGTTCGGCGCATGAAAAAGTCAGGCTCCGTTAAAATAGACAACATACCGCCAGAAGAATTGATCTTCTCTCGTCGCGCCACGTCTATAGATGACTGCACTTTTATAGCCCACCGTGCGGCTGTAACTGTTGGTGAGTTAATCGAGCAAGGCTATGATGAAGATATTGTTATGCGTTATGCTGGGTCAGACGATTTAGATGATGAAGTAGAACGACAAGCGCGATTTGAAGAAATTGAGTCTGGCGCAAAGTTTAACAGCCCTGACGCTTCGATGCGCGAGGTTATGGTTACTGAAGCTTATATTAAAGCTGATTATGATGGCGATGGTATTGCCGAGTTGCGCCGGGTGGTTGCGCTTGCCGATGGTTCCGAAATACTTGAGAACGAGCCGTTTGACCATGTGCCGTTTGCGCTGCTGTCACCTATCTTAATGCCGCACCGAATGGTGGGCAGAAGTGTTGCTGAAATGGTAACAGACCTACAGGTCATTAAGTCCACCATTATGCGACAGATGCTAGACAATTTATACTTAACGAACAACAGCCGAGTTGGGGCTGTAGAAGGACAGGTTAATCTTGATGACTTACTTTCGTCGCGCCCTGGTGGTATTGTTAGAATGCGTGCGCCAGGCATGGTTCAGCCTTTGGCGGTTCCTCAAATTGGACAGTCTGCGTTTGCGATGCTTGAATATGTGGATCAAATGCGTGACCAACGTACAGGTTTTTCTAAGGCGTCTATGGGGCTTGACCCAAGCACGCTTCAAAGCACTACGGCAAGTGCCGTCAATGCTACTATCCAAGGTGCGCAACTTAAGATCGAAATGATAGCGCGTGTTTTTGCTGAAACGGGTTGCCGTGATTTAGCAAAAGGCGTTTTACATTTATTACAAAAGCACCAAGACAGTGAGCGCGTTGTGCGTATCCGTGGTGAGTTTGTAGCCATAGACCCACGCGCTTGGGATAACGAGTTTGACCTATCTATAGAGGTAGGCTTGGGCAACGGTCGTGAAGACGAAAAGATGGGCATGTTGTTACAGGTTGCTGGAAAGCAAGAACAAATGCTGCAACAGTTTGGCCCCGTTAATCCTGTTGTTAAGCCTTCACAGTATATCAATACACTTAAACGTATTGTTGAAATGGCTGGCTTTACAGACACAGAACAATTCTTTTCTGGTGGTGAACAGGTTGATCAAGCTCTTATGCAGCAATCTCAACAGCAAGGCCAAGGCGGTGCAGACCAAGCTAAAATGGCTGAGTTCCAAGCTGAGATGGAGTTTAAGAAGCAGAAGATGGAAGCAGAACTTGCGCTTGAGCGTGAGAAGATGCAGGCAGAGCTTGAGCTACGCAGATTTGAACTTGAGTCAGAGCTACAGCTTCGCCAACAGAAATTAGCCTTTGGTGGGTCTGTTTCGGACAACCTACCTAGAGCATGACAGACTTTAGAGACGAACAAGACCGAGGAGCAAAGGCTTCTGCGGTGATGAACAACCCTCTTGTAAAAGAGGCATTTGGGCAAATACGTGAAGCGTATGTCGATGATTGGTCACACACTGATCCGTCAGACACCGCCAAGCGTGAGCAGCTTTTTTATTTGATGAAAGCACTAGAGGCTTTTGAAGGACATTTTGAAAGTGCCATACGGACAGGCAAAATGGCTTCACAACAAGTAAACGAGTTTAATTAACCCCTAAATGATTGGAGATTTTATTATGTCTGGTACTCCAGAGGAATCCAGCTTATCGCAGCATGATGCTGTGAACTTACTTTTGAATACCCAAGCCCCTGAAGAGGTAAGCGAAGAAGTTCAAGAGTCTACTGCCGAAGCTACAGTAGAGACACCTGAACCAGAAGAAGTAGAGGTTGAAGCCGCTGATGACAGCCAAGCTGAAACTGAAACGGAAGAGGTTGAGGACGACGATGAGGAAGAATACGAAGAAATTCAGACTTATCGCGTAAAGGTTGATGGTGAAGAATTTGAAGCAACTCAAGAAGAGTTAATCAAGAACTTTCAACTAGAAAAAACGGCCCAGAAAAGACTACAAGATGCCGCTGAACAGCGTAAGGTTTTAGAAGCGGAAAAGGCGTCTACTGAGCAAGCTCGTACACAATACGAGACGGCCCTAAATGCGGTGGCTCAAGAATTACAGAAAAACACCCAGCCTAGAGATCAGGCATATTGGGATAACCTGTATGAGTCCGACCCACTCGAATATGTACGACAACGTGATACAGAACGTGATACGCAAGCAAAACAACAGACTGTACTTGCTGAACAGCAACGGCTGCAACAGCTACGGTTAATTGAAGAACAGAAGAAGCTTTTGGATTTGGTTCCTGAATGGAAAGACCCAGAAGTGGAAGCTAGAGAAAAAGCTGCTATCGTTACTTATGCACGAAGTCGTGGTTTTACTGATGCAGAACTAGGTACTGCTACAGACAGTAGAATTATAGACATGATGCGGAAAGCTCATCTTTACGAAACTTTGCAGTCGCAAAAACCTATTGCAAAGAAGAAGGTAAAGACAGCTCCGAAGATGGTTAAAAGTGGGCAACCTAGAAACAAGGGCGACTCTGCAACAGAGCGAAAGCGCAAGGCTTTTGATAGATTGAGTAAATCCAATAGTCGTGAAGCGGCTATAGACTTTCTCTTAACCAAATAATTTAACTTTTTAGGAGGCCATAATGGCTATTTATACTTCATCAACAGCGATTGGTGAAAGAGAAGATTTGTCAGACGTAATCTACCGCGTTGATCCAGACGAAACACCTCTATTTTCTAACGCGAAAAAAGAAACCACAAAGGGTATATACCACGAGTGGCAAGTTCAAGAATTAGCCGCTGCCGTTGACACAAACTACGTCAATGAAGGAGCTGATTTTTCATATGCAAACCCTAACCCAACAACAAGAGTTGGGAACTACCATCAAATATCTGTGCAAGCAGCGAGCGTTTCTAATACTCTCGATGTAGTCGATTTAGCAGCCCGTGATAAGGAAACGGCGATGGTTAAGGTTTTAAAAGGCTTAGAGCAGCGTAGAGACATAAACAAATCTCTATACAAAAATGAAGCAAGCTCTAGTTCTGACCCACGTAAAGCTGGTAAGCTGATTACCTGGATATCAAACGTAGACGCGCCAGGAGATATGGCTGCTGCTTCGGGTGGTAATGGTACTGCCGCTGCTGACCTTACAGGTACTGCTGCTGCATTGACTTTGGCTAAAATCGACGCTGCTATGCTTGCTGCATACAGTGACGGTGGTTCACCAAATATGTTGCTAATGTCGCCAACAAATAAGCAGAACTTCTCAGGTCTGTCTTCTGGCTCAGTAGCGACTAATCAGATTACAATGACTGCACCAAAAGAAGCAGCAATTATCGGCTCCGTTAAACTGGCGGCTTAATAGGGCAACCTATTTCGAAAAACTCTGTGAATTGCTGGAACATCTCTTTGAGACAATCAGCAGCCAAGCCCTAGAAATAGGGAAGGTTCAACGACCATTCCGAAAGGAAGTAGGATCAAGTGATCCGAAGCGCAGAGCATCCCAAGTGGATGGTGATATGGTCTTTTCTTTATCGCGAGGTAAAGCAGCCGAAAGGCGGTTTTAGATTAACGACCTAAAGCGAAAATTTAGCAGCCTATACTTGTCAGACTTTGGTGAGCTTTCAGTAACTGTGGATCGTCAATGTCCGAACTCTGAAATGTATTTGCTTGATACTGAGTACCTATGCATAGGTCACTTACCAGGCAGAATGTTCAGCGTTTCAGATGTAGCTCCTGGTGGAGATGCAACACGTTTCGGCATCGTGTCAGAATGGACTTTAATTGTAAAAGCTCCAAAAGCACATGCTGCGGTTATCGGACTTAACGGTTCATAATCACTAATACTTTAAGAATTACGAGGGGCAGCTTTTGTTGCCCCTTTTTACTTGGAGAGATACATGAAAAAACTACTTGTTAATGATCCTAAAAAGGGCAAGCAAACCTACATCCATTCTGATGGAGATAAAAACTATATCACGACAAAGTTTAACGTAGATCCAATTATATCAAATGCAAAAAGTGAAGCGGCTGCTTGGCGGCCTAAGTCAATGATTGGCAACACCCAAAAGCATTTGCAAAAGGTCGCTGATATTCCAGCACCTATTTATTACGAATTGATTAACAAGTTTGGTCAACCGCGTGACAATCCTAAAGCTTGGAAACGCTGGCTAAACGATTATGACAACCGATTTTTTAGAACAACTGGTGGTACGATCTAATGGCAATCACAACTTACTCAGAGCTTAAAACTGCTGTTGCAAATTTCTTGGCACGTTCTGATCTAACGACACAAATACCAGATTTCATTACTCTTGCTGAAGCACGCATGAGCCGTGAGTTAGACACTCGAACACAAGAAAAACGAGCGCAAGCAAGCACAGCAGCGAGTGATGAGTATATTTCTCTGCCAACTGATTTACGCAAAGTCAGACATGTACGAATTAACAGCGATCCTGTTTGCGTGCTGGACTATGCAGCACCCCATGATTTCTATGAGACTTACGGCTCAAGCGGTGGCGGCAAGCCTAGATACTACACTATAATAGGTGCAGAGATTGCCCTACGCCCAGTGCCTGACGCAGTTTATACTGTCGAGATTATCTATGGTGAGACTGTTTCAGCTTTGTCTGACAGCTCTGCCACAAACACAATTTTAGCACGCCATCCAGATGCTTACCTTTATGGTGCATTAAGTGCAGCCCACACGTACCTGATGGATGAAGCGAGAGCTAATCAATACGACGCTATTTTTACCCGAATTATGGACGAGATTAAGCGCGATACAGAACAGCAGCGTTACGGCGGTGCTTTAGCAATGAAAACTGACTACCGAGGAGTATAAACCATGTCAGCGATGAGCGACTATTTAGAAAACAAAGTGCTTGACCATGTTTTAGGCACAACTGCCTACACACACCCGTCACAGACCTATATTGGTTTAAGCACAGGTAGCTTTGCTGATACTGGAACTGGTACATCCGAGTTAAGTGGCAGCAACTACGCAAGAGTGGCAATCAACTTTGATGCAGCGTCTAGCGGTACAACGGATAATTCTGCTGCGGTAGAATTTGCTGCTGCTACTGGTTCATGGGGCGCGGTATCACATTTTGGACTGTTTGATGCAGCCTCTACTGGAAACCTACTTATTCACGGTGCTTTTACTGCCGCCAAAACAATTACGACAGGCGATATTTTAAGAATTGCTGCTGGAGAACTAGACGTAACGGCAGCGTAACATGGCAGAGATACTTGGCCCTACTCTTGAGCAACTCGATGCCTGGGGTAGCATGGATGCTCTTGATGCGTTTGGCACGCTGGAGCAACTTGATGATCTAAACCTGTTTGAAGCGTCATCCGCTGTTTCACTTGCTGGAACAACTTCTGGCGTTGCTATACGTGTGCAACAGGCTAGTGCAAGTGTAACGATTGCAAACACTGTCACAGGCGTTGCAACATTAGTACACGGCATGTCTGCGAGTGTAACAAGTGCAGGCTCTGTAACGGCTTCAGCGCAATTTACAGTTGCAATGACAGGCAGTGCTTCTATCGCTGCGACTGTTACCGGCGTTGCAATACGTGTGCAGCAACCAAGTGCAAGCGAAAGCGTAACTCTGGCAGTTACTGGTGCTGGCACATTAGTACACGGCATGTCTGGCACAGTAGATATTTCTGCAACAGCGACAGGCATAGCGCAATACACAGCAGCGTTTGCAGGAGCGGTAAGCACAGCAATAACAACAGAGGCGATTTCTGAAAAACTAGGTGAAGCTTGGTCAGACGTATCGGCTGGCAGTGAAACTTGGTCAGACATATCGGCTTCAAATTTAGCATTTACTCAGATTAGCTCTGGGTCAGAAAGTTGGAATAGAGTATGATACCTTTTGGCGAATGGCTACCAGACCAGTCAGATTTTCAAAACCCAGGGGCAACCGTTGCTAAGAATGTTATTCCAGCAGCGCGTGGCTATCGTCCGTTTCAAGGTTTAACAGAAGTTTCTGCTGCGGCTGACAATAGGCTGCGCGGTATTTACGCTACAAAAGCAACAGATGGTACGGTTAATATTTTTACTGGAGATGAGGCAAAGCTTTACAAGCTAGACAACTCTGATTTTAGCTTGGACGCTGTTGGTACAGGCTTTACTGTTACTAGCGACATGAACTGGGATTTTGTTCGGTTTGGCGACGATGTTATAACTGGTGGTTCAGACGCTGACGTACTGCGTAAATACACGATAGGCACGAGTTCAGCATTTGCTGCAATTAGCGGTGCGCCTGCTGCAAGACATATCGCTGTCGTGCGAGACTTTGTTGTAACGGCAAATGTAACTTATAGCTCTGCCTCGCATCGAAGCAGGGTGCGCTGGTCGCAAATCAATGATGCTGGAACTTGGACTTTAGGTGCAAACCAAGCTGACTTTCAGGACATACCTGACGCTGGACATATTACTGGCATGGTCGGCGGTGAGTTTGGCGTTGTATTACTAGAGCGTGCGATTGCTAGAATGCAATACGTGGGTTCACCACTTATATTTACGTTTGAAAAAGTAGAAACAGGGCATGGGTGTAACTATCCAAACAGCGTTGCTTCACTTGGCCCAACTCAAGTGTTTTACCTGGCTGACGATGGTTTCTTTATGTTTGACGGTCAGCGCAGCATACCGATTGGTGCAGAGAAAGTTGACACGTTTTTCTTTGATGATCTAAAGTTTGCTAACAGTGATAGAATTAGCTGCACGATTGATCCAGAAAACCAGATTGTTATTTGGAGCTACCCATCAACTGCCAGTACAACTGGTGATCCTGATAAGATGTTGGTGTTTAATTATGCTGTACAGCGTTGGTCTCTAATAGAACTAGAGCATGAGTTTATTGGCTCATCTTTAACGCCAAGTTTTACGGTAGAAAGTTTAGACACGTTAAGCTCAAGTTTAGATGATTTAACAACCTCGCTTGACAGCAGGTTTTATGCTGGTGGGTTTTTATCGTTATCCGCAAGTAAAGACAAAAAGCTACACACGCTTACTGGTGCTACTTTAGATGCAACTTTGGAAACGTCTGAGTTTGAGCCAGCTACCATGCGTCAATCGCTGTTAAAAGGTGTAACGCCTTATATTACATCGAAAGACTCGACCCCTACGGTTACTGTGCAAGTGGGTTCCAGATCACGCCAGATTGATGACGCAACCTATACGGACAGTGTAGCAATAAATGATGATAATAGTTGTCCTGTTAGGCAAAGCGGTAGGTATCACCGTATTCGTGTAAATGCGTCTGGCACTTGGCGATACGCCCTTGGTGTTGATGTTGATGCGGTTGGCATGGGCAGAAGATGACCGATTTTAATTATGTAAAGCTACCTGCTGCTGGAGCAAATCCACGGCAGACGGCTCAAGCTGTTAATCTTTTGATTGACGGTAAATTCAATTCAACTGGCAGTGTTACTTTAGCTGCAAGTGCAACGACAACTGCGGTATCTGATTATCGCGCAGGCCCAGACAGTGTTATACTTTTAACACCTATGACTGCAAACGCTGCGGCTGCTTATGCTGCTGGCACTATGTTCGTATCTGCAAGAGCGAAGGAGAGTTTTACTTTAACTCACGCTTCAGACTCCCAGACCGACAAAACTTTCACTTACATTGTTATTGGATGAAATTCAGACTTGTTCCTCCTGATAAGCTCCCTTTGGTTTGGCATCACATAGCCCCACTTTTGGATAAAGCTGTCAGTCTTTCGCCACAAAAAATAGTTATTCAAGACGTTTTAAATGCTGCTCTTCATGGCGTGTATTTGATTTGGGTCGCGGTGGACGAGGATAAAGGTGAATTTGTAGGTGTCGTTACAACACGGATTTTAACTTACCCACGCTGTCGCGCTTTAGCGATGGATTTTATTGGTGGGTCACGAATGAAAGAATGGCTGCCTGAAGCGCAAAAAGCTGTTGAAGAACACGGCAAGCGTAACGGTTGCAAATTTTTAGAAGGATACGGGCGACGTGCCTGGTCACGGTTTTTAGAACCGCTGGGCTGGGAGCAAGCCTACATCACATACCATAAGGATATTTAACATGAGTAAAGGCGGCGGCGGCGGTAGCAGTTTACCATCTAACATGGAAAGCGCGATGAACACTGCATATTCGCAGTATAATCCATTTTCATCAACTTTTTCAGCATTAGGTGCATTTAACCCACAGGCTTATGCTGGACAACGTGTTGCTGGTTTAAGCGATATGGAAAATACCGCTATGCAACAGGCCGCTAATTTAGGCGTTCAACCAGCTTATCTACAAGACGCTGGAACAAACCTGTCTGGTTTAATGGGCAGCGGCGGCGTTAATCAAACTGCACTGCAAGAGCAATATGACTTAGGGCCATTAGCTGGCGGTCGCGTTGCTACATATGGATTGCAAAATGCAGCGAGCCAATCTGTTGATCCAGATATGCTAATGGATGCAGCGAATGTAGGTACTGATTTTTCCAACCTGCAAAACCTGCTTGGCGCACAAACCGATGTATCTTCTGTACAGGATTTACTGGGGCAACGCGCTGATCTTTCAGGTTTAGCAAATGCATCCAACGCTTTAACCAATACCTCTGGTATTACCAACGCTGCAAACCAAGGCACGAACCTCCAGGGTGTGCTAGATGCTGCACAACGTGCAACAGATGCGTCAAACATTATGACTGCTGGTAATCGTACAACTGATACGTCTGGTTTGGGTGGAATAGCAGGGCAACAAAATGCTGCAACAAGCTTACTTTCCAACTTAGCTTCTGGTGGTACAAACCCATACTTACAAACACAACTTAACGACGCTATTTCAGGCGCAGTTAATCAAGCATCATCACAATACGCGCTTGGTGGGCGACTAGGTTCAGGCAGTTTCGCAGATGCTTTAGGCACTGGTATTACCAACGCTGCTGCACCTATTCTTTCGCAAAACCTACAGACAGACCAGGCAAGACAGCTACAAGCTGCTCAAGCTCTTGGTTCAGTTTCTGGTCAGGATATTGGACGACAATTACAAGCTGCAGAAACAGGTGTTAGCGCACAACAGTCAGACATTGCTAGAGCCTTACAAGCTGCACAAAGCGCGGCTGGTATTCAGCAAGCAGATTTGGCAAGAGGACTACAAGGCCAAACAAGTGCCGCTGGTATGTCACAAGCTGACTTAGCAAGAGCATTATCAGGTCAAACAAGTGCCGCTGGTATGAACCAAGCTGATCTAGCTAGAGCCTTTGCCGGGCAAGGGCAAATGGTAGATGCAACGCAAGCTGGACTTGGCAGAGATGCTAATCTTGCTGGACTACTTACAGATGCAAGTCGGGCAGATTTAGGACAACAAGGTAACATCGCGCAGAACATCGTAAGC
>Ga0255047_10003292_pt1 | contig 10190 bp, 9 predicted proteins | sample JV7_2_1_MG_FD_183640 | JGI IMG/M metagenome (GOLD analysis project Ga0255047, IMG submission 183640) | Seawater microbial communities from Jervis Inlet, British Columbia, Canada - JV7_2_1 | ecosystem: Environmental > Aquatic > Marine > Inlet | place: Canada: British Columbia | collected 2016-10-06 | reverse complement strand
CACAAACGCCCCAAAAAAGACTAGCCGAAGAAGATCCCGAGCTCGCGTTTGGCGCTCTCCAGCGAGTCAGAGCCGTGGACGAGGTTGTGCGTGATCACGATGCCGAAATCACCGCGGATAGTGCCTGGGGCAGCCTCCGCGGGGTTCGTGCCGCCGATGAGTGTCCTGGAAACGGAGACTGCCGACTCACCGGACCACTCCATTGCCACGACCGGGCCAGACGTGATGAAATCAACCAACTCGCCGAAAAAGGGCTTGTCTGTGTGCTCGGCATAGTGGCGGCCGGCCAGCTCATCCGTGATGGTCAGCATCCGCATGTTCTCGAGGGTCAGCCCCTTCCGCTCGAAACGCGAGACGACCTCGCCGACGAGTCCGCGGGCAACTCCGTCCGGCTTGACCATGACGAACGTGTTCTCGATTTCCATTCTTCACAGCTCCTGGATGGAGGAGAGCCCGCACGATCTTCAGCGAGTCGCCGTTAGCGTACCGGTGACGGAGTCACTCGGCTGGATTGTCCTCATGGTCGTACGCCTGGTCGGTTGTGCGCTCGGCCTCGAACCGCAGATGTGCGTTCGCCGAGCGATCACTCTGCGCTCCGCGACTGCCGCGCACGTCACCGACGAGATAAAGCGATCCGGCAACCACGACGCCACCATCTTCTCCTGCTGATTCGATGGCTTGCTCGAGGGCAGCAAGTGCACCGGGAGACGTGACCGTCGGGACGTTGAGCGACTCTGACGCAGCCGCAGCAACGAGTTCAGGCGAAATCGCAGATGGATCGTCTGGGGCTGTTGCGTATACGGCGGCGACCAAACCCTTCAAGGGTTCCACCAGTTCACCGACATCTCTCTCGCCTCGTACGCCAAGCACCAGATGCCAATCCATTGCAGGAAACTCGGATCCGAGCGTTTCGGCAAGGCCCCTGAAACCCTGCACATTGTGCGCGCCGTCGACAATGACGAGTGGTCTACGGTCAACGATCTCGAGTCGCCCAGGTGCTGATATCGACCCGACTGCAACGGCAAGAGCATCATGGTCGAGCTCCCTACCGAGGAACATCTCCGATGCGGCGATGGCGGTTGCGAGATGATCCACCTGATGCCGACCATGGATCGGGAGGTACAGGTCAACGTACCGGCCGAACACACCATCGATCGTGCACTGCCAACCACCGACCGCGATGTCGGCCTCGTGCACCGAGAAGTCCGCATTCGTCCGGATCCAGTTCGCCCCGGTATCTGACACTCGCTTCGAGATCGTCCCCGCTGCCTCAGTGGAGAGGATCCCGGTAACCAGGTTTCCGCCGACGCCCACGATGGCGACCTTCTCGGATGTGATCTGCTCGATGCTCGTGCCGAGGAACTCGGTGTGATCGATGGCGATTCCGGTGATGACAGAAACGGCGGACTCGAGCACATTGGTCGCATCAAGACGACCACCGAGACCAACCTCGACAACCGCCACGTCGACTGCGGCCGTCGCGAAGATCGAGAACGCGACTGCCACCGACACTTCGAAATACGTCATGGACGCTCCGGCTTGCTGCTCATACGCCTCGACGAACCAGGCGATGTCCGCAACAGCGTCTGTGAAGTCGAGTGGGTCGATCGTGACTCCGTGGAGGGTGAATCGCTCCTCCACGGTGTGGATATGCGGTGATATGAACCCGCCTGTGGCCAGGCCGTGGGAACCGAGGATCTGCTGGACCATTCGCGACGTGGTCGTCTTGCCGTTGGTGCCGGCAATATGGATCGTCGGGTAGGCCTTGTGAGGGTCACCCATGAACGCGAGCAGTTCGGTGATCCGCTCGAGGCCCGGTCGCACACCATGTCCGATGCGAGCGTCAAGGAACGCTTCTGCCTGATCCCGCGTCTTGATGGAGGGAGGATTACCGGGAACCGTCATCGTTCAGCCGAGCTCGGCGAGATGTCGCCGCTGCTTGTCCAGTTCGATCACCATGTCCGCGAGGCGCTCCTCTTCCTGCGCAACCACCTCAGCAGGCGCCCGATCTCTGAAGTCCGGGTTTCCCAGCTTCCCCTGCGTTCGCGCGATGCCTGATTCGAGTTCTGCGATTGCCTTGCCGATCCTCGGCCTCTCTGCCTCCACGTCGATGAGCCCCTCAAGCGAGATGAAAACCTCGACTCCGCCGGCGGTGACCCGCGTGTACCCGGTTACCGGGTCTGGGCGGTCACCAACAGCCGGGGAAGCTCCTGTGAGTGAAGCCAACTGCAAGTACCACCAGTCCGGGAGATTCGCATCTGGTTTCGGAACCACGGTCACGGGCATCTCGACCGTGCGGCCGACCTGGTGCTGGGACCGGAACTGCCTGATACCGGTCACGACACCGTGGAGCGATTCCATCTCCAACGGCGAATCAGCCGGTGGAACGGTCGGCCACGGCGCCGTGACGATGAGCCCTGAACCCTCACCAAGGTGCGACCACAGCTCCTCAGTGACAAAGGGAATGACGGGGTGGAAGAGCTTGAGCACATCGCGGGTCACAACGCCGAGCGTGCTCTTCATTGCATCCCTGCGGTCGGCGTCTGTCTGATTGATCGACTTCGCCATCTCGAGATACCAATCGAAGACCTCTGACCAGGCGAAGCTGTAAAGGAGCCCGTAGGCATCCGACAGGCGGTACTCGTCGAGCAATCGATCCACCTCACGGATGACGGACCCGAGCCGCGCAAGGATCCACTCGTCCTCGGGACCCGGGTTCTGCGGGTATCCACCATCGATTGGCACATTGGTGACATCCATGAACTCAACTGTGAAACGCACGGCGTTCCACAGCTTGTTTCCGAACCTGCGCGCAGCGTCGATCGCATCGAGGCTCAAAGGAATGTCATGGCCTGGTGCTGCCGCCTGGATGAGAGCAAGCCGCAAGGAGTCTGCTCCGTACTCATCGACGAGTTCGAGCGGATCAAGGGCATTTCCCGTGGACTTGGACATCTTCGTTCCCTTGCCGTCGCGCACCATGCCGTGGATCAGAATGTCGGGAAACGGTGGCTGATCGGTGAAGTGCGTGCCCATCATCATCATGCGGGCAACCCAGAAGAAGATGATGTCATACCCGGTCACGAGCACGTTGGTTGGGTAGAACGTGGCGAGATCGTCCGTCTCGTCCGGCCAGCCAAGTGTCGAGAACGGCCACAGCGCCGATGAGAACCAGGTGTCGAGCACGTCTTCGTCCTGGCGAAGATCCGTTGAGCCACATACGCATTCGGTTGGGTCCTCGACCGAGACGATCGTCTCGTCACAGTCATCGCAGTACCACGCGGGGATGCGGTGGCCCCACCAGAGTTGTCGGCTCACGGTCCAGTCCCTGAGGTTCTCCATCCAGCTGAAGTAGCTGTTCTCCCAACGCTTGGGGTGGAACGTGGTTTCGCCACTGCGGATCGCGTCGATTGCCGGACCGACGAGAGGCTGGACCCTGACGAACCACTGGAGCGAGAGAAGCGGTTCGATGACGGTATGGCAGCGCGAGCAGTGCCCGACCGAGTGCGGATGCTGCTCCACCCTCTCCACGAGTCCGAGCTCCCTGAGCTTGGATCGCAACGCTTCGCGTGCTTCGAATCGGTCGATGCCCACGTAGGGGCCGCCTGCCTCGGTGATCCTGGCCTCTGTGTCGATCACGATGATCTGCTCGAGGTCGTTCCGTTGGCCGATGTCGAAGTCGAGCGGGTCATGGGCGGGGGTCACCTTGACGGCGCCCGTCCCGAATTCGTGCTCAACCGCCTCATCAGCCACGACCGGAATCTCGCGGTTGAGAATGGGCAGCAGCAGTGTCTTGCCGATGGCGTCCGCATAGCGCTCATCGTCAGGATGCACAGCGACCGCGGTGTCGCCGAGCATCGTCTCTGGACGAGTGGTGGCAACGGTGATATGACCAGATCCGTCCTTGAACGGGTACTTGATGTATGCGAGTTCGCCCGGGTCCTCCTCATGCTCGACCTCGATCTCGGACAGGGCCGTATGGCACCTGGGGCACCAGTTGATGATGCGGTTGGCTCGGTACATGAGGCCCTCGTCGTAGAGGGTCACGAACACTCTCCGGACGGCGGCGCTCAGCCCTTCGTCGAACGTGAATCGCTCACGTGACCAGTCGGTCGAGTCACCGAGCTTTCGCATCTGTTTCGCGATCGTGTTGCCCGACCTGGCTTTCCATGCCCACACCTGTTCGACGAAGGCATCGCGCCCGAGATCGTGCCGTGTCATTCCTTCTTCGCGAAGTTCACGCTCCACAACGTTCTGTGTGGCAATACCTGCGTGATCCATGCCGGGCAGCCAGAGCGCTGCATACCCCTGCATCCGTCTTCGGCGGATGAGGATGTCCTGCATGGCGTGGTCGAGCGCGTGCCCGGTGTGGAGCACACCAGTTACGTTGGGGGGAGGGATGACGATGCAGTATGGCTCGCCATCGGGGTTGACCTCAGGTCGGAAGGAACCTGATTCTTCCCAGACCGGATACCAGCGCGCTTCGACCTCTTCGGGTTGATACGTTCGGTTCATCACGGCCTTCACTCAAGGAGAATCCTTCGAAGAAGGCAGTGTACCAACGTGTAGGACCCGCAAATGTGACGAACCCGGGAGCCCATCCCAGGTTCTGCCTTCCCAACGCTGAGCCGATCTCCCGGCTTGCCCGAACCGAACGAGGTGCTCAACACCAAGAGTAGGTCTTCCGACCCATGGGAACAAGGCACATGCTTCCAGACGACAGATGACTAGTCATCGTCAGAGTGCCACCCATTCAAGTAGGTTCGTCCACAGCAACACAAGGAGCGCCATGACCGCACGCATCGAAGCCGACCTGCTGATTCCCGGACGCGGTGACCCCATATCTAACGGTGTCGTCGTTCTGGATGATGACACGATCGTCTATGCCGGCGCAGCGTCTGGTGCACCCGAGTCATCCGGCGAGTCAGTTGTTTCCGTCGCGACGGTTATGCCAGGCCTGTGGGAGTGCCACGGTCATTTTCTCGGTATCGAGAAGCCCGATCTGCTCGCCATGGTGACCGAACCCGTGCCACGGCAGGCTGCGAAGGCCGTTGGCGATCTCCAACGCACGCTGTTGGGCGGAGTCACGTCGGTCAGAGAGGTCGGCGGCTACGGTCTCGATATCCAACCGGCGATCGCCTCGGGTCGCGTGCAGGGACCAACGGTGTACGGAGCAGGCGCGGTCCTTTCCACGACCGGCGGCCATGGCGACATTCACAGCATGCCGCTCGAGTTCGTCACCCACAGTGATGTCGGGCTGGGGATCCTCGCCGATGGAGTGCCTTCGGTCTTGAGGGCTGTGCGGACCAATCTCAGGAAGAACGCCAAGGTCATCAAGATCTGTGCCTCCGGTGGTGTGATGTCCGAGGTCGACCACCCGATCCATCAGCAATTCTCCCACGAGGAGCTTGTCGCCATCGTCGAGGAGGCAGGCCGAGCCGAACGATTCGTGGCGGCCCACTGTCACGGAAAGCCGGGGATCATGGCTGCGCTTCGTGCAGGGGTACAAACGATCGAGCATGGCTCGTTCCTGGACGAGGAGTCGGCAGATCTCATGGTTGAGAAGGGCGCCATCCTTGTTCCAACGAGGTTCGTTGTGGACCAGTTGCTACATATGGAGGACATCCTTCCCCCATATGCCTACAAGAAGGGACTCATGGTCGCCGATGCGCATTCGACGGCATTGAAGGTGGCAGTCGCCAGGGGTGTCAAGATCGCCATGGGTACGGACATCTTCGTGAGCGGCGACATGTACGGTCGGAATTCGCTCGAGATCAAGCTTCTCCAGGACGCGGGCATGTCGGCCCTCGATGCGATCGAGGCCGCCACGGCCAACGGCCCTGACACGCTTGGGCCGCAGGCGCCCTTGTCCGGTCAGCTCACAGAGGGGTACGACGCTGATGTGATCGCCCTCGACTTCAGCCCGATCGAGGACAACTCGGCCTGGGGCACCCCCGACCGCGTCACGCACGTCTGGCAGGGTGGCGAGTCGGTGAAGGCGCCGGCGTGACGGTGCGCATCGACGCAGACCTGCTCCTTTCTGGCAGGGGTGAACCAATCGATCATGGCACCGTCATCCTCGATGGACGCCAGATCACCTACGCGGGACCAGTATCGGGCGCTCCGGCTGACGCGGGGCCGGCCGACGCATCCGTTCCCGTTGCCATGCCTGGACTGTGGGACTGTCACATCCACTTCGGAATGCCAACACCGGACGAGTTCGACAAAACCGAGTTCACTTCTCCGGCAACGATGGGCGCTCGGGCGGTCGACGAATTGGGTCGAGTCCTCGATGCGGGAGTGACGTCCGTGCGCGAGGTTGGTGGTGTTGGGATCGACCTCGTGGGTGAGATCGAAGCAGGTCGCATCCGTTCACCCCACATGTACGGTGCCGGAGGCATCATGTCTCCCACCGCCGGCCACGCAGATACGCATTCGATCCCCCTTCGGATGGTCGAGGCGGGGGCAGATCAATACGGGTTCATGTTCAACGTCGCTGATGGCGTGCCCGGCGTGATCAAGGCGGTCCGAAAGAACCTCCGACGGAACGCAAAGGTCATCAAGATCTGTACATCGGGTGGCGTGATGTCCGAGGTGGATCACTGGAGTCACCAGCAATATGCCGACGAAGAGATCACAGCGATTGTCGAGGAGGCGGCGAGGGCAGAGCGCTTCGTTGCGGCCCATGCTGAGGGGAAGGCAGGGATCATGGCGGCTCTTCGGTGCGGGGTCCAAACAATCGAGCACGGCGACGAAATCGACGACGAGGTCGTCGAACTCATGCTCGAGAAGGACATCATCCTCGTCCCGACAATGTGGATCACGCGCCAGCTGATGGCCATGCCGGACGAGATGCCCGACTATGCGTACAGGAAGCTGTCCGAGTTGGCGGAAATCCAGGATGACGGACTGGCCAAGGCCGTTGCGGCAGGCGTTCGCATCGCAATGGGGACGGACACGTTCGTCCATGGCCCCCTGTACGGCACGAACAGTCTTGAGATCGCGCATCTCGTCGAGGTCGGAATGACTCCGCTGGCTGCCGTCGAAGCGGCGACAGCCACCGGACCCGAGACCCTTGGTCCACAGGCACCCAGGTCGGGCCAACTCCGAGAGGGCTACGACGCTGACGTCATCGCTCTCGACTTCAACCCGCTCGAGGACGTCTCCGGTTGGGGTGACCCTGATCGTGTGACCCACGTCTGGCAGGCCGGACGCCCAGTGAAGGCGCCGGCGTGAGCCACTCCTCTCCGGCAACGGTACGAGGAAGCCGATTCCCTGGTCGCAGCGGGTTGGTGCCATTTGGCCCTTGACCTCGCGCTCTTCTCGCCGGAACATGAGAGCAACGAGAGGAGGAGCAATGACTGACTACGGTTGCCTGATCCTCGATGTGACATCCGTCGAGGAGCCGCCGGACAAGGAGTTCCTCGAGCGACTTGGACATCCGGTTCTCGTGTGCCATGGACCCGATTGGGGTCGAGCGTGCCCCATCATCAAACAACGCTGCCCAAAGGTCGAATCCGCCCATGGAGTCATTTTCCAGCTTGACCTCGACCGACCGCAGCACCGTGTCATCCTGAAGCGGTACCAGGAGATCCTGGCCGACGATATCCCTACCGTTGCGGTAGTGGAGCCGGGTCAGGAGGAGCGCTACGCCAATCTGCTCGGCGGGATTCGGGTGTGGAGCGGCGAGCCAAGCATCGCAGAGCTCGATGGTTTCGCCGCAGAAGTCGAAACCGCAGACGAACTCCGCAGCGCAAGCTAGTGCCGAGTCGGGCAACGTTCGGGGTGTCGATGTCGAGTCAGGGGCGCTGGTCGCAAGGACGCAGGACGAAGGCGCAGTCTGGACTGCGTTGAGGACGAGGACGCCGCGAGCGGTGCTCCCGGCCGGCAGAACAATGCAAAGGTTGCCTGACGCGGCGCTTGGAACGACAGGTTCCGGGTCTTCATACGTACTACGTACTACCGCGGGCGCAACCCGCTCACATCTCCAACTCGAGCTGCGGCACGTCCGGCTTGTCTGCCCGCACGCGGCGGGGAAGGAACCTCAGACGGCCCGAACATCATCGGCTCATCGAAGTCGGCGATCTCCGGAGCCCTGGGTGGAGGCATTCTCGATATGGACGACGTCAAGCTCACGCCGGATGAACTCGAAGCGGTCTACCGATACCTCGTCACCCTGTCGCCGTGATCCTGTTGAGCAGCAGCGACGCGAGACTTGGGATCGTCGGCTCCATCTGATCGGAAGCGAAACCACGGACCAACTCCGCTCTGCGCCGCTAGTGATAGGAGACAGGTACAGGCTTGGCGCGTTCAATCCTCGCGGAAGTCGCCGACCGATCCATCGATCGACTCCCGGATGAGATCGGCGTGGCCGGCATGGCGTGCGGTCTCTTCGATCATGTGGACGAGAATCCACCGAAGCGAACGGTGTTCGCCGTTGCGGTGCTTCACCGACAGCTGCTCGACCGACTCTGCCCCGTTTGTGATGTGCTGGGACATCTCGATGGCGTCGCGATACCGCTGGATGATCACATCCGGCTGCAACTCCGAGGCGATGTTGAAATCCCAATCGCTGTCGCGCTCCCAGTCGCCCGAGGCCCACGGTTCAAGCCGCTCGTTTCCCGAGAAGAACTCGTGAAACCACCAGTGTTCGACGATCGCCAAGTGGTGGACGAGGTTGATGAGCGTGAGGGTCGACGGGCCGAGCCGCGTATTCAACTGCGAGCGGGTGAGTCCACCGGCCTTGTCGATCATCACTTCTCGGTAGTAGTCCAGATACCCGACAAGGGTCTCTCTCTCTGTACCGGCATGGGGAGGATATGGATGTGCCATCCGGAGAGCCTACCCACAGCACAGCTTGCACTATTGCGGAAGAACGTGCGACCAGGAAGGGCTCCGCGCTTCGCTCACATCTCCATCTCGAGCTGCGGGACGTCCGGCTTGTCTGCCCGCACGCGGCGGGATCGGCGCTTCGGGACCCCGTCTGCGAAGAGCGGTTGCTCCATGAGACCTGCCAATCGTTCGGCAAGGGGCCACCAATCGAACGTGTCATTGATGACCGACGCGTTGTATTCCACCAGCCTTCGCTCGGTCACGAGCCCCGGCAGCTGTTCGTCGAGAATCGCCTCGATCTCGGAGCGGAACTCATCCGAGGTGGAGCGTACCCCGTCCTCACGCAGCGCGATGTCAGGGCGGAGACGCACAACCATGGCATAGGTCTCGGACCACTTGGCCACAAGCGGCCCGACATCGAACGGGTCCCCTCCTCCGTTTGCACGCAGGTAGTAGGCGTAGTTATCCATGACGCCACGATCGAGCACCAGCACCTCGGAGTTGCGAGAGAGACGAAGCTCCTGGCTGATCTGGGACATGATCACCCACAGCTGGGATTCCCCAGTGGCAGCTTCGTTGATGCCAAGAGGATTGTCACGAACCACCTCGCGACCATGTTCAACAGAGCGACCCGCTCGCTGCATGGTGTTCGCAAATGCGTGGACGGCTGTTGTCTTGCGGATGCCGTGGGAACCGATGAACGCAACCTTGGCGCAATCTGGCCAAGCTCCACTCACCGGATCACCTCCACTGTGATGACGTCCTACGCCGACCGTTCCTCGGGGATGTCGGCAGAAGCGAGGTCCTGTATCGGTACGAGCGTTGGGTTGACACGTTCGGAAACGACGTCACGGTCGATGACGACACGAGCCACATCGGTGCGCGAGGGCAGCTCATACATCGTATCGAGCAGCACCTCCTCCATGATCGCTCTGAGGCCACGGGCTCCTGTGCCGCGTTTCATCGCTTGTTCCGCGATCGCCTCGAAAGCGTCATCGGTGATGACCAACTCGACACCGTCCATCTCGAAGAAACGCTGGTACTGCTTCACGATGGCGTTCTTGGGCTCTGTCAGCACACGGACAAGCGATGCCTTGTCGAGATCCGCCACCGTCGTCATGACAGGGAGTCTGCCGACGAACTCGGGGATGAGGCCGTACGCGATCAGGTCCTCTGGCATCACCTGGTCGAGAATCTCGGAAGGGCGAATCTCGGCCTTGGACCGCACGTCGGCGCCGAAGCCGACTGATTTGTCGCCAACTCGTTTCGTGATGACCTCTTCGAGCCCCGCAAAGGCTCCACCGACGATGAACAGCATGTTCGTCGTGTCCACCTGGATCAGCTCTTGATGCGGGTGCTTC
>Ga0255047_10003291_pt1 | contig 10191 bp, 7 predicted proteins | sample JV7_2_1_MG_FD_183640 | JGI IMG/M metagenome (GOLD analysis project Ga0255047, IMG submission 183640) | Seawater microbial communities from Jervis Inlet, British Columbia, Canada - JV7_2_1 | ecosystem: Environmental > Aquatic > Marine > Inlet | place: Canada: British Columbia | collected 2016-10-06 | reverse complement strand
TCAGTATCAATCTTGATGACGGTTGGACAGTGGTGCGCGTAGCTGTCCAGCGACACTCCCCGCACAGATTCTAGGTTGGGCGGTGCAGCCCTGGTGTCTGCGTTCCAGTCGTGCTTTCCGGGGTCCCAGAGTGCGTTGCCACCGTCGTTGTCTGCGCACAGATGCAGGTCCACCAACCCGTCCCGATCCGTTACCGCGGCAGACACCAGGCAGACATTGTCCCGGTTTGCATTGCGCATGAAGTGTCTGCGGTTGGATGCGCTGGGTTCGAATGCCACCACCTGCCCGGTTTCACCCACTAACGCCGAAGCGATGACAGAGAAGAAACCGCAGTGCGCTCCCACGTCAAAGAACGTCCCGCCTTCACGCAGCACGGAAATGATAGCCACCACTGTCTCTACCTCATACATGCCGCCAGCAGACAGAATGTCAGCCATCAACCGCTGGCTCGGTTCGACTGTGTCCAGCCACCACGCCACCGGCACCGTGCGCTGGTCCTGTATTAGTTCCCACTGGAACTCTTTGATACCTTCGTTTCGTTCCCCTCGTCGTCCGAGGCTGAACACCTTTATGCCGCTTTCTTGCATATGAATGCGTAGTATGAATCCTTGCAGCCTATGGAAAGGTCCAGGTCTATTTGTTTGCCGTCCGTTATGGTTAGTCCTGCTTTGAGGATCAGTGCCACCCAGGCACTAGGAGTGTGGACGGCATAGTGATTGGCGTTGCGTTCATGGTGTGCGCCCGTGTCGGGTGCTGGTACTTCGATATAAAGCAGACCGCCTTCGGATAACCGTTCCCGCAGGAGATGGAGGACATAGAGCGGGACCGGAGAATGTTCCAGAACGTGGCGCAACCATATCAGGTCAAACGTGGTTTCTGTGTGGTTCTCGTGCATGTCGGCCTTGACCACTGCCAAACCCTTCTCTCTGCACTGCTCCAGGTCTGCATCATTAACGCCCGTCCCGATAGCGTTGTAGCCTCGCTTGCCAAACTCCACTAGGGCCACGCCCTGACCGCAGCCCACATCAAGGACCTGCTTGCCCTTCACTGACGGCAACACCCAATCCATCACCAACGGCGTCAAGTCCGAGTGCACGGGTGTCGGTGCTTCAGGGTAGGTATTATCTTGGAGTAGTTTTAGAAACTCGGTGATTTGCACTCAGTTTAGCCAGTTCCGGTTTTATTCGCGTCACCACATCCGCCCAGTCACCTTTGGTTTCCTGGCGGAATAACCGTATCGAGGGATACCACGGCGACTCATCACCTGTCAACATCCACCGCCAATCAGGGCTGTATGGTATCAGCGTCCACGTTGGCCGGCCCATTGCTCCCGCCAAGTGCACCACCGATGTGTCCACGCTGATAACCAAGTCTAGCTCGTTCAGCGCCTGTGCGGTGTCGGTGTAGTCGGTGATGTATGGCGACAAGTCCTTAGCCCAGGACGGGCACTGCTTGGCGGATTCACCAACCTGCAGTGAGAACCAGTCTATACCATCCAGCTTCGATAACGGCTCGAACAGTGAAGGCAGCACGCTTCGGTCCTTGTCGTTGGCGTGGCCCGGTGAACCCGCCCAGACCATGGCCACCCGCAGCTTGCCTGTATCGACCAGGCCGAACTCGCCTGGGACGTGTATATAGGTATCGTGCGGTACGTCACCCAGGCGGGTGCTGAAGATATCAGGTAGGCTGAACAGCGGGCAGTGGTAGTCGTAGGTGGACGGGTCCACGTCGTTGGGGTCCGTCACACATGACAGCTCGTCTATGCCCTGAACGTGACGGAATAGGTTCATGGTTTCGCGGTGGCCGTGATACAGCAACCGTTCGGGGTTGTACCGCTCCCGCACCAGCGGTGCGTAACGTACTCCCATGATGGCATCCCCTTTGCCTTGCTCGCCCGTCAACAGGATCGTCTTGCCTTCCAGGGATTGCCCCTTCCACCGCGTCTGCCCGATGATTGGCTTGGTGGCAAAGCTGGCTGTCTTCCACCTGTATTCGTAGTTACGCCAACCTCGGGGCATGTCACCCGTGGCTAGCTGCACGGTGCCGCAATTCATGCAAGCATCAAAGCACTTCCCGTCCATCTTCAGTGCAGAATCGTAACGCTTTAACGCACCGTGGAAATCACCGTCCTTTAGCAGCAGGTTACCCAGGTTGTTCTCGGCTGGTGCGAAGTTGTCTATGAGTGACAGAGCAAACTCGAACGCCGTCACTGCTTCCTGCGTCTTGCCGTAACCACTGAGAATCAAACCCAGGTTGTTCGCGGCGTTGGCCTTGTAGACAGGGTATTCCCCCGGTGCGACAAGTACGTCGCAGTACTTGAGGATGGCTTCCTTTTCCTTGCCTTGGTGGTGTAGTGCTTTGGCGAGATTGAATAGCTTGCCGGGGTGTGTTGGGTCCTCCTGTAGAACCTCTGCGAACAGTGCTTCTGCTTCCTTGTACTTTCCTGCGTCGTGAAGTGATTCCGCTTTAGCCGTTAGCGAATTCATAAGGTTTGATGCAACGGTGCTCTATTTACAGAGTGAGACTCGGCTAAGTTTCAACCAGTTAATATTGAGAGCACCGTGCATCAAAGTGTTTAGACTACCTGTTTCTGTCCAACCCCAACCACTGCCCACTGGCAGGTCTGGGTGGTTCCAGTCACAACATGCTTCGCTTGGATATAACGCTTGGTCTGTCGCGTATCCACCGTGATGGTCCCGAACGCCACTGACGCGGTTGTGGTGATTGGCGTGGCATGAGTCAGCGCAGCAAACGTGGCGTCATCCGCACTATCAAGCACGGAGGTTACCACGCTATTACTACCCAGGTCATGTTCGCTGTGGGTTGTCACCATGCACGTAATCTTGCCAACGTAATCACGGATATCCACACCAGCAAAGCTGGTGGTACCCGATCCGACGGCAACGTTCCGTGCTGGTCCGAGGCTGAACTGATTCAGTTCATTAGTTAAGTCTTGAGCCATTATTATTTACCTTTCCTTCGAAGTTTCTTTGTCGGCGCTTTTGGTTCTGGCACTGGATCTGGTTCGGGTTCAGACACCACAGGTTCCACCACGTCCGCTTCCACGGCATTGCCTGCCAGCTTGAACAGCCGGAAGACATCCGCTTCCATTTCGTGTGTGTCGCCTGCATTGACGATCTTCCCTGACCAGGTTGTGCCTCGTATAAATCGCGCCTTCATGGTTACGCAGCAGAGATGCAGAATGAGACAGGATTGCGCACCCCGCAGTCAGTCAGCGTCTGAATCACGATTGACACTTGGCCGTTAAGACTAAGCGTGAATGGGTCCACGATAACGTCCGTGCCGTCCCAATCAGCCACGATCAAGTCAGCCCAGTTACCGAAGACAACGCCGCCTGCGCCAGACGAAAGCTGGTTCGTGCTCATCGCCTTGTGACCACCGATGGTGTTACCGGAAGAATCCCAGACAAACCCGCCGCCACCGCTGTCTTTAACAGTCGTCCTTGCAACTGCTTTAGCTGTGGGGTACATGAGGTAACCCAACGAACCTCCAACCGCGTTGTTGTCGTCCAGGTTCTGCTCGTAGTCCATGGCTTGCGGCCAGGTGAACGTTCCAGACGCTGTATGCGTTGCCGCCGTAGACAGGTTGCTGGTGTTGATGATACCCAGCGGTTGTCCACTGGCACCACTTCCACTCAGGCACGCCAAGTCCTTCGCGATGGCAATCACTTGCATCAGGTCGTTCCGCACGAACCCTTCCACATCGGGTGACGCCTGCGCCAGCAACTGCTTGCTGAACGCGGTGGCAGCACTGAGCCTGTGAGGGCGTAGCGCGAGTTGCCCCACGGTCTGGTCTGCTCGTGTCAACGTGGCACCTTCAGCCAGCCAAGAAGCGGTTCCGCCGCCTGTCTGTCTCGGAATATCCACATCGCCAGTCAAGCCAGAAAGCGTTGTCGCTCCCATCTCAACCACGGCCATGTTATTTCGAAGTAGCTCGATGAGTGATTGTCCGCCATCGGATGACTGCACCAGTGCGCCAGCTCCCGTGAACGTGCCAACTTCCAGAACGCGCTTTTGCAGCACGTCTTCAGGAATGAAGAACCCGTCAGGATTGCGGCCTGTGCGCTTGGCAACCTCGTCGGACATTTCACGTTCGAACCCACCCAGGCTACCATCGCCGCCGAACTGCTTCGGCAGACAGGACATGATCGCACGAGTGAAGCTGTATTGCTTCAGGTCCCGTTGGCTCATGCCTTCACTGGGAATGACGCTCAATGGCGTTGTGTCTCGTGCAAGCTCTTTGAGTGCGGCTTGTCGGAACTCGTCCAACTCACCGTCAGTCTTGACGAACTCCACCGCCATCGTTCGCAATGCGTCGTTGTTGTGCAACTCGGCGATAGCGTTGATTTCGGTATCTCGTTTGGCTTTGCGGTCGCTGGCCACTCGCTGTTCAGCGATAAGCTCTAGCTTCGCTTGTGCCTTGATTCCTTCCAAGTCCGGTGCCGGGGTTGGGGTAGGAGTAGGAGTAGGCGTGTCTTTGTTTGGTTCGCTCATATGCGAATTCCTTTCCTTTAACTCAATTTCGTAACTGCGGTCCATGCCAACCGTCGGGTCAGCAGGAACACCCACCATCGAAATCTCCAGCGGTTCGTAGTCGGTAACCCGAAAGACTTCCGGTCCCTCTGGTTTGCCTTCCCGAATCATATCGTGGATTCGATAGCCAACACTGACGTTGCGCCGGATTCCGTCCTTTACCTCGTCAAATACAATTTGCCCCTGCGGGGACTTGCTGAACCTCACCGTGGCCTGGCCCCGCTTGTCCTTGATCTCTGCGGACTCAACCACGCCCACCAGGCTCTCGGGGTTGTGGTCCATCAGCAACGGCCCACCATTGCGCAGCCTATCCAGGCGGACGCTGTCGGGATGGTGGTCAAGGATCTCTGTGCCGAAGTGGCGCTCGACGGGGAATTCAGAAGAAAACGAAAGCGAGACGGTACGGGCTTCCTCGTCAATGGTGGACTTGTCCACCTTTGCCGCTCGGTAGCATGTGCCTAAAGTAAGCTTTCTCGCCATAGCAGTAGCCTATGTGCCGAGTCTCCTCACACCCAAAAGAGCATTATTCCTCATCCTCTGCAAGACTTTGTTGCGGGGGTGGTGGGGCCGTTCCGCCACCAGATGGGGCCAGAGTGATGGGGCGTCTGGTTCCGTCGTCTTCCGCCCATGCCGCCTTGACTTCAGGTGGTGCAGGTATTCCAAGCTTCTCTCTGAACGTGTCTTCGTCCTGCTCGTTCGGGGTCAACACGCCAGCACGGACCAGCACACCGTATGCGTCTGCCTCCCGCTTGATGTTCTCGGTGGCCACCTTGTTATCCTCTTCCGGCTCGCCCATCTCATCCGGTTCAGTGTCGTCGTCATCATCATTGGTGGCCGTGCTGGTAGCTGGTGCCGGGCCACCCAGCACCTCTGCCGATGTCAACCCGTGAGCTTCCAATGCGGCATTGTCCGAGGCTATCTCTGCCAACAGGTCGTCCCGCTCAACACCGATCTGTGCCAGCTCACCCGTCAAGCTGGACAGGTTCGCACCCATCCGCTTAATGGCTGCATCCACGTCCTTGTTTGGTTCGATGTATGGCCAGCGCCGGCCCTTCCAGCCAGGACAGCAAAACTTGCCAAACTTGGAAACGGGTAGCGGAATCTTCTGCGTGGTCAGTTGCTGTAGTAACCATGGATGGAAAATGGGGGAACAGAACGTATTAGCCCACCAAGTCTGCATCATTTTGTAGACTTCCCGTGGTTCCATCAGCCCCATCCGCATAGAGCTGAAATTCACGCTGCTCATGTCCTCGCCAAGCACGTTGTAGCTGGTCTGCAGTCCGGCTGCGATGCTGCGCAGTATCCGAGTCTCAAACATATCAAACTGAGGGTTTGGGCTGTTCAGGTCCACCACATGCGGTTCCACTCCCTGCGGCAACTCATCCCATTGACCTGGTTCCATGTCCATGCGTTTATTGCCCAAACCGTCATCTGGAAGCGGTACACCGTTGCCCTCAGTCTTCTTGAAGAAACCGTGGCTGCTCGCACCGACCCTGGCCCGCACTGTCTCTGCTTCCTCGTATGCACCTAGCATGTTCAACGGGTCCATGACCGGCGCCATCCATGGTAGGCCGCGTGCCTGGTGTAGTCGCTGCATGGCGAACGGATGCACCATCTTATCGGCAGTGATGCGTTCGAACTTCTGCTCTAGGTTGCTCCCGTAGTAGGCATCGTTTGGATGGGAACGCCTCATCCAATAGGCCACCGGCTGGTCCTGTGATGTGAACTCCACGCCCATCTTAATCTCGTTCCCGTTCTGCAGTGGCTTGTTCAGCTCGATGTCAACGAAGTCTGATTCGAACAACCGTAACCGCAAACCGAATGGACTACTGGTGTCAGTCACGAGCTGCACAAAGACATCACCATCCCGAGCCACCGAAGTCAGGCACAGCTCATTAACTGTCTGCCAGGTCATGTTCTTGGTTACCGTGCACCACTCAGGCTTACCCCATTCCTTCCAGTTCCGTTGGATGAGGCTATTGGCAAACACATCCATCTCGCCCACTACTTCCTTGCCGCCTATCACCAGGGTGGGGTCCCTCGCGGCGTTACGTAGCAGCATCCCTGATTCACCCAGGATGTTAGTACGCAGAATTGACATGAACTTGACGGCGTAGCTGTTGTTTTGCGCCAGGTCCCTTGAACGTGCGCGAAGGTTGTTTAGGTCGTTGCGGATCGTGGCATTGACTGACAGGGTTCCCGTGGTCCAGGAGTTGGTGAGCCTGGTGACGTTGGCTGCTGAGAAACCAGGGGAACCCCGCAACTGTGAGCCCGCATAGAAGCCGAAGCGGTTGGCCAGTTTCAATGCTAACTTTCTGTAAATAGAATCGCTCACAGGTAGGTCAGGATTCGGTTGCCGGTGGGTTTACCTTTATCGGCCAAGTCCTGCGCCGTCTCAGCATCCACAATACTCTTCCAGTATCCGATAGCCTTCTGCCACTCGTCCAACGTGTGGAAGGTGAATGACCGGCCAGCAGCTTGCAGGCTGTACTGCTTCTCAGGTCGGGTGGCTCGTGTCTTGAAAGCGGCAATGAGAGCATCATAGATAATCTTTGCATCCGACCTGTCATCACTGGTCGTAACCACCGCAGGGTCAGACTTGATCTTGAACACACCCTCACAGATGGTGTGAATGCTGGAACCGCTGGTGACTCGTGCTGTCCAGTAGTAGGTGCCAACCACCCAGGAAGCTGTAGTGGCTGCTGCCTCGCTGACCAGGTGGTCATCACCGCTGGCCGCAGCCGTCACTGTCTCCGCGTCCCCGCCTGTGTCGCTGCGCAGGTAATACGCCAGGGTCCAGGTGCTTGCGGGGAAGTCAGCCAACACCCGCTTCCATGTTACTAAGTCACCCGCAATGATCTCATCGGGTTCGGTTAATGGGACTTCAAAGGCCATTAGCGCAAGAAGACATCAGGACTGCCAAGCACGGTTTTGCGTGGGTCAGGTGTGGTGTGGGCTACATTGAGAGCATAAGCGCACCCGCAGCAAGTGGTGTATCGAGCGTGGTTTCTCCGTGAGCATTTAGGGCAGCTCCATCGGACCCGCAGCTTCCGTTTGGTGTCTATCGTCGCCATCGGCTTACAAACCCCGTGCGTGGGGGAGCTACAGCCGAGCCACTCCTAGACTCTTTATCCTTCGGATTCTGCTGCTTTGCAAGCCGTTTCGCCGTGGCCTCCCAGTTCACATTGAGCAGATCCAACGCCACCATGTTGTACACGCTCAAGTCGATTGCCTCGTTTCGTTCCCTGACCTTGACGTATTCATGGATCTGCCGGCCCTTCAGATAGCGCACATGCCTCTTCTCAGCACAGAGTTGGGCGAAGTATTCCTCGTCGTAACCGTGGCCTATCGGGAAATGCATGAACCGCGGGCCAGGCTTGTCCAGGTGGAGACGGGAGAACAGGTGGTCCTTTGCGGTGTTAGTCCCCACCATGATTAGCCGGACCCCTGTCACAGTGGTCTTCCTAGGCATGGAACGCAGTGGCGCCTCGGGCGTCGAGCTCCCTTTGACAGGGAACGCCAGCGGATACATGCGCCGGCAGAAGGCGTAGACCGGTTTCGGTTTGTGCCCACTGTCCACACAGCAAGCGCGGATGGTCAGAACGTGGCCGTGTGGGTGGTCGAACTTCTGGGCCAGCCAATCCGCCAACTGGTTCCATGGTTCGGGCAGTTCGGGGTTACCTAGAAACCGGCCCATCTCGATCCCCCAGGACTCCTCATCCATGCCCCAACCTCGAATCTCTGCCTCCAACCGGTCTGACTGGACGTCCACACCACAGGTCAGGACCAGCACACCAGCGGGCAGTTGGTGGTTGTCCCCGTAGGATTCAGCCCTGGTCTGTATCTGGTTCGGGTCCGGTGGTCGTTCCGCCTCCTCCTCGTACGTCTCACAAAGGAAAGTGTTGACCCAAACCCGCCTTTTCTCTGGCGCCTTCGCCTCGATGCGCAGATGTTCCGCAGCCATCTCGTGCAACCGATTCTCGAACCCTCGATGTGCAGGCCAGGGACAGTAGATGCCGTTGAGATGGTAGCCCCGAATCCCTGTGAACTTGGCGGTGGGTTGCCAGCGGCCTGCATAGTATGCGTCCAATCGCTGCCTGTCGGTCCACTTGTCCCCGCACTTCTCACAGATAATCCGCGCTTTCTTTGGTTCACCTTTAGGCCACTGCACCTGTGACCAGCGCAGCGTCTGGTAGTGCTTGCACTTGGCGCACGGCACAAACCAGTATTGCTGGTCTGACTTATCAAACCAGTCCTGAATGCGGCTGCTTCCGCTGCGGGTTGGTGTCGATGCCACCACCTTGATTGCCTCATCATAGGATTCGGCACGCTTCCAAAGCAGCTCGACGGGGTCCCCTTCATCGCCGTCATCCATGGCGTCAATCTCATCAGCTATCAGCACCTCGCCGGATGACTGCCGCAGGCTCGATGGTGATGCAGCACCAACGAAGTAAACCGAGCCACCGAGGAATTCCTTTACCGTGATGGTGTTGCCGCTGTCCCTGGACCGAGCCGGCGAGAGCAGCTTGGCTAGTGCCGGTGAGTCCCTGGCCATCGGCGCGAACTTCCTTTTGCTGTAGCGTTCGGTGGCCTCGATGGTGGGATACATGACCACGCAATTGGTGGGCTCGTGGTCCATGTGATAGCCGAGCAGGTTGTTGCACATCTCGGTTTTGCCACCGATCTGGCTGGCCATGATGAGGACAGTGACCTGTACGTCTGGATCAGTGAACGCTTCCTGTGGCGCTACCTGATGCGGTGCGGTTGCCGTCTTGTAGCGGGTGGGCGCACGCTTGCTGGCTGACGAGACTCCTTTGGACAGGATGCGATTAGCTTCGGCCCACTGCCAAACGTTTGCCGCTGGTCGTGGTGCTGCGAGTGCTGCCCATTCGTGGGCTAGTTTGGTGAGTTGCGGTGATAGTTTCAGGATGGCGCTTTAGGTTGCGCCGAGTCTGAATCTGTCAATCTACCGACACTAATAGCCGCACACATGGTTGACGCAGCTTCATCGACACCCGGCACCAAGTAACCGACACCAAGACACATTGGGCACCGCCTCTTATCGTGGAAACACGGAAACCCCATGATTACCCAATGACCGTAACTCACCTTCCCTTCGCCTTCACATTGTCGGCATAGTATGCGGCGGTTCACTTCGCTGCCTTTCTCTTAACCCGCTTCCGCTTCGGTTTCGCTGGTGCTGCTACCAGTTCTGGTTCCATCGCTTCGGAGAAGTGGAGCAATAGGTCCCGCTTCTGTGCCTCGGTTAGCTGCCGCTGATTCATCAACCATTGTTTGTAACGCACGATCCGGCCCGCCCAATACTTGCGGACTTCCTCAGTGTCGAGGAGTCGGCCTAGCTTGGTGGCCTCATCAATCTCCAGCAGCCTACGCTCCGCTGCGATTTTCGCCAGCCGTTCCCGCTCCATCTCCGATCCGGCACTCTGACCGCGAAGCGCAGACACGAAGTCCCGCAACCGATACTTACCGTCCTCGTCTGCCTGGACATTTACCAGCCACTTCTTGACCGTTCGGCGGTCCACTCCCGTCTCATCTGAGATGGCGTTGATAGTTAATCTCATGTGGTGGAACGTAACCCGTTGAGCTACAGCTAGTGAGAAAAGGGGCTTATGGAACC
>Ga0255047_10003290_pt1 | contig 10194 bp, 9 predicted proteins | sample JV7_2_1_MG_FD_183640 | JGI IMG/M metagenome (GOLD analysis project Ga0255047, IMG submission 183640) | Seawater microbial communities from Jervis Inlet, British Columbia, Canada - JV7_2_1 | ecosystem: Environmental > Aquatic > Marine > Inlet | place: Canada: British Columbia | collected 2016-10-06 | reverse complement strand
GGCCGTCAGCCCGAACGGTACGGCATTAGACAGATCGAGCGCCTCGTCGAGCGAGGCGACCGATCGCACGGCGACCAGCGGCATGAACAATTCGGTCGTCCAGATTGTCGAATCGTCGGGCACTCGAACGACTGTCGGCGCAACGAAGTTGCCCGCAGCGAGGTGACCATCGGTGAGCCGGTTGCCGCCGGTGAGGACCTCGCCGGTGTGGCGCGCATCAGCTACGGCGGCCTCGAATCGATCTACAGCTTCCTGATTCGCGATCGGCGAGAGGAAGCCACCCTGGTCGAGTGGGCTGATGGTCGGGATCGCCTCGGCCCTCGAAACGAGTCGGGCGGCGAACTCATCGGCCACCGATTCGTGCACGAAGACACGTGAGGCGGCCGAGCACTTCTGTCCGCCGAAGCCGAACGCGCTGCGGGCGGTGCCCTCTACGGCGAGGTCGAGGTCTGCGCTGGCGGACACGATCACCGGGTTCTTGCCGCCCATCTCGCAGATCGCCGGCTTGGGATGCGAACTCGAGAAGGACCCGATGATCGACATGCCCACAGCGCTCGAACCGGTGAACGTGATCCCGTCGACCCCCGCATGATGAACGAGCGCGGAACCCACGTCGCCGCCCCCCGTGACGATGTTGATGACACCGTGCGGTACGCCGGCGTCGATCAACGCCCGGTACACGAGGTGGCCCGAATACGAGCCGATCTGCGATGGCTTGATGATGACCGCGTTGCCGGCCACGAGTGCGGCGCCCGCCGGCCCGCCCGTCAGTGCATTCGGATAGTTGAAGGGTCCGATCACCGCCCACACCCCGTAGGGCAGCATCACGTCACTGGTCACCTCTGCCTCACTGAAGCGCTCCATCGGCACTGCGAATCCATTGTGCTCGCGCATCGCGTGTGTGTAATAGCGGATCAGGTCGGCGGTTTCTTCGACCTCGCCGATCGCCTCCAGCCGGCTCTTGCCGTTCTCCCATGCCAGTGCAGCGGCGTCGGACACCGATCGTTGCGAGATCAGATCGGCGGCGGCATCGAGGATGTCGCAACGCTCCCGCCAGGGTCTGGCCGCCCACGACGGCTGGGCGGCCCTGGCGATCGCGACCACATCATCGACGTCGTCGCCATCGGCGATCGTGAAGTGGCCGATCTCTACCGAAGAATCAACTGGTGACACCGTCGTGAATGTGTCGCCGAACCGCTCGTCTTCGCCGATCCAAAGTGGGTGGTGAGCGCCGAGTTCGGCGCGAACGGCCAAAGAGGCGGCGGTGTATGACGCCTGCAGTTCATCATCGTCGGCGGACAGCGTTGCATAGGTGACTCGAAAGCTGGTCATGGCGGCGAACTCTGTCATACCGCCCGGCGGGAGTACAACGGGCGTTGCTAGTCGCCCGTCAGACTTCGAAGCCGACCGCCGCGATCGGTCGAGCCATCGACATCTTCGGCGGCTCTGCCATCAACGGGCCGAACGCCTGCATCGCGGCTTGCATCTCGGCCGACTGACCATGGTCTTGCATCGAATCCTGGTCGGTCATCAGGGCGAAGAACGAGAAGTTGTTGCCCTCGCCGCGATGGTACGAGTAGATCTCGACGCCGGGTTCCTGGCGGGCTGCATCGACCATCTCGGCCAAGACTTTCTCCATCTCGTCTGTCTTGCCGTCCTGGCATACGATCGTGCCCGACATCGAAACCTTCGACATATCGTCCTCCTTCGTTGTCAACGCGATCTGCGTTGCCTGCACCCGCGCTGATACGTGCTGGTACGTGCTGATACGTCTACTACGACCGGGCCCGTTTTTTGTTTCAGGCTGGCTTGCGGGCGAAGAACGCGTAGCCGAACACGGCGAACTGGCGGGCATTCGGCTCACCACCTGCGCCGCCGAAAACATCGACGGCAGGGCCGACAGCCACGTCGACGAATCCGGTCTGGCGCATCATCTCCATCCAGCCTGCACACGGCAGGCCACCGGCAATTCAAGCGGTCCAGAGATCGATGTCGCGCACCGCCTCCTCGGGCACCTCGTTGCCGTTGGCGATGTCGGCGAACTGCAGCCGGCCACCGGGTCGCAGCACCCGAAACACCTCGTCGAAGGCTGAGCGCTTGTCGGCGCACAGGTTGAACACCCCGTTCGAGATCGCCACGTCTGCCCAGCCGTCAGGGACCGGCAACCGCTCCGCCAGACCACCCCGGAAATCGACATGTGACAACCCGAGTTGGCGGCAGGTGGACTGCGACTTGTCCAACATCTCGTCAGTCATGTCGACCCCCACCACTTCGCCGAACTCACCAACCAGATGAGCGGCGATGAAGCTGTCGAAGCCGGCGCCCGACCCGATGTCGACCACCCGCTCGCCGGGCGAGAACTCCGCGATCGAGAACGGATTGGCGACCCCGGCGAACGATTCCACCGCTATATCGGGCAACGCGTCCACGACCGCTGCGTCGTATCCGAGACGGGCCGCCAGCGGCCGCCCGGTGTGGAAATGGAACTCGCCGTCGGGGTCGACGGCGACCTCCTTGTACTTCTGGCGCACCTCGGCACGAAGCAGCTCGGCATCGACCATCGTCTCATCACTCATGACGACCACCATCCCTCTGGATCAGTATGTCTCATTCCGACGCCGATAGCGAGCGGCCCCACAGCGGCCAAGCGGTCGACCAGCGGTCGACCAAGCGGTCGGCCAAGGGTTCGGCCAAGGGTTCGGCCAAGCGGTCGACCAGCGGTCGGCCAAGCGGTCGACCAAGCGGTCGACCAAGCGGTCGACCAAGCGGTCGGAGGGGTGACCCCCGATGGCGCTCGTGGGTGCCCGATATCGGACACGATCTTGATCCCGACAACGCCGCAGATCTGGTGGTGTGATGGTGGTGCTGAATCGACGGAGAGTCGATTCGAGTGCACCGGGTGGTTCTGAATCGACTTTGCGTCGATTCGGCACCGCGCTCGGCCCCGTGTCGCCCTCTACGCTGGCCGCATGGCTGAGGACGTACGGACCACCGATTCCGGGATCGAGATCAAACCGCTCTACACCGCTGATGATCTTTCGGATTGGGACGCCGACGAGCAGCTCGGTCTACCGGGAGAGCCCCCGTTCACCCGCGGCGTCTACCCCTCGATGTATCGGGGTCGGCACTGGACGATGCGCCAGTACTCGGGCTTTGGCGATGCGGCCGCCACCAACGAGCGCTTCCACTTCTTGTTGAACGCCGGCCAGACCGGCTTGTCGTGCGCCTTCGACCTGCCGACCCAGATGGGGTACGACTCCGATCATCCGCGTGCCGAGGGAGAGGTCGGCAAGGTCGGCGTGGCGATCGACTCGCTCGACGACATGCGGGCGCTGCTGGCGGGCCTGCCGCTCGACAAGGTCACCACGTCGATGACGGTCAACTCGACGGCCGCGATCTTGCTGCTGATGTACGAACTGGTCGCCGAGGAACAGGGCATCGATCCCTCGAAGATCTCCGGCACGATCCAGAACGACCTGCTCAAGGAGTACATCGCCCGCGGCACCTACATCTACCCGCCGCGCCCGTCGATGCGGATCATCACCGACATCATCGGGTACTGCTCCAAGCAGGTGCCGCGCTGGAACACGATCTCGATCTCCGGGTACCACATCCGCGAGGCCGGTTCGACGGCAGTACAAGAGATCGCATTCACGCTCGCCAACGCGATCGCCTATGTGCAGGCAGCGATCGATGCCGGTCTCGACGTGGACGAAATTGGCCCGCGCCTGAGCTTCTTCTGGAACGGTCACAATCACTTCTTGGAAGAGGTCGCCAAGTTCCGCGCCAGCCGTCGCATGTGGCACAAGATCATGACCGAGCGGTTTGGCGCAAGAGACCCCAAGTCGGCGATGTTGCGGTTCCATACCCAGACCGGGGGCTCGACGTTGACGGCACAACAGCCCGTGAACAATGTCGTGCGGGTCGCACTCCAGGCGCTCGCTGCTGTGATGGGCGGCACCCAGTCGTTGCACACCAACGGATATGACGAGGCGCTCTCGTTGCCCACCGAGCAGGCCGCCCGGCTCGCCCTGCGAACGCAACAGATCATTGGCTACGAGTCCGGCGTCACCGACACGCCAGATCCGTTTGCCGGTTCGTACGTGGTGGAATCGATGACCGACGAGGTCGAACGTCTCGCCTGGGAGTACATCGACAAGATCGACGAGATGGGTGGTGCCGTGTCGGCTATCGAAGCCGGCTATCAGATGCTCGAGATCGAGCAGGCCGCCTACGACTACACAAAGTCGGTCGATGACCAACAGCGTGTGATCGTCGGTCTCAACAAGTTCCAGATCGACAGCGAGCCCGAGCCGAGCGTGTTCCCGGTCGACCCGTCACTCGAGGGCGCCCAGCGGACTCGCTTGGAGGCATACAAGGCTGATCGGGATGCGGCAAATGTGACCGCAACGCTAGAGGCCGTCCGGGTGACCGCCCGTGGTGACGACAATCTGCTGTTCCCGATCAAGCAAGCACTGCGCGCCGGAGCAACGCTCGGAGAGGTGAGCGACGCGATGCGAGACGTCTTCGGCCTTTACCAACCGTGAGGCGGCTGCGCGCTTGGCGCAGGCTGGCTGAATAGGGCAGAGTCAGGGTATGACGATGCTGTCCGATCTGTACCGACTCCAGGGCCCGTTCGCGACGGTGGTGGTTCGCACACCGAGTTCGGTGTCCGACGCTGCCCACCGGCTCGAGATCAGATGGAAAAACGCCAGGCGCGAGCTCGAAGCCGTCGGCGCCTCTAGCGAGCTGCTGGCAAGGTTCGACGGATTCGCCGCTCAAGTTGACCACGGTCACCAAGTCGGCGGCATCGCTGCGATCATCACCGCTGATGACGAGCCGCTTGTCGAGTTACTCAGCGACGACCCCAACAAGAACACCACCCGACTGGCGGCGATCCCGACCGTCACGCCGTTGCTCGCCTCTCGCCAGGCGGCGCTGCCGCACGTGGTCGCTTTCGTCGATCGCGCCGGCGCAGACCTCGCCGCCGTGTCGGCGGGTTCAATCGAGGACTACGTGATCGTCGAAGGTGAGCTGACGCACATTCACCGTGGGCAGCAGGGCGGTTGGTCGCAGCGGCGGTATCAACAACGTGCCGAGAATCGGTGGGAGAGCAACGCCAACGAGGTCGCCGACTCGCTCCGCGATCTGGTCCGCCGGGTCGGAGCTCGCCTCGTGTGCATCTCGGGCGACGTCCGCGCCGTCGGCTTCTTGTATGACCACCTGCCGGTCGACCTCAAGCCGCTCGTGGTCATCCTCCAAGAGGGTGAATCCGAAGCGGTCTGGACGGCGGCTGACGGTGCCATCGCCGAACTCGTTCAGCAGGACTCCGAAGTGCTTCTGAGTTCGGTCGCCGACCGCCGACCGCATCGCACTGCCACCACCAATACGAGCGACGTGCTGCGAGCGTTGGGAGAAGGGCGCGCGCAAACGCTGATCGTTCACGACGACGGGTCCGATGAGCTCGATGCTTGGTGCGGCTCGATCCTCGACCCGACCGCCTCGCGTCATCAGAGCCGTGACGATCTGGTGCGCGGCCGGCTTGTCGATGTCGCTGTGCGGAGCGCTCTGCTAACCCAAGCCGAGGTGCGGGTCGTCTCTGCGCCGCCCTCAGACGAAGGTCCGCTCGCTGCCCTGCTGCGCTGGTGATAGCGCGGCGAGGATGGCGCCGGGAGCGATTGCAGCCGGCCCCGATTTTCGCTCGAATTCACTGGACTTCGATAGCGCCCACCCCTACGTTGTCGTGATCGGCGCGAATCGCGCCGTGTAGGCAAGAATTACAGGGGGGTAGCAATGTCTGACCATAGGTTCGAGGAGAGTGAGCTGACTTCGGGAAGTCCGCTTGAGGAGTTGGAAAGCGACGGGCTCTCGCGTCGTAAGTTTGTCGGAGCGTTGGGCGTGATGGCGGCTGGGGGGCTGCTGGCGGCGTGCAGCAGTGACGACGACCCGGGCAGCATCGCAGAGCCGTCGGACGACTCGGGCCCTGCGCCCACGACCGGCAATACCGACCTCGACGATGCGCTCCAGGCCAGCGACCTGCCCGACATCGAGTGGGACATGGCGACCAGCTGGCCGCTCGTTCTCGACACGATCTACGGCGGCGCCGAGTTCTTCGGCGGAATGGTCAGCAAGATGACCGGAGGACGCTTCAACATCAAGGCCGCTCCCGGTGGCGAACTCGTACCGGGGCTCGAGGTGCTCCAGAGCGTCCAGACCGGCGCCGTCAGCGCCGGCCACTCGGCGTCGTACTACTACGTGGGCATCGATCCGATCACCCAGCTCAGCACCGCCGTGCCGTTCGGCATGACCGCACGCGGCCACCAGTCGTGGATGTACGAGGGGGGCGGCCTCGATCTGATGCAGGGTGTCTTCCGAGAGCGGTTCGGTGTCGTGAACTTCCCGGCCGGAAACACCGGATGTCAGATGGGCGGCTGGTTCAACAAGGAGATCACGGGCCTCGGCGATCTCGGCGGTCTCCGGATGCGGATCCCCGGTATGGGTGGTCAAGCGCTCGAGAAGTTGGGTGTGTCGGTGCAGGTCATCCCCGGTGGCGAGATCTATCAGTCGCTCGAAACCGGAGCGATCGATGCGGCCGAATGGGTGGGACCCTACGACGACATCAAGCAGGAGTTCCACAAGGTCACGAAGTTCTACTACTACCCCGGCTGGTGGGAGCCGGGTCCGTCGCTCGACGTGTACTTTCCTGCCGACGAGTTCGACAAGCTGCCAGAGGAGTATCAGGCGGTGCTCGAGGCGGCGGCGGCCTATTCCTACAACCAGATGCTTGCGAAGTACGACGCACTCAACCCGCCGGCATTGGCCGAGATCAAGCAGGGTGACATCACGATTCTCCCGTTCCCCGACGACGTGATGGATGCCGCCGCTTCCTCGGTGCAGGAGATTCTCGACGCCAACGCCGCCGCCGATTCGGGCTACAAGGAAGTGCTCGACAGCTACGAAACGTTCAGAAGTGGTCTCGGACCGTGGTTCGGCCTGGCCGAGAAGGCGATGCTCGACTTCTTGGCCGCGTAACAACGACGCACTCTCGGAGCGTGGGCGTGCCGTCGCGAGCGGCGCGTCCACGCCTGGAAATACGACGACGGGAAGTCGAGTTTGGACGACAACGAACCACCTTTGGCTGAGCTCTCTACTGCCGTCGACGATGGCGACTCAGACGATGCTGGCGGATTGCGTCCGCGCGGCCCAATCATGAGGGTTCTGCACGGCTACCGCATGATCGCCAACAAGCTCGCCGCGGTACTCGGCGTGCTCAGCGCGATCCTGATCTTTCCGACCGTTGCGATCTCGGTCACCAACGTCGTGCTGCGCCGACTCGGTGCCAGCCAAGGCCGCAACCTCACCTCCAACTGGCTGATCGAGGCTCAGTGGTACATGTACACGCTGATGTTCGTCACCGGCGTCGCCTATATCTTGCGTGAGGGCATCAACGTTCGAGTCGACTTCTGGTTCGGCAACCGGTCTAGCAAGACCCAGTCTTGGATCGATCTGATCGGACACATGATCGGGCTGATCCCATTCGCCTATATCGGCATCAAGTACAGCTGGCCATCGGTCAAGTTGTCGTGGGCCGCTCGCGAACAATCGCCCGACGCCGGTGGCTTGGCGCGCTATCCGATCAAGACGGCGCTGATGTTCACGTTCGTCTTCTTGATGATCCAGGGCATCGCCGAGGTAATCAAGACGATCGAGTACATACGCGGGCACGAGTATCGTCACGACTCTGACGCCCCCGCCCTCGCCGGAGGCGAGACATACGACATCGACGATTTCGCCGTCGACGAGTTCTCGATCGACAAGTTCGCCGTCGGCGACAGCTCAGCTTCGGCTGGCGTGACCGATAGGCAGCGGGGAACATGATCAACTCCGAGATCCTCGCCTTGATCATGCTCGGGCTGTTCATGGTTCTGATCATGATCGGGTATCCGGTCGCCTTCACGTTCGCCGGCACGGCGACGGTCTTCTTCATGATCGGCTGGGCACAGGGCGACATGCAGCCCCAACAGCTGAACGGGCTGTTCAACCGTTGGTTCGCCGACAGCGCCGCCAATTTCACCTTCCTGGCGATCCCGTTCTTCGTATTCATGGGCGCGATCTTCGAGAAATCGGGGCTCGCCGAGCGACTGCTGACCACGATCGGCATCATGCTCGGGTCATTGCGGGGTGGGATGGATGTCGCCGTGGTGATCGTCGGAACGATGCTCGCCGCAGCGACCGGCGTGGTCGCCGCAACCGTGATCGTGATGGGCGTGTTGTCGCTGCCGGTGATGGTCAAATACAAATACGACCACGAGTTGGCCGCTGGGGTGATCGTCGCCTCTGGAACACTTGCCCAGTTGATGCCGCCCAGCCTGGTGCTGATCGTGCTCGCCCAGTTCATCCCGGTGTCGGTCGGCCAGCTGTTCGCCGGGGCGTTGATTCCAGGCCTGATGCTGGCGATGTTGTTCGCGATGTACGTGGTGATGGTTGCGTACTCCAAGCCGGGCAGCGCACCGGCGATACCGAAGGCCGAACGCGACTTCAGCCGCCGTGAGCTGCTCAAGCAGTTCGTGTTGGCCGTGATTCCACCGATGGGGCTGATCCTGGCCGTGCTCGGTTCGATCTTCCAGGGCTTCGCCACAGCATCCGAGGCCGGCGCTGTGGGGGCGTTGGGGGCGATCCTCCTCGCCGCCGCATACGGACGACTTAACTTCAAGGTGTTGTGGTCGGCGGCCCGGACGACTTCGAACATCACCAGCCTCGTGTTGCAGATCTTGTTGGCCTCGACGTTCTTCGCTCTTGTCTTCGACCGCCTGGGGGGTCAGGACCGCATTACGGCCTGGCTCGAGGACGTGCCGGGAGGCCTGTGGGGCTTCATCATCGCCTCCCATATCATCGTGTTCCTGCTGGGCATCAACCTCGAATTCCTCGAGATCTCCTTCATCGTGATGCCGCTGTTCATCCCCGCCGCGATCGCCCTCGATGTCAATCTGGTCTGGTTTGCGGTGCTGATGGCGGTCAACCTCAATCTCGCCTTTATCTCGCCGCCGGTCGGGTTCTCCTTGTTCTACCTGCAATCGGTGGCGCCGCCCGAGGTGACCACCGCCCAGATTCACCGCGGTGCGATTCCGTTCATGGGGGTACAGATCGTCGGCCTGATCGTCCTCACACTGCTTCCCGAAAGCGTTGTCTACCTGGTCATCAAGTCTGGTCTCGGCAATGACGCCACCAACAACACCGACTTCGTGCCTGGCTCGTTTGCCCTCCGGCTCGTGGTGTGCATCGTCGGAGTGGCGTTGGTCGGGGCGTTCTGGTCATGGCGCCTGAGGCGCAAGTACGGCGCCGGCGCCGGCGGCGACAGCGACGTCGACGCCTCGGAACTGGCGCTTGCCTGAGTGACCCGACGACTCGTTGTCGTTGTGCTGATCGGGGCCGTGCTCTCGCTCGGCGTCGTTCTGGTTCGAGGCTCATCGGATGGCGAACTGATCGTCGAGCAGGACGTGCCGCTCGACGTGCAGGCGGAGTTGGACGCCACCTGGGGCCGTTTCATCGAGGCGTTCGCGGCTCGCCGCACTTGTTTCGCCGACGTATCGGTTGAGCTGGTTCGCGACGTCTTGGGCGGTGATGCTCGCTACGTCACCAGCGAGGCTCGGATCGAGATCGAGATTCCTACCACACCGGCTCGGTTTAGTGAGTCGCTGGTACACGAGCTCGGGCACCATGTCGAACGCACCTGCTCCGAGTTCGCCGACATGAAAGCCGCGATGCTGGCCCGGCTCGGAGTCAGCGACGATGCGTGGACCGGGGGCGATGTGTGGGAGCAGACACCGTCGGAGATCTGGGCGGAGGGCGTGGTCGGGCTCGTGAACGGCGAGCGGGTCCTGCACGGTGACGAGATGCCGCTCGACTCATCGGTCGTGGCGTTGATCGAGGCGTGGGCGCAGGGTCACGATGTCGGCAGCATCGGTAGCTGAGATCAGTCGTCGATGTGCGCAACGCTGGGCGCCGGCCGCATCGGGGCAACGACGGTGGAATTGGGCCACCCGAGATAGATGACTGCCAGAATGCGGTCGTCGGGCTCAAAGCCGCACAGCTCGAGGACCCGATGTGAATCCATCAGTGGTGCCGTAGTCCAGAACGATGCCAGCCCAGCCGCCGTGGCACCCAACAGGATGTTCTGAATCGCAGCCGAGACCG
>Ga0255047_10003288_pt1 | contig 10197 bp, 9 predicted proteins | sample JV7_2_1_MG_FD_183640 | JGI IMG/M metagenome (GOLD analysis project Ga0255047, IMG submission 183640) | Seawater microbial communities from Jervis Inlet, British Columbia, Canada - JV7_2_1 | ecosystem: Environmental > Aquatic > Marine > Inlet | place: Canada: British Columbia | collected 2016-10-06 | reverse complement strand
GGCACAGCCATGCGGCGCTGGCGATTGCTGAAGGCGTGCACCCGAAGGTGCTGCAAGCACGCATGGGACATTCCTCGATCGCGGTAACGATGGACACCTACGGGGGGTTGTTCTCCGGGTTCGATGAGGACGTCGCGACCGCGTTCGACGACGCGTTTTCGACGACGTTTGTGTCAGATTCGTGTCAGATTCCGGCCGGTGACGTCATCGAGCTTCCCGGCAGTTGACTGAAACCCTTACACCGCAATAGTTTCAGTGGTGGGCGCTACTGGGATCGAACCAGTGACCTCTGCCGTGTGAAGGCAGATCAAGGGGTCAACGCGACAACGCCAATCGCCCGATTCTTCTTTGAAGATAAGGGTTTTCGGTACTCATCATCTCGCACTGTTTTGCGTCATTTTGCGTCCTCTTGCCTACTTTTTGCCTACTCTTCTGCGCAACTCCGAGCCCTCGGAACGCGCCGAGCCGCCTCAGGCATCCCGAGCCGGTAGTCGCCGCGTAACCGAGCGCCGATGTGCCGATCCAGAGCACTCGTGGATGTCGGCGATATCGCTCAGACCGGGTGATCGGTGTTCGAGCTGTACCCGGTCCTGCCTCTGGAGACCGGGACGTAGGGGGCGCATATTGCCGGATATGGGCGGGTGAATTGGGTCTCGCCCTAGCCGGGTACGGCAGCTCGCCGGCTGAAACCGGCTAACCCGAGCAGCTCCGATTTCTGCCTGATCCAACTCTCAGCGAGACTCCTCGCCGAGCTGGTCGTCCTCTCGAATATGGAGGTAGCGCGTGGCGTCCTTCTTGGACTCGACGGGGGGACAGGATGTAGCGACGTGCGATTCTCTGCTATTCGACCTTCTCGAAGTCATTCAATACCCAAGATTTATCGAAATAGGGTGCTTCAGGATCAAATAGCCTGAAGTAGGCGAACCAATTCTGACCTTTCTTGGTTTGAATCCAGTTGCTTTCCATGCCGTCTGGCGCCGCTGGACCAACATGGAGCGTCGTTGTACCATCACTATTTTGTTCTAATCCATCCAGAGAATTGAGCTCTGCGCTGCGTTGGTCGTTTCTCACTAAGGTGCGGTCAAGACCGTTGTACACCGTGAGTGCCCAGAAGTGCCCTGCAGGAACGTCCGCAGGCACCTCCAACTTGTAGGTGTTTCCACCATCAAAGCCACGCCCTTGTGCGTCTTCATACTGACCGAGGTACGTTGATCCGGGTCCGGGTCCTGACATCTTCATTGCATAGCTCGAACCGATTGCTTCATGGAACCATGAAGCCCTTTCGAACAGCTCGCCGTGTGTGTCTTGAAGTTGACTCGGGGAGTTAACGAGAGCGATGTACCATCTCTTGCCTTCGTAGTAGCAGGAACCTTCGAATCGCTTCTTGAAACCGTTGTTGATAGCCATCAGATAGCCAACACGTTCGGCTTCTTCTAGCAGTTCTACCTGCTCGCTACTCGGATTGAAGGGCTTGCCTTTCTCGATGCCGAGATTTCCCAACATGGCGTAGAAGAAGACATCTCTTTCAGCCATTGCTTCGCGCTGGACGATCGCGTCCAGGTTGGTCCAGAATTCCATTCCATGTGGCTGGCGCTGCTTGAACGCGTCGCCTTGCTTGCGGAGTTTGTTGCGACCTGCCAAGTCGGGGCGTTCGTAGGGATATGAGTCGTACATGTCGTTGATGTGCTCGTGGTCAGGCCCAGGGTTGGACATGTTTCGACTGGCTAACCAAACTATTTGGGTGGGTGACCGGAGAACGGTGTAGGAGCCGTCATGGTTTGGGACATCCTGGTCGGGTCCCACGACAAGCAACTTGACTCCCGTCCCCTTGTCTGGACCCGTCGCGCCGGTGTCCAAAACGGGTCGTTGCCATTGGTCGCTAACGGCGCCAGCCGTCTTGCCAGGAGGAACTATCCAGACTGCGGGACCATACACATTGGTGTCTACGAATGATATTGCATATGTAACGCTCGTATTTGGCGTCAGGATGCCGGCTGCTCCGTCGTAGCCATGATACAGGCATATCTGACCGTCAAGAGTTGGGTCAGCCCCCATATCAACGCCAGCGTTCTCCCAACCCTTCAAACCCATGGCAGGCATGGCCCACAAGTACGCCAGCACAGCGCCGTAGTAGTCCATGGCGTCAAAAATCCTCTTGGACGACTTCGAGGTAGGTACACCATGGGCCATTTCTATATTGGCAACCCCGAATTTTTCGTGAGTCGGCGCATTTGTCGTCTCATCCATGACGATGTGTCTCCTTCTGATGTGATAGATCCGTCAACTAGACCCTGCCATGCCTCCCTCACTCGATGAAGGCCGCGTACGTCTCGTTCATCCATCGAAGATCCGACTCTCCTATGGCCGGCGAGCGGTCGCCGCATCAGTCGTATCCTTGGAACTCCTCGCCGACGCCTATATGCGGGTACTGCTGGGCGCTCTTCGCCAGCGCAAGGATCGGCGCCATGGCTGGGCCAAGGACCCATCCGATGGTCAGATCGGCCTGCACGAGATCCATGGTCTCCTGTGGGTCTGAAACGAGATCGAAGACCAAGGGGAGCTGCCCCGTGATGTAGGGGGAGGTCCACCCGTCGTCCATGGCATAGCGGAAGTGGATCTTCATCGTCTTCCACTTGGTACAGACGGGCGCTCCGTCGGTGCCTATGAAGAGGAACGTGTCGCGACCCGACTCCTCGGTCTCGCCGCCCAGGAAGCTCGACATGTCCATACCGTCGATCGGCCGGTCCGTCGGCATGCGATCGGACTCGCCGATGAGCGCCGCGAGCGTGGGCATCCAGTCATAGGCGGCGACGATCTGGTCGGTCACTCGACCCGCCGCGATGTGGCCAGGCCAGCGCGCCATGGCCGGCGCGCGCATGGAGCCTTCCCAGCCACCACCGAAACGCCCGGACCAGTAGCCGCCGGAACCCATCGGCTCAGCCGTCAGCCTGGCAGCGGCGTTGTCGCTGGCCCACACGACAATGGTGTCGTCGGCGATGCCCAGCTCATCGAGCAGGTCCAGGATCTGGCCGGCACGGTAGTCGAGCTCGGCGATGCTCTTGGGGGCGACCTTCAGGCTGTCGGTGGCATCCGCAAAGTCGGGGTGAGGGATCATCGGCGGGTGCACGTTGGTGAAACCGACATACGCGAAGAACGGCTTGCCTTCGGCGTGGTTGCGGCGGATGAAGTCGATCGTCTTGTCGGTGATCTTCTCATCCATGAAGGGCCGGGTCTCCAGATTGAATTCGTCGACCTCCTCGATGTCGCCGCCCTTGACGGCTTGCTTGATCTTCGGAGTCGGCACCCCCGGCGGGAACATCGGGTGAGAGGACCAAGCAGCCTCGTCGGAGGACTCGGTGATGCCCCACCATTCGTCAAAGCCCTGGTCGGTAGGGATCCGACCACGGACGTTGCCCAGGTGCCACTTGCCCAAGCACGCCGTCGCGTAGCCGGCGTCCGACATCAGATCACCCATGGTGTATTCCCAAGTCGCCAGCCCGTAGTGACCCGGGTCACCCGGCGCAGGGACGCGAAATGTCCCCGATCGGACCGGATACCGGCTGGTCATGAGGGCGCTCCGGGTGGGCGTGCACTGCGCCTCAGCGTTGAAGTTCGTGAAACGCGTGCCCTCGGCGGCCAGCTGGTCAAGGCGGGGGGTGGGGACGAGGCCGCCATAGGAGGACAGGTCGCCCCAGCCGACGTTGTCGGCCAGCATGAAGACGATATTCGGTTGGTCAGCCATTAGGTGTGCCCCCTTCATCTGCCATCTCGATGTCTTCCTCCATTGCTTCTTCGGCTTCTGCCAACGGGTCCTCCTGGTCTCTGCCCATCCAGGTACCGATGACCGGCGAAACGATGATCTGCATGAAGAGGATGGCAGTGACCGCACCGAGGATCGCGGGATCGTTGTTGAACGCGATCGCCACGGCCGCAAACGCCGGGCCGGCGTTGCTGCCTGGCATGATCATCGACGTCGCTGCTCTCGTCGAATAGCCGCCCACGGAGACGAAGTAGCCAATCACGATCATGACCACCGTGAACACGATGCCGGCCAGCAAGGTGCGGCTCCCGAGGAGGTCGATAATCATCTGCCAGCTCGACAGCAGCGCCAACACCACCACGGCCAGGAAGGACGGACCGATGATCTTCCCGGCGAATCCGTTCCACTCGACGGCCCTCTTCTCATTCCAATGCCGGATCAGGAGGCCAACCACAAACGGAAGGACCTGCAGGAACACGATCGTCTTGAGGAGATCAGCAACGGGCAGGGAAACCCCCTCGCCAAGATTCGCCGCATCCAGAATGAAGTTGGCGGTCGGCGCAAAGGTGAACGATGCCACGACAGCGAGCAGCACCTGGAAGGTCGCCCCGGTGGTGACGTCTGCCTTGGCACCCATGACGAACTTGACACCGAGCGGAGCGCCAGGAACCACCGCAAGGAGCACCATGGCGATGTAGGCCGGCTCGGCCAAACTGAACAACTCGGCGGTACCCCAACCGACCAGCGGACGGATCACCAGGCCAGTCACGAGCACCAACACCACCAACCCCACCCGACTCAGCACCGCACCCAAGTTGGCGAAGGTCGTCGTGAACCCAGCAGACACCATCGTCGCCACGATCATCACCACCAAAGTGATGTTGAACAACGCTCCAATCAGCTCCTGGACATCCATTGCAGCCTCCTCGTGCTCAGACGAACCGTCCGCCGCCTATCAGCCACGACAAGACCGAGACCATACACAGTGGGACAGAGGACACAGCCACAATCACCCAACCGACAGGCGTCTCGGATAGCGGGATCAGGTAGCGCATAACCGGCTGGGAGGGATGATGTTGGCTGTGATGGCCCGCACGCTGTGAGGCGGTGCGACGCCGGTTGAGCTGATAGCTCCAGCTCGGTTGGGTTCCCATTCCGTGTGGCAGTGGTGGATGCCACCCGGTTTGCCCTAAGCGAGGGAAAGGAGCAACACTGGTCGAGCACTTACCGGCAACCCATTGAGATCTGGGTGGGGTCTGACCCGATCAACCGGCTGACGCATCGCTGATGCTGTCCTGATAATGACCTGTCGACCCCACCCACCAAGCCCTTCTACGGGACGGTGTGACCTAATACGAGCCTGCCCACCACCCGACGGTGTGGCCCATCCCAGTCCTGTCCACCAACCCACCCGCACCTTGACATACGAGATTCAATATGGGCGGTCCCTGTTGGTGGTCTGAGAGGGTGGGCCATCAACGATCTGAGGAGCGCCCATAACGACGCCGCCGACTCTTCGACCACCCACCTCCGGGCGTCCGGGAACCGGCAATATCGGGTGGTTCTGTAAGCCTGGATGTCGATTGCTGAGCCCTGCGTTGCGAACGTAGCGCAGAAGCCGCCTCCACTACGGAAAAGCGCTCTGACCTGTGAAAACGTGCCTCAGCGCTTCTCACCGATACCCACTGTTTCGCGCGAAATCCCGCACGAGGCGCGCACGGTCCGTGGCTGCGGAGTCCGGTGGTACACACGAACGTCGTATAACACCACTGCCCGGTCTCGCTTCGTGTTGACGCGGTGCGTCTCAACCTGGCAGCCTCGACACATGACGAAGACGGGAGAGAAATACGGACCCAGCTACTACCGGATATACAAGTCGCTGGAGGGTCGCCCAACCGTCGATGGGTTCGCTGCCATCTGCGAGCAGGAAGGCCTCCCACCGCCCTCAAAGCGGATGTACGCGCACATGCATCGTCTGTACTCGAGCCGCAAGCGCAACTACATGCCGATGAACCGACTCGACACAGAGTTGAGGATGAAGGGTCAGCGATGGACGAGGAAGCGCGTTGAGGCACTTATCCTGGAGGAGACTCGCGAACGTTCGGATCTTGAGTTCAAGGTCTCCGCTGAATCGGGCAGTGCGCTTCTCAAACCTTGGGCCGCGATGGCGAATTCAGGCGGTGGCTCAGTCCTATACGGGGTCGAAGAGAAAGCATCCGCCGCCAGAGCACTAGCACCCATCCCGCTGAAGGGTGTTGAAGAGAGATTTCGACAAGCCAATGAGGGGATCGATCCGCCGGTGGCATTCGAGCTCGATCTTGTCAGACTCGCATCCGGCGCGTCCGCTGGGGTCGTCGTTGTGAGAGTGGCGTCAGCGGTCGCAGGGATAGTCCACCTGGTCAGCGGGCGAGTACCAGTCAGGGTCGGTACCACGACAGGAGACATGACATCGGAGGAACTTCGTCGCTGGATTCAAGAAGGACGGCAACCGACTCGAGCGAGCGGCTAGGCGACGAGCTGCTCGCTCTAGCGAGCCGACGTACTACTCGACATGCCACTAGATGACACACATACGAAGACTGTCGGCTTCGTGATCGGCGACGACGAGGTAGTTGGCACATTCTTCGTTGTCCAGAGATCTGACAAATGCTTCATGTTGACTGCCGCTCACAATCTCGTTCCGCACAACGCGGTCAAGACTCGCATCCGAACTCATGACGGAAGCACCCTCTATGAATGGGATCCCGGACCATGGTTCTTCCCGGATCTCGATGGAGGGCTTGACTTAGCCATTAACTGCTTCGATCCCGCATCGTCAGAGGACCTCCTATTCACCGCCATTCCGATCGACGAACAAGGGATGGACGTAATGGGCGCACACCCCAAGCTTGGGACCACCGTCTACTTCGCCGGGCTATTGGCCCCTGTCGAGCGAATGGGCGAGGCCGGCATCCCGATGGTGCGCTCTGGCAGTCTCGGAGCGTTGTATCAGCCAGGGGTTGCATACGACGAATCGTGGGGCCCGATGACAGCGCACCTAATCGATACGCGCTCTTGGGGCGGATTCTCAGGTTCACCTTGCTGGTGGCAGATGACTATCCGGGCCCAGCCATCGGATCCAAAGCGGCATCCCTGACCGCCGAGGTGCCGGACGACGTAGAGCTTGGCGATTTGCACTTCCTCACGGCCTTCCTGGGTCTCTTCCTTGGCCACGCCCGCGAAAGCGGAGCCGGCGTCGTGCTGCCGGTTGAGACGATCCGAGACGCCTTGGAACACGAGGATCTACTTGCGAAGTGCAAGGACCGCGCGGACTGCACCGCATCCAACCGGCAGGCCGTTGCAGGGATGTGAGTGGTTGAGGATTGGCGGGCACAACCACGCGACAAGCCGAGCGGCGCCTCGGCGCTCGGTTCTCTGGCTGACAGTGCGCGAGCATTCGCCTAGCCGCTTCGACGGTCGAGGCAGTACATGCGGCTCCGTCGGGTCGAACGCTCGCCAGACCAAGGCCGTCGGCCGAGGACGGCCGTCAGGCCGCCCGCAGGCCGACACCTCTCTTGATTATGTAGAGAAAGTCCTCACGGCGAGCTCTGACCGGCTGCGTATGTGACTTTATGCGCCTGTATGTGGGTTGAGCACATAAACCCATATACACCCCATCCCGGTGCAGCGACGGAGGACGCGCCGCAAGTCATGGCTCCCAACGATGCGGACCGCCGTGACAGTGCTTGTACTTGAGCCCGGAGCCACACCGACAACGCTCGTTGCGCCCCACCTTGACGTTGTCTCGGTTCTCAATTGCTTGCGGTGCTCTCAACGTCCGCTCCCAGGTCCTGAGACGCTCCTCCTTCCTCCGCAGACCCTTCGCTTGAGCCTCCAGGCCCCGTTGCCGAGCGTCAAGCCGCAACGATCGCTCCTCGGCCACCTGTGCGATCTGGTCGGCGAGTTGGGCGGCGGTGGTGGCGTCGCCATCCACGACGGTCTCGAGCTCGCCAAAGACGAGCCTGGCGATGCCCGATCCCATCGACACCCCCATCGCCTCGCAGTACCGCCGCCATGTCGACCACACGGCATCAGAGACCGGCACCTTGACCATCTGGATCCCGTCGGGGTGACTCAGCTCGCCAAGAACGCGCTGATCAATCTTCGCCAACCGGCCCGCATCCATCACCATCACATCCTCTCTTCGGTCAACCAGTCAACCCGGACTGCAGGTGTGCACTCGTCTGACTCTGAAATGCTGAGTTCGCTGTCGGACGGTCATGGGTGCCTCCTTGGTCAACTGGTTTACGTCGGCAACTGTGTTGCATGTGCGTGTGTGAATGACAGCCATTGGCGCGCGGTACGAGTGAGTGACACGGGAACTCGGTTGTCGGGGTCGCGAGGTTTGGTCTGGGACACTTCTGTCCTTTTCCTCGTCGGCTTTGTGGTTCGCATCGGATCGAGGTCCGTTGATGTATTCCGCGTGGCGATACCTCCAGGTCGGCGGGGAAACGTTGTTACGCCGGTCGAGCCGAGCTCATGGCCGGCGCCGGAACCCGCCCAATCCCTGCCGGTGGCACTGCCAGGACGCTGTAACCCGAACAGGACGCCTCCCTGCGAGCCTGGCTCACTGGGCTTGCATCGAAACTGGGCTGGCATCCTTCCCGCACCATTGATCACATCCTCGAGTCCACGCGTCCAGCGTCTTCCTCACGCGCAACGACGCTTCCACCATCCATTTATCGCTCGCGAGGGTTACAGATGGGTGTCGGATCGATGACAGATCGATGACAGATCGATGATAAGTAGCTATCAGAATCGGTGACGGATCGCCAAGAACCGTTAGACAGCAACGTTGATAGCTATCTGTCATCCATCTGTAACCCTCGCGATGCACGATTCTCGACATGGAGCACCTGGACCAGCTGCTTACCGTCGAAGATCTCGCGGCGTATCTCGAAGTGCCGGTGGCCACGGTCTATGCGTGGCGGCACCGCCGCCAGGGTCCACCGGGGTTCCGGGTCGGCCGGCATCTACGCTTCCGATGGAGTGACGTCGAACGCTGGATCAACGAGCGCATCGGATAGACATGTCACACATGTACCGCACAATCAAGAGACCGGGGGCCAACCTCCCGGTAAAGGAGGTCCCTAATGGCGTGGGTGGCGAAGATCAATCGAGAGAAGGGGCACGCCTGGCGAGTTGGATATCGAGGCCCTGATCGGCGCCAGCGCCACAAGACCTTCACCCGGAAGGCCGACGCTGAGCTGTTCGCAGCCACCGTCGAGACCGACCAAGCTCGCGGCGATTGGACCGACCCCCAGCTTGGCAAGATCACCGTGGCCGAGTGGGCCCTTCAAGTCGAGGCCAGCCGACTCAACCGGCGCCGGTCCACAATCGCTCGAGACGACACCTACCTGCGGAGCTTCATCCTGCCCGCGTTTGGAGATTCCAGGCTTGCCGACGTGGCGCCCATCGCTGTCCAGCAGTGGGTGGCCGAACTAGCCGCTGCGGGATATGCGCCGGCCACCATTCGCAAGGCCTATGAGATCCTGGGTCGGATCTTCACCGTCGCCGTCGAGTCGCGGCTCATCCCCCGCTCGCCTTGTCAGGGCGTCAAGCTGCCCAGGATCGAACAGACGGAGAAGCGGTTCCTCTCCCCCGCCGAGATACAGCACCTCGCCGAGGCCATCAATCCGCGGTTCCACGCCCTGGTACTCACAGCCGCCTACACCGGGGCGCGGTTTGGGGAGCTCGCCGGTCTCGGACGTCAACACTTCGAACCGCTGAAACGGACCATCCGGATCGAACGCAACCTCAGCGATGTGCAAGGAGAAATCACCTTCGGGCAACCAAAGACCAAAGCGGCGCGCCGTACGATCTCCATCCCCGCCTGGCTCGTCGACGCGCTCGCCGAACATCTCACCGGGCATCCCGGGGACGACGATCTGATCTTCACCGCTTCCGCTGGCGGGCCGCTACGCCGTACCAGCTTCCGCACGCGCTATTGGAAACCCGCGGTCGAATCGTCTGTTGGCGCGCCGTGCCGCTTCCACGACCTGCGCCATACCCACGTCGCGCTGCTCATCGAACAGGGAGCGCACCCACAGGTGATCGCATCCCGGCTCGGACACACCTCGGTGCGGACCGTCCTCGATGTGTACGGGCACCTCTTCGAAGGACTCGATCGCGACATCGCAGACGCTCTTGACGCGCCCTCGGACGCGTCTCGTGCCTACTTTCTGCCTACTCTCGAGGATGACCGGGTCATCGAGTTCCCGCAGCACGAACCGGAAACCGCTGAGACATAAGGCTTTCCGGTCGTGGGCGCTACTGGGATCGAACCAGTGGCCTCTGCCGTGTGAAGGCAGCGCTCTTCCGCTGAGCTAAGCGCCCAAATCGTCCTTGCAGCGTACGAGAACCCGGTTTCAGCAAGGGTTCGCGGCGGGAGCTTAGCG
>Ga0255047_10003287_pt1 | contig 10206 bp, 11 predicted proteins | sample JV7_2_1_MG_FD_183640 | JGI IMG/M metagenome (GOLD analysis project Ga0255047, IMG submission 183640) | Seawater microbial communities from Jervis Inlet, British Columbia, Canada - JV7_2_1 | ecosystem: Environmental > Aquatic > Marine > Inlet | place: Canada: British Columbia | collected 2016-10-06 | reverse complement strand
GGGGCCGACTCGTCCACTATCGCGCTGACGCTGGAATCCAGACTTGTCGAGTTAGGACGCGCTCGGTCGCGCCGTTATAACCACGAAAGTCACATCGCGCGTTACCCGGACGACAACTTTTTCAGTTACGTCGCTGATCTACAGGACAGGCAGGTTCCATGGGGAAGGAAGCAATCCTGAACAGCTATCTGCGAGAGATCGCGGACAAGCCGTTTCGCTTCGGGCGTCACGACTGCTTCACCTTCACCAATGAGGCGTGGCGGCGCATGTACGGTGCGGGGTGGGCCGACGACTGGATTGGTCGGTATCTCCGCGCCAAGAATGAAACGGAACTGCTGGTAAGTGATGACCACAAAACCGTGATTGACGCTGTGAGCGCGCGGCTGACGCCCTGTTTGGGCATCCCTCCCCGGTGCGCTCTGGTCATGGGCGAGGGAACAGGTGGGTGGGTGACGGGGCAGGCGTTCGGTCTGGCGGTCGGTGCAAATGCGGCGTTCCTTTCTGACTTCGGCGTGGTATACCTGCCCATAACCGACATTGACATTGCGTGGGTACAGCCGTGACACCATTGAAGCGCCATTTGACCGGATCGACCTTTTTACAGCCGGTGTACGCTCCTGCCGTCATACCGTTCATCGCCGGTGCGCTCGGTGTCTCGACTGCGGTTGCCAGCGTCATTTTCTACATCGGCGCGACGGTCATCACATCCTGGGCAATGAGCGCCCTTGCGCCACGACCTGACTTCTCGAATCTCGCCGGTCTGCTGACGAACAAGCTAGAGGGCGTCGCGCCGCAGCAGTACGTCTACGGGCGCGTGCGCAAGGGCGGCACGATCACGTTCTATGAGTCCTCCGGTGATGACAACAAGTACCTGCACATGGTCATCTGTCTCGCCGGTCACGAGGTCGATTCGATCGGTGACATCTACGTCAACGATCAGGTTGTGACGCTGGACGGTAGCGGGTTTGTCACGGGCAGCCCGTGGAAGTCGAAGATCAGGATCAAGAAGCACACCGGATCCGACACGCAAACCGCCGACACCGATCTGGTGGCCGAGACGAGCGCGACGACTGCGTTCCGGGGGCGCGGGATCGCGTACATCTACGCCCGCCTCGAATATGACCAAGACGTGTTCGTCAACGGCATCCCGACCATCACCGCGGTCGTGGACGGCAAGAAGGTCTATAACCCCGCGACCGAAGAAACCCTGTGGTCATCCAACGCCGCACTGTGCATCCGTGACTACCTGACCGACGAGCGCGGACTCGGTGACACCAGCATTGACGACACCATGCTTGCCGTCTCCGCAGCGGTGTCGGACGAGGATGTGTCCCTTGCTGTGGGCGGCACGGAAAAGCGGTATTCCCTGAACGGCGTCATCAGCGCGGACGACACACCAGGTACGGTCCTGCAACGCATGATGACGGCCTGTGCCGGGACGTTGTTCTGGGGCCAAGGAGCGTGGAAGCTGAAAGTCGGCTACTACACGCCACCTGTCAAAGACTTCACCGTGGCGAACCTGCGCAGTAGCGTCAGTATGCAGACGCGGACCAGCATTGCTGACTCATTCAACGCCGTTGTCGGCACGTTCAACGACGCAGATCAGGACTGGGTGACAGCCGATTACCCGAAACTGTCCAGCACAGCGTTCTTGGCCGAAGACGGTGATGTTGAAACGGAACTCGATCTCGAACTCCCCATGACCACAAGTTCAGCGACCGCGCAGCGCATCCAGAAGCTGACGCTGTTTCGGGGCCGGGAACAGATCACGTTCAACGCTGAGTTCGATCTGACAGCCCTTGAGGTGCAGGTCGGTGACATCGTGTCCTTCACACATGACCGCTACGGATGGGACGCCAAAGAATTTGAGGTGGTCGGTTGGAAGTTCTTTACCGCCACAGATTCCATGGACATGCGCGTCGCAATGACCCTGCGTGAGACGAGCGAAGCGGCATTTGACTGGACCGCCGAGGAAAGCGAAATCATCGCCAACAACTCGACCTTGCCGGATGCTTGGACCGTACCGGGCATTGGTATCGCCCTGACCTCTCAGACGCGCGTGATCTTCGAGAAACTGACGAACGTCATCACAGTCAACGTCACGACGACGGGCAACGCATTTGTGGAGCGCGTCGAGGTGCAATTCCGCAACGCCGCCGATGAGGATTGGAACGTGGTCGGTGTTGGCGCACCGGGCCGGTACGAGATCATTGACGTGGGTGACGACTTCTATGACGTGCGCGTCAGGGGCTACAACCAGTTCGGTGTCCGCGGCGAATGGAACCTGTACGAGAACTATCAGGTGTCCGGGCTGGCAGAACCACCTGCGGACGTGGAGCGCTTTCACGGGCAGGTTGTCGGCGGTTCGATCTCGCTTGAGTGGACGCCGGTACCTGACCTCGATCTGTCACACTACAAGATCAGGTACGCGATCGAGGAAGCCGGCGCGTCCTTCGCCAACGCCACAACGGCTGTGGACAAGGTGCCGCGCCCCGGTTCATCCATCATCATCCCGGCACGGCCAGGGACGTACATGATCCGTGCCGTGGACAAGAGCGGCAATTCGTCATCGGCGTACACCTCTGTGGTCATCCCAGAGGCGGCATTCGAGACTTTTAACCATGTCGAAACGCAGGCGGAACATGCCACATTCACAGGCACCAAGACGGACTGTGAGGTGGTGTCCGGTGAGTTGCGGATCACGAGCGGTCTGCTGGCGACCTATGAGTTCTCTGACGTGATCGACCTGACCACGCCGCGCCGGGTGCGGTCACGCATTGATCTGGCGGTGACGCGGTACGATCCGGCACTGGGACTGTTCGATGCGTTGCCGGGGATGTTCGATGCGCTCTCTGGATCCTTTGATGATCTGACTGGCGGTGCATCCTTTGCCGACACGGATGTGCGCATGTTCATCGCCGTGTCTCAGGACGCATCGACGTGGGACGACTGGCAACTGTTCAAGGGCGGCGACTTCTATGGACGGGCGTTCAAGTTCAAGGTAGAACTGGTGTCCGAGACAAGCGGCGTCACACCAAGCATATCGGAACTGACCGCTAAGGTCTGGCACAACTGATGGAGATTCTACATGGCGAACCATGATTATGTGATCGACAACCAAAGCGCCCCGGCGTTTCGAACGGACCTGAACAACGCACTGTCCGCTATCGTGTCAAACAACTCCGGGGCAACGGCACCCGCGACGACATACGCCAATATGACTTGGTACGACACGGCAACGAACCAGATCAAGAAGCGCAACGAGGCCAATTCTGCTTGGATTGTCCTCGGTACGATTGATGAAACGGCTGGCACGTTCACCGTGTCGGGTGTGCCGGATATTGCCACACAGCTTGAGGCCGAGGAAGGCACGGACAACACGGTCCTGATGACGCCGCTGCGGACGAAGCAAGCTATCGACAACGCAGCGGTCGAGGCAGGACTGCTTGGGTCGTCCGGGTTGGATATGACAGTGATTACCGCGCTGGTTGCGACGACAGGTCTTGGCGACATCGCTACGTTGCTGGTCAACGCGCATTGGTACGCAAGCCCGTCAGGCGGAGATGCGCGAACGTCGGCACTTGAGTACCGCCTTTCGTCGAACAACGGCTCAACCTACGGGTCGTGGACCACGTTTCTTAGTGTCACGTCAACGGCCAGCATCACAGTTTACGATTCCCACACCGGCACCATCACGCTCGGCCCGACCTACAACGCGATCGAGTTCAGGGGCGGCAGCGGCGGTAGCGGATCATTCTTTGCACTCGGCATCAAAGGTGTCACACCCTGATGATGTGGTGATCCAGCCAAGACCGCATGTCAGTGATTGAGCCGTCATTGTAGCAGGTCATGTCCGGTTCGACACCGGCCTCTGACGGGTGCGATCCGGCTATCCCGCCACGCCCCGCGATCCGGATGATCTTGCCGCCCATGTCGCGAATCATGTCGGCCTCATTCTGGAACCGGACATCCTCGATTACAATGCGCTCACCGCGCCGCTGTTCCAGACGATAGCGCAGCAGGTTGACCCAGAACATGTCACCCATGCAATGCCTGCCCCACTCCGTGCCGAGTGTCTGCATAGCCTGTCTCGGTGTCTTGCCCAACAGTGACGAGTGCGGCACCTCTTTGAGATCGCCCTCGATCATGCGCTCAATCGTGTGGACATCGACAAGGGCATCTCGCAACATGCGCCGCAATGCGTTCTTGAGTGGCCCAGCGAAGCGGGCGCGATTGTACCCGTGCGTCACCTCCATGTACTCGGCGGCGGTTGATTTGCCGGATCCGGCAAGACCGGTTAGACCAATGATGGTCACAGGGGTGCGCTTGTTTGTCTGGCAGGCGGGCGGTGAAGGGTCGCTCACTTCCCATCGGAATCCGCACTTCGCGCAGAACATCTCGTCGCCTTGTCTCATCGCTTGGCAGGTCATCGCGTCACCCCCGGCATTGCAGGGCGCGTCATACCGGGCATACCGGGCATGGCAGGCGCTGACAGCTTGCGCAGGGCGTCATCCAGCGCTGCGGCGGCGGTCACACCCTGCCCGGTCGCAACGGTCTCAGCGGCCCCTGTACGCAGCGTCACGAAGCGTGACATGCCCGGTACGGCGCTCTTTCCAATAAACACCGTGTGACAGGCGCCTCTCTCAATCAGCGCGTCGATTCGCGCCAACATGTCTTGTGTCATGGTCTACTTCCTCCGATATGCCAATGTTGGCACTGGTTGCACTTGTACGCCATTACGGCAACGTCTCGCTTTCCGCGTTTCGTCATCGCCTTGGCAATCTTCTTCGCCATGCTTGGCGACAACTTTTCCTTGCCTTCGCACTCAGCTTGCTTGCTCATGTATGACCAACTTCTTCGCTTCCTCGATGTAATACAACCAGTTTACATCGGACCAGTCGAAAAGTCTCGCATCGTTCACGATTTTGACCTTCCAGCCCTTTTCGACCGCGAAGTGTCGTTCCGCACCGCCCTTGAGCGGCGGCATGATCTTGGTCAGGAAGTCGCCACCGTCGTTTGAGGTAACATAGTACCGCGACGTGTTCTGCACACGGTTCGGCCCGTGCATCAGGCGACTGGACCGCGGCACCTTGACGGATAGCATGAAGTCGAACGGATCCTGGTGCGATTTGATGAACGTCTCAACCGGCACACCACGGACCATCGCAGCTTCCGCAGCTTTACGGGCCACCAGCATCGAATGATCTTGGTGCCATTGCCGCTCTCTGGTGTGGACATCATCGAAGAATGTCTGGTACGCATACGCCCCGATGCGTTTCAACTTGCCGTCCGTCTTTTGCGCGATGTACGAGTTCACGTCCCGAATGAACATTGCGGCGTACTGTGCGGATTCCAATTCAAGGTTGGTGTCGGCCTCCCATTGGCGACACACCTCACGCATGAAGTCCACACGGTCCTTTCGGACCTTGACCGTCAGACCATCCGTGTTGATCTGGATCATGCTCACGCCGTCGGCACGCAGACGTTCCGCCAACATGCACAGCATGAGTTGACCGTTGATCGTGATAGACATCGTGTACTGCGGGTCATAGAACGGGCTGTACTTGTTGTTGCTATCCCCATAGACGCCGTTCAGCGCCAACTTGAGCATGGCATTCTCAGCCGTGCCTTTCTTGTAGCTGCGGCGCATGTCGTACACGCCCTTGTATACGTCACAGAACGACCGGCTCAGGTGGGCGGGGAAATAGTCGTTGCTGATGGCGAGATTCGGGTAAAATGACGCGACATCCCAGTCCCACACTTCCCATTGATCGTCGGCGCGGACCACGGTGTCGCTGATTGATCCGTGGATACCACCCGTTCCAAAATCGTACCGGAACCCGTCAATCGTTGCGGACACGTTCTTGAAAACGCCCTTTGTCTCGATCGTGTCCTTGAGGCTGTCCTCGACCTGTGCGCGTGTCAGAACCTGCGTTTCCAGCCAAGCCTTGATACGAATGAACTCCGGGTGCTGGAAGACCACACGGGGGCTGATAACGTCCTTGAGCGCAATGCTTTCACGGATCGTTTGCAGAGGCTGACGACGACCGTTGACACGGGCGTAGCACGGCGTCCCGACTTCCTCCAACTTCATCTCAAAGAATTTCTTGCCGATCTTCGTGTCGTTCATATTGATGACATCGCCCAGGTTCGGATACGTCACGGCGAGTTGATCTCGGAACGCGATCTGTTCCAGACTCGCATGATAAAACTTGAGCGTGTCCGACACGTCATGGCACATGTACGCGATGATCTCATCCTTCTGTGCCGAGGTTGTCGGTTTGTCAGGCGGATAAGGCAAATCAACAACGGTCGTGCTGCGCATGTTGATTTCCAGCTTCTTTAGACTGGTGTTGCGCGCCATGTTGTCGAAGTGGTGGATCAGGAACAGATCACCCTGCGTCACAATGCGATCCGATGGCCACACAGTGTTTTCCCACCTGTTCGACGCGAAGATGATGTCCGTGCCGCGCTTGTGTGCATCCCATGCCGTGAACGTCGCGGTCTGGCACAGTGAGTGGATCACCGGGTAGTCGAAGCCGACGTTATTGTATCCGAACATTCTCGCGCCAATGTCGCGCAACCAGTAAATGAACCGGACGAACTCTGCGGACTGGTCGAGCCGGTCTGACACCTCGAATATCCAGCGCGTTCCGGTCGCGACATGCGTGATGTCCGCGCAGAACAGGTCCAGATACGTCTCGATGTCGTACACGAAGTCGGTGTCGGGAATAGTAGTCATTCGATGTCGGCCTCACATAAATTAGCGGAACGGGCCGTGAGGCCCGTCCCTGTTGCGATCAGCGCGTAGGCAGGCCGGGTGGACCTGCAAGGATACCCGTGTGCGGGACGACTCCGGCAGGCGGGCTACCAGCGGATGCAGTCTGCGGCGCGACACCGGGCAAACCCGGCATTCCGGCAGGAGCCGTCTGCGCGGGGGCCGGGGCAGATGCTCCGGGCAAACCCGGCGTGGAGGCCGGGGCAGATGCTCCGGGCAAACCCGGCGCACCGAACGCCTGCCCCGCACCAGAGGTCGAGCCAAGCGGCTTGGCACCGGGCGGCAATGCCGTGGGTGCTGCGGCACCACCGAACGCACTGGCAGCGTCAATGCCGCCGCGAATCTCGTCACCCTCTGCGATCAGGCGCACAGCATTCGCGTTGACATAGATGCCGGCTCGGTCTCCGGGCTGACCGTTGGGAGCGATGTTGCCCGCCACCTGAACATAGAACCCGCGCTTGATCGTGGCGGCGTCGATCTCGGTGAAAGCCGCATCGGGTCCGACCGTCTGCGGCATGAAAAGGCTGCTGAAATAGATCACGAAACAGCCCTTGGTGTGTTCATTGACCGCGCCCTTGCGGTTCGGAGCGTCACCGTCCGAAACCTTCATGGAATAGCCCGACATGGTACTGAACCAGTTGGTCATGCGCTGCGAGGCGTTCTGGTCCCGCGCCAGTGCCGTAGCAAGGAAGGGATACCACTGTTCAACCAGCATGGGCCAAATAGCCGCCTTTTCAAAGGCCACACCGAACTCGAACCGCTGTGCGTCCGCTTCAATGGCGCGACCGTCACTGTCTTTGGTGCGCTTTTCCGTGATCGAACCGTTGACGAACCGGCCAACAACGGGCGTGTAAAAATCGAATCGTTCACTCATTTTCAGTCTCCTTGGTTAATCCATACCCAATGCCGATTTGTAGATCGACAGGATTGCTTCTTCTTCTTCGACATCGTTCGCCTTGCGCTTGCGCAGGGCGATGATCTTGGCGATGATCTTGGTGTCGTAACCGCGACCCTTCGCTTCCGCCATTGTTTCTTTCCGCTGCTCCGCAATGTCGCGCTTCTCAGCGTCAAGTTGTTCAATGCGCTCGATGAACTGCCGCAGTTCGTCGGCGGTCACGCTGTTGTGTCCCGGCACAGTCATCCCGGTGTTCCTCCGAATTTTGACGCCATGTATCCTTCCGGCATCTGTTTCAATTTGGCCTTGGTGCGGGGCGTTTCGGTCAACGCAGCAATAACGTCTGGATCCGCACCGTTCCGCTCCAACTCTGCTGGTGTGACCATCTTGCCCGCCGTGGGGTCAATGCCGGTGAGCATCGCCACAGTGGGTGCGCTGACGGTCCAGCGCCGTTGACCGTAACCCTGTTCAATGTGCCAGCCCGGAACAGCCTTGCCGTTGCGCAACCGCGCTTCCGCTTCGGCGTGAACCGCATCCTTGCGGCCTTTGAACATCGCTTCGGCCAGATCAAGGAACGCCAGTTCCGCCGCAATCTCCGTCGCGGTCATTTGGCGTTCCTGATCGTTCTGCATCGTGGTTACTGCCCGATACACTTCATGCGCAACCGCAGCGCACTTGTGCGCGGCGTCACACCTGCGGCACCACGGTCCCGCAATGCACAGCGCGTCAGACTGTTGCGCCGCATGTGACGACCGTTCCACCTTGTCTGAGAACTCGACCATCTGCGCCGAGGTCAGTGTTCGCGTCCGATGTACTCCCTGCGGATGAAAAGCCCGCGGCTGGTAAATCCCGACGACGATTCGGTTGATGACCACACCCTGAGCGGCCAGCATCCGGTACAGCGCCGCGGCGTACACCGAGACCTGTGGTGATGTCGGCTCGACAATCTCAAACCCGTACTTGAGGTCATCGACCCGCAGCGTGTCACCGTCACAAATCGCGAAGCAGTCGGGCGTTCCAGCAACCGTGTCGCTGAACGTGACGCGCCGCTCCGCATGGACCTGTCCGCCGTAGCTGCGAACCAGGTCAACGTACTTCTGGATGTGCTTTGCCATGGACGGCTCGACCAACCATCCATTGTCCGGGTGCTGCGTCCCGATCAGGTCGCTGCACTTTTGCGCTTGACCGGTCAAAACCATCTCCGCAACCCACGCAGCGCATGTCCCTTCCCGTGCAGGGTCGGACGGCACATCGGGCGGCAGGGTGCTTACCAGTTTTGCGTAACCGGGACAGTTCATCCACTGGTACGCAGAGGAAGGGCGAAGGGCAAACATCACGAGCCGACCGTTTGCAGTTCAACACCACGCTCGTTGCGCAGCGCCCAGAACGTGTGCTTCGCAAGCCATTCGCGCTGCTGCGCGTCGGAGTGGTCGATGATCCGGATCGTTTCAATATCGTCTGGTGTGGCGTTCGAGAACGTGCGGACTTCAATAAAAATTTGAGGTTTTGACATGGGTATCTCCGAGGTTTGGGGTATGCGACGCGCGCCGTTACGACGCGCGTCGTGGTGCTTCGATCAGGCCATTTCCGGCTCGATCTCGCAGAGTTCACCGTACAGCTTGGCACGGGCCGTTTCGTTGGTGTTGAAGACGTTGAAACTTTCTGCCGGATCAGCGGCGCCGGAGTGCTTCTGATAGAGGGCGGCAAGAAGTTTCTCGTCAATCGCGCTGCGACCCATCATGCCAGTAATCTTCTCGATCACCTTGTCGAGGCTGATCGGGGCCGGTGCGTCTGCGGGCAATGCTGCGGCTTTCGCACCAGGCATTCCGGGCAGGCCGATCGCTGCTGCGGGCGGGGGCGGCAAATCAGCGGGCGGTTCAACATCGCCGCCGCCGGCCTTGAACGCAGCGCGTGCGGCTTTGGCTTCTTCGGCCTTGCCGCGACGAGCGCGCCAGAGACCATCGGCGGTGAAGTTCGGCGGATCACTGTGAACATCGGCGTCATAGGGCATACCGTCAGCGTCCACGGACTCTGCGGTCGGCTCATCCGCGCCGTCCGTCACAGGCTCCGCGCTACGTTCCTCTGCCACAGGCGCTACAGGCGCTACAGGCGCTACAGGCGCTACGGGTGCGGCGGTCATAAGGCCGAGATGCGACCGCAATTCGGCTTCGTCGTCAAACTGGTAGGTGAGTTGAAGTTTCATGTCATCCTCTGCGTTGTTGCTGTTGACAAGATGAGACATAAACGGATATGAAGCGATAAGCAAGAGGAAAAACATGCAGCTTCGGGATTATCAGCTAAAATTAAAGGACGGTCTGTACGATTCGTGGCGCTCCGGCAACCGGAACGTCATACTGGTCGCTCCGACCGGATCTGGCAAGACCGTGACTATGGGCGCGATCGCGAAAGATCAGCGCGATCCGGGGTGCATCATTGCGCATCGGGTGGAATTGGTCGGTCAGATCAGCATGACGCTGGCGCGGTTCGGTATCGTACACAACGTCATCGCGCCGTCCTCAACGGTTAAATTCTG
>Ga0255047_10003285_pt1 | contig 10207 bp, 19 predicted proteins | sample JV7_2_1_MG_FD_183640 | JGI IMG/M metagenome (GOLD analysis project Ga0255047, IMG submission 183640) | Seawater microbial communities from Jervis Inlet, British Columbia, Canada - JV7_2_1 | ecosystem: Environmental > Aquatic > Marine > Inlet | place: Canada: British Columbia | collected 2016-10-06 | reverse complement strand
TCATTCCCACAGAGATTTCACCTGCGGTCTTACCAATCAGCTCCTTACAACGAGGTGGGATAGTTTGACATATCACACGGTCATCTTGAGGAGCTTCAGCTAAGCTAGTTAGCATTTCAATTAAGTCATTCATGCTAGTTTAAACCTTTTAAGTTCTCTGATTTTACGTTCAGTGATTTCTTTATCCTGAGGAATATCCCAGAATACAACCATGTACCATTTTTCAGAACGAGTTAGAGAATTTCTCTTACATCCAATGATTGCAGGGTCTACAATTTTAGGAGCCGGCTTTTGTACATTTTCGATGCGAGGCTGAGGATAAGCAATTTTAAAGTAATCAAACTTACCGCTATCAAATGCTTCTTCCATTCTCAGTTTGGCACCGTATGGAATTTTCATTGATGTATGAGCAACATCTTCCACTTGAAGGTCAATTACAAGTTGTGGATGGGTTGGGATTTTATCTGGGTCAAGTAACATAAATCCAAAGATAGTACCCACTATAGCGGCAACTCCAAGAGCGACAACTCCAATTACTGCCCATACTTCTGATAAAGCAGCTACATTATCAAATACAAAAATATTTGAATGAGCTAAGAACCAAGATGCGTTTGAGGTAATAGCAGCGACTGCAAAATATGCTAGTGAGTACTTGTATTTCTGGAATAGATTCCATACCATACTTTTACGGCGCATTTGAGGAATACTAAATAACTTTTCAAGGTCATTAATGTTTACTTCAGAATAGGGCTCACCTTTTAGAATCTCGTCGATATCATTATCTACTAATTCTTTAGCACCTTCTCGTGCTTGGCTTTCTAATCCAAGTTTCACATCTAATGTGATGTTCTTTTGAAAATCCTTAACATATTCCAAATCAGATTGATTTGCCGGTAAATGCTGAGTAGGACGCGAGCTTTCGATTTTTGAAAGACTGTCTGCAGTTTCAATTGCATCGGTTTCGTTATAATTCATATTAATCTCTCACTTTAGTTTTATGTTTGTTGTTAATATAGAAATTCAATAATATCTGTCAATCGCTTTATTGTATTAAATGTAAACCGCAAGACTGTTCTCTGTAAATCGCATTAATATACCATTAAGTTCTTCACCTGCAATTAAAGCATTCATTTCAGTTACAAGGTAATCTAATATAATAGCTTCGCTGTCCTGTCCAGCCATAAATTCTATATCCTGTATACTTTGTTCGCTGATAGTAACAGTTCCCTTATATTGAGGGTCATATTTTTTACCAATCTTGAATTGCCCAATATTTTCAACACCAAACATCCGTCTGATAATAGGTAGAGTGTATTGTTGAAGTGGTTGATAATACATGCCTGTATGTTCTTTACTAAACCTCATTTGCTCTTCCATAGAACGAACAAATATTTTCATAGCATACTCAGGAATGGCCCCACCAATCTTACTTATAATGACAGGCTCCCATTTGTCTTTACATTTTTCATAATCAAAATGCCTATCAGGGGGAGGTATTTTATTGAAGAGATTGAGACTGAGACCATTAAACACTTGAGTCAGACACACCTCATAAATATAATGTTTTAAAACAGTACTAAACATAATTCTAACCTTTAATGGATTCACCTAGTGTGGCAAAGTCTTTAGGATACATCAATCGTTGAAACCAGTTACGACTTACATCTACTTTCATTCCCGGACTCTCCGGATGCCAAAGGGTTAACTTAGTTTTTTCATGTTTTTGTATCGCCTCTATATCATATGAAAAATCATACAATGTAATTGGGATGTAAACTACCGGAATCAATACAACCGCACCTTCATAAGGATAGTTAACTGACTTCGCCATTGACTCAACAAGCTCTTTATTAGGATTACATTGGAATGACGATTTACCATAACACAGTACACATTTATCATCAGTTAGATACCAATAATGGTCTCGTTTAATAATAACACCAGAACCACTTCTTGGGATAGATGTGATTTTATTTACAGGAATTTTAGTAAATTTCATGATTATTTGGCCTTTGACATAAATTGAACTTTAGTTATATCATTTTCATCATCCCATGGACTTATATTGTAAAACCAATTAGAATCAGTTTCAGTTATACGAACTTTACCTTGGAGTGCATCTATCTGACCATCCATATAGGCGCTTTCCATATTGCTACGCATAAGTTGATGAATGTTATGAACAATCTCTTCTTGGGCATCATTGGAGTTACTATTATTAATCATCAATACTCCTATACCAAGAGCAGAGCATAATGTAAATGCTATTCCTATTTGTGTTATAGTCATTTTTTATTTCCAACTTTTAGTAATACTTCTCCCAGAGCTTTAGTACTTGATGAATCAACTATAGCACCAATGATACCACCCAATAGTGGGATAGATTTAGTTATAAGTTTTGGGGCAAATTGTACCACCATTTTCATGATGTAAGTAAAGGTGAATGAAGTTACTTGATTAGTAGCCGCTGCGATGGCCACTGTTTTGGTATCAGAGTTATCACCTAATTTCCATTGTACAAATTTTGTTAATCTTGTTTGGATTCGAATACTGGCTATAATATCAAGAGGAAGGGTAATTGGCATTGTTGTCACACCACCTACACCGGTAAAAAAACCAACTATACCTGCAATGAGACATTCACGGTTGATAACCATCTTGATAAGCTCTCTATCAGTTGCATCGGGATTATCCCACTTATATTGATTGAATCGCTTCTCTAATGTTTCTACATCATCCAATAGCCACTTCTTAGCTCTATATACAGCGTACCATACAGCCAGTACTAAACATAAGATTGAACCACCTGCTGAATATAATACTATTTCATACCATTCCATCACATTACCGCCATTGCTATTAATACTGGGATTAAACATCCAACAATGATACCGACTACTTCGGCCCAATGATTATGGACATGTTCTAATTTTAATTTTTTGTAAAGAACGACTGCAACTGCTCCACCCAGCAACGCACCAAGTGCATCACTAAAGGTATTACCAAAACCAGCGGCAATCATTGAATTATAACCTAATGATTGAATGTAATCTTCAATCATGGACATCCCTAAGAATAGCCCACCATTGTCAATCAACCCAAATATAATTGGACCAACCATTGCAACCAAAAATCTCTTTAAACTCATCATGTACAGTGTTCTTTCAGTTGCTTAAGTTCTTCTTCAGTAAGACCAGTTCCATCCCAATCTAGAATCCCAAGCATCTTATCAGACTCCCACTGAGTATTTGCTGATAGGTTACAATATCCCTTAGGACGACTAAATGCTCTTAGGCCAAGTTCTCGTTGCTTACTCATCGTCGCCCCACAATTCTTTGTAATAGTCAATATAAAATTGACCTTGTTTAGTGATGGCCTCACATAGTGCTTTATGAGTATCATAATCTTCTACATCCGACTGACCACCCAATCCAGTTACTGGGTTGAAAGGGATACGTAATCGGTTCATAGAACCTTTCATATGAACTAGCTCTGCGCCTACTTTGATACTATGGTCATCATCTTCTACTATGAAGTGCTCCATTCCACTGAAGCTTCCAAATACCTTATCAAGTTCATTTCTGAGATTCATATCTTTAAGCATATCGCTCACAACAGCATGCTTAGCTTTATCTTCAACTGAATCCTTTATGTTACTCTCGGATTCAGTTTCTGTATAATTAAAGGCACCTCGGATATTCTCCATAGTTGACTCAGTAGTTCTTAGATGTTCAGCATCTTGGATACCCCAAGCATAAAATGGCCTAACAAGGGCTTCATACACTATAGGATGAATAGGAAACCATGCAACATATTGTTTAATTTTGCTATAGTTTTTTAACATTAAACGCTCTTCATGAATTATATCGTTTACTTTTTCCCAAGTGAATTCAGAAGGGACTACAGGGAGGTCATGGTATTTATTATCACCCTGTTCCATAGGAATTGCATTATCTTTCAAGTACTCTAATAGTCGAGCAGCATTTGAGTCGTCTGGATTTACCAGTTCAAAGTTACCATAGTCAGCGTATTTGATATCGATAGGAAGTCCGATTGGTTTCCACCAATCATCGATGTAACAACTCGAACCTGTTTGGTCATTTTTCTTTACTATTAATAGACCTTTAACTTCTTGACCTTCTCTGATTGGCATTCTTGAAATACCACACGTTGCACACCAGCTTCCCATATTAGTCTCATTTGTTTAATTGATTATAAGACATAATATAGAAAAGCCGCGACTTTCGTCAACGGCTTTCTAATAATTAATCATCCATTACTGGTATGAGTAAATGTTTATACCCCGATTCTGTCAATCCATCAGAGATTTTTTTCATATGCGCTTCCCTTTTCTTAACAGGTAGCATTCTGCTTACAGGTACATAGATAACATTCATCACTTCAGGGTCTAGTTGATAGACAGCAGGAGTACTGCCTTCATTGAAATCGAATTTGAGTTGCATGGTAATAATCCTTTTTAGTATTACCATTAATCTACAATATTATTTCAACACAGGTATTACAATAGCTTTGAACCCACGCTCATGAATATGTTTATTAATCCCATTAATATATTCATCTCGTTTCCTTGTAGCTATTGCACCTACTGGTACTGCAATAATACTCATCTTATTTTTATGGATTTGATGAACACTAGGAAAGGCAGCTTTTACTCTAATGAAAATATGAACTTGGCCCTCATCTTTTAACATTGCACTCATATCAGCTGTATCAATTGACATAGGCACATAGATAATACTTAGCTTGTCTTTATCAAGTTCCCAAGCATAAGGGTTAGGAATGTCATCTTCGTAATCTTCATCTGTTCCATCAAATGATATATCAACATCATCTTCGATTGTTTCAGTCTCAGATTCCAACATAAGTGGAGGTACATATAATGCTTCTACTTCTTCGTCTTCTTCGTCTTCGATTACAATAGGTTCTTTAACTTCATCAACATTAACTGCAATGTGCATTCCCATAACTTCACGCTCATCTATATTGTAATTGGTTATAAGTAGATGTTCGGTCTCTTGGTCATTTCTGTCCATGAATGATACACTATAAGTTTTATCAAACTGATGTACAAATACACCATCCTTATTATAAAGCTCGAAGATAAATTCAGTATTCTTTATTACCATTAGCCATTTACAATTAACTTCTTCAATCAACCATTTAGCTAATCTCTCTTGGTCAGCTTGACCAAATAAATTCTGGTCATAAGTACTAAACTCAGTATCATATGGTGGGTCAATGAAGATAAAATCATCAGGGTTAAGTGCTTTGTCTTTAATGAAATCAACAAAATCTTTATTCTCAATTACAGTATCAGCAAGTCGGTCCTGTAGAGCTACTGACCTCATATATTTTACTTTATTAGTAAAGCTATTACCATTGTAGCTCATACCGCCATAAGGCACATTAAACTCGCCCTTGGTGTTATATCTGAACATACTACTATAGGTATAAGTTCGGATGAAATAGTACACAGCACTGTTAAGAATATCATCAGTGGTAGGGTTATTTAGTAAGTATCTATAATAAGCATAGACAGCGTGTTTGAATCCAGTTAAGAGATTGTCCTCTATACCTTTATCAGTTAACTTTATATCTTTAGCTTCATCCATTCCATTAACTTGCTTAATTTTGGAAGTGATGTGAGTTACCATTACTTTTATAAATTCAGCTGGGTGGGTATAAAAGGTAGGCCCGATAATACTACCCAGTGAAACCAATTGTGTATGCATCCAATCAGTAACTAATGTCTTGATTTTAATTTTGAAATTCTTATTAGCTTTTCTTACAGCGGCAATATCTTCGGAATCTACTTCAACATCATCTGGTACACAACTTTCGTATAGTTTAGTTATACTGACTTGATTTGTATAGAAAAAGGTTGTTATATCACTCCAAGATTTGTCTATCTCTTCCAGTGCATCAAATAACTCTTCTTTTCTATCACCACGGATTGCATTGTAAAGATTTATCAAGTCAGTTGATTTATCGTTGATATAATATTTATTAGCCTCCATTGAAAAATATACAGCACCTCCACCAACAAATGGCTCATAGAAATTATCTATGACCTTAGGTAAGTTAGGTATAATACTTTTTAGCTCTCGGGTTTTTCCACCGGGCCATTTAATAAAGGGCGTTAATTTATTTTCCATGTTTTGTCTTTTTGTTGTTGTATGCATTAGAATCTACAATACTAAAAATAGAAATAAAAGGAAGTTAGTGGCTGTAAGTTTTTTATTAACTGGCCATTTCTTTATTTTCTTTAATATTCTTAAGCCTTCTTCTATATAATTTGATACCATCAATGGTAATAGTACATATCAGAACAATTGATATCCATACAGTAACAGCACCGATATTTATTAACATATTCTCTATATTAAACTCACCATCAACTAACCACCCATATCCCATAATAGAAGTAGATACACCTATAACCGTACTACCAATCCACATAATTATATGCATTGCCCATCCACCCAACATTATTCGGAATCCAACAAAGTATCAAACTCTTCAGTCAATCTAATACGAATTTCATCATAATCAGTTTCACTTAGCTTACGCTTAAGCTGTTTAAGGGTATAAGACGACTTAACATCTTCCATTCCTTCAAATGTGCCTGTAGCAGCTCTCTCAATGCATTCATCGAGACAATCAAGTACTTTCTCAACACTGCCAATTTTCTTAGGGTCAAGTACTAATGTATAGCTCTCACTGAATCCAGAACGAGATAACTTATATCCATTTTCCGTTTCGTTGTCAGTATCCGGTTCAATCCAGATTTCCATTTCCCAATAGTGAGGGAATTTGATTTCAATTGCATCAAACATATAGGACTGTAGTTCATCGTCACAATTATATTTGTAATGCTCATCACCATGAATAGTGTAGCGACTGTAATGTTTTATAATTTCATTAATAACACCACGAGATTTATGGTCAGTAAATACCTGCCCAACTAGATTAGCCAGCATCTTGGTATTCCAATTATCTTCACTACAGAATCGATTAATGACTGAATCAAACAATCCATCGAACATGGTAGCTATCATGTGGTCATTACCCATTATTGCTCTGGTATTGAATGACAAAGTATTACCATAGATGGTAAATAGCTCACCTTTTTCAAACATGTGCTCACTATCTCGCAGAACAATGTTCCACTTAACACCCATACATGTTAATTCAAATTCTTTTCTATCCATTTTATCATCCTAGACAAAGCAAGGAATCCAATTTAAAGGATTCCTATACTGATTATTACCAATAGTGCTTGGTTATTTTTTGGTTGTTGCCAATATCATATGAAGATTATTGCGCTCCATCTGATAGTCAGAGTCAACGATTGCTTCTTCAACTAATTCGAGTTTAACTTTATCGAATAGTTTAAAGCCAAGGTCTTTGTGGGTATTTTCACGACCACGGAATCTCATACTGAATTTGACTTTATGTCCTTTTTCAAGAAACTTTTTAGCCTGTTCAATACGATACGAGTAATCATTGTCAGAGATGTTACTATGGAACTTAATCTCTTTCAATTTTAGCTGAACTGTTTTGTTCGCCTTCTCTTTTTTTTGTTTTTCAAACTTGTATTTAGAATAGTCCATGATTCGACACACTGGAGGCTTTGCTGTAGGTGATACCTCAACAAGGTCTAATCCAGCATCGACTGCCTGTGAATAGGCGATTCGAGTATCAATAATACCTGCTTGCTCTCCGTTTTCGTCAATAAGACGAACTTCAAGAGCACGGATATCACGATTTCTACGAGTGATGTCTTCTGAATTTTTTGAATACTGTTTAAATTTTCGCATTAGCTTCCTTAGATTTTGGATTATTATTAATATAGAAAAACTATTAGTTTGGTCAATCGGATTTATAAAACTTCTATAACTTTCCCATAAATACATTTAGTCCAACCATTGATATTGCCTTTGTTATTACCAATCAAACAACCCTTTTCACCTTTGGACTTCACCAAGTGAGTATAGAATTTTCCGTTGACTTTACAGTAAACAATATCTTTGACTTTAACATCTTCCCAAGTCGCCGGAGTAAGAACATGCTTCTGACCGGATTTGATAAGGGGAACCATAGAATTTCCCCGTTCACTGGTAGTAATTGTATAACCAGATTCCAAATTTTCTAATTTATAGTTTTTCATTTGCATTTAACCTTTCAGAAATTCGCTCAAGAATTATATCTCGGTCACGTTTAGTTGGTGTATAATCTCCCAAAAACTCACTTGGAATATCATCAAATGCACCACTAAAGTCAGTGACATTAAATCCTCGTTTAATACACTCATCATATAATGAGATATATCTAAGTTTAAGATAATTAATTTTATCGTAGAAAAATTTAACATGCCCTGTGCCCAAAGTAAACATAGAAGGCTGTCCTTTTAAGGAATACCTACCAGATTTAATGCAGTTTGGGATTCGTTTAATTTCACGATGCTCCGCAATTAGATGCTTATTAGTTAATTCACTTGGCTTAACGCCTACATTTATTCTAGTCATGTATCTAATATAGAAAAATATTTAATTTTGTCAATGAGGCGTGCAGTCTTTACATGGACAAGAAATACTATGAATACAAGACCCACCGTGTACCTTATTACCAGTTCCATTACATTCAGGGCATTGTTTATGTAGACAATCTGAAGTTTCAAAGCTACCAAGAAATTCCTCAGCAAACTTCAGGGGAGTATCAATAAATTTTTCAGCACTTTCTTTAAAACCATTAATGTTGATAGGCCACACTGGAGCAGCAATATTCTCATCATCAAGTAATGTTCTAGTCACTTGATATCCAAATGCATCAAGTGCGCTCGTTGAAGTCTCAAAGTCCTTAGCAAAGTCACCTAGCTCATCATAGGTAATTTTTACATCACCTTCAAGATAAATTACAGGTGATGGTTGATATGGAAACGCAATGGCTTCTACTTTGATGTTACTTTTGATATGGAATAACTGGCGTTTCTTATCAATCGCATTGACCATTAAGTCACATATATCTTTAAATTGTTCGACAGTCATCATGATTAACTTCTTGCCTCAATTGCAGCAATTCGCAAGTCGCGTTGCTCTTCAAATTTTTTAATTCTGTCTTCGTCACCACCAGCTCTACGAATTTTATTTGCGTAAAATTTAGCACAGTTACGAACTAGAGCATTGTCCGAAAGTTCATGATTGATTACAGTTGCTTTGAATGTAGTCCCATCAAGATTTTCAAACTCTTCTTCGGTTTCTACCTCTACGATATCTTCTGGTTTTACACCTAGAATCGCTGCTGAATATTCTTTACTCATTTGTTATTCCCCTCTCGGTAGTTGACCACCAAGTTTTCTAATCCACTCTTTGTCATTCTCATTTAGTCCTAGTACAGCATTTTGTTTATGAAGTAGGTGGAATATGTATGATTTCATATCATCGATTCGCGTCTTTTGTACAGGAGTTTTTTCAGATGTTTCATAATCCCAGATTTCATTTCTAGCATTAGATAAGTCATCTTGAAGTTGTGTCTTGTCGATGTTAAGTTCGGTATTTACTAGATTGATGTCGGCATTTAGTTTAATGAGTGCATCATTATCTTTTACCAGTGCCGCTATTTCACTCTCTTTGTGTTTACTCGTTACTACATATGTTAAAAATGCTACAAATACGATTAATGACACAAATAATACTATAATACTCATATTAACCACCCATCCCTTTGAAAAGTCCTTGTGAAAATGCCATTTGAAATGTTAAATGAATCGCTGCATATAATATGCCAAATGGTAAATATGTTCGTTTAAATTTCTTTGATAATAGTTTGCTGTTAGCTGAAACAGATACGATTAACACCATATTGATTATGGCTAGTATACTAAGTATCATACCCACTATTTCGATTGCTGTCATTGATTCGTTATTCATTTTCTACATACCAATATTTCAAGGTTAGTGTCTTCAAATAGTTCTTGGATAATAGCTCTCACCATTCCCCAATTTAATTTATCTAATCCAGCGCCAATCTTAGGCATTGCAATATGAGTAATATTATTAGCAATTGCATGATTTCGCATTACAACGAGTGCCACTCTCAGAGTCGCATAGGTAGGCTTACCGCTGTATTTCTTCTTGGTGATTAGATTATACACCCCACGATGGTAAATACAGGTAGGATGCTCTCT
>Ga0255047_10003284_pt1 | contig 10208 bp, 9 predicted proteins | sample JV7_2_1_MG_FD_183640 | JGI IMG/M metagenome (GOLD analysis project Ga0255047, IMG submission 183640) | Seawater microbial communities from Jervis Inlet, British Columbia, Canada - JV7_2_1 | ecosystem: Environmental > Aquatic > Marine > Inlet | place: Canada: British Columbia | collected 2016-10-06 | reverse complement strand
GCGATCTACGACCCGGCGATGATCACCGAGGAGGCACTCGAGATGATCGGATCGACGATGTTGCTGATTGCAGCAATCTTGGTACTGAGCCGACCCACCCCCGGGCGGCTACCACCGGGCTGACTGGCGCTAGATGTCGCCTCCGGAGCTGGTCGGGCTACTCAACCAAGTGTTCACCAAGTTCGACGAGTTCGTAGAAGAACTCGGCCTGGAGAAGATCAAAACCATTGGCGACGAATATATGGTGGCCGCCGGAGTCCCCATCCCACGGGACGATCATGCCGAAGCCATCGCAGAACTCGCACTGAAGATCCGCGACTATATGGCGAGCCACGACTTCGACGGCCACAAACTCGAGTTACGCATCGGAATCCACTCCGGACCGGTCGTCGCCGGCATCATCGGGACCCACAAATTCGCCTATGACCTGTGGGGAGACACCGTTAACACCGCGTCTCGGATGGAATCAGGCGGAATACCAGGCAAGATCCAGGTCACCCCCGCCACCTATATCATCCTTGCCGGCAACGGCTACCGCTTCGAACCCCGCGGCACCATCGAGGTCAAAGGCAAAGGCAACATGGAGACGTACCTCCTCCTCGGAAGAAGCCAAACCTCTACCGAGTGACCTCGCCTTCCTATTGGCCGATCTTCAAGACAGCTACAACCGCGATGAGCGATCTCTCTGTGCTCCATCAGCGCCACCCGCACATACTGAGCGGGGGCCTCACAGGTGACGAATGGCACTTTCCACCCGGCATTCGGCTCCCCACGGGGGGACCTTTGCCCCTCTCCGGGGCCGAGCCCCAATGCGTAGTCTGAAACCCAGTGAATGTCGTCGATCTCGGACCAGCTCGCGCTGTGCTGGAAAGCATGGCTCCGGTCGACCACGGGCACGCCATCCCGTTGCTGCAGAATATCCAGGACACCTACGGATACCTGCCGCGCGAAGTCCTGCTCGAACTAAGCGAGGTAACGGGGATTCCGGCCAGCCACCTCTTCGGCCTGGCCACCTTCTACGCCCAGTTCTATCTCGAGGAGCACGGGCGCCACACTGTTCGCGTCTGCCGCGGCACAGCTTGTCATGTGCGCGGCCGGCAAGTCATCCAGGACGCGATTAACGAGGAACTCGGAGTCGAGCCCGGCGAAACGACAGAGGACGGGCGGTTCTCGCTGGAGACCGTCGCCTGCGTCGGGACTTGTTTCCTGGCACCTGTGGTGATGATCGACCACGACTACTTCGGCAAATTCGACGCCAAGAATGTTGGCGAGGTCATGGGCGGGTACGAATGATGACCGACTTGATGGTGGACGCTGTAGCCAAGATCACCTCGCCGGATGATCTCACCGCACTTCAGGATCAACTCGCCGCCGCCGCAGAAGGACGTCGCCGGGTCCTGGTGTGCTCCACCGGTTGCCTGGCAATCGGAGCACGCGAAGTGGAAGCCACCTTCCGCAGCGAAGTCGCCGCCGCCGGATTGACCGGTGAAGTCGACGTGGTCCAGACCGGCTGTCACGGCCTGTGTGCCATGGCACCGGTGGCGGTGATCGAACCGTACGACATCGTGTACGGGCGAAACCGGGTCAAGTACATCCCGGACGTGATCTCCAAGACGGTTATGAACGGCGAGGTCATAAAGCGGTTCTGTTACGGACGTGACGAAGAGATGGCTCACGTCGAAGACATTCCCTTCTACGCCCATCAGACCAAGCGGGTTCTCCGCAACGTGGGCCGGGTCGATCCGCAGAAGATCGACGACGCCATCCAGCGCGGCGTCTACTCAGCCGCCGGCAAGGCACTGACAATGATGGAACCCGACGAGATCGTCGAAGAGGTCAAGGCGAGCGCATTGCGCGGACGCGGCGGGGGCGGCTTCCCGGCCGGACTCAAGTGGGAGATCTGCAAGCAGAACCCCGGCAACGAGCGCTATTTGATCTGCAACGCCGACGAGGGCGACCCGGGAGCGTTCATGGACCGCGCCCTCCTCGAGGGTGACCCGCACAGTGTCCTCGAAGGCATGATCATCTCGGCCTACGCAATCGAGGCCACCAAGGGCTTCATCTACGTACGGGCCGAGTATCCGATCGCCGTCCGCCACATCCGCAAGGCCATCGACGACGCCCACGAACGCGGACTGCTCGGCGATGACATCCTCGGCAGTGGCTACTCGCTTGACATCGAGGTCCGGGAAGGCGCCGGCGCCTTCGTGTGCGGCGAAGAGACCGCGATGATCGCATCCCTCGAGGGCGAACGCGGCGTGGCGCGGCCCAAGCCTCCCTACCCGGCCGTGCGCGGCTACTTCGGCGAGCCGACCATCATCAACAACGTCGAGACGTTCGGCAACGTACCCCTGATCGTTGACGAGGGGGGCGCCACCTTTGCCGAAAGCGGGACCGAGGGATCCAAGGGGACCAAGATCTTCGCCCTGGCCGGCCAGGTGAACAACACGGGCCTGGTGGAGGTGCCGATGGGAGCAACGATCCGTGACATCGTCTTCGGTGTCGGCGGAGGGATGCCGCGCAATCGCGAATTCAAGGCCGTCCAGATGGGTGGCCCATCGGGAGGCTGCGTTCCCGCCGCTCACCTCGATCTGCCGATCGACTACGACTCTCTGAAAGAGGTCGGGGCGATCATGGGCTCGGGCGGAATGATCGTCATGGACAACACGACGTGCATCGTCGACATCGCCCGCTACTTCATCGCCTTCTGCGCCGAGGAGAGCTGCGGCGTCTGTGCCCCCTGCCGCCTCGGGACCGTGCAACTAGAGGAGATCCTCAACGGGATTACAGAAGGACGGGGCACGCTCGAAGATCTCGACAAGCTGGAAAGTCTGGGAGAGGTGGTCCAGCAAACCTCCCTGTGCGGCCTGGGTCAGACGGCCCCGAACCCGGTGATGTCGACTTTGCGCCACTTTCGTGACGAGTACTTGGCTCACGTGGTCGACAAGGCCTGTCCGGCGGGGGTCTGCAAAGCGCTGCTTCCCGTCGAAGCCACTGTTGGAAAGGAAGAGTAGATGACCGTTCTCTCGGCTCTCAAGACGGTAAACCTCACCATCGATGGTCGCGAGATCATGGCGCACGAGGGCGACACGGTCCTGGAGGCCGCGCTGACGGTCGGTATCGATATTCCACGCCTCTGTCATGACCCGCGCCTCAAGCCGGTCGGTGCCTGCCGCCTGTGTGTCGTTGAGATCGAGGGCGAGCGCGGCCTGCTCACTTCCTGCACGATGGAAGTCGCCGAGGGCATGGTCGTCGAGACCGAAACCGACCAACTGGCGGGTCGGCGCAAATCGGTCCTCGAACTCATTCTTGACGACCACCGGGTCACCTGCCCGACGTGCGACAAGAACGGCGACTGCGCCCTCATGGACTACTCGTATCGCTACCAGGCCGACCAGTTCGCCTTCGGCGGGTACCAGCCGGCCCCGTGCGAGCCAAACTTCTCGACCGGGAACAAAGCGATCGCGTTCGATCCCCAGCTGTGCATCACCTGCGGCCGCTGCGTGCGGATCTGCGACGAGGTCGTCATGGCCAGCGCCCTCACATTCAAGAAGCGTGCCTCGAGCGTTGAAGTGACCACTCCGTTCGACATGCCGCTCAACGAGACCTCCTGTGTGCTTTGTGGGCTGTGCATCTCCGCCTGCCCCACCGGCGCCATGTACGACCGGGCTGCATTGGGCCAGGGCCAGATCAAGGATCTCGAGAAGGTCCAGACCGTGTGCCCCTACTGCGGCGTCGGCTGCACCATGGAATTGAACGTGAATCGCGAGACCAATCGGATCGTTCGCGTGACCGCTCCCGAAGGCTCCGTGCCAAACGACGGCAACCTGTGCGTCAAGGGCAAGTTCGGTTTCGAGTACGTCCACTCCGATGAACGCCTCACCACTCCGCTGATCAAAGAGAACGGCGAGTTCCGTGAGGCGACCTGGGATGAAGCTCTGGAATTGGCCGGTCGCCGGCTGCGCGAGTTGCGCGACGAGCACGGCCCGGCTGCCGTGGCGTTCCTCAGTTCGTCGCGTTGCACCAATGAGGAGAATTACCTCATGCAGAAGCTGGCCCGCACCGCCGGCGGCACCAACAACGTTGACCAGTGCGCCACGACCTGCCACGCCCCTACCGTGGCCGGTCTGGCGTCAACATTCGGTTCGGGGGCGATGACCAACGCGATCGGCGAGATCAAAGACGTTGACACACTGTTCATCATTGGCTCCAACCCCACCGAGGCCCATCCGATCATCGGCCTCGAGATGAAGAAGGCGCTGGCCAAGGGAGCCAAGATGGTTGTCTGCGACCCCCGCAAGACGTGGGTGGCCGAGCACGCCGACATCCACATCCAGCACAAGCCGGGCACCGACAACATGCTGATCAACGCGATGATGCGCCACATCGTCGAACTGGAGATGCATGATCCTGAGTTCGTGACATCCCGCTGCGAGAATTTCGGCGCCTTTCGCCAGAACCTCGATGTGCACACGGTCGAGGAAGCAGCTGAGGTGTGCGGGGTTCCCGCCGACTCAATTCGCCAGGCGGCCGAAATGTATGCCGCCGGCGACCCGTCTTCGATCTTTTACACGCTGGGGATCACCGAGCACACCAGTGGCACCGAGAACGTGCAGAACCTCGCCAACCTGGCCATGTTGTGTGGCCAGATCGGAAAGCGGTCGAGCGGGGTGAATCCGCTGCGCGGTCAGAACAATGTGCAAGGCAGTTGCGACATGGGTGCCATGCCCGGCGACTATCCGGGCTATCAGAAGGTTGCCGACGAGGTGGTGCGGACCAAGTTCGCCGCAGCCTGGGGCGTTGAGATGCCCACCAACAAGGGTGGCGTTGTCACCGATTTCATCGAACAGGCCGGCGACGGGGTCTTGCGCGGCTTCTACGTCTTCGGCGAAGACCCGGTGCTATCCGAGCCCAACCAGGCCAAGGTGATTGCCAACCTCGAGAACCTGGAGTTCCTGGTGTGCCAGGAGATCTTCATGTCCGAGACCGCCAAGCTGGCCGATGTCATCCTGCCGGCAACGAGCTTCGCCGAGAAAGAAGGCACGTTCACCAATACGGAACGGCGGGTGCAGCGGGTCCGCAAGGCCGTCGAGCCACCCGGTCAGGCGAAGCCGGACTGGGAGATCATCTGCCTGATGTCAACGGCGATGGGTCACCCCATGTCCTATCACCATGCCGGAGAGGTCTTCGACGAGATGGCCAGCCTCACCCCGAGCTACGGCGGGATGAGCTATGACCGTATCGACGACGTGGGTTTGCAGTGGCCGTGCCCGACACCCGACCATCCCGGGACGGGGTTCCTCCACGAGGGTCAATTCACTCGGGGCCTCGGTGCATTCAAGGAGATCACGTTCCGTGAAGCGGCCGAGTTGCCCGACGACGACTACCCGTACATCCTGTCGACCGGGCGCACCCTCTACAACTACAACATCGGGAACATGAGCCAGAAGAGTGACGCGATCCGTCAGAAGCAATCGAAGGCCTTCGTCGAGATGCACGAAAGCGACGCCGAGCGTCTCGGAGTGGCGAACGATGATCTGGTTACGGTCGCTACCCGACGCGGTGAGGTAACGGTCAGGGCTGTGGTCGGCGAGAGGACCCGCCCCGGAGCACTGTGGATGCCGTTCCACTTCGTGGATCAGCCCACCAACCGGATCACCAACGACGCTTTCGACAGCATCACCCGCACGGCGGAGTACAAAGTGTGCGCCGCCACGGTGGCCAAGGGTTGATCGCCCTCGGCGATCAACAACGGTCAGCCTTCAGCCAGAAGGGTGAAGCGAATCGATGTCGTGGAGGTGGGTTCCTGCTGATAGCTGACAGCTGTTGGTTGTTAGCTGATCAGGCCGCCAGTGGACCTCGTGGCCCGTGATCGTGTGGGCAGGGGAGGGGGGTGGAAAGCTGCCAGAAGGTGTTCTCGTAGGGGTACTGGGGGCAGGAGGGGAGGAGTTGGCCCTCGCACACCAGCACCCGATGGCCGTGGCGGTCCATCCAGTACCCACCGGTTTGGACCGGTACCCCGTTCAGGTAGGTGATGGTCGCCATGGTCGTCGTCCTTTTGGCTCTTATGTATGACGTTCTCCTTCAACTATCGGTTGCAGGTTGGTCGGCCTTTATCGGGTTGGTGGAGCCGCCGCTCGGGGCCGGCCCTCCCGACTCCTGGGGCGCCAGTCGGAACGGGATGTGACGAATCTGAGTGGAATATACTCAGGTTTTCTGATGTTAACGCTTTAGTAGAATGCTTCATAAGCCCAAAAGGAGGCAGAAATGAGACTGGTACGGTTCGAGCCCTTTGGCCTTTCCCGTGAAATGGATCGGTTCTTCGCAGACTTCGGCCCGCGCACAATGCGCAGTGATTGGGCCCCCAGGGTCGATGTTCTCGACTCAGACAATGCCCTGACGGTACGGGTCGAGGCTCCGGGCGTTGATCCGGACGACCTGGACATCACGGTCGAGGGAGATTCGCTTGTCATCAGCGGTGCTCGGCACTTCGAAGCGGACACCGAAGAGGCCGGATATCGCCGCAAGGAGATCTTTGAGGGTGAGTTCACCCGCACGATCCTGCTCCCGGAAGGAGTCGAGGTCGATGAGATCACGGCGGCAGCCAAGGATGGGATCGTCACACTGACTATTCCCAAGTCGCCTGAGGTTCTTCCCCGCAAAGTGAAGGTCGAAGTCGAGAGCTAAGCGGCTCCACACACGAACGAGAAAGGCCCCAGCCCCGGCGGGGGCCTTTCCTATTCGACCACGACCAGCGGGCAGTCGCGATGGGGGTGGTCCATGACCCTCATCTTCTGTCGATAGGTGGCGGACAGCAGCGACTCGTTGAGTACCTCGGTCGGAGTCCCGGTGGCGGCGACTGATCCATCTGCGAGCAGGACCAACCAATCGGCATAGGCGGCGGCCAGGTTCAGATCATGGAGCACAGCGACTATGGCCGTGCCACCGAGGGCTCGCTCACGCAGCATGCCCATGGTGCGCTCCTGGTGGTGGATGTCGAGAGTGGCGGTCGGCTCGTCCAGCAGGATCAACCCGGTCTGCTGAGCGAAAACCCGGGCCAGGGCCACCCTGGTTTGCTCGCCGGCTGATAACGAGGGATAGATGCGATGCCCCAGGTCCGTGGTGTCGGTGACTTCCATGGCCTCCGCCACCGTGGCCTCATCGATCTGGCGAGAGTTCTCACCGTCGGCGTGGTACGGGTGGCGTCCCATCGCCACCACTTCGCGGGCCGTAAACGGGAACGGGACCAGGGTCTGCTGAGGGAGAACAGCCCGCAGCCGGGCCAGTTCCGGTGGACGATATGAATTGATGGGTCGTCCGCCCAGGGAAACGGTCCCGGGTGAGGCAGTGAGATCGCCTGCCATCAAACCGAGCAGCGTCGACTTGCCTGCTCCGTTCGGGCCGATGATCCCCAGCACCCTGCCGGGTTCCACCGCGATCGAAACGTCGGCGAGCAGAGTCGCAGTTCCAGCCGAATAGCCCACGCCGCTCACCTCGACTGCTGCCATTAACCCCACGCTCCGTATTCGGACCGGGTTCGATGCAATAACCACAGGAAGAACGGGCCCCCGACCAGAGCGGTCAGCAGTCCCACCGGGATTTCGACCGGGGACGCCAGGGTGCGGGCTGCCAGGTCGGCGACCAGCACAAGCACGCCACCGGCGACGGCACTGGCGGGCAATAGACGGCGATGATCCGGGCCGGTCAGAAGGCGGACGGCATGGGGTGCCAGTAGTCCCACGAAACCGATGATGCCGGCCGCTGCCACGGCACCCCCAACCCCGAGGGCAACCACCACCAGCAGGGTGATCCGGACTCGCTCAACGTCCACTCCCAGGTGGCGGGCTTCCGCCTCGCCCAACAGCAGCAGATTGAGCCGACGGGCATAAAGCGGGAGCCAGGCCAGGCTTAGGCCAACGAACAGCAGCGTGGGTCGGGCGGTATCCCAGGTGGCAAGTGTGAACGAGCCGAGGAACCAGAAGAGCGCAGTCTGGAGCCGGGCGGTGTCTACTGCCACACTCAGGTAGCCGATCGCCGCCGATGCGACCGCGCTGACTGCCACTCCTGTTAGAACCAGGTTCACCACTTCGGTGCGTCCCTCATAGCGGGCCAGTGAGTAGACGACAACGGCCACTGTGAACGCGCCGACGAAACCTCCCAGCGGCCCGCCCAGACTGCCGAGGGCGCCGGGCCCGATGGCGAGGACAACGCCGGCGCCGAGAGCTGCGCCACTGGAAATGCCGATGATCTGAGGGTCGGCCAACGGGTTGCGAAACAGTCCCTGCAATGTGGCTCCGGTCGCCGCCAGCCCGGCGCCGACTGTGAAAGCCAGTATCAACCGCGGGAGGCGCAGCGACCAGACCACCGAGTCCTCCTGCGAGGTGAATTCGGTACCGATGTCAATCCCCGCGTGGTCCAACAGGATCGCCACCACCTTGCCTGGCCCCACATCGAAGGCGCCCATGCTGAGGTTGGCGATCAGCGCGGCGACGCCGATGGCGACTAGCGCCGGCCACAGCCACTTCCCGCGTCGTGCGACCGGCGTGAGTAGCCGGTCACCCGTCATGAGTTGTCGGCCAGCTCCGGATGGAGATCGAGGACAAGGGCTTTGAGTGCTTCACCGGTGCGCGGTCCGAATCCGAGGAACAGGGCGTCATCGTAAACCAGCAGGCTCTGTTCCTGCCCGGCGGTGGTCTGGGCCACGCCTGGAAGGGCGGCGAAGGCAGCAGGACCACCCAGGGACCCCAGGGCATCCGAGGTGGTGATCAACACGTCGGGGTTGGCGGCGGCCAGCGCTTCCGGCGTCAGCGGGCCGACCGGCGGGCCGAGCACTGTGTCGATGGCATTGGCGCCCGTGATCAGGGCCGAGGTGACAGATCCCGGCCCGAACAGCAGCAACGCTTCGGGGCCACGGGCATATACGAAGGCGGCACCGGGAGTCTCCGCGGCCTGGGCGGCCAACTGAAGTGCCTCCTCGATCTCGGCGTCGACCCGGTCGGCCAGGGAAGCGCCCGCTTCCTCCTCGCCCACCAGCATTGCCACCGTCTCGATCTTGGTGCGGATTCCGCTCAGCTCGCTCTGCAATTCGATGATGGCAACCGGGATCCCGGCGGCGCGGATCTGCTGAATGACCTCCGGAGGTCCGACCTGCTGGTCTCCGATCACCAGTGCAGGACCGATGCCGATGACCGGCTCTGCCACCAGAAATCCCCTGGCGGGTGGAAGGGGTCGGCCGAGCTGCTGTACCTCCGGCGGATAGGTCGAAGTGACATCCACGGCCACGATCCGGTCGCCGACTCCGAGTTCGAACAGGATCTCGGTGATGTCGCCGTTGAGGGAGATGATCGTGGAGGAGTCGGTAATCGTCTGTTCCACCCCATCCGCGCCGGTGAAGGTGATCCCCTCCGGCATAGTGACCGCCGTGGTTGTGGTGGCAGGCGGCGTGGTCGTTGTTGTGGTGGCAGGCGCCGCCGTCGTGCTGGTGGTCGTCGCAACCGTGTCCGCAGAGTCGTCGCCGCCACAGGCGGCTGCCGTCAACGCCAGGCCGAGAGTGAGGATGATTGCGCGTCGCATTGAGGCTCCGAATCGGTTGGTAGCGGGACGGTATCGGTGTTGGAATCCGACAGGAAGTCGGAAACCCAGTAGTTCTCTATGATTGCCTCCCATGCCGAAGATCCAGGGCGCCTCCATCGACGAACACCGGCGGATGACCCGCCGAGCTCTGCTGGCTGGGGCCCACGACCTGGTCGGACGCCTCGGTTACGTGGAGACCACCCTCGGTGATATCGCCGCCCATGCCGGGGTCGGCCGCACCACCTTCTACGACTACTTCGCGGACAAGGAAGATTTGCTGGCCTGCATGGTGGAGGATTCGCTGCCGGAGGTGTTCGAGACCCTGATCTCTGAGATCCCCCGCTCGCTCTCCAGTCGCGAGCAGTTGGGTGCGCTCGTCGTCTCAATGGTGGAGTTCGTCATCACAGATCCGGTGCTGGGGCTGATCCTGCACCGCGACGTTCCCCGGCTGGGCCCGGAGGCTCAGCGTCGTATCGCTGCCAGCCACCAGAATCTGATCACCGAGTTCTCTCGCATCTACCGGGAGGGGATGGCGGCGGACGAACTACGGGAGATACCATTCGATCTGGCCGGTCACTTCATCCTCGACGTTGTGATGTCGGGAGCCAGAACCCTGCTCAATTCACCGGAGCCCA
>Ga0255047_10003281_pt1 | contig 10213 bp, 13 predicted proteins | sample JV7_2_1_MG_FD_183640 | JGI IMG/M metagenome (GOLD analysis project Ga0255047, IMG submission 183640) | Seawater microbial communities from Jervis Inlet, British Columbia, Canada - JV7_2_1 | ecosystem: Environmental > Aquatic > Marine > Inlet | place: Canada: British Columbia | collected 2016-10-06 | reverse complement strand
ATCTGGATGGCAAATGCGTACACCCCAATCAACAAGGACAGGGCACCGTGCTGGTCGGGGCTGTCGAACCGGGTCTGCACTACCGACGCCAGGCCATCCGCCAGAACAATCTTCTTGAACAGGCCCGTCAGGATCAGCCACGAGCCGCTCCATATCCTCTCGATGGAGGGGCGAACTCGAATCGCTTGGATCTGCGGGAGCAGGTGCTGGGCCCGTTCGATCGGGCCGGCAACGAGTTGAGGAAAGAAGGCCACATAGACGCCGAAGGTCAGCAGATTCTGTTCCGGTTCGATCCTTCTGCGGTAGACGTCGAATGTGTAGCTGATCGTCTGGAACGTGTAGAAACTGATGCCAACGGGCAGAACGATTGCAAGCGTCGGTGGGTGGGCGGCAAACCCAACCGCATCCAGCAGCGAGGCCGCTGAATCGATAAAGAAGTCGAAATACTTGAACGTCGCCAAGATTCCGAGATTGACGCCGAGGGAGACAAACAGCCACCTGCGGCGTCGGGATTGATCGACCTCGCGGTGCAACTGCTGTGCCACAAAGAAGTCGACGACGGTCGACACCACGATGAGAGACAAGAAGCGGTAGTCCCACCAGCCATAGAAGACATAAGAGGCAAGCAACAACAGCTGGTTCTGGCGGCGATGACTGACGAGCCAATACGTAGTGAGGACGATCGCCAGGAACACGAAGAACTGGAACGAATTGAAGATCACGCCGTCACCAGCCCAGCTCTCGAAGATCGGAAGCTAGGAGGTCGGAGAGAAGCGTCGCTCCGACAGGGGTGACATGGTTGTAGTCGAGGAACTCCTCCTCCGGAATCGATCGGTCGTACACCAAGAACGGCACGTCGAGCCGAACAGTCTCCGATTCGACCCATTCGACGAACTCCCGATAACCGACCTCCCCTCCAGGATGGGCGTCGACATACGGCTGCGACACCGGGAGTAGGGCAACAACAACCTCGATGCCCGCGTCTCGAAGACTGTCGATCGTGAACTCGAAGTCACCGGCGTGGTCTTCTCCAATTTGGAAGTCGAATAGAAGACTGGTGCGGAGGGCGGCGAATGCGCTGGCTGTTTGCCCTACGTCAGGCCACACCGTGGGCTCCAGAAGATCGGAAACCTCGACCTCAACCTCAGTCGGCGTCGAACCCAATAGATCGAGCAATCCCCGAGGTTCCCGGAAGGCATCGCGATACCGCGCCGTCATCGACACCGACCACAGCCACCTGTCGACTGCTCCGAAGAATCCCGTTGCTCCGGCTCTGGCTTCTTCGTACTCCGTCAATGCAGGAGTGGGGCGTCTCCCGTTGAAGTCCAAGCTGGACAAGCCCCACACCACCCTGTCGGGATGGAGGCGCGGCACAATCTCCTCGAGAATCCAGCGTCGCATCACCGTGGTGTAGCCCTTGGGAATCCCGACATTGTGAGCAGCCTCGATCGATGTCAATTCCCTCTCGAGGTGCGAAGGGCGAAGGCCGAATTGGACCATCGATGACCCCGCCAACACGAGATCGCTGGCAGCCCCTGCGTCGGACAAGCGATCCATTCCGTCGACGATCACCTGTGCGTCCGGGGCGTACCAGAACCGGGGTTCGCCGAGCCGGGAGCTCGACAGGTGCAGCGTTAGCTCTAGAGCGACAAGAGCGACGACGGCGACCGTGAGAGTACGAAGAACGCGAGAGCGCATAAGAGGCGGAAGCCTAGAACGGCATCGCGCAAGGTCCGGATCACGAGATCAGCGACAATGCCTCGCGTGGCCTAGCCGATCACCTTGTCCAAGAGGGTCCACAGCCCCCAACCGACAAATACGACCAGAACCCAAGCAAAGATGATGGCCACCCCAGCGGCCAGCATGCTGAGCAGGATGACGGTTATCTCGATTGGAAAGGCAACAAAGCCCAGGATTGGATGCTCGTCGAAGAAGTCATCGAGGCGATCTCTGAACTTTCTCAACGGACTTTGCTGAACCACCATTTCCCCGCGCCTTTTGCTGCTGGCTCAACGATACGCCTGTATCCCGCCCTAGGCCCTCGGGCGAAACCGAACACCTTGCGAGGGTCGGCCAGCCTCGGACGCCGTCGCACGTGCGTCTACCTGGACTGCCACTCCCGCATCCGCCGACCCACGACCGGCCACCATCGCTCGATCAGCAGACTCATCAGAACAGTCACACCCACCGGAAGAGAGAGCAGGCCAAAGAAGCTCTGTCCGCCATAGGCACCGGCTGGAAAGAAAACGGCGAGCAAACCGAGCGCGACTAACGACACAGCCGCGACCCACACACCGATGCCCTTGGAGTCTTCGTTCATACCCTTCCTCCCGGGCATCCTACGCCTGACGAAGACCTGACATTCTCCGACACTCCCAGGCGCCTATGGTTCGATTGTGCGACCAGGGGGAAGGGGAAGACCGCGGTGAAACAGCTCAGGCTGGCGCTGACGCTGCTGCTCGTTCTCGCGGCATGCGGCAACGACGGCACCCCAGCAACTGCCCCGCTCCCTCCAGGGGCCTCGGCGCTCGGACTCGAGGCCTATGCGGGGGATGGCTTTTCGATGCTGCTGCCAGAGTCTTGGGTAGTTGTAACGGCCGACGACCTCGACGTTGGGGCGATGCTTGAGTTTCTCCCCGAAGGCTTCGACGAGGCCCTCGGCCCAGAGATGTTGGAGCAGATAGAGGGGCTATTCAGCCAGGGTGGCAAGCTCATTGCTTTCGACTTTTCCGGCCCTTCTCTGGAGTTCACCGACAACCTCAACATTATTGAAGCTCCGCTTCCACCCGTTTCGATCGCTGTTGCCGAGTCCGCCAATGTCCAATACGTCAAGGAAGTCTTCGGAGTGACCGACATCGAGTCCGAGATTCGTAGTCTGCCTGCAGGTGAGGCCTTCATCATTCGGTACAACCTCCCCCCAGCCCTGGGGAGCACGCAAGGAATGGTGGTGAACATCCTGACTGAGACCAAGCATTGGGCATTCACTCTGAGCGCCGCCGACGTTGATCGTCACTTGGAGGTGTTCGAGATGATGGTCGAGTCGTTCCGCGAGGCGCCATAACCAGCAATAGTCTTCCATCCAATCTATCGATGAGCCGGCCGCAGACCGCCCCGATGAGGTCGTTTCGGTCACGGACAGCCTCGTTCACACTTGCATCAGCCTGGGTCGACAACGAAGCCCCAGCTGACAACACAGGTGCGATTCGTGCCGCCTCCCAGCCCACCGCACTCGTCCCCGTAGGCTTCTTCGAAGGAACCGCTGGGCGAATAGAGGTAGAGCAGGTCGCAGGCGACCATATCCCCGTCGCCGCAGTCGCCGCGGAGGTCGCCCAAGTCGTATGCCACGCCGAACTCGTCGGCGCAAGAACCCTCATCCGATGTCGACAAACCCCCGCACGAGAGTCCGAGGCTTTCCAACTCCGAGCCGAAATCCGACGCGAGGAACAAGACGTCGCACATCAGAAAGTCCCCTGCGGCGCACCGTGACCGCAACTCTTCCAGCATCTCGGCGTCGGAGACGCCGGAGTCCACCGGGCTGGGCTCACCGGCCGCGACGGTGGAAGCGGTTGCACCCTCCCCGCCCACCATTTGGTCGGTAAACAACGCGCTGCCATCGGAGTTGCCGCAGGCGGCGAGTACCAGGAAGAAGACTGACAGAATGGGAAGTCGGCGCATGGTTACTCTCTCCGGTCGTCCTAACCGAACAATACGCCGTACGCCTGTGCAGAAGGCTCGGACAGCCTCTCACCCCCAGACAACAACGAAAGCCCCTACGTCGTAAGGGGTTCCGCGGGTGGGCGCTACTGGGATCGAACCAGTGACCTCTTCCGTGTCAGGGAGCGAGAGGCAGTTCGCTGACCAGGGGTTTCTTGTCCCACACCTTCCCACGGTTTCCCCCAGTTTCCCACCCGTCTGCGGGGTTGGCGTCCGTTTCCCATATCTCGGTTGCTGCTCCTAACCGGGGCACATCCCTCAACCCGAGACGGCGGTTCCGACCACCGACCACTCGGCGACATACACCCAACCGTCGGCGGCATCGGGACCACTGGAGGCCTGTGTCCAGGTACCCGTGAACGCTGCCGGAACCGTCCGCCCATCGACCAAGCGCGTGTCGGTGACGGTGAACTCGTAGGTGTAGTGATGGTCCTGCACGAAGTCGGGGTTGGCCTGCCACATCGCGTCGATCGACCACTCCGGCCCGTCGACCACCCAAGTGGCCTCAGGAACTGTGCCTCCCACCGGTGGGGTGAAACGGTCCAGAGGCTCGATTACGGAGGTGTAGGTGCAGGTGTCGCCGCTACAGGATTCGGTCACCAACACATACAGGTCCAACTGGATTCCAACATCGCTGGGCTGCCCAAGGTCGGGGATAACCACGAGATCAGCAGTCTTGGTGGCCGTAAAGAGCCACAGGTTGGGGAACGGCTCCACGGTCGGATCGGGAGCATCCAGCGCAACCACCGGAGCCTCCGTGTCGGCGACAACCGGCTCGGTGCCCGGAGGGGCCGTGGCCTCCACTGAGGTCTCGGATGGGAGAGCGACCGCGGCGGTGTCGGCATCGTCCGATCCGCCGAACACGAAGACACCCAGCAGCACCAACCCGATCACACCGAATCCGCCGATCACCAGGGGCAGACGGAACCGGAAAATCGCCGACCGATCGATCCGATCGCTGATGGCCCGGCGGACTCTCGTGTCCTCGAATGGCTCCAGATTCCCGATGGAGGAGCCATCGAGCGGGTCGGTGGTCGGCGGCTTGGGGCGCTTTGGTGCCTCCCCATCGGTGGGGCTGATCCAATCAGGCGCTTCACGTGCGCCCTTGTCGATGATCTCTTCCATCTCCTTGAGGAGCCGCTCCCTCGTGGCCGGATCAACGTCTTGGTCTATCTCCCCAATCAACTGCTCGATGGGATCGGTCGGAGGCTCCGATTCTGCCGATTTGAGAGGATCGAAATGGTCGGGGGGGTAGGGAGCCAGGACGTAGGGAGCCAGATCGTCTGCGCCAGAAGAGCCTTCCGCCATGCGGGACAGAATCTCGAACCCCTCCTCGGGGGAAATTGGAGCGTCGAGCCCGTCGGAACCCCCATGTCCGTGCGCCTCGAACTCGGCCTGTTCGGCCCGTTCCCTTTCGGCCTGTCGAGCAGCCGCTGCGGCGTCGAGGGACTCTCGCACCTCGCGGAGCGCTTCGTCGACCCGATCAAGGGCATCCCCCTCCGGCTGTGCAGGAGGAGCCGGTTCACCCGGCGGCGGTTCGTCGTCGAGACCAGGGAGATCGTCGGGTTCGAGTTCTTCTTCGAGACCGGGAAGATCGGCTTCCTCTAGACCGTCAGTGTCGTCGGGTGGCATACCGTTGACCTCCTGCTCTTCTGGTCGGAACCCTACGCCAAAGCGCCTCTGTGTTGTCTTGGTGATCTCCAGAGGCCGACGCTTCAACGAGAGTCTGGATGTAGGGCTGGTGTAGGGGTAACCCGTTCCGTCAGGGATGGCGTGGAGCCGATCCAGCGAGTTATCCGTCGACGTGCGCGGACCGAGCAACCCATACGCCACAAGGGGTTCCGCTGGTGGGCGCTACTGGGATCGAACCAGTGACCTCTTCCGTGTCAGGGAAGCGCTCTCCCGCTGAGCTAAGCGCCCTAGGTTGTCAAGTCCCGGCTCCGCACCGGGGCTTGTCGAGGCGGCGCCCGGAATTGAACCGGGGTATAGGGTTTTGCAGACCCTCGCCTAAGCCACTCGGCCACGCCGCCAGACCGAAGAAGGGACGACCTACGGCCGCCCCTCCGAGCGGACGACCGGTCTCGAACCGGCGACCTTCACCTTGGCAAGGTGACGCTCTACCAACTGAGCTACGTCCGCGGGGCCCGCCAATATACCAAAGGCACCCCGACACTCATGATCCGGTCGATCCGAAGCCGCCATCGCCTCGGCTACTGGGGGGAAGGTCGTCGACTTCGACGAACTCCTGCGCCTCAACGGCAACCACGACCAACTGGGCGATCCGGTCGCCACGCCCGATTTCAACGGTTTCTGCCCCATGATTGACCAATATGACCTTGATCTCACCCCTATATCCACTGTCAACCAGTCCGGGAGCATTGACGATGCCGAGTCCGTTCTTCGCAGCGAGGCCAGAACGTGGCGTCACCAGACCTGCGAATCCCTCGGGGATGGCCACCGCAACACCGGTGGGGACCACGACGCGTTCCCCCGGCCCGAGGCTGGCGTCCAACGCCGCAAACAGATCTACCCCGCCGTCACCCGGATGGGCGTGGGCCGGAAGTGGCAGAGCAGCGTCGATGCGTCTTATAGGGATCCGCATGCGTCCAATTATGGCCGCCAATCCGAGGAGACAAGCATGCGGCTAGGTCGCCGCCAACGCGAGGCGAACCGCAAGACGATCATCGACATGCTCGAGACGACCCCGGCCCAGGTGGCCCGGCCCACCAAGCGCTCGAGCGGTGACGACACGATGAGCGATCTCGATTTCGATTGGAGGCCGCAGCCGCTCGGGCGAGTCGTGTCGGGCGACCGATCGTTTCGCTGGCCGATAATCGGAGCTGCGCTCGTCCTCGCCGCCATCGCCATCGTGGCCGTGCGCGGATTGGGAACCATCTCGGACAGCCAGGCCGATGAGCGACTCGCCGCCTACAACGCCGAGGTCACCGCCTTCTCATCAGCAGTCGACGACCTCGCCGCGACCCTGCCCGACATTGATCTCGAATCAGCGCTCGCCTTTTCTGTCGCAACCGACGACCTACGAACAGCCGCGACCGAGGAACTACCGGGCCTGCCTCCATTCGTGCCGCAAGGCTCTCTCGGAGATCTCGCCGAGGTGCAGGATCACCTACTCACGATCGTCGACGTGGCCACAACGATTTCGTCCGATCTCGACGTCGGCGCCACCTACGCGACGGCATCCGAACAACTCTTTGCGGTTCCTCCGCTCCCATCTCAGGCACCGGAGGCACTCGTGGATGTGGCCGGTCAAGCCATCGCCGACATGCAGACCGCGACTCTGGCGGCGCTGAACCGACTCGATCCCGATGAGCGTTTCGAGACCTACGTCGGTCGCGTGGATGAGGCACTGCTGTTCATTCCCGACTGGGCAGACCGCTACCTGCTTTCGCTACGCCGCGGTGACGCAGAGACCACGGAAGCGCTCATCATCGAGATCACCGCCCGCAGTCAATTGATCGAAGCCGAGTTGGACGTCGCACTCGATGATGTCGCGGCGGCGGTGAGCGAACGGATGGACGAAATCCGCACCGCGATCACCAAAGCCGACGTTCTCACCACTACGAGTTAGGCGAACGTCGGTCGTCGGGGGACCGGAGATCTGACCGCAGCTCCTAGGTCCGTTCCTCCAGCGCCGCCACCTCGCGCTCGAAGTCACTTGCACCCTCGAATTCCTTGTAGACCGAGGCGAACCGGAGGTAGGCAACGTCATCCAACTCGCGGAGCACCTCGAGAACTCGATGTCCGATATCAGAACTGCTTACTTCGGGCCCGTGTTCCTGCGCAAAGGCCTCGATGGTCTGCGCTACGCCCTCGAGCGTTCCTTCGGCTACCTCACGTCCCGCCATTGCTCTACTCACGCCCGATACGACTTTGGCCGGAGAGAACGGTTCGGCGGTGCCGTCCCGCTTGCGCACGACCAGGGCATATTCCCGTCGTTCGTAGGTGGTAAAGCGGTTCTGGCATGACTCACATTCACGCCGCCGTCGCACTGTGGACCCGCTCTCGGCGGGCCGACTGTCTACGACTCGGGTATCGGCTGCTCCGCAATACGGACAACGCATGGCTTCGAGCGTACCCGATGCACCATCAGCCAAGATCAGAAATCGAGAGGAATGCTCAGGATCTGGCCGGTCACGATCACACTCGACGGGAGTTGGTTGGCGATCTTGATGTCGTGAACCGTGTCACGCACATCGTCGCCGGGTGCGGTGTATTCGGCGGCGAGATCCCACAGCGTGTCGCCGAACACGACTTGGTGCTCGATGTGGGCAGTGACGATCGAGTCGGCCGATCCGTCGGTGGCACGGGCAACCACGGCACCGGTGAGCAGGAGGACCAGCGCCAAGGCGACTGAAGTGAGGAGAACCACAACCCGTAGCGGTGCGCTGGCGGAGATCGTCATGGCGCTGGTTCCTCCGTGCTCGTCAATTCCGGTGACCTCGGCTCTTTGCGAACCTGGTCCGTGCTCACACACGTCGCTCTGTTCCTAGAGATTGTCTCTAGACACGGTCTCCAGAGCCTCCGGAGTCCGGACCCCTCCGTGGGGCCCTTCTCCGGCAAACCACACCGTAGAAACCGGGTGTGACACGAACGTGTGTTCGCTCTGGGTGGCCCAATATATCGAACGCTTGTTCGTTCGTCAAGTCGAACATATGTTTGCCCTCGGCCTCTGAAATCGGTACGGTGAAACCACACAGGAAGGCTCTTCATGGCAGAGAACAAGATCACGGACCGGCAACGACAGATCCTCGATCTCATCCTCGACACGGTCGAGCGGAGGGGGTATCCGCCGTCGGTGCGCGAAATCGGCGATGCGGTCGGCCTGAGCTCACCGTCAACGGTGCACAGTCATCTTTCCTCTCTGGTCGATCAGGGATATCTCCGCCGTGACCCCAGCAAACCAAGGGCGATCGAGGTTGTCGACGACGGTCGCGATGGCGATTTGCGCCGCGCTCCTGTCAGAGATGTCCCGCTCGTCGGTCGGATCGCCGCCGGCTCGCCGATCCTGGCCGAGGAGGACATCGAGGAGATCTTCCCGCTCCCGACCGAACTGGTCGGAAACGATCCGGTCTTCATGCTTCGAGTATCCGGTGACTCGATGATCGATGTCGGGATCTTCGACGATGACCTCGTCGTCATTCGGCGTCAACCCGACGCCAACGACGGCGACCTGGTGGCCGCACTGATCGACGGCGAGGAGGCGACCGTAAAGCGCCTCCGCAGAGAATCCGGCCAAGTGATCCTCATGCCGGAGAATCGGTCCTACGAGCCGATGGTTTACGAGAACGGCGTCGAGATCCTGGGCCGGGTAGTCGCCGTTCTCCGCTCAGTCGGGTAGCTCGGCCTCGAGGAGGCCGGCAAACACCGCTCTTGCCGGACCTTCTATCCACGCGGTCCCTTCGACGATCTCGACCAGCAGTTCGCCTCCGGGGAGCACAACGGTGACCGACGATCCGGTGCGCCCGCTTCGCTCACCTTCGGCCACGGCAGCAGCCGCCCCGGTGCCGCACGCCAGCGTCTCGCCGACCCCCCGCTCCCACACCCTCAAGGCGATTCGGTCCGGGGCGATAACGGTGGCGAATTCGACGTTCGTTCGGTCCGGGTAGCGGGGGTCACCTTCGACCACCGGGCCAACTGCCTGCACCGGTACCGCGTAGCAATCCTCCACAAAGGTCACGGCATGAGGGTTCCCGACCGACACCGTCGCCAAGTCGTAGCCAGCCAACTCGACGCTACCGCCCTCGGCTTGCACCGGACCGAGTTCCGCTCGGACTGCCTGTGGGCCGACGACGACACGGCGAAGGCCTGCCTCGGTAAGCACCTCCAATTCAGGTCCCGAGACAAGTCCACGGTCGAGGGAATACCTGGCGACGCATCTCAAGCCGTTCCCGCACATCTCGGCAGCCGAGCCATCGGCATTCCAGTACTCCATCGCCACCTTGTGCTCATCCACAGCCGTGACCACGAGAACCCCGTCGGCACCGATACCGCGACGGCGATCGCACCAACGCCGCACATCGTCGCTGGTGGGCTGAAGCGGTCCCTGGATCACGACGAAGTCGTTGCCCAGGCCCTCCATCTTTACGAACTCCATCCGGCCTCCTGAAACACCTGCAGTGCTGCGGCAGCGACGATCTCAGGGTCATCATCCCACTGCAGCCAGACGATGCGGGGATCGCGCCGGAAGTAGGTTCGCTGACGTCGAGCGAGGGCAGTCGTCGCCTCAATCGACCTGCGGCGTCCTTCGTCAAGGGACCACTCACCGGCGACCACACGGCTCATTTCACGGTAACCCACAGCCTGAGAGGCGGTTGGGCCCCAGATATCAATCAAACCGGTGACCTCGTCCACCAGCCCATCAGCCAGCATCTGGTCGAATCTGGCCTCTATCCGCGCCGCCAGGCCGTCGCCGGCATCTACTCCCACCGCAACCAGCGGTAACTCCGACTCATATCCACGCACCGCCTGCGCACGGGAC
>Ga0255047_10003280_pt1 | contig 10214 bp, 9 predicted proteins | sample JV7_2_1_MG_FD_183640 | JGI IMG/M metagenome (GOLD analysis project Ga0255047, IMG submission 183640) | Seawater microbial communities from Jervis Inlet, British Columbia, Canada - JV7_2_1 | ecosystem: Environmental > Aquatic > Marine > Inlet | place: Canada: British Columbia | collected 2016-10-06 | reverse complement strand
CTTTCTTAACTTCTTTAATGCTCCGCCATATCTTTTTCCATTGTTTCCGTAATCTATGTTTCCCTGTAATGTTTTGTGTATCGCTGTTTGATGCCTTCCTAATTCAATTGATATTTCATTTTGTGTTTTGCCTTCTAAATAAGTCATTCTCATTACTTCGCGTTGTTTATCGGTTAAGCAACTGTCAACTAAGTCCATTACTTCCTTAAACAATTCGTTTCGTAATTTCTGAAAATCCTCAGAAGAAGAATATGTGTCTAAATATGCAGCTAGTCCATCCTCGTTTGAAAAGTTATTAAGAAGATTAGGGTCTATACTAATCTCAATAAAACTATGAGCATTAAACTCTGGGTCTCCCGAGCTACTGCACGAAAATTTATTTTTCGGCATCCTTTTTCCTCCGTTACCATAGTGTGTCTATAGCCGTATTAAATTCTATCCTTTCCCCAAATATGGTGGAATCTCCACCTTTTAATAAATACTCATCCAGGTCTTTGAATCCATCTGGAACAAATTCGTAATCTATATGAACGCCTGAATGTTCTCTTTCATCCATCTTTCTTTGAACCCTAGACGAACTAAGTCGCCCAGGTCCGTCGTTATCGAATAACAAAACTACATTCTTCGTATATCTAGATAGATTTATCATCTGCCTATACGAAAACATAGTGCCGCACGTAGCAACAACATTATATATACCGTCCTGATGAGCAGTTATAGCGTCAAAATACCCCTCAACAACAAACACCTTGTCCAACGCCTTGATCGCTTTCATAGCACGATCAAGACCGAATAGATAAGATGTCTTTGTATAAATGGAATTTCGATACTTTGGTATACCCAGCTCTTCTCTCTTTTTATCAGACAAAAGAGTGCGACACCCAATAGCTATGGGTTCGCCAGATATGTCATTTATCGGTATGACTAACGGGTATCGCTTAAAAGGACTTCTCTCGGCATTCCAGATTATCCCATTCTGAACCAATTCTTCGGCATTCATTATGCCATTTGGTGTGTACAGATCTCTTAGGTCATCTGGAAATGCTCCAAGCTTATATGTTTGAATTGTGTCTTTAGTTATTCCACGCTTTTCGCACAGATAGCCTATAAGGTTATCATTTCGCAACAATAGCTTGTTGCACATGTTTGATAAACGTTCAAAAAATATGCTCATTGCACCTTCTGCGTCTTTCTCTTAGCAGTAGTTCGTTTTACAGCACCCTTCTTCTTAGGAGCAGCTTTCTTAGTGTCAGACGTATCTACCTTGGCCATCTTAACACCTGATGCTTCCATGGCCAGCTTAAAGGCCTGATGGACTACCACTGGCTCAAGGCACACCTTGCACACTGTCTTTCTTTCTTCATTTAAAACTATCTCGCGATTTGCATGACAGCTTTTACACGCCAACATAAATGCCTTTCGTTGATCAGATCTAACTATTTGACCAAAGCTTTTCAGCGTTCTTTTCATTGCGATAGAAATACCAGCGATTTCATTTCCGCACTCCTGGCATACAACTTCCATATTCTTCTCTTCAAGAAGTGCATTAGATTGCTGCATGCATCCTTTGTTGTTACACAGTATCAACATCTTTATTCTCCTCTTTGGCCGCCGCTTTTGCTAGTTTGCCGGCGAGCTTTATTTCATGTGCCCGTTGCAATATACTTTCCTGTAACTCAGGACTGTTTAAAATTGCATTGGCGATTGCATCTTTTCCTTTATACTTCTCGCCATCTAAAATATACATAACGTTATTAGGCCTCTCAATAATTTTATAACGTATGCCTATATCTCTTATCTCGATATGCTTATTGGTAATGCCCTTGACATACTCAATGGCAAAATCTGCTTCTCGGTGCGGAGTTGCTTTCTTATTTTTTTCCACCTTCGCTCTTACGTGATGTCCAATGCGATCGCCCTCTTCTTCAATCCTAGAGTCTTTATTATCTAGTCTACCCAAATTTATCATTTGCGCACAAGCAAACTTCAGCGCTGTTCCGCCTGGTGACTGGGTTGGATCTCCGTACATAACATCAGGTCTATATCTTAGCTGGTTAATTGCTATAAATGTTACACCGGTCGCCGTCAACATTGGCGTGAGCTTTCGTAGTTGAGGCGGTAAAAATCTCGCCATCAAAGCAATGTCCTGCTGATCTGTTCTTCGGCCTCGTTCTATAGGTGGCTGCATAGCCGCAATACTATCAAGGACTATAATACCCAATCCTGTTCCGCCAGGCCCAGCTTCTAACTCTAGATCCAAAATACCTTGCTTTGTTTTAGAAACCTCTCCGGTTTTCTTGTTTATCTTGGGGACACCAAATAATCTGTTGAATATTTCGCTACCTTTGTTTTCTTTATAAACGTATAGTCTCTCTAGATCAACACCCAGCGACTCTGCCCACTCAGGCATAAAAGTCATTTCGGCGTCTATAAACATGGCCCAATTTCTCGGATCTTTCTTTTGCCACTCCGCAATAGTAGTTAGACTTAATAGTGTCTTTCCTGATGACTCAAATCCAGCAAATTGGACAATGTGGCCTCTTGGTATTCCCCAAATTCCTAACGCGTCATCTAATGCGTGACTTCCAGTTGATATTGCCTCAGAATATGTAGTCATATCCTCGTTTCCGGCAAACAGACCCTCGTCACCATGTTGTTTTTCTAGCTGCTTCCAAATGTCAGCCATTGGTTTTTTACTCATAAAAATTCTCCATTATTTTAAATACTTAAAGTACTCTGCATAAGGACTGTCTAATAAGAATTCTTTTATGTGGTGCGGCGGTATATACCATCCTAAGAATGGAATTGGGACTACTACGCAATCTTTAGGTGCCCCTGGTCTGCAATGACCTGTATTATAATGATCTACCATGCTGGAAATACCAAATAGTTCTCCATCCGTGGTAAATGCCCCGCCACCTGAGGATCCGTACATAGATCCGCCGGTAACTTCCCAAACAGAAATTTTATTAACAGTTCTTACTTTTGAGCTTATCACTCCCTTTCTAATTGACCTATAATTATAACTTGGGTTAGATGCCAAATAAATATCTTCACCCAATCTCATATTTTTTGTTGATACCTTTGCACACTCTAGGTGCTCACTCGGTGTATTAATTTCGATTAAAGCTAAATCGTAAGGTGGAAATACCCATGTTTTTATCGCTGGGTAAACACCATATGCTGAAATGCGGCCTATATCTTTTTCATATTCCACTGACAACATCATAACTTGATCTGATTCGCTGCTAACATGAGCCGCTGTCAAAATCAGTGTAGTTTCTTTTCCGCAGTATACAGCTATTCCAGATGAGCTATTTACTATCACTACAGTCTCTATGGCTCTCTCCGGAGCAGTTCTTCGATCAGCGTCAACGTCCTTGCATCCCATAATGAGGCAAAGGCAAACCAAGATAATTGTTTTATACACTGCGCCGCTCCATATCTTAAGATTTAATTTCCTTTATCTGCTCTAGCATCTCTTTTTCCTTTTTCGAGATCTTGTCTGGAATTTTAACCTTAACAACTACAATGTGATCGCCAGTTTTGTCCTTAGCGGCTATACCTTTTTTAGGAACTTTCAGCATACATTCTGGCTGCGTACCAGGAGGAACCTTTAAAACTATATTACCACTTATAATAGGAATAGTAATTTTTGTTCCCAGTATAACATCTATATAGCCAACGTCTAATTTGCTAAAAACATCTAGACCTCTTCTGATAAATGTTGGATGCTTATTAACCGTGACAGACAAAAATAAATCACCAGGTGTATCTACCATATCACTCGGCATTCCTTTTCCGGGAAGACGCATAGTATTGCCGCTATCTATGCCGGGAGGAAACTTCACTTTTAGTTTCTCTACCTTGGACTTAATACCTGTGCCGGCACAATCACTGCACTTATCGACAACCTCAAATCCTTGCCCGCGACATGTTCCGCATGTAGTTACGACTTGCATAAAACCATGTTGTCGTGCTGTTTTACCTGCGCCATTACAAGCAGTGCAGGTCTTAATCGAATTTCCGTCTTTAGAACCATTTCCAGAGCATGGCTTACATCCATATGGATACTCTATCTTTATAGTTTTCTGACAACCCCTGGCGGCTTCCATAAAGCTTAAGCCAATCGACTTTGATATATCATCTCCACGAAGATTTTGTCTAGGGCTAAACCCGCCAAACTCTTGGCGCATTCTTTCTTGAAAATCCTTAAGATGGTCGTTGTATTGCTGTTGCTCTGCTTGTCTTCCAACTGCGCCGTATGTATCGTATTGCTCGCGCTTTTCTTTGTCACTTAAAACTTCATATGCTGCGGATATTTCTTTAAACTTTTCTTCTGCTTGCTTGTTATCGGGATTTTTATCAGGATGAAATTCTAGTGCAAGCTTTCTATACGCTTTTTTTACTTCCTCGGCGCTTGCGTCTTTTTTTACGTTTAGAGTTGTATAAGGATTTTGCATCTATTCCCTGTTTCATTAATGTGTGCATAGCGAGCCCTAAGCCTATGGCATCAACTATATCGTTGTGATCTTCGTAATTGAAATTTAATTTATATTTTTTTGCTAAGGCTTTAAATGCTTCTTCTTTTTTAATAGGAATGCCAATTGTAGATCTGGCATCTGACGGCATAAGACTTGCCGGATTGTATCCCAGCTCTTCATAAATAGTTTGAATCGCGACGCCACGAAACATTGCTAATGTTTTAAATGTTATTAAATTTCTTCCCCTAAATATATCTTCAATAATAACATTATCTGGATTATACTTATTTACAATCCTTTTTATTTCATTACGGAAAAATGTCAGCTTTTCGCCATGAAGCCATTTTGCGTTAGGCTCAATTAATTCAAAAGAACTCTTAAGCAATCTACCATTATTAATAACGGCGACGCCAGTTCTTTTTGAAGATATGTCAAATGCTAAAATTTTTGTCATGCGAATAAAAAAAGGGGAAGAGGTGTTGGCCTCTTCCCCTATATTAGATTTTAGAAATCATCATCAAAGTTGACATCGTCGTCACCAGTTGCAGTATCTAGCGATCCGAAATCGCTACTAACTGACGCACTGGAAACTGCCTCTTCAGCAGGAAGACCAACCATCTCACGAACTTGCTCCGGAGTAGGCGGTTCAGTCATCTTAACAAAGTCAACGCGTCCTTCAAACTCTGTTATAGCTCCTGTTTCATCTGCCGATAAAGCCTTATGTGGAATCGGGGAAACGATATAGAGAGGCTGCGAACCCTTGGGCTGGCGCTTAATATCAATATCGAATTCCTTGGGATCTCCCCACACATCCATCTTTGATAGGCCTAGAATTTGTTTAAATATTTGAGGACCTATTTCAAGAATCGATGGCTTTCCTTCCTTTTTACGATCTAGAACACCTAGATACCATCTAGCTTGAGCTTTCTCACCTCGTTGCACTAGAGGGCATCCCTTTACAGCGCTACGAACTTTGCGTTTTTGCCCAGAAGCATCTACTGTCCAAACCACGTAAAACTGATACGGTGAAGTAACAACTCGGACGAGATTTGAACCCTCGTCAAGTGTCATAAAATCGTTTCCACCTAAGTCTGCATCTTCCCATGAATCTAATTTACCAATAATCTTTGTAATCATTTTAAATCTCCTATGTTAAAATTGCTCATTTTAGCATTTGGCACCATTGCCTACGCCACTGAGCATATACTATTATAGCGGGTTGACTTAAATTGTCAACCTTTAATTACCATGTATTTTCATTGTCTCCATCTGGACTTCCATTGAACGGGCCTCCAGATGCATTTTCGTGCTCATACCCACGCTTCAAAATATTTCGACACATATAATGCATTTTTATAAAGCTACTATATTTAGCATCAATCCATTTGCCAAACGCCAGAGCCTCATTATATCTATTGCACGTTTCAATATAGTCGTCGTCTATTTCTGCAAGAGCTGTTCTCATCTTGTCAGTTTTAACGGTCTTATCGTTTCTGTGTTTTAAAAAAGCACGATTATATGCTATGTCTTTTTTGCTTTTTGTTCTAGCAACATGAGCTGTAGCAATAGCCAACATCTCACCACACATATCTGCGCCGCGAAGATATTTTACCGCCAGTACTTCAGCATTATTAACATCTATGTTTCCATCCATTGGCATCGCTCTAGATAAAGTTTGAATCTCTGTTGTATCAATATTCATCGGGTCAAATGTATTTTGACTTGAAATACCAACTATGTCGCGCACTGTAATATTTGTCATTTTTTCTCCTGCTTGCGAAACTTATCTATGATTCGCAATCTCTGATTTATCATTACATTTTGTATAAAAAATAAAACAGCCCATGGAATATTCTCACGAGGTGTAATAAGTGTTATAAATCCACTATCATCCGTTTCAAAAATATCTCTAAAAAGGTCTTCGCCCTCAGAATATGATTTAACCATACTCTTGTAGTACTTAAACTCTTCGTCAGAGATATCTACTTGTTTATACCCCATAGCTTTCATTATTAACCTCTACTAAAAGATCCTCTGGCGCCCGAAGCAATATTTTCAGCACTTTGATTTTGCTTCATACGATTAACATCTTCGTGAGTAATACCATCGTCACTAACTAGTCCATTTGCATTTCCTAGCCCCCAGTGATCCGCTTCTGCCTCATCGAGTGCCTCTTGGCGCATTTTTTGCAATATATCTTTAGCCTCTGCCTTTTGTTTTACTTTAGATTCTTCATCAGCTAATACGTCTGGGTCTATTTCTTCCTCCACTACTATGTCCTCGGAGACACCATCTGTCAACTCTTCTTTGAATAATTGTTTGAGTTCAAAATTAGCCACAACCAGTGTCGCTATTTTTTCAGCATCTGCCGTTGGAAAGTTGTTATGTAGTAATGTTTTTAGTCCCAAATAAGAAGCCAGCTTAACTTGCTCCATTATAGGCTTCCCACACGCTGGACATTGGTTATTTTGTATAGCGTGAGAAAATTGTTGCCCGACAGCAACATTACAATTTTGACATTTCATTTTTACCCTACCTTATTACATTCTCTATTCTTTCTAATTCTAATGTATTATTATCATTATATGACTTAACCTTACATATTGCTCGCACGGGCAATCCAATCTCTAAAGACTCCTTATATTTAGCCCATCTCTCTGGCCACACAACTATTTGTGTCGATGTATTATGTGCATCGGTCACGGTGCACTTGGCATATACTTTTCCAGAATTACGGCCCTTTGTGAGCTTTTTCTTTACTACGTTGGAAACTACACTCTCTGTTCTAATTAGTGTTCCGCTGGCAACTCTGCTTAATCTACTTAGAGGAGTTACTCCATTGCCAGTGAAGAACCCATCATATAGATCATTGATTGAGCCAGATATATATTCGCCGAGCGTTTCTCCTTCGCCCGTCAATTTTTCTTTAATACCCCACTCTTTGTTCCAGTCACCATTCCCCACAGTCTTTTCATCCACTAGGTCATCCATAACATTCCATGCGTCACGGCCTTCGGCTGCTATTTTCTTGGCATGCTTTAGTCCTAATTTTCTAAGATCTGCATAGTAGGTAAATGCTGATTTTCTAGTTATTCCTTGTCCATCAAAACACCCAGCTTTAGCTAGAGACTGAATAACATCCTTCTTAATGACCGCTGATCTTGTTCTATACAGAAAGTCAGAGAAAGATTTAAACTCATGCTCATCTCTAGTTTCTAATATATTACTTACAGCCTTGGCACCGACGCCCTTTACAGCCTCCAATCCAGTTACTATAGTATCCATGTTTAATACTGTAAATGACTTGCCACTTTTATTTATGTCTGGTGCATTAATCTTTAAGCCCATTCGCTTAGCCTCTCGCTTATATAGTCTTATATTAGAGTCACGAGTTGCTGATGATGCCTTTTCAACTTCAGACTTTAACACTGCCGCCATAAACGATGACGGGAAATAATGCTTATAATATGCCGAATGATATCCGTTAATACTATAAAGTATTCCGTGCGCCTTATTGAATCCGTATCCGGCGAATGGCTCAATGATATTTTGCCATATATCAATAGCGCCCTCATGGCTTAAATTACTGTGGCTAATAGCATCTTTAATAAAGTCCCCCTTAAGTCCTAATGCTAACTCCTTGCCCTTTTCTTTCATTTTTGTAAGCTTGCGCAGACCATCAGCTTTATTGAGGTCCCAACCGGCAACGCAATTTGCTAGCTTAGCCAATTGCTCTTCATAAACACATATCCCTAGGGTTTCCTCTAAAGCTGGGCGCAAGCACTCATACTTAAAGGTCACTTTTTCTTTGCCGTCTCTACGGGCTATATATGCTGCTCTAGATTTTCCAGCTGAAGGTCTGCCCAGTGCATTTACTAAGCTTAGATCTTCAATGCTCTTAGGCTTTATCTGCTTGCATAGAGTCTTCATATGCGCAGATTCCATTTGGAATACACACATGGTTTTGCCCATTGATATATTTTCCCAAACACTCTTATCATCAAATGGAACTACCTCTGAGTCTAAACATTCTAATCCCAGTGCTCTAGCATTCTTTATAGTATTATCAATAATACGAAGATGCTCTAGGCCCAGCAAGTCCATCTTAATCAGACCTTCCGCCTCACATCTGTTTTTATCATATTGCACCGAGGTGTCACCGTTTTTATCAACTCTAAGCGGGACATACGTTGTTAAATCTATATCACTGATTACTACTCCAGCAGCGTGTGTTGCATAAGCTTTTTCCAATCCAACTAATTTTCTTCCATATCTCTCAATATCGGGATACTTGTTAATAAACTTTCTAAACTCTGGCGATTGTGCCAAAGCTTCATCAAAAGTTCCAGCAGTGCTAGGAATTGAATCTGTTATTTTATTTGCAATTTTAAACGCTTCGCTCTTACTTCCACCGATCTCTAGTGATCTGGCTATATCTTTTATAACAACCTTGGGAGTCATACGACTTAGATTAGAAACGTGAGCAGTATTCTTTTTGCCATATTTTTTAACTATATACTCTTTAACCCAGTCTCTTCCGTCTGGACTAAAGTCTGTATCAATATCTGGAAAAGATGTCTTTTCGATATTATGAAATCGCTCAAACAGTAATCCATATTGTATTGGGTCAACTGCATGTATGTCTAACAAATTAGCAACCAGAGATCCCCCAACACTACCGCGGCCCGGCCCCACAGGTATTCCTCTGTTCTTTGCCTTTATAATAAAATCAGATACTATTAGCATATAAGAACTGAAATTTCTTTCTTCCAGAACCTTAACTTCATCCTGCATACGCTTTATATAAAGCTTTCTTTCATCGCCTTTTAGATGTCCATACTTTTTCTTAAATCCCTTGACGCACCTGTAGCGCATAAATGCACAGTCTTCTGGAATCCCATTGTATTTTTGAACAGCGCCCCATTCAATAAAGTCCTGATAATCTGTCTCAGAGCTACAGTCAAATTGAGGAAATCTAGCCTCGGTTACGTCAAGATATTTTGAATCTTCGCACTTACCAGCTATCTCCATAGTATTATCACATAACTCTTGTGCCAAATCTTCATCGAAATGGTCCGTAAAATACTCCATAATATCATCGTATGACTTCATATAAAACTCTTCAACATCATATCGATGTCTCAGTGGATCATTAAGCGGTCTTTTAGAATTTATTGCCATAAGCATATCATGAATTTTTGCATCACCTCTGGTAAGATAATGAATATCTGCGGTGGCAACCATTTTTATATCATGCTCTGTGGCCAATCGAACCAGTTTTCTATTTATGTGTACTTGGTCTACCTTTACCTTCTCAACCTGTAGAGGCGTCTTAATTACGTCCCCAGTCTTTCTATTTCTATGGAACACTTTAAGCTCGTGTGGCTGAAGCTCTAAATACAAATCTTCGCCAAATATTTTCTTAAGCTTAATAACAATGTCGGCAACATCTATGTCGCATGCGCTCTCATTCCACTCACCGCTCTCATCATGATTAAACATTTGAGTAGATAGTATGCCGGAACCACAGGCCGTCATGCAGATAATGCCTTCGCTGTACTTCTCTAATATCTCCCAGTCAACGCGGGGGAATACTCGTCCTAAAATCGGAATATACTCGTTGTGTGTATATCCTTCATAGTTAAGCGATAGTAAATTTCTATACCCTTGTTCGTTCTTTGCCAGCAGTACAATGTGTCGCCGCTGCTTTTTCTTTACAGACACGTCATC
>Ga0255047_10003276_pt1 | contig 10222 bp, 13 predicted proteins | sample JV7_2_1_MG_FD_183640 | JGI IMG/M metagenome (GOLD analysis project Ga0255047, IMG submission 183640) | Seawater microbial communities from Jervis Inlet, British Columbia, Canada - JV7_2_1 | ecosystem: Environmental > Aquatic > Marine > Inlet | place: Canada: British Columbia | collected 2016-10-06 | reverse complement strand
CGGTAAAGTGATTACCATAAAAGCTCATTCGAGACGGAAAAAATCCTAAACATACCGCGAAAAGTGGTAAAGGAGAAATGATAGTGCAACCAAAAAAAATGAGAAAACCCGAGGCCCAGGACATGGCCATGGAAATGCGTACAAACAGGAAAACGCTCCGCGAAATAGCGGAGGCCACCGGGTGGTCTAAATCGACCGTCGGGGGATGGCTTAAAAAAAAATCTGAAGAAATAGAGTGTGCCTGCATATGCGGAAACACTTTTTTCGCAGGCGACGATTGGGCAAGAAGCAAGTGCGACGAATGTTTGGAAGTTGCCACGGCAGAAGCTGACGACGAATGTTTGGAAGTTGCTACGGCAGAAGCTGAACAGTGCCACAATTGCAATAGCCCCAACGTTGCTCTGGACTTTTTCCGTCCGACGTGCGATCCGTGTGCCGACATCCACGGCGTAAAGGTCCGGGCAAAAAAACGGGGCCTAGGACCCGTCAAGGCAAACGCCGGCTCCGCTACCAAGTCCGCAGCCGGCAAAATTGCCATTAGCCACGACGAACGAGAAAGGTTGGCCGAAGCCGCCGAACTTATCGAGGCGTCCAGGTGGACCGACAGAGCTTGCAGCATCGGAAATGCGACGCCGGCGGCGACATGGGAAAAGTCGGTAAATCGAACCCCGATCCACACCACCTGGGATGTCGCAACAATCCAAAAAAAACCAAGTGTCGGACGGTTTTTTTACATCGTAAACCGCGCCGCATGGACGTGTCGTGAGATATTCTCTTGACGGCGAAAGAAGCCATTGCCAGGGCGAAAGAAAAAGGCTATACGGTCCACCAGTTGTCGAAGGAGTCCGGCATTTCTCCCCGGACGTTGTTTAGGTGGAAAAAGGGGGGCAGGCCGGCCTCCCTGGTCCTGCGTGATTTGTTAATTTCGGTAGTCGAAATTCTCCCAAGAAAGGAGAAGAAAAGAAATGAAAAAAATGCACATGTTTAGAGGTGGCCACGGGTGCCAGGTGCACTATTATGATGACAGAATGTGTACATGTTGTTTTTATTATAAAACGTCCGCCGAGGCGGATAGACTAAAATGCTGGGATGAGCATTCGGGGGAATGCGGATGCCAAAAGGAAAAGACCCACAAGAATGGGGCCGAAAATAAAGAAAAAAAAGATTGACATAGGCTTTTATTTTCTTTATTATAAAAAAAACAAAAGCCCCAAGAACGGGGCCACTGATAAGATGCCTATAATACCACAAAAGAACCGCAGAGTCAAGCCCCGTTAAGGCGGGGCCATTCTGGAAGGAAAAAATGGAAAAAAAAGAAGCTATAACGTTTTTTAAGGAACTCGCAGCCCGGGATTTCCTGGTTTTCGATACCGAAACCACCGGCCTCTCTCGGGCCGCCGAGGTAATCTGGATGTCGGTTGTCCGCTCCGATGGCAGCGTGGCCTTAGATACCCCCATAAAGCCAAAAGGGAGCATTCCGGCTGAAGCTAGCGCAATACACGGGATAACAGAAAAAGACGTGGAAGCGGCCCCTCTCTGGCCGTTTGTTGGCCGCGAAGTCGAAAAAATGTTTTTTGGGCAAATCGCAATAGCGTATAATTGCGATTTTGACCGCAGGATTCTCGATCAATCAGGAGACATATGGGGGCTCCCCCCCATAATGGCGGACTACCGTTGCGCCATGAAACCCTTTGCCGCCATTTATGGCGAGCCCGGAAAATTTGGTGGGTACAAGTGGCAAAAGCTTACTAAAGCCATTACGTTTGCTAAGGGGCAAGAACTACCCCCACACGTAGCCTTAAACGACTGTTTTATGACGCTGGAATTAATCCGCAAATGTGCGGAAATGGAGATGGAAGGATGAAAAAAAAGAAACCTGGAATCGTTGAAATCCATGGGCGCGAGTATCAAACCGTACCTCTAAGGGTCCACAAATTCCGCACCGATATACAATACAAAGGTTGGTGTATCTCCACGGAAATCCTCGTGCAAAATGAAAAAGGCGTTGCCATGAAGGCGTCCATAATGGACGCCAAGGACCGCGTTGTTGCCACTGGCCATGCCGAGGAAACGAGACAGGGGCAAATTAACCGTACCAGCGCACTCGAAAATTGCGAAACGTCAGCCGTTGGCCGTGCCCTTGCTTTTTTGGGCCTCGGTGGGGAAGAATACTCCGTGGCCAGTGCAGAGGAGGTCTCGAACGCTATCAGGCAGCAGGATCAACAAAAACGCGATCCCGCCCCCTCTTATGCCCAGGTTCAAGCAACAAAACATAGGAAGGAATACACGGAACATAAAGACGTTCCAAATCAATCATGGTCCGTCCACTCTAGCGATGGCCTTAACGTTTACAACGTCTGGTTACACGGCCAGGCATGGGGCTGTGAGTGCGAGGGGTTCGCCCGAAAGAGAATGTGTAGACACATGCCGGAAATCCGCCTTAAAATCGGCGCTGGGATGATTCCCGCCCCCCAGGACGTTATAGAGATGTGCCACAGGACAAGGAACCGTGACTGGACGTCTTTAAAGGATGCCCACAAAAACCGGATCGCCGGGGAAGTCGAGCTCTACAACGCCCTCCAAAATTGCCCTGTTCCTACGGTAGAAAGCCCACCCCCAGATGGGCCGGGGGACCTCGAAAACGTGATTTCTCAATGTGAATGTGGCGTCACCGTCCGAAAATCTCCAGAGGGGGATATGTTCCTCCCGTCGGGATCGCTACATTTATGTAAAAAAACGGCAAAAAACGAGGAAAAAAATGAATCTTAGAGAATATGGGGAGAAAAGTCTCCACCTAATAAAAATTGAGCCATTGCGTGACGAAAAAATAAACATCCAATGGATAGGGAGGGATGCAGTCGAAATCTTGATTTTTGCCACCAAAACAAGAGACATCGTGGGCCACACCACAGAGATAAAACTAGCAATTATCATAGAAGAGGTCTACGACAAACGAATGGACGAAGGGCAAATTGTGGCCCGTCCAGTCCCTGACGAAAAAATATTGGAAGTGGAAAAAACACTATTAGGGAGAGTTGAAAAAAAAATATAAACTCCTTTCCTTTCACCTTAGCCCTCCCGCGTGGGAGGGCTTTTTAGGGGGTAAAATGTTCAAATTAGTATCGATTCTTGGAATCATCGGGGCCGGGAAAACGTCCCTGATGAACTCTGAAATATTCGCCTCATGGGAAAAACTTCCTGAATGCGTAGAAAAAAACCCCTGGCTATATCCTGAAAAAAGCGAAATTGGTTTTTATGAGGACATGAAAGCCACAGCCGCCCATATGGAATATTTTCTTCTACACCGCCGCTTTGCGGACCTTATGACCGCGAAAAAAGCTGGGGGGCTTTACGTCACCGATTGGGGGATAGAGTCCGTTTTCGCGGGAATGCTTTATAATTCGGGGTTTATGACCGATCGGGAATATGACACCTATCGCCTTTCCATGGGCAACATGGAAAAATTCATACTCCAGCCGGATATCATAATTTGGCTCGACACCATGCCATCCGTCGCCATGGCGTGGGTGAAAAAAAGGGCGCGTGGTGTCGAAAGTAAATTGTCCCTGGAATACCAATTGGATTTACTGGACGCCTACTCAAATTACCTTCTGGAAAAGGAGAAAACTACGAAGGTTCTCTATATCCCCTGGGGGAGCGATGAAGACTTTATTCCTGGGAAGCAAAGAATTAATGACGCCATTTTTTCGCTGGAGGAAGAAAAAGAGGTTTTCCGGTATTGTGAATTGTGTAGACATCCACACAAATCGTCTGATAATGAACTTATTTGTTAGGAAAATATAAAGTGGAACATTTTGATCTTTTTTCTGGAATTGGAGGCTTCGCTCTTGCCGCTCAATCCGCTGGGTTTAAAACTATAGGATTTTCTGAGGTTAACAAATACTGTTGCCGGCTTCTAAGGCACCATTTTCCAGAGATTGAGAATTATGGAGACATTAAAAAACTCGACGGCCACAAGTTCAGCGGAATTGATCTCCTTACAGCAGGGTTTCCTTGTCAGCCTTTTAGCGTGGCAGGAAAAAGGAGAGGAGGAGGTGACCCTCGCGATCTCTGGCCTCAAACCGCTAGAATCATTGGGGAATGTCGCCCCAGATACGCACTCCTCGAAAATGTCGCAGGATTACTTTCCATGGATAGGGGAAGATATTTTAGAGGCGTCTTGGGATCGCTGGCCGAATTCGGGTATGATGCAATATGGAACGTGTTACCGGCTTCCTCCGTTGGGGCACCACACTTGCGAAAACGACTCTGGATTGTGGCGTACTCCAACGACGGACGACTCGGGAAGCCATACTGCTATAGAGTCGAAAAGGAGAACAGAAAAAAGAGAGAAAGCAACAAGGGAAAAACAATTCAGGAATCGTTCTCAAATTCGCTTGAAAGATCAAGTTTTTTACCCGACGCCACGCGCACAAAGCAACAAGCCGACATTAGAGGGGGCTACTCGGAGAATAACGGAAGCGTCGAATCACAATATCGAGGACGTTATTTGCTTCCAGGAAAAGAAAGCTGGACATGTGAACCCGGAATTCACCGCGTGGTTGATGGGATTCCCGGAATCGTGGCACGAAATAAAGGATATGGAAACGCGATAGTTCCTCAATGTGCATATATTTTCTTGAAAGCCATAGCGGAAAGGATAAAAAGTGGAACATCTTGAGCTAGTAGAGCTCTATACAAAACGTCTTGAAAAACATCTCGAAGGCCACAAGCCGCTCCTGGATAGCGTCAAGCGTAACGCCGAGGCCCTTTCGTTGTCCGTAGAGCAATTGGCCCTTACCGTTGGCTGTGTCACGAGTCATCTCCGGAACATTTTGGTGGGAAAGGCCGCCCCCAATGACGACGAAGTGAGAAGCCTGGAAGCCCTCAATGAATCGTTGAAAGGGGTGTGCGAGAGAAAGCGTAAAGGGTGACGATCAACATCGGGGCCGTCGGTCCTTGAAAAAAGAATGGAGGAAAAGTGAAACGTAAAACACGCAGGCAATTAGAGGAGGAATTATGCCTTTTCAGGTCCGCGTATGACAGGCTGGATGGGATGTTGCAGGGGATTTTGTATGCCATGAAAAACGACCCCGCGAAAGGAGAAAAGTTATTGGAGCAAACTAGAGTAAACATTTCCAAGAGAATGGAAGAAATCAAGAAAAAAGGAGAAGATAGTGCAAATTGAAATAGAAAGAATCGGGCCAGAAAAGGCCGCTAAATATTTGGAAAAAAACGAAAACCGGACCCTTTCTCAAAAAGGGTTAAAACGCCTCGTTGTGGAAATGGAAAATGGAACTTGGAAGCAAAACGGCGACCCGATTAGGTTCTCAAATGGGGCTCTGGTGGACGGGCAACACCGTTTAACGGCAATTATTTCCGCTGATTACACCGGGAATTTTGTGGTAATTCGTGACATAGAAAAAGAGGCTCTACCTACCATAGATGTTGGGCGTAGGCGGTCGGCCGCTGACGCGGTTTACATGTCTAACCATAAAAGCATGGGGCCGCGAATGTGTAATTATCTTGCTAAAGCTGCGTCATGGGAGATAAAATACCTTCAAAAAAGCCTTTTCATGAGTTCTTTGGCCACAAATGAAGAAATTTTAAAAAAAATAGAGGAGGAGCCAGAGCTTATAGAGTGTGTTGAGTATATGCATAAATTTCCATCAAAACAGCGCCCAGTAGCAAACTTGGGATTATCCTCTTTTTTGTTTTTTCATTTCAGGCAATCTAATGTAGGAAGGGCAATTTCGTTTTTCGACGGCCTTTACAGTGGGGCAAATCTCAGCGTAGGAAGCCCAGTTTTAATTGTTAGAAATATTTTCATTGAAGACAAAAATAGAACTGGAAAAAAAACGTGGGGACTCCAGGGGGGAATGAAAGCAACCATGCTTATCGTTGCCTGGAATTCTTATATTTTTGGAGATTCGATAAACTCTAGTCGAAGCTTTCACAACAAAGTGCGCAAAGCAAAAAATGGCTTCATCGAGATTGTTTAATTTTTTAGTCGTCGCCCCCGCTTAGGTGGGGGCTTTTTTTGGGGAGAAAAATGAGGAGGAATTATGCCTTTTCCGGTCGGCATATGACCGACTGGATGGGATGCTTCAGGGAATTTTGTGTACCCTTCGAAATGATCCTACGAAAGGAGAGGAATTGTTGGAGAAAACGAGGGAGAGTGTGGCCCAGAGGTTGGGAAATATTGGGGAGAAGCATGGAGAAAAAAAGGAGGAAAGTTGATAATCTAGTGACGCCCCCATCCCACCAAGGACAAAGGCGTTGTGTATGTTTTACGCACATTTTTAAGTCGTTTCAAGGAGAAGATAGTGCAAAAAAAAGATATGATGGCGGCCGTTTTAGGAATCAAAAAACCTCATATTATTTGTGGTGAAATTGTGGTTTTGGTTGCAAGCACAGGGTATGACCTTCACGAAATTTTAGACGCCGTTAAAATCGACGTCGTAAATTTTGAAAAATGGAAGGACCAAAGCTTAATGCCTTTTATGGCCGATTTAGACCAACTTGTCAACCTGAAAAGCGTGCTTTTAGAGTTAGACGATAAAAAAACGGAAGTAAAGCCTAAAAAAACAAGAAATCGTATAAAGGGACAAATTTACGGATACACAAAAAACAAGGAAATAATACCGGAGGAGGCAGAAGTTATAGTTGAAATTTTCCATTGTTACTCAATGCATGTAAGTAAACCCCAAATAGTAAAAGCCCTGAACAACAGGGGGATTTTTCGGCCACGATCTCACAATAATATTTGGAGTATATCGGGAATATATACAATAATAAGTTGTGAAAAGTATCGTGGACGCCATGGATACCCGCAAATTGTCCAAGAATCGCTCTGGAAAAAAGTTTTTGATCTTATGGATATCAGAAGACCAAAAAAAAGATTAGGGTTATAATTTTTTAGTCATCGCCCCCACCTAAGCGGGGGCTTTTTTGTGTGGACAATAGAATGGTGATTGACGGGAAGGGAGAAGGGTGATATAATAGGAAGGCTAGTCACTGGACGCCTTTAAAGTGGGCGCCCAGAAAATACATTATACTATATCTGGTTATACCGTCAAGAAAAAAACACAATAAAAATCACAGATATGAGGGAGAAGAATGCAAAAAGAGAACCATGATATTCTGAATTTTTGTAAAACCATTTGGATACCGGGAGAGGTCCGGGAAATACGGGCTTTTAATGATCGGGGATATGTAGATTTTGGGTATTTCGATTCACCCGAAAAAGCCGCCCGTGCAGCATGGAAAAAAAAAGGTACGCATGAAATTTATATCACCCTTAATCCGTGCAACCCGGCCCTTCTGGCCAGATCAAAAAACCGTATGCGTCAAGCAGGAAAAAAGAGGCCCACGACGTCAGATAGGGACATTGATAAACTAAAATTTATCCTTGTGGATGTCGATCCGTGTAGGCCAGCCGGCATCTCTAGCACGAGCGGCGAGATGGAAACGGCCAGGGAAATCTCCCTAAGAATTCACCAGGGGGTGGGACATCCGATTGTTTTCGCGATGTCAGGAAATGGTTTTCACTCTATTTATCCCCACGATATGACAGAAACTGAAGAAATAAAAGAGTTTTTGGCCAACCTAAACGATCGATACGGGACCGATAAGGCTAAAATTGACCTTTCGGTATTCAATCCAGCCAGAATTACTAAAGTAATAGGCACCTGGGCGAAAAAGGGTGACAACACACCGGAGCGGCCACACCGCCAAAGTGAGCTAATTCTTACCGGGGGCAAGGGCATAATAAAGCCGCGACCAAAAGAGGCGAAACCTTTAGAGCCAGTATATCAAGTGGAAAAGGTGAGCTGGAAAAAGTCGTCTTTTGATGTTCGTGAGTTTTTGCGTAAATATAATGTTGTGGTCAAGGAAGAAAAGCCATGGAGAGACTGTGCCCTGGTGGCCCTTGAAAATTGTATTTTTGATTCCAGCCACCAAGGGAACGAATCGGGAGTTTTAATTCATCCTTCTGGAAAACTTACATACCAATGTTTTCACGATAGCTGTAAAGGCAAAACCTGGCCACAAGCCAGAGAGTCGCTAGAGGGCCCAAGAAAAAATAAAAGACGCCAAAAAAAGAAGCGAGGAAAAATTCCCTCTGACCCGGATTTGCCAAAAACCGTGGTAGTAGACGAACCTGGGGAAAACAAGGTTTTGACTGTTGACTATCTTGCATTTTTCCGTGCCAAAGGGTGGAAGTTTAGTCTAAATGAACTCACCGACTCGATACAACTTAACGGCCAGTTACTTGACGATTTCACTTTAGACGAAATAAAAGCAGCAGTCCGGGATGCCTTTGACCGGCCTTCCATCTCTCACGCAGTTGAAACAATTTCTGTTACCGCAAAACGCCGAAAATTCAACCCCGTAAAAGACTTTTTGAACGGTCTTTCTTGGGACGGTGAGGACCATATGGGCGAGTTATGTTCGCACTTTCACAGCAAAAACGGATTATTCGCCAGATGGTTTCATTATTGGCTACCGGGGGCCGTGGCTAGGGTTTTCGACAATTACCAAAACCCGGTACTCGTTCTGGATGGCCCACAAGAAACAGGAAAAAGCTATTTCACAAAATGGTTATGCCCCGTGAATGACCTTTATATGGCTTCGGCAATCTTCCCCGACCAAAAAGATTGCAGGCTTAGGTTAGCAGATACCCTTATTTGGGAAATTAACGAACTCGGTGGGACAACCAGACGTCAAGATATCGAAGCTTTAAAAGCCTTTCTCACTCTTGAAAAGGTGCGTGACAGGCGCCCATATGCGAGATATGATGCTATTAAAACCTGTATTTCGTCTTTCATCGGGACCATAAACAACGATGCCGGTTTTTTGCTGGACCGGACCGGCAACAGGCGGTTTCTGGTAGCGGAAATACAAAAAATCGAATGGGAATATACGGCGGGTAACAAAAGCCAAGTTTGGGCTCAAGCCGTCCATTTGTGGCGTGAAGGTGGCTGGGAAATCACAATTGAAGATAAGCTTGAAAGGGAAAGCCAAAACGAAAAATTTCTCGTGTCTGACCCGATAGAAGAAATTTTACTAGACCTTGTGGAGTTTTCCGGCAACGGTAGCAATTACGTTTTGGTACCCGACCTTTTAGCCATACTTAAGGAAAAAATAGGCAACGTGAATAGGGGGACGACTATGGCCATTTCGTCTTTTTTTATGCGTGAAGGGGCCATAAAAGATAGGATTTTTTCGGACGGTAGAAAGGTTCGAGGGTATCGTGGTTGCATGTTGAGAGGAGTTTATAGTGTACGTAATGATTAAATTTAGTGGCCAACCTGGCCAACCTCTAAAAAGTAGGTTGGCCACACTTAACCTATTGATACATATAGTAGTGGCCAACCTGGCCAACCTGGCCAACCTCTACCACACTTTATAATAAATGTTTTTTTAGGGGCATATATATGATAAAAACACGTTTTTTAGTAAACATAGGAAAAGGTTGGCCAGGTTGGCCACTTTTAGAGGGGAAATTGATGTATGCGACTACCGCACATGGACTTCTGTTAGTGGCCAACCTTATGCCGAGGTTGGCCACTGGTTGGCCACTGTAAAGAAAAGTTCACACTTTCCGTTTTTAGTGTATAAGGGGAGATTATGGTAAAGCAAAAGGACCAACGAAATTGAACAAAGAAAATAATACGTAAGGAACTAACCATGAGAAAAAGTGTGATAGAAAAACTGGAAAGAATTGGAACGTGTGAGGAAGGCCTCAAATGGATATCTTCACAATCAAGTATCGAAGAGGCCTGGAAAAATTGTACCAGGGGTGATTGGATGTTGTGGTATATTGCTAAAAACATAAAGAAAAAACAGGGGCCAGCCCATAAAAAGATGGTTTTATGTTGCTGCAAGGTCGCGAGACAAGCCCTAAAACACGTAGAGAAAGGTGAAAAAAGGCCGCTGAATGCTATCCAAAAGGCGGAAAGCTGGGCTAAAAACAAGGGGGCTACTATAGAGGATGTTCGGGTGGCCGCCGAAGCCGCCTCCGCCCACACCGCCGCCCACACCGCCTCCGCCCACACCGCCGCCCACACCGCCTACGCCTCCGCCTACGCCAACGCCGCCGTCGCCTACGCCGCCTCCCACGCCTCCGCCTCCGTCGCCTACGCCTACGCCGCCGCCGCCTACGCCACCGCCGCCGCCGCCGCCTCCGCCTCCGCCGCCGCCGCCGCCACCGCAGCCGCCG
>Ga0255047_10003275_pt1 | contig 10222 bp, 16 predicted proteins | sample JV7_2_1_MG_FD_183640 | JGI IMG/M metagenome (GOLD analysis project Ga0255047, IMG submission 183640) | Seawater microbial communities from Jervis Inlet, British Columbia, Canada - JV7_2_1 | ecosystem: Environmental > Aquatic > Marine > Inlet | place: Canada: British Columbia | collected 2016-10-06 | reverse complement strand
CTACGGCTGCGGTTACTGGAATAGGCTCGGGTATTGTCACATAACCACCACCTCGATCTCCGGCAGAGTTTACCCATAGTTTACCTTCTTCTTTGTAATTAGGGTTAGGCATTGCTTCGCCCCCAAAAGATCCAATAGTTGCAGACCACGTTGGATGCCCATGCTCCATGTAAATTTGGTGCATTTGTCTTCTACTAAGATTTTCTTGTAATTTAACTCGGGACCACCATCCTTGATCGTAAGGAATGTTTGCGTATGACCCTGCTGTGGCAGGAGCTGTGGCTGTGGCAGGAGCTCCTTTACCGCCTCCCGTGTTAACGGGGGGTGAATCCATGGTAGATGCACCACTTGTTCCAAGTGGTCCTAAGTTTAAATTAGAGGGCAAACCAGTAAGATTTATGTTTGAAAAATCTGGGAGCTCAAAATCAAAATTATAAGACATTACCTGTTACCTCTGTCTTGTTGAGAACGCTCTCTTTCGGCTCCGACTCTCATTGCGGCTATGTCTTCTTGTGATTTCAACTTCTCTTCTTCCGATTGATCTTTTTGTTTTAGTTTGGCTGCATCCAGTTTTAATTTCTTCTCGGCCATGCGTTTATCATTTTCTTCCGATTGATCTTTTTGTTTTAACTTAGCTGCATCCAGTTTTAATTTCTTCTCGGCTATAAGTTTATCATCTTCATTTTCTTTTGCACGAATTTGAAGTTCTTTCTCTTTAAGCTGTACAACACCATCTTCTGGTGGAGTCATAATCTCTTCAAGACGTGGCATGATTTCATTCATAAGTTGCACTTCAATCTTAGCTTTCAATGCGTCTTTTTGTGGGTTTGGTTGCGGTTCTTGCGGTGCTCCGTCTGGTTGCATTGGTTGTTCTTGCTCAGGCATTTGTTGGTCGGCCATGTTCTGTGCTTGTAATGACATGTGTTGGAACATGTGAGACACCACACCGGGGGCCACCATTGGATTGACCATGGCTATAGAACTTGCCAAGAAAGATAAATGCGCCTCTATGTGTACAGCGTGGTCTTGTTCTGGGAAAGCTGTAAGTGGCGCACCCATCAATGCCGCGCCATTCTCTTGCGCGGGATCCACAGGAGCGGGAGGTGGTGGATCTGGAAGTAATAAAGCTTCGATGTTTTCAGAACCTAATGCTTGATACATTCTTCTGTAAGCTTCTTTAATGTTATGTAATTCTGGGTTGCTTTGTACTAATTGTAATTCTTGTTGTGCTAACGTAATACGTTGAGACATGGAAAAGAAATTAGGATCACTAACAGGAATAACGTCTACGCGATCGTCAAAGTCTGACTGTTTAATTGCTTGATCCCCTCCGACCACTTGATACGGATATTCGGGGGGTAGGTACTCTGCAAATAATCTTGCCAGTATTTGGAACTCTAATTTTTGTGCATAATGCAAACGCTTGTGAACGGCAGACATAACTCGTGTGCCTTGTTCCAATAACGCCATGGTTGTTCCAACTGGCATTTCTTGATTGCCTTCGCCAACGTTCATGTTGGTGATAGAAGCAAAACGTTGTCCGGCTTCTACACAAAAACCCAACAACTGCATTAATGTGGCTGACGGTTCTTTATAAGGTAATGGTATCAGTGAATCTCTTAGTGCTCCGCCCGGTGCGTCCACGTCTCGGAACTCCCCCGGCTCCAACGGTGTCTCGTCGTCCCTGATCCTTAGACCTCTGGCTTTGAAACCAGCAGGGAGATTGGCTAACGTACCCGCGTCTATTAATTGTCTTAATGCACCAGTGGCGGTTCTCGACAGACCACCGATCATGTGTATCAGTCCAAAGCCGTAGAACCCAAGACCGGGTAAGAACTTGTAGTGGACAAAATATTGGACTTTGTTTTTAAGTGGGTCGCCTTCTCTGTAGTTTCTTCTGATGGATAAAATCTGGCTGGACGTTCTGTCCACTGTAATTATAAAAGGTAAGTGGTATCCATCGGGATCCTCAAAACCTGGTACGTCCATGGAAACGTGGAACTCCAAAAGTTCATACATCATTTCTACGCTACCTTGTCGAATGCCTTCTAACTCATCTACCTTGTCGGCTACGTCTGTGTTCGTTGGATCACTGGCTTTTAATTCTATGTCACGATAGAACCCAGCAAGCTGATGACTGCGCACTTCGTTGTAAGACATCTTTACAACGTGAGTAATCCGTTCGCACGTTTCAAGATCGCTGGCAGTGTATGGGACTACCAAATCCTCTGTAGGGACAAAGGTGCTTACAGCGCGTTGCTTGCTGGGGTCAAAATAAACTTTCTTAAATGCAGAGCCTGCAAGGGGTAAATAGAACAATAATTGGTCCATTTCAGGGGTGTATTCTTGCATTACCGTGGTTATTTGGTAATTCATAAAGTCTTCTACCCTTCTTGCTTGATCCTCTGTTTCAGGTGTTTCAGCCCCCATAACACGGGTTTTGACCGGTCCTTTGCTGGGTAATAGCTCTTTAAAGGCTTGTGCTTGGAATTGCGTAACGGATTCGGCTAATAATGGGTGAGTTACCCCAGACGCTCCGGGGAATGGACGATCTCTGTCCTCGTATTTGAATCCTAATAGATCCAGTCCTTTAATGTAGGTCTCTTCCCATTCAGCGCGACTGGCATGGTCATCTTCAAAATCACCAATCAACTCATTAGCTATCATTCCTAAATCTTGGTCGGATAGGTATTCAGATAAGTTGGCATCAAACGGAGCTTCCATTTGCATGGGCTCGTCGTCGGGAAAGTAATTGACCTCGGCACTGCCGTCTTCTTCAATCTCTACAGCAATATCACTGTCCGTGGGCGTTGGTTCTTCGATCTGAACCTCTTGACCGTCTTCAACTTCCAGATCAATAAGATCCGACAACCTCTCTATGTTGGTTGGTTTATTATTTTCTGCCATCTAAAGTTTAATAGACGCCAGTAAAATTAGTTCCTCTAAGGGCTGCTCCTTTACCACGACTTTTGCCTTTGCCAGCGCCGGGTTTTGGTCCTTTAGAAGTAGCTTCTTTTTTCAATTTTGCGTAAGGAACGAATCCTTGGTCCTTTATCTGTTCACCTTTTTTAGACATCTTATGCTCCTAATAATATTCTCTAAGTCTGCGCGGATAATTTTCTTGCAGATCATCGTCAGATTCTAAACCAATAAATCCACCCTGTCGATAACGCATTAATGCTTGCGTTGTCGAGTCCACTAAATCGTCGTGATCTCCAAAAGGAAATGCTGCACATTCTTCCACCAATTCGTCCGCCCATCTTGTGTCTGGAACGTATACCATTCCCGATTCCAACATCGGAGCAACGGCATTCACCCTAGCAATTTTATCTTGTCCTTTGCCCGGTGAATAATTTACTACTGGTATACCAGAGTGTCGTAATTCGTCGGTGAGCGGCAGACCACTGGCTTTTGCTTCAACGATCACGGTGTCGGGATCCCAATATTGATACTGCTTGTAAGCTTCGCGTTTTAATTCTGGAAAGTCCCATCGTCCTTTTTTAACGTCGAGGAGGAGGAGAGCTGGTCGCGACGAGCCTTCATCAGGGTAAAATACGCACCACGTCGTGATCGCTGAAAAGTCAGATGTTTCTTTTTTCGTGTACGCCGTGTCATACGACTGGATAACGTACTGCATTTGCGGTACTTCTTCCTTGTCCCATTTTTTCCACCATTCTCTCTTCAGTATAGCACCTTCTTCAGAAGTTGGATTTTGCATCCACTGGGCTTCCCATTTGCTAACGGGAATGGATGCTTTTACTCCTTCTAACTCTTCCAACTTCCAATATTCGGGCCAAAGAGGTTTGTGACTATCAGGGAAAATAGCTGGGAATTCCACCACTTCCCATTGGTCTGCGTGTTCTTCTACCTGTCTGCTGAGTAATCTTCCTGTTAAGTCCTTGGTGCTCCATCGCGTCATCACAATGACAATAGCCCCACCCGGTTGTAATCTTTGTCTGGGTCCTGAAGAGTAGTAATCCCACGCATTGTCTAAAGCTGTTAATGAAAGCGCGTCTTGCTCTGAGTGAATATCATCCAACACCAATAAATCCGCACCACGTCCTGTTACCGCTCCGCCTATTCCTGAGTAGAACGCTTCTCCTCCGCCATTGGTTTCCCAACGACCAGCAGATTTTGAATCCGCTTTCAGTCGAACGCCCGGAAAAACTTTTTGATATTCGTCGGAGTCGATTAAGTCCCTTACTTTTCTACCGAAACGAAAAGCCAGTTCGGCGGTGTGCGTTATTTGCATGACCTTTAACTTAGGATTACGGCCCAAGACCCAAGAAGGAAAGAACGTTGAGGCAAATTCAGACTTAGTATGACGAGGCGGCATGTTAACAATAAGGCGTTTAAGTTCCCCACGAGCTACTCGTTCGAGTTTTTCAGCAAATATTTTGTGGTGCTCTCCCTGCACAAAGTCTGGCCACATGTGATTAATGTAGCGAATAAAGTTTTCACGACCTTCGCGTTGCAAGGTCTTGGCGTTCAGTGCTTCAGTTAGTTCCAGCAGTTCTTTGGTAGCGTCAGGGTATCTGTCCGCTAACTGCTCTATGTTTATGTCGAACTCTGGGGCCGGATTTTTTGAAATTTTAAAATTTTTTTGGGCCATATCGTTTTTGGATAATTACATATTGAATTGCCAGAACGTTTTTGTCAAAGTTTTTGATATCTCTCTCCCTGTCTGTTTTCTTCTCTTAATACTAAATATATACCAAGTAGCCTAAAGGGGGGATGGGGGTCTTCAGAGAAGAGATACAAGGTCTCGCTGCGCTCGGCATTAACAGGGAAGAAGGGAAGGAGAGGAGAGGAGAGGAGAGGGAAGAATACAATTAAGGAATACTTCGTATACTTATATGTTTGACCTTCTTCACTCGTTACTCGTACCTCGCCCTCGTTTGAAGGTGGGAAATTTTCGCGCGGGCCAAAAGGCATCACGCACAAAAAGGCCGGCTCCTCCTAAGGCCGGCCCGTCGTCATTGTTCTCAAGGATTATTCTCTATAGTTCTTATGCTCTATGATCTCCTTTATGTGTGGCTCAACTTCTTTCATAACATACTTAGGTAATAGATATTCTTTATTAGAAGAACTTCTCTGCTCCCATTGATCTTGAAAAGTTCCGTCTTTATTTAAGTATATATGTTCCCAGTCTTGGTCTTCTATCCAAGTATCGTAGGAACATCTTTTGATTCCAAAGTGAAAGGGCCCATCATCCAGTTGTCTTAGTAGTTGCTCAATGCCGTAACTCTTACCACCTACTTCGGCATGATCTGAGTCTTGAATATCATGCGTGCCGTCTTCGTATACTGTTAGGTACTCTAAGCACCACTCATAACTAATTTTTATTGCCATGTTAATCTTTGCCGGCCTCCATTACGTGGTCGAACAGTTCCATGAAGTTATCCATTAATACTGGGCCCGAACCTTTGATGTCAAAGTATTTCTTAATGTCAGTAACTTTCCAATGTCGGTTGGCTTTCATCTTGTGTTTAGTCCACATAGTTAGATCGCGTTTAGTACAGATGAAATTCCAAATGGCTATTGGCATATCTTTGCCATTGTAATTAATAACTTTGGAATCATCTTGTAGGTCAACGAACCAAGGCGCATCTTCTCTAATGATAATCATCTTAACTCCTCTTCTTTGCGTTCTTTAATATAATCTAAGCAGTCCAAACAAAAGGCTTTATCTTTAGCTGGCCTTTCGGTGCAAAACATACAGGGAACATATCCCTCTTTAAGAAGTCTAACTATACTCATGTTAGTTCCTCTAAGTGCTTGTCTATAAATATTTCAGCATCTTCTAAAGTATTTATATTTAAGTGGTTATTAAAACCTGTTATGCACTCTTCCTTTTTAGCTAACTTTTTATCTAAAATATGAAAATACTCTCTTTCAGAGTCCGGCCAATTTGGGATGACTAAGAAACCTTTGTGAATGTATATTTTGTTCATTGTTATTCCTCCCCTCTTACTTCTTCAAGCGCGTCTATCAGTTCGTTAAAACTTCTATGTACTTTTAAAGCTGTATCATTATCTTTGATAGCTTTATCAATAGGGCTACTAATCTTTGTTAATAAACTTACGGCTTCATCTAATATTTCACTATCTGATTTAACTATATAATCAAACTCTAAGTCCATGGGCCAGTAGGTCACGTTATTATTTATTGCTATTTCGAGCTCTTTTAATTTGTCCATTGTTATTCCTCCTTAAGAATTGTTATTAATTGAACCCTTACAATTTTACTCTCTTTATAAGACAATGCAAGATAATTTACATATTCATTTCTATTCGTGTAGACTGGCCCAGTCATTAATAATTATATAGGAGGAAAGATGACCAGAAAACTAAACCCCAGAGCCAACAAAGACTGTAAGTCTTGCTTAGGCTCTGGAATAAAAATGTCCATGAATCTATTCGGAAGCGGAGGAATTAACCACTCTGATTGTGACTGTTTAAAGGAGGAAAAATGACTAGAAAAGATTACATTAAATTGGCCCAGATCATTAAGGACAATGGACAGCTCGCAGAGTTATATGACGGAAGAATTCGCCACTATTTAAATTATGGCGACTTTATGCAGGGCCTTTGTCGAATGCTTGAGGATGACAACCCTAACTTTGATGAGCGAAAGTTCAGAGAAGCCACCGGCGAGATACTGGGTCAATAACCAACAACCAGGGCCACTTATTAGGTGCCCTTTTTATTATGTATAAATATATATATCTATCAGATACAAGACGCAAGATTCAAGGCCGGAATGATATATATATCTATCAGATACAAGACGCAAGATTCAAGGCCGGAATGATATATATATCTTCAGAGAAAAGACGCAAGGTCTCGCTTCGCTCGGCATTAAAAAAATGTATCGCCTCTTCGCTTCGCTCATCGGCTCGGAAATTCGCGCGCAAAAAAACCGGACGCATGATCCGGTTTTCTTTTGGAGAGTGCTATTAAATCAAACTTCCTCCAACAGTCGTTTAGTAGCGTTTATTTTTCCTTTCGGTCCGCGCCACTCGCGATAATGTTTATCCGTCCAACCTCTATAAAGACCGGCAAGGAATGACACTCTGTTTCTTTTTGAAACATTGGTGGTTAAACCTATGTGACTAGCAACATCTTCTATAGTGAAGACGGTGGGTATGTCATAGATAAGATTAGAAAGCGTTACTCTGGAATAAAATTCCTCGTAGTTCTTTTCGGTTATATCAGGGATTCCAACCGCCATACACATAAAAATAATGGCTTCACTTTTCTCGCGGTTCGCTTTGTCACTTACATTTGTTAAATTGTAATTTAAACTCATAATATTCCTCCTTTAGAATGTTGTTAATGAGGATTTCATTATGGACCTATATATAAGATAAGTCAAGATTTATTTGCATTTATTTTTTCTTCCTGTATTATGCTTTTTTATGTTTATTCAAACATTTAGTTTCCGGTCGGTGGGTCTTCCTCCTAAGTTGTGGCTCGCCGATCACTTTTCAAAAAAAATTTTGGGCAGGTTCGGGATGATATATACTTCCTCAGATAAAAGACGCAAGGTCTGCTACCGCAGGCTTCCAAAACGGGAAATTTTCGCGCGGGAAAACGAGCCTCAAGCAAGGGTAAAAAAGGGGAGAATTGGGTATAAATTTCTGTCCGAGTTCAAAGATCCGACAGGTCAGCCCAACTAAAAGCAGGAAAATACTGGGGGCAGAACTAACATAGCCAGACGCAAGGCGCAAGCACAAAAAAGCCGGACACATGATCCGGCTTTCTTTTAGGGAATGTTGTTTATTATTTGTACACCTCCCCTTTGCTGTTAGCAAAGTTTGTATTCATTTCTTCCAGTTCTCCGTACTTGACCAATAGTGGTGCTACGCCTTCAAAGGCTGTAAAGAACCGGTGCATATTTGCGTAGTCGCATTTGCTCATGGCTCCGTGCAACAGATGAATGGCTTTCGCTAAGTCTTTGCATCTGGTGTCCGATATCCCTAGCTCTTTATAGAGATAAGCTCTGGTGTAACCCAGTTGCTGTTCGTCGTTGATGTAAGGCAAGTCAGTATGCTCGCATGTTATTAAAGCCGTATCGTATAAACTCATGGTATTCCTCCTTTAGAATGTTGTTAATGAGGATTTTATATTACGTTATTGTATGGGATAAGTAAAGATATATTGCATTTAATTTTTAACTCTATATTATGCCAATCTTATGTTTATTCAAACAGTCAGTTTCCGACCAGTAGGGCTTCCTCCTAAGTTGTGCCTTACTGGTCACTTTTCAAAAATTCTTTTTTGGGCCGGCCCAGAATAATATATATGTCCTCAGATAAAGGACGCAAGGTCTCGCTTCGCTCGTCTTCCAATTAATTTTTTCGCGCGGTTAGAAGGGCGTCAAGTTGTTCTTGAACCAACGACCAATCGACAGGCGAACCGAAAGACAACAGAGGAAGGACGACAAGACCATTCTCCGCAAGCGCGCGCACTTGATTAGGCGCGTACAGGTATAGCTCAGATTTTCGAGGGTGCTTCTGGAAGGCACGCTTGACCAAGATAAAAGCGGGCGCGGTTTCTCGTTGCACATGGTAAGAGATTTGATGCGGAGATAGATTAACTTTGTTACTGCTCGTTACTTTCAATTCTAGCGTAAGATATACCCCGCTATCACTACAGGCTAAAACGTCTGGTATACCTAAATTAACGCGTGATTCTAGGCGAATAAAAGAAAAGCCTTTAAGATTTTTCTTCACTTGTTGCCAGAATAATTTTTCAGGTTGCGCCACAGTAATTTAATTATAGTTTATTTCTTAAAAAAGAGTTGCATATATGGGATAGATTTGGTAATCTCTCTTATACATTTTAATAACTTAGGAGAAAAAAATGATAAATGTAAAACTAAACAAAGATGAAGTAAAAATCATAAAGTACGCGCTTGAGCTTGCGTATTCTTGTTGTGATGGCACACCAGTCTTAAGACCAGTAAATTATAAACATCCAAATTTTGAAAAAAACTTGTGGATTGATCTTGAAGTTGCAAAAACTATAGAGGATAAATTAAACAAGGGGAAAAATAATGAAGTATAAAAAAGATGAAATCAAAGAATACTTTGATGATTACATTAAAGAAAATAAAGAGTGGTTTGAAGAAGACAGTCCAAACGATTGGAAAGACGACTTACACCACAACGCCTTCAATACTGATTACTACATAATCGGCACTTACAGAGCCACGCAATGGCTAGAAGATCAGGCTTTTAATGTTATCGGATTCATAAAAGAATACGAAGAACTTAACTTTGGCGAAGTGTTCACAGATTTAAGCGAGCCAGAAAAAATTGTGAATATGTACGTTTACATAATAGGCGAAGAAATTGTTTTCGATTATCTCAATGAACTTGAGGAGGTGGCGTAATGGCTAACAAAATACAGAAAACCAAATTAATAAATGCCGAACTCAAGAACGGAGACTTCTATAAATACTTATGGCTAGGAAATGATTATTTTGCTGACTTATTTAACAGTTGGGATTTTGAATCAGATGAAGGCAAATATAAAGGATTGTATGATTTTGATGTTACATTTTGCAGAACAATAGAACAAGATGAAATCAAAGATGAAGAATCAATAATAGGTGTGTCTTTTGATACCGAACTAGAAGATTCAGAGATAGTAAATTTTACTCTTGAAAATGTTATATGGGAGCAAGACTAATGATTAACCCGAACAAAATCAATTTGCCTTCTGAAACTTGGGTAGAACTATATGCAACTCTATCTGGGTATGTAGAAGATAAATGTTATCCCGGCAGAGAAACTCATGATGAAAACGGAGAAAGGATAGAAGAAACCGAAGATGATTTTATTAATATCATTAATGAAGTGGAAGAGATAATTGGAACATTTTTTAATAAGGAACAAGCATGACACACCAAGACGCAGAAGAATTCGGACACGCTCCTAACGAGCCACACGACCCACAAGGAAAGCCGGTAAAGAGTAAATACAAAGCAAAAAGATATGTACTTGAATCTATATGGGAAGAACAATGGGTGGAGTGCGAAGCTGATTCTATAGAAGAAGCAGAAGTTTTATTTGCTCAAGGCGATGGCGAGATTATTTCTCGCCAAATGGGTGAGTTATGCGAAACCAATCTTGATTTTGAAGTTGAAGATATAAAACTAATAGAACCCGAAACAAAGGAGTCCGACAATGAGCACCCAACAGACAGACGACTTT
>Ga0255047_10003273_pt1 | contig 10224 bp, 11 predicted proteins | sample JV7_2_1_MG_FD_183640 | JGI IMG/M metagenome (GOLD analysis project Ga0255047, IMG submission 183640) | Seawater microbial communities from Jervis Inlet, British Columbia, Canada - JV7_2_1 | ecosystem: Environmental > Aquatic > Marine > Inlet | place: Canada: British Columbia | collected 2016-10-06 | reverse complement strand
CTGTCGTCTCCTTTCTTGTCCATGAATTTGCGAATCGCCAGGACAAGTCCGACGACTATCACACCCAGAACCAGTAGTGCCACAAGCGCCATCAGATGTCCTTTCGACAATCCCAGCCAAAGTAAGGCCACGCTTCGTCGGTTATCAGCCACGAGTCGGCACCGGCGACCAATTGGAACGATTCGTATTGAGACCAGCCGTCTCCGAACGGCCCACCGCCGTTACCGAAACGAATCGTTACCTCAACGAAGGCCCGTTCTGATGAGTATTCCTCACCTTCCTGCATCGAAGCACTGAAGGGTTCGTCCGGAGCGTTTCGTGCCAGATCCGAAGGGTCGCATCCTTCATAGGAATCTGGATCGAGATAATCGAATGCTGCCTCGTGGTCGCGGTCACTGATCGCCTGGAGGTAACGCTGCACAACCCCTTCGGGGGATGAGGCATCTAGCTGGACCGGCTCGCGGGAAAGGGCAACGAATACGAGAACCAAGACAAGCCCGATCGCTCCTGCGCCGAGCAGCCAGCGCCCGCGAGGTTCCTTGGTCATCTGTCACCCCCAAATGTGTCAGCCTCAGTTAGACAGGTCTGCGAGCACATCCGTTACGCCGGCACCGGCGAGAACGTGGACGTCGTACCCATCGGTCTCGAGGATGTTCGCCGCGATATTGGCCCGGTATCCCGTCTCACATGCGATCCAGAGTGGTCGATCCAAGTCGAGGCCACCCGGAGTCTCCTCAGCGATGTCCGGGACATAGCTGTATGTGGAGTCGGCGAGGTATCCGGTCTCACGCTCGTTTGGAGCCCGGACATCGAGGGTTTGGGCGCCGTCCGCCACCGCCGACACAAACTGTGAGCGGCTCACCAGGGTGTAATGGGACAGCTCGGTGTCCCACGCCTCCAGGTCGATGATCACACCCCGGATGTCATCGAACCCGATTCTGGAGAGCTGTCGGACCGCTTCCTCGGTGTCCTGATCGGGGTTCATTATGAGGACCACGGGAGCATTGAACGGAAGAACCCAACCCACCCAGGTCCCAAAGTCGTTGCGCATCTCGACAGCGAGAGAACCGGGAAGATGACCGGCGGCGAAGTCCCACTTCGGTCGGGCGTCGACTACGAATACTTCCGAGCCCATGGCTGCCAGTTCTTCCGAAGCAATCGTCGCCACCGTGAAGGACCTTGTCGCCTTTCTCCCGGCGACGTTGGCCGGCCCCATGTATTCGTAATACGACGGGTAGGGCACCAGCCCGGAGAGTTGACCCTCAACGAAGGCATCTTCGTCGGGATAGGCCAGGACAGGGTTGGTGGCCTTTTCCTCTCCGATCGTCGAGGTGAGACTCCGTGCACCCGACGTGGTGCAGAAGCTGCCTGCACCGTGAGTCGGATACAAACCGACGTTGGCATCCAGCGCAGCAATTCGGTTTACCGATCGATATTGAAGACGAGCAAGTGTGTCGGCTCTTTCGAATCCGAGCAGGTCGCTGCGACCTGCGGAGCCCACGAGCAGACTCCCACCTGTGAACACCGCAACGGGGGCACCTTCGATCAAGACCAGATACGACATGTGTTCCGGGGTATGACCAGGGGTGTGAATCGGGCGCACTGTCAGTGATCCGCCGTCGAGGTCTTCGTTGTGAAACGCAGGCCGATGTCTGAATGCCGGCGCTGCTCCCGCGGGAAGGATTAGCTCACCGTCGAGGGATGACGCCAGGTCCTGGCCACCGGAGATGTAGTCATTGTGAAGATGAGTCTCGAGGACGAACCGAAGAGCTGCGCCCGAGTCGTTCAGCACCCGCTCGAACCGATCGATGTCTCTCTGCGGATCGACAACTACTGCGGATCCGTCGTGGGTCAGCACATATGTCGAATCGCCCAGACCTTCAGTCCGTACGATCTCGATGTTCACGTCTGGAGTCCGAGGCTGTGCATGCCGCCGGCGAGGTTGGCAACATCGGCGTATCCGTTGAAGGCGAGATAGGCCGCCACCTGCTGGCTCCTATCGCCGCTGCGGCAGACGCAGAGAATTGCGCGGTCCTTCGGTAGTTCGTCGACGCGATCCATGATTTCGGTCATGCTGATTTGGGTGGCTCCCGGAAGCGTGCCTTGTACCCACTCGGTGGGTTGACGGACGTCCAAGACAACTGCGTCGTTCTCTGCAGCCCAATCCTCCCACTCGTGAGCAGGCACCTGCTCGATCTGATTCATATCGCCGTAATCGTAGGACAGAGCGTTGAGACGTCCGCCCTACACTCCCCGCGTCTCAAGTAGGGGAGGATGGGTATCGACATCGCAGTACTCGCATCGGGCTCAGGTACCAACCTCCAGGTTCTCATCGACACACCCGACATCAGGCCACGCATCGCTTGTGTGGTTTCGGACAATTCGGACGCACGCGCATTGGTTCGGGCGGGTGATGCCGGGATTTCCGCTGCGGTCGTTCGTTGGCAAGACCATCCTGATCGCGAAGCGTTCTCCGTAGCCGTCGCTGACGTCATCGACACCCATGGGGCAAAAGGGGTGGTTTTGGCCGGGTTCATGCGTGTCCTCTCCAAGCCGTTCATCGATCGGTTTCCCAATCGCGTGCTCAACATTCACCCGTCCCTACTCCCCGCATTTCCCGGGGCTCACGCGGTCGATCTAGCCCTGGACCATGGAGTGGCCGTGACAGGCGTGACCGTGCACCTCGTCGATGAAAAGGTCGACCATGGGCCGATCGTTGCCCAGCGTCCTGTCCCGGTGAAGCAAGATGACACAGTCGACAGCCTTCACACCCGGATTCAGGTTGAGGAGCACACTCTCTATCCAGAAGTCGTTAGAGCGTTTGTGAACGAAGAGCTAACGGTCGAGGGTCGCAAGGTGACCTGGGAGTGAGCCGGGCTCTTGTAAGTGTCTACGACAAAACCGGCTTGGTGCCTTTTGCGAAACGACTTGGAGCAGCTGGATACGAAATCGTCTCCTCAGGTGGGACAGCGGCGATACTCGAGGACGCAGGTGTTGAAGTCACTCGGGTAAGCGACGTGACCGAAGCTCCTGAGATTCTCTCGGGGCGGGTGAAGACACTTCATCCCCGGATCCACGGTGGAATTCTGGCCCGTGGTGCCGCGGACGACGCAGAGTTGGCTGCGAACAACATTAAGCGTTTCGACCTTGTCGTTTGCAATCTTTATCCCTTCCGCGAGACGGTGGCCGATGTTGCCGCTTCAGACGTCGAGATCATCGAGAAGATCGACATCGGCGGTCCGGCGATGGTCCGGGCGGCGGCCAAGAACTATGCCCACGTTGGTGTCGTCGTCTCGCCCGATCAATACGAAGAGGTTGGCAATGCGGTGGAGAGCGGCGGCCTCCCGGAATCACTTCGCCGGCGTCTCGCCGCCGAAGCCTTTTTTCATACAGCCAGTTACGACGCGGCCATCGTCGGCTGGATCAGCGAGAATCGAATACTCCCACTGCGCCGGATCGCCGGCCTGCGCTACGGGGAGAACCCACACCAGGAAGCTGTGCTCTTTCAGGAGGACGGCGTCGGCTCGTGGTGGTCGGGAGCGATCCAGCACCAGGGCAAGGAGATGTCGTTCAACAACTACGCAGACACTGAGGCGGTGTGGCGTCTCACGGCTGACCTCGGAGAGAATTCGGTAGTTGTCGTGAAACACACAAACGCCGCCGGCGCGGCCCGTGCGGCCACCGTCAAAGAGGCATTCGACCTCGCCTGGGCCGGCGACTCACTTGCCGCCTTTGGTGGCGTGATCGGAATCAATGGCACCCTCGACAGGGCAACTGCTGAAGCTATCGCCGAACGTTTTGTTGAGGTCGTGATCGCCATCGACATCGATGACGATGCCCTTGGCGTGCTCGCCGCGAAGGCCAACGCCAGGGTGTTCACGGCGCCAATTCCGTCGACAGGTGACGCCGACTATCGACGGATCGACGGTGGATTGCTCGCCCAGGATCGTGACGTGGAGGGCAGCGGGGAGTGGAAGGTTGTGTCCGATCGGGTTCCATCAGACGCTGAGATGATGTCACTGCGGTTCGCCTGGACTGTGGCGGGCCACACCAAGTCGAATGCAGTTGTGCTCGCCGTCGGGGAACAGGCAGTCGGCGTTGGCGCCGGAGACCAATCCAGGGTCGGGGCGGCCGAGCGAGCTGTTGTGAAAGCGGCTGAACGCTCCAAGGGTGCCGTGGCGGCATCAGACGCGTTCTTCCCCTTCCGAGATGGTCTCGACACACTCGCCACTGCCGGCGTGGTCGCTATCGTCGAACCCGGCGGTTCCCGGAACGATCAGGAATTGGTCGACGCTGCCAACGAGCACGGAATCTCTCTCGTATTCACTGGTGAAAGGCATTTCAGGCACTGAGATGAGCGCGCAGATCCTCGACGGAAAACAGGTAGCGGCGACCGTCAAAGACGAGGTCGCCGCCGCCGTCAGCGAACTCGACTACAGCCCTGGGCTGGCCACAATCCTCGTGGGCGACGACCCGGGGTCCCACGCATATGTGCGTGGAAAACGACGAGATGCCGAACAGGTCGGGATGATCTCGATCCATCATGAACTCCCAGACACAGCAAGCCAGGATGAGGTTGCAGGTCTCGTTGATCAACTCAATGGCGACGACTCGGTTGATGGGATTCTGGTTCAGCTTCCCCTTCCCTCCGGGCTGAACTCAGAGGCCATCGTGGAGCGCATCGACCCGGCCAAAGACGTCGACGGCCTTCATCCGTTCAACCTCGGTCTGCTGGTCTTGGGACGAGAAGGTCTGCGCCCTTGCACTCCGAGCGGGGTGCTTCGAATGCTCGACCATTACGGAATCGCAACAACCGGGGCCAGAGCGGTGGTGGTTGGTCGCTCTTTTCTGGTCGGGCGTCCCCTGGCTTTGATGCTCTCGGAAAAGGGTATCGACACGACGGTAACTGTGGCCCACTCTCGGACAGCAGACCTGGCAGCTGAGACGGCTGATGCTGACATCGTGATCGCCGCAGCCGGTGCAGTGGGACTAGTCAGAGCCGAACATGTGAAGCCAGGCGCGACGGTCATCGATGTTGGAATCAACCGCACCGACGAAGGTCTGGTAGGTGATGTCGACTTCGACTCCGTGTCTGAGGTTGCGGGAGCTATCACCCCGGTTCCCGGTGGTGTGGGTCCGATGACCAGGGCAATGCTCCTGGTCAACACGTTGCGAGCCGCGAAGGCGCGACGGATCTAGCCGTTCAGCTCGGTGGCAAACTCAGCGCTGTGCTGTCGCCACAGGTCGATCGACTCCTCTGTCAAAACGAGGGCCCAACTAGCAAGAGGTTGGATCATCGTCTCGACATCTTCTGGATGTGTGTTGAAGAGCCATTCGCGGAAGGGTCTCAGAGACTCCTCGGCATAGGTGGCCATCGGCGAGGAGAGGAAAACGCTCGTAATCAGTCCGTCCTCGACGTCCATTGTGAACCGTGCCGTGGTGTATGGACCGACACCGAGGGCACGTGACAGGTTGTTGTGATGGGTCACCGAGCAGAGCACATGACGCGACGCGTCCACGATGGCGTACTCCGCGACAACCGAACACGAGTTGACCTCGTAGACCCAGCCGACGGCCTTAAGCATGGCCAGCTCCATCGGGATGTCCTCCACTGATTGAGCGGGCGCAATCGACATCGAGGCCTCCTCAGAGAGGTAGCCGAGAGCGGCCTCAGCATCCCAAACCTGTCTTGCCTCCAAGAATGCGGTGGCCGTTTCCGCCGCGGCATTCGATAACGCAGCCACCCTCGCGTCACGTACTGCCACGACGACCAGCAGCCCGACGAGAACTAGCCCGACTGTGGCCGCCCAGCCGAGGTGTCGCACCGGAAGACCAGGCCTAACTGGGGCGTCGACCTGAACTCGTTCGTGTGTCTGCATCGTTTCCCTTCCTGGGATCTCTTCGAGGAGGACAGTGGCATCGAGCGGCTCGAGGGCGTCGAGGTCAAGAACAGGATTGGCTCCCCGCACGAGACGATCGATCTGGTCGTTTGTCATGTCCCACGTCCTTCGGCAAACGTGGAGGTGTGAATCTGTGTCTGAGCGAGCGACCCAAGTGTTCGACCGAGACGTTTGTAGGAACGATGGATTCTCTGATCGACGGCTGACTTGGTCATACCCATCATTTCGGCGATCGCCGAACGCGGCAGCTCTTCCCAGGCGTAGAGCATCACGATCTCGCGGTCCCTTGAGTTGAGGCTCCTGACTGCGGCCTCGACTTGCCTGTCTCGTTCCGCTCGGATCACAACGACGGAGGGATCCTCGGCAGTAGCCACACCGAGGTTCCTCATCTTGTGGTCGAGTCTGGTCTTGCGTCTGACAGTTCGCCGTTGATTGGCGATGACCTTGGCGGCCACCCCATAGAGAAACGGAAGGGTCTGCGGAGGCACAGGAAGGTCTTCGACCTTTCGCCACGCCACTAGGAAGGTCTCAGAGCAAGCATCCGACGCTAGGGATCGATCAATACGACGAGTGCAATAGGCGAGTACCTGAAGTCGGTATTCGATGTAGAGAGACTCGAATGTCTCCTGGTAGCTGTCGCCGGGCCCGTACTCCACTATCTCTAGATGTCCCTTCGGGACCCAACATTGACACATTTCTCATGTCAGCGCGGAAGACCCCGCGGCGTTTATGAGATTGTTGCCGTGGAGAAGATGACGTGGAACGGCTGGCAGTAGATGACCACGCTGTCATATTCGGAGACGTCGACGTCAGCGGGTATGTCGTAGTTCTGATCGCCGATGTTGCCTTTCAGCGATCCGAGGTCGACGTAGCCGGTGATGTCGTCTCGACCGTCGGGAGCACCGTTCGGCACCAGGAGCACGTGCAGATCCGGTCCGTTGGTGACCTCGAAGTCTTCGAATCGAAGGACGTGAGTTCCATCGTCCAATTGGTAGATCGTTGCGCTGCCAGTCCCCTCGTGGAAGTCGTCGAAGTCCTCGAACGGACCTGAGACAACCAACACCGGTCCGTCCTCGTCTGGCATCTCCTCGGATGACGAATTGTCCGGTTCGGCGGCCGCTTCTTCCATCTCTTTTTCGACCTCTTCTTGGGTCATGTCATCGGGAACTACTGCGTCCGCCGACATCGGGAACTCCTCATTCACTTCAGTGTCGAGGAACAGAGGTGATCCCAGCCACCATCCCACGGCCAGTACTGGAACAACGACGGCAACTCCAACAATGATCCAGGTTCGTTTGCTCACGGGACGCATCTTGTCGAGCCGGGCCGAAAGGGGAGGTAAATCCTCGGTTGGCTAGTCTCCGCTGCTCCGATTCAACCCTTTAGGAGTCTTCTGCCATGGGCACAACCATCACGATGGGACCGGACGGTCTCAACGTACCGAATCTCCCGATTATCCCTTTCATTGAAGGTGACGGAATCGGTCCCGACATTTGGGCGGCCGCGGTGAAGGTCTTCGACGCCGCCATCGCCAAGGCATATGACGGGGATCGCGCGGTGGAGTGGAAGGAAGTGCTCGCAGGCCAGAAGGCTTTTGACGAGACCGGGTCTTGGCTTCCCGACGAAACTGTTGCGGCGTTTGGTGATTACCTCGTCGGCATCAAGGGACCGTTGACCACACCGGTGGGTGGAGGCATCCGTTCATTGAACGTGGCACTTCGCCAAATACTCGACCTGTATGCCTGTGTCCGACCTATTCGCTGGTTCGACGGTGTTCCTTCGCCCGTCAAGGATCCCGGGGCGGTTGACATGGTCATCTTCCGGGAGAACACCGAAGACGTTTATGCCGGCAAAGAGGTCGAAGAGGGCAGCGAAGACGCAGAAAAGCTGCTCGCTTTTCTCAAAGACGCATTCGGCTGGGATATCCGCGAGGACTCAGGTCTCGGCTTAAAGCCGGTATCGATAACAGGGTCGAAACGTCTGATCAGGGCGGCGATCAACTATGCGATCGAGAACGACCGCGATTCGGTGACATTGGTTCACAAAGGCAACATCATGAAATTCACCGAAGGTGCATTCCGCTCCTGGGGATATGAATTGGTGAAGGACGAATTCTCTGACGTGGCCGTCTCATGGGAAGACTCAGATGGAGACGCCGGAGACAAACTTCTGGTTCAGGACGTCATCGCCGATGCGATGCTGCAGCAGGTCCTGACTCGTCCCCGGAACTACGACGTCATTGCGACCACCAATCTCAACGGCGACTACCTGTCCGATGCGCTGGCAGCCCAGGTAGGGGGCATCGGCATTGCTCCCGGCGGGAACATCAATTACGACACCGGGGTCGCCGTGTTTGAAGCGACTCACGGCACTGCCCCCAAGTACACCGGCCAAGACAAGGTCAATCCCGGGTCGCTCATTCTGTCTGGAGAGATGATGTTCCGCTACATGGGATGGGATGTGGTGGCCGATCTGATCGTGAAGGGCCTCGAAGGAGCGATTTCGGCCAAAACGGTGACCTATGACTTCGAGCGTCTCATGGACGGTGCGACAATCTTGAAGACCTCAGAGTTCGGGGATGCCATCATCGCCCACATGTAGGCGGCGGAGGGTTATCCGCGACGTGAAACCAAGATCGCGAGAAGTCGCAAGATCTCGATGTACAGCCAAACAATCGTGACCATCAATCCGAAGGCCGCGAACCAGGAAAACGCCTTGGGTGCTCCCATGGCAATCCCGTGCTCTATGACTGCGAAGTCCAACAATAGATTCAGCGCGGCCACGATCACCACCAAGATGCTGAAGACGAGGGCCGGCGTTCCAGCGCCATAGATGACCGGAACACCAAATCCGAACAAACTGAGCAGGAACGAAAGCAGGTAAAAAAGCGCGATTCCGACGGTGGCGATAATGATCACCGACCTGACCTTCTCGGTCACTTTGACGATTCCAGTCGCGTATAGGAACAGCATCGATAGGAAAACGGAGATCGTTGCCAACAATGCCAAGAACACGATGCCGTCGTAGAACGTCTCGTACTGCTTGGAGAGAGATCCGATCAAGGCCCCTTGTGTGATCGAGTAGACGACGCCGGTGAACGGAGCTAGCTGCGGTCTGCTGACGGTCAAGATGATGAGGACGATCAGGCCGATCGCGATGGCCCACCACCATCGCCAAATCGTGGCCGCATTGTTCCACCCGAAAAGGGCGCCGCCACTGACCAGAAGCAGAAGGAAAAACGTCGCTCCGATGACCGATCCGATGGTCATCCGGCCGCCGCTAGTGGATTCAGGTGGTGGTGCTGCAGCTAGTGCGGCATCCGACGCTGCTGGCTGACCAAACTGCTTTTCGAGGACTGGATTTGCCATTTGGGGGAGTGTACGAGTCGCTCCCTTCGATCCCGCGAGTTGTCGGGAAAATCTCCAGAGAAGTATTGAGTTTTCGCTTGATTTTGCCGATGACTAGGACTTGGGCGTTGCTGAGTCGAAAGCGTTGGTCAGGTGTTCGCACTAAGTCATAAGAAGTTCGGACCTCCTGTCGGAGAATCAGACCGGGGTATCTCGATGATCTGGGTGGCAGTCGTGCTGTTATTCCTCATCGCTGCCGCTGCTCTTGCTGTGGATGCTTCCGGCGCGTTTGGAGTGGCCCAGACCGATCAGAATACTGCCGATCTGGCTTGTCTTGCCGGTGTCAAAGAACTGCCAGACGAGACAGACGCAATCAATACCGCCGTCGCCTACATCGATGCCAACTGGTCGCAAATGTCAGGTGCCAGTCTCTCGATCACCTTGCCAACCGCGACCTATATCGGCAGCGGTGGGAGTTCGGTCTTCATCGACGCCGACCATGGTGGAACTGGTGACACCATGCTCATCCGCACCACCGAAGTCTCAGAGAATGCGTTTGGCAAAGCCGTCGGGCAGGACACCACAACCGTTGTCGAGGAGGCGGCGTGTTCTGGTCAGACTGTGCGAAACGGAGTAGGAATGCTGCCCATAGGAGCGCTGACAGGGCTCTGGAACGGCGACTTGTTTGACTGTGCAGCCAAGGTGACCGGCAACTGTGGAGCCCTTTCTCCGCACCGGCCTGGGGGGAATGCCTACCGGGACGCTGTGGCAGACGGGATTGATGGATCCTTCGCCAAGCATTGGGGTCATCACACCGCGTTCTACCCAAACATGTCGGGCTACATAGCAGTGGACTGTCTAGCCCTTCCCCAGTGCAGCGTCACCGAAACGGAACCCGGCAACATGGTTGGGCCATTCAGGGCGGGTGTCACCAACCGTTTGACGGACACCACGGGGGTTTGTCCGCCGGAAGCTGG
>Ga0255047_10003272_pt1 | contig 10224 bp, 14 predicted proteins | sample JV7_2_1_MG_FD_183640 | JGI IMG/M metagenome (GOLD analysis project Ga0255047, IMG submission 183640) | Seawater microbial communities from Jervis Inlet, British Columbia, Canada - JV7_2_1 | ecosystem: Environmental > Aquatic > Marine > Inlet | place: Canada: British Columbia | collected 2016-10-06 | reverse complement strand
GTAGCCGTAGCCGTCGCCGTCGCCGTAGCCGTAGCCGTCGCCGTCGCCGTCGCCGTCTAGAGTTACCTGCCAGACCATGCCGACGCCTCGCATGGAATAATTGCGATGACGGCCCGCTTGGCGACCTTCACAGTGGCGGGTTCATCCAGTTTGGTCTTGTCCGTGGGGCCGTGATTTGCGATCTGATTCAAGCCGCGCTCAGCCCCCCAAACGCGCACGATCTGCGCATCTTTGATGATGGTGTACTCGCCATCGTCGCAGGCATCCCCCACCCAGACGTGGCCGCGATCCGCGACGACAATAGCGAGGCCATGGTGGCCGTCGTTTGGTGAGGTCTGCGTCTCTGACTGCCCCGTAAGGGCGCCGATGATTGCGGCGAGTTGACTTGTGGTGATGCTCATGTGTGATCCTCCATCCGTTGGCCGCGTTGGTGCGGCGATGGGGATCTATCTAACAAAACCGCATACACCAGTCAAACAAAAAGTGAGACCGGGCGACTGATTCTGTCACACGGCCTCGCTCGATTCTGGCTTTTTGATGGTTTAGGCGGCGTTATTGCCTGAATGTACGCCGGAAATCAAGACGTCCAAAGATGTGCCTGTAATTTTGGCAATCTTCTGCAAATGCAGTAGATCCGGTTCGGTCTCTGCCGCCTCCCATCGCCTATAACGGGCCTCCGCGATGCCGAGCGCCTCGGCAAACTGGCGGATGGTCGGGTATCCTGCGGTGATCCTGGGTAGTGGGTCAGTTTGAATTATCTTTTTTGCGGGGCTTGTAGGGGCCACGTTTTTTCGGGGCGGGTTCGGCAGCGTCCACGAGCGCAACGATGTCCTCAACTTCCCACGGGCCGGCAGACAGGCCAGCAGCCATTGCAGGCGTCATGCGAAGGCTCTTGTGGGTACGGCAGAAGTTGTAATGCATGAAGTGCAGGGCAACCGCGTAAGCGTGGTTCTCAGCCTTCTTGCTGAAAGCATTGGTCAAGCGAGTAAAGCGGCGCATACCCATGCGCATGGTCAGGTTCTGGCGCTCAACGTGCGACGTGCTGACCTTGGCCATGTCGGGCTTGCCGAGGATCGGCTCTTTGATCGCACCAGTGCATTCTGCCGGGGAATACTTGCGCTCGTGACCTTTGGTTCCGGTCGGATCTCCGTACTGCTTGACCAGCATCGCATAATCCACATCGCCGCCGAAAGCATCCGCCACGGCTTTGAGGTATGCCCCGTGACCGTCTGTCGTAAGCTGGCACCGTCCTTCAATCCGGTCGGCAAGATCAAACATGAACTCGCGCGCCGTGCGCTGCGAACGGTCCCCCACGGTGTAGCTGATCATCAGCTTGCTTGCCGGGTCCAGCGCAGTCCACGTCCAGATGTCGCCAGCCTCAGCGGGTGCAGCCTTTGCGGCCTTGACGTTCTTCTCCTTAGCGTAGCAGAAAGCCCAGATTTCATCGGCCTGAACATGGGTAGCCGCAACCCTGCGCACGTTCTCGTCGTGGTAAACGGCGCAAGCCTTGCCCGCGTCAATCAGGAGCTTGTTGACCGTGTTCTTGGATACATCAGCGATCCGGCTGGTGGCGCGGATGCTGTTGCCTTCGACCAGTAGGCGGATGATCAAGGCGCGGGCTTTGGTGTCGAGCTTTCTCATAAGATCAATCTATTTTCAAACTGACCGATTTGCAAGAATAAAAGTGTAGCTTAACATCTTGTGTTAAGTGGGGTTGAAAGCTATATTCGATCCAGCTAGAAAGCCGTATGGATGTTTACTTTTCAGACCCCAAGCTCGCCGCACTTGAGACAGAGGACGCAGCACAAACGAAGCTGCCTGTCCCCGTCATCAAGTCAGCACGAAGCAAATTGACGGTGATACGCGCGGCAACAGACGAGCGGACGCTCAGGGAATGGAAGAGTTTGCATTACGAGAAACTACAGGGAGAGATGGAAGGCTATCGGTCCATCAGGGTGAACGACAAATACAGGATGGTGTTTTCTATCGACACCACCACACAACCAAACGCCGTGACGATAATTTCCGTCGAGGACTATCACAAATGACACAAGTAGGCATCATAGCACCAGAACACCCCGGCACCTTCATTGTGGAAGAACTGGATGCGCGAGGTTGGGCTAAAGGAGATTTGGCTTATATTTTGGGGATGTCCCCGGAAAACCTCAGCCGTATTTTGAATGGGAAGGTCGGTATTTCTGCAGAAATGGCCGTCTCACTTGGCGAGGCGTTTGACGTACCTGCGGAGTTCTTTGCAAATCTGCAGAAATTGTACGACTTGGGGCACGCAAAAAAGCCTGATCCCGGGGTAAAAACACGCGCGGTCTGGTCCTCGCATTTTCCGGTCCGCGAGATGATTAGCCGCGGCTGGATAGAGGACAGCGAGTCTTCTTTGCTCCACCTCCAAATGCTGCGCTTTTTCGGTAAGAACCGTGTTGAGGATATCCCTTTCATTGGTGAGGGCCAAATTGACGCTCACGCAGCTCGCAAATCGTCTGGTTACGACAGCATGACTGAAATCCAGTACGTATGGTTGCATCGTGTCAAAAAAGTTGCGGAGCAAATGGATTGCCCGAGTTACAGCAAAGAGAAACTTGTTGCCGCACTCCCCCAAGTGCGCGCTCATATGCTTGACGTCGATGACCTCCATTTGATCCCGGAAATCCTTAGAGACTGCGGCGTTCGGCTCGTCTTTGTGGAGGCTTTTCCAGGTTCGGAAATTGATGGCGTATGCGTGTGGCTGGATGATCAGCCAGTTATCGGCATGTCACTCCGTTTAGATAAGTTTGACAACTTCTGCTTCACGCTGCGCCATGAATGCGAACACGTGCTGCAGGAGCATGGAAAAGAAATTGGCTTCACTCCAGTGGACGAGAAGCTTGGGTGCGAACGGGACAACGTAGATGACGAGGAAACGATTGCAGATCGTGCGGCGCAAGAGTTCCTTGTCCCAACAGATGCTCTGAGATCATTCATCGCAAGAAAGGCCCCATATATTTCTGAAAGAGATGTTTTGGCTTTTTCCGCAAGAATGCAAATCCACCCAGCAGTGGTAGTCGGTCAAATTCAGCACGCATTGGACAAATGGAATTGGATGAAGAAGCACATCAAGAAAGTGCGCGACCGGCTTGTCACGTGGGAGCAAACAGATGGTTGGGGTAAATCTCTGCCTACAGGACTTTAGGAGGCCGAAATGGCAAACTACAATGAGCAAGTAATGCTGGCTGTTGCGCAGTTCACTGAGGAAACCGGCCAGAACGCAATCAACCCCGATGACTTTATCACTTGGGCTTTGGCAAATGGGAAATTGAGCCCTCAGGCAGAAGACGTTCGAAAGTTGATGAAACGTCGCGTCACAACAGCCATGCGGCAAAAAAGACTAGTCGATGAAGATGGCGTGGAGTACCGAGCGATGCAGTGCGCAGTGACGTTGGATGAAAGCACAGGCGAGCAAATCGCAATGTGGTTTCATACCGACACTGGCGGCACCCCGAACCTTCGAAAGAAAGCTGTCAAACAAAGGCGGGATGGCATTGCTGATGATGTCTACAGAGCTGTGTCGGACGTCACGCATATGAACAGGGTCCACAACGAGGATATTCAGTTTGTGATGGATTTCACAGACGACTATCTCGATCGCAAGGCTGCGGAGTCGCTAAAAGAGGATGATGAAGGGGCGGCTTAGTCGCCCTTTTTCCATCTTGCGGTCGCCGCTATGCTCGCAATCTCTGACCGTTGCTCTGGGTTCAAAGATCTGGCCCTTGCCTTGGCACCTTTGGCTTTGGCGGACTGATCGGTTTCTTCTTTCACTACCGTTGGGTTATCCTCACCCGTCGCCACGTCCACGATGAACTTGGCAAGCTGGTTTGCGTCCTTGGGTCTCTTGGGTTTGTCTGTCATGCCTTCAAGATAGTGCCTCGCGCGGGGCAATGCCACAACTTGTGACATCGGCAACAAAACGTGTCATTTCAAACTGACCCACTACCTGATCCTGGATGCCTCTAGGCGTCGGGCGAATGCTTGTCGCAATGGTGAAGCGGGCTTTGGGGGGCGTTTGGCTGGCATAGCCAAGGTATGCGTCACGACACGTATCATTTCACGTCACCTTTTTGGATGCAGGAATCTAACGTTTTGTTGTTGACTGCCCATGTGCCGTTTTGTTAGATAGGGTCATCATGGTATATCCCCAACCCCTCATCGACCGTTACGGAAGCGCCGCGGAGTTTGCGGCGGCGGCTTCTGCGCACCCAGACGCGCCCAAGCCACTGACAAGGCAGGCCGTCTATCAGTGGAAGCAGAGAAACAGTGTTCCGTTCATGTGGCGTCATATTGTTCGGCAGATTGCCTGCAATGCGCCAAGCGGTGCTGGAACAGATCGGGGCACGGCATGACTGCGCCCCTCACCCTATCATTGGAGCGACTTTCTGAGGCAAGCGGCTGCGCTGGTCTAAAACAAGCCTGTGATGCAGATCGGCGCTCCGATGCGCATGGACCGACAATCGCAGGAATGCAGGGCTTGGCGCACCAGACGCGCCCACAGTTTCCGAACCCGCAGGGTGACTCCTCCCTAACTGCGGTCACTCCCCCCAGCGGCATCCTCCCAGAGCCGCTGGGGGCTTTTTCCCCTGAAAGCGGGGGTGGTCAGCTATGCGGGTAACTTTCGAAATTCCGGGAAAGCCGTTTGCGAAACAGCGGCCCCGGTCAACGAGACAGGGCCGCGTCTACACTCCAAAAGAGACAGTCGGCTTTGAGAATTCCGTTGGACATATAGCGTCACAGCATTTTCCCGAGCCGATCGCTGGCCCGGTGAGCGTCGCAATATACGCGACATTCGAACCAGCAAAATCATGGTCGAAAAAGAAGGTCGCGGAACACATAAACCGCCCCCATACCCAACGCCCCGATCTGGATAATTGCGCAAAGGCCATACTGGACGGGCTAAACCGGATCGCTTGGGGGGATGACGGACAAGTATCGGAATTGACTGTCAGAAAAGTATGGGGTCCGCGCGCAGGAACAGTCGTAATAGTGGAGAGTCTCTAATGTCTTTTGTAATCGACACGGGCAGCACAGGCGACTCTGTGTTCACGCCAGAAAGCACAATCCCTGATTGGTTTCAGGACCAGCTTCCAGCGGACGCAACCGTTGAAAAGAAAATGCACGACTTCGCATATCACATCATCGGCGCAATGCAGAACCCCAAGACATTCGAAGCGGTGCGCAAGCACATTTGCCGGGATTGGTCGTTCCTGCGTCAATTGGCGCTGATTCATCCCGAGGTGTTTGACGAAGTTCTCTGCGCATACGGCGAGCGCTGGCAGGAACTTCACTAAATCCGCGCCGGGGCGGTCCCCCGGCAACAGCGCGATAACGCGCAATCGAAAAGGCGACAAAATGTTTGCAATCGACACAGGCGACACAGGCGGAAGCCAAGGGCCGTGGATTTCATGGACTTCGAACGGGTCCGCGATGAAAGGCTTTCAGCCGATGAAGTGGATACTTCGCGGCAAGGATGAATCTGGAAATAAAACGGAGGAAATGGTGCCCGCATTTGAAGGCGGGTGCGTGATGGATTTGGACAGCTTGAAACTTGGATGGGAAAGGGACGGAGCAACCGGAATTTCCCCAGAGCGGCGCTGGAATCCGTCAATTTCACAATCAACGCCACGACCCGACGAAAGCAAGAAGCAGTCTGGTGCTTATGCTTGGTCGCGCGCTTTGACGGTGCGCTTGGCGATCGGCGGGGGGCAGGCCGCGACCTGGGAACAGGGTAGCTTTGCCGCTTATCGCGCTTTTGAAAAGCTGGCGGGCCAGATCCAATCACAATATCCGGGTGACGGAACTTTGCCGCTCATCAAGCAGACCGGAGTCGAGCAAATGAAGTTGCCCAATGGTTCGGCAAACATCCCCAACCTTGAGATTGTCAAATGGGTGCCCCGCCCGGACTGTCTAAAAGCCGATGCCCCGGTGATTGCGACGAGCGAGCCAACGCCGCAAGCCGCTCCAGCAACACCTCAGCCAACACCTCCGGCTGCGGCAAGCGTACCGGCTGACGCAGCGTTCTAAGACCCCAGCCCCGTCCGTACAGGGCGGGGCGTTACCTACCCCCCCCAACATATGACTAGGACGCAACGTGGTGCCTGAATCCGTTCAAGAAACAGACTCCGCCGTTGCCGATGAGTTCCTGACCATCATCACTGCTGGCTGGTCGGATCTGCGGGAAAATGCCATTTTGGAAGTGCGCTGCTTATTCCCCGGCAAGGTGCCTCAGATCGGGCGCTTCGCAGGTGACGAAAGCGGCATAGCTGAGGCCGTGGCTTATGCAGCCGCGTACAATGCCCAAGGGTACAATGTCTATCCTGTCATAAATCCCGTGCGGGCGTCGTCACCGCTGCGCCGCGATGGCAAGCTGACGGGCGCTTTCGACACTGATATAATTTGCAGCTTTTTCTTCTGGGCAGACGGCGATGACGAAGCCGCAGCCTACGCAATCCAGAATTTTGCCGGACCAAAATACACATTCGCCGTCACGACAGGCAAAACGCCATTTCCGCGCCCCCACATCTATTGGCGCGTAGAAGATGGCCCGATCCACAACCTAGAAACGTGGTCGCAGATACAGCGCGGCATTGCGGCACAACTCAGCACCGATAAAACCGTGGTCAACCCGTCGCGCATCATGCGCCTGCCGGGGATGATAAACTGGCCCACAGACGCCAAGCGCGCCAAGGGCCGCGTCCCGGAATTGTCCACGCTCAACACGACGTATTCAGACGACCGCGCCCCGGTCGAGGCAGAACGTATGTGGCGCATATTCGGCGCCAGTGGCGCGGCGGCGGCGCATTCATCGGCTGATGGATTCAAGATCGACACAGGCGCAGCGCACCGCGTGCAAACGGAATATGCCGACATTCTGCGCCGCGCTCAAACCGATGGCGAAAAGCACGGCGGCGTCAGGGATTTGGCGGCATCGCTTGCAGGGCAGGGCATCAAGCGCGAACTGGCTGAGGCCATTATTGCAAACGCCTGCCCCGTCTGGGATGAAGGCGTGGTTCGGCTTATCGACACCGCATACGTCAAGTTCAAACCGGCAGACGCGCCGCAGCCGATTGAGGCAACGCCGCAAACCATTCAAGACTTCCCGATAGACGACAGCGCCGCATTCCTGGCCGACCTACAGCCGCTGGAATACCTCATAGACGGTCTGCTGCCCATGGGGGTCACGTACAGCCTCACAGGCCACGCTGGCCACGGCAAGACCACACTGGCCTTGCAGTTCGCCCTCAGCGTTGCCACGGGGGATCTTTTCGGAGAGCGCGAGACCAGCAAGGGCCGCGTCCTAATCCTTGCTGGCGAAAATCCCTACAACGTCAAATGGCAATATGCAGCCGCCTTGGCCGCGCGCGGCATACCCCCCGCAGATGTAGACATTCACTTTGTCCAAGGCCGATTCAGCATCAACGAATGGTCCGATGTGCTGCGCTCCAAAATGGAGGCGATGCCGGATCTCAAGTTGGTGATTGTGGACAGCCTGCAAGCCTTCTTCGAAGGCGACAACGACAACGATAATTCACAGATGGTCGAAATGGCGCACAAGTTGCGAAACCTTTGCGCGACGACGCGACGGCCATCAATCCTGATAATCGCGCACCCTGCGGGGAAAACGCCATCAAAGGACAACCTCGTGCCGCGCGGCGGCGGGGCCTTCCTGAACGAGATAGACGGAAACCTTACGGTCTGGTCACAAGACGCCTCGCAGCAGACCCTTCACCATAGCCAAAAGTTCAGGGGCGCGGGTTTCGACCCCATGGAATGGGTCATGCAGGTTCATGAGTTTTCGCATCTACACGATATAAACGGCGTGCCTCTGAAACTCCCCGTCAGCCGCCCAGAAATGACCACAGAGCGCCGGGCGCGGGAAATGACGACTGACACCATACTGCGGCAGTACCTCGACACTGTGGAGGCTGGAAAGCCGCTGTCCGTCAGGGAGGGCGCGGAGCGATTCCGCGTCTCACGATGGAAAATGGAGCAGATCGTAAAGACCGCAAAAGATGAAAAACTGATCCGTCGCCATGCGAAAACTTACGTCCTGACAGACGGCGGAAAAGACTTCTTGGAGGCCGAAAATGCTGGTGTCTGACGGGCTGCTTTCAGGTGTCTGGTCGGGTGTCTGGTGGGTGTCTGGAAAAACGAAGCAAAACGACCAGACAGACGGCCAGACACCCACCAGACACTTGCCGAAAAACGCAAGCAATAACAGCAACATAAAAGTGTCTGGTCTGGTGTCTGGTGGTGTCTGGTCGACCCCAAAGTGTCACTGTCTGTCTGGCGGCGTGTCCCTAGGACGCGCCAGACCAGACACCCAGACAGCCAGCAGTCAGACAAGCGAAAATCAGGAGGCAAAACCATGACCGCAAAACCACGACAAAAACGGCCCAGACGAGAAAGGAAGGGCGACCGGCTTTTGTCCCCTGGCGCATCCAGAGCGGAGATTATGACGGACTATGCCGTAGCCCCGTTTGATCGGGTGGCAACGCAGGCAGAGCGCAAGTGGGGCTATGACCGCCTGCCGGAACTTGTCGACCCCGACATGGCAGCGAGATACGGCGCGGCAATATCGTTCCTGAATGACGCTATAAATGCAGATGACCACGAGAAAGCCGTGGCCGCAGCCCAGAACGGCATTAAGGGGATTGCTGCAATGGAGGCTGCGGCTATTGCGGCGAGTCATCGCCCGCCCCGCGCAATAGCCCATGGCAAAGTCGATGACTACAGGTTCCGAATCGTCGGGGATGCGGGCGACCAGTCCGCCATGCCGCAAGACATGCCGACATTTTCGATGTGGGAGATTGGCGTCATGTGCCGTGCATGGTCGCGGATGACGCCAATCGAACAGGCGAAGCACTCATTCCCTGGCGCTGAGATTGTCGAGATCCGCCCGACAAAAACACGAACCCCGCTTGAAATTGAGATCGACGACGAAATCCCGTTTTGAGGAGTATCGAAATGAGCGCACTTTGGGCAGCAATCCTGAATGAAACCATGCCGCTTGGTGAGGAAATCACAATGGCGGAAATTTTCTCGACATTGCGGCGCAGCCAGAAATTTCAGTCCTGCAAAATCCGCCGCCTGAATGACATGACGCCTATCCTGCGATGGGCGCGGGATGTAGAGGGCGGCGTAATTTTCGAGCGTCGCCATTACAACGGGTATAGCCGATGGACCCGAACACGAGAAATTCAGCCCCCCCCTGAAACGCAGGCGCGCCGCGCCCGCATGACAATCATCAAACACGACATACCGACTGGATCGAGTGCTTTCTCACGCCCCAATCCCGTCACTGTGTCTGCACCCCCATGGGAGGCCGCGCAATGATCCGCCTCGCACTCATCGCAGCACTAGCGACACCAGCCGCAGCGCAGGAAAACATCCACGTCTGGCCGGGAACCGCAGTGTCGGGGCATATCCCCAGCACCATCGAACTGCACGACCCCCGCGCCCCCAACGCAGTCGCGTCCCTGACGTTCCACAACACAGAGGTTCACGCGCTTGATGAAACGCTGACCCTGACGTGGCACGGCATCACGTTGCAAATCGGCGTTGAATTTCAGGGCGGCGATTACGGGGCGGAGGTTCTCACAATCATCGCCCCACCGGGATATGTCGCCGTTCCCCCAGAATTGACCGTGCCCGAAAAGGAAACCCGCGTGTCACACATCTACAAATTCGAGGGGATGTGATGTGGTGCTACCTCCCCGAAACGGACTGTCTCTTTGCAGCGGAGCCGGTGGACTGGATATGGGCCTCAGTCTCGCCCATCCCGGCTTTCACACACGATGCTTTGTCGAATGGGAAGAATACCCCCGGCAAAGCATCATCGCCGCACAGCGCGCCGGATACTTCGCACCAGCGCCGATCTGGGACGACCTCACCACATTCGACGCAAAGCCCCTCAGAGGCGCACTCGATACCGTACTTGCCGGGTATCCCTGCCAGCCATTTAGCCACGCCGGCCAACGCAAAGGCGCCGACGACCCCCGCCACCTCTGGCCACACGTTGCCAGGGTCATCCGAGAACTTGAACCCCGATGGGTGTTCCTCGAAAACGTTGCAGGACACGTCACCCTTGGCGCTGAGGCCGTGTTGCGAGAATTATGGGGCATGGGTTACACGCCTGCGGCTGGCACATTCTCAGCGGCTGAAACTGGCGCAACGCACCCG
>Ga0255047_10003270_pt1 | contig 10225 bp, 24 predicted proteins | sample JV7_2_1_MG_FD_183640 | JGI IMG/M metagenome (GOLD analysis project Ga0255047, IMG submission 183640) | Seawater microbial communities from Jervis Inlet, British Columbia, Canada - JV7_2_1 | ecosystem: Environmental > Aquatic > Marine > Inlet | place: Canada: British Columbia | collected 2016-10-06 | reverse complement strand
CTATTAAATAGTGTAACACAACAAGTTGATGCTAATAATAGAAATACGACACAAATAACACAAACAGATGAAAATGTCCATTTAGCACAAAGTGGGGAATTACAAATAGCAGATTCTATGTATCATTCATTTCATCACTTTTGTTTAATTTAAAAATACAATAACAAATATTTTAAAAGTAATATTATGCCAAGATTACCAATAGAAGTATTAAAAAAAACATCAATAGCACTAAATAAAATGGTGGCTAAAGTTGATAAAAAAGAAATTAAGAATAAGTTTTTAATATTCTCATTTCTGTTAATTATATTAATTGAATTAAGCAGTATATTTTTAGTAAACTTTAAAAGTTACTTGTTAGTTATATACCCTATTTTAACGCAATTAGTAATGTTTATAGCAACGCTTACAATGGCTTTATATAGTAAACGTTTAAAGTTTTGTAAGCGTAAGGAATTATCTTTATACGTGATATCATTGTATTATTTATTAAATGCTTTATTTGTAATATTTCCGATAACAAATTACATATACAGTATTTCTATTAATATAGGGTTAATGGCTTTATCTGGCTACTTATTGATAACTCAAATAAATAAATAAAAAATGTTATTATACCAGTCAACCGAAATGATAGAAGGGGCAAAAAGTCTGCTAAGCATTGAATATGTTTCGGTAGTTGGTTTGTTATTATGTTTTTGTGGTTATCTTATTTTTAGTAATAAAAAATTAAAAGATGAAAACAAAGAAAAAGACACAGCTATTCTTGGATTTATCGAAAAGTATTATGTAATTTCTACTGAAGTAAAGCAATTGAGTACAACAGTCGCAGAGCGTTTAGAGAAATTAGTTGATAATTTAAACAGAAAATGATTATGTGTAAAGACTATAACAAACCAACTACACATAGAGAGTTAATGAATGCTGTTAAAGATGTTGATAAAAACTTTTTAACATTATTACAAACTTTAGTTTCTTTTAAAGGAGAAAGTAATAAGCCAATAAATAAAAAAGATTTAGAAACGTACCCATTATTTAAAGATATACCGATAGGTGATTTGGTTACTATTATAAGAAGAAAAAACCTATTTAATGATTATTTAAACTTTGATACTTTTATGAAAAAAGGTGGTGCATTTGGTAAGCATTTCCACGATGATATTATAGAAAGCGCAGAAATTATAAAAGGTAAAGTGATTGATAAAATAGATAATAAAATATATAATGAAGGGGATGTGATGCATTTTGAAAAAGGAGTAAAACACGAACCTATTGCTTTAGAATATACAGTTTTGAAGGTTTTATTTAAAAGTTAAAAAAATGGATTTATCAGAGTTTTTTTTATACGCATTAAGATTTTATTTAGTCAACTACTTAGGTTCAGCGTTAATGTTTTTTACGGGAATGCCTGTTTTATATATTCGAGTTTTTCAAGTAATATTTTATACATTAGGTGTTATTTATTTGAGCATTGCTATTTATTACAGGTTAAAAAATGGTAAAATAGAAACTAATATTAAAGAAATAAATGATTCAGAAAAAGATATCAAAAAATGAAACTAGCATCACCAACACGCTTTATAGAATTAAGAAATCAAGATGCAACAGGCAATGGTTGGTTTGGTGCAAAGCGTGGCAATCGTAAACACGAAGGCACAGATTATGTTGCTTATCCTGGCGAAGAAATATTTGCGTGTATGGCTGGCAAAGTTAGAATTGGCAATGTGTACAGAAATGACACAAAAATGAAACTAATTGAAATCGAAAACCAATTTGGGTTTCACCATTACAGGGTACAGCAAATGTATGTTTTACCAAACGTTAAAACAGGCGATGTTGTAACAAAAAACCAACGCATAGGCTTTGCGCAAGATGTTGCAGGATATCACAACAGCAACGCTATGAAAAACCATTGTCATATTTCTGTTTGGAAAAATGGTTTAGTCACAGATCCAGAACCTATAATTTTTGAGTGATGAAAAAAATACTGTACATTCTTATTTTAGGGTTTTTTGCGTGTAAATCCACCAAAACAGCTACAAATAATCAGTTAGATATCACAAAAGAAACTGTAGAAAATACAGAAAATACAATTAAGGTCAACCAGCTAACTCTAGATGAATTTGAAATAACTTTTCACACAGCAGACACAAAACAAGAAGTTATAATTACAGACGAAAACGGAAAAACAAAAAAGTTTCAAAACATTAAAAAAGCTACTTTAAAAAAGAAATCCGAAGAAAAAAAAGATTCAGTTATTGAGCAAAAAAAAGAAGTACAACAAAAAGAAACCGATAAATCAACCATAAAAGAACAAACAGAAAGTATTTCTGATGCCAATAATTACAAATGGATATTTATATCAATTGCAATATTAGGTATCTGCATTTTAATCATTTATTTGGTGTTTAAGTTTAAAAAAACGTGATAAAAACGTGATAAAAATATTTAAAAATAGGTTTATATTGTTGGTTTATAGTTTGTTATATCAACATTAAAAAATACCTTCTAAGGAGGCGGTCGAAGGTTCGAATCCTTCAGGGCTCACATAAGCCACACTAGCAATAGTGTGGCTTTTTGTTGTTTTAAACTTTTTGTATCTTTGTTGAAATACGTTTAAATAAGTTATTTTTAACTCAAAAAACGTGATAAAAACGTGATACTTTTATGAATGGAAAAATAAGGCTAGACACCAGGAAACAAGAAGAACGAAAAGAAGGGTTTCCTGTTTGTGTGTTTTTACATCATAAAGGTAAACAGAAAAAAGTAAATTTAGGTATCTATTTTTCGTTAAAAAATTGGGATTTAGAAAAACAAATGCCAATAAAAAATCCGGCAATGCATTTATTTATCAGAAAAAAACAATTGCTGCTTGATGAAATTATTTTTGAATATAAGACTACTAGAAAAGGCAATTTAGAAAGCGCAAAAAAAATATTATTGGGTAATAATGAAGTTTTAAATTCAGTTTCTTACAATGATTTTTACAATGTGTTTCTGCAGGAATTGCAAGAAAAACAAAAAAACGCATCTTACAATATTTATAAAACTGCTTTTGATCGATTAAAAGAATACAGAAATCAGTTAGATTTCGAAGATATCGATTATAATTTGTTAAACGGATTTAAAAATTGGCGAATTAAAGAAGGGAATGCAAAAAATACAATTCATACCTACATCAGAAAATATAGAGCAGTGTATAATGAAGCTGTAAAACGTGGGTTAACTGCTGACAAAAAACCGTTTGTGGATGTTTTTAAGGGTATTACGGTAAAAAGTAACCGGACCAAAAAAAAGAGCCTTACAAAAGAAGCTATTATAAAATTAGAAACTGCAGAAAATTTGACTTTTGCAGAAAAACGTTCTGCAGATTTGTTTTTGTTGCTGTTTTATTTTGGTGGCCAAGATTTAAAAGATGTGTATTATTTAGAGTGTAAAAATATTGCAAAAAATAGGGTGTATTTCACTAGGGGAAAATTAGATGATACTGGTTATCAGTTTGATTTAAAAATAGTACCAAAGGCGCAAAAAATTATAGATAGGTATGCTGTAAAGGGTAAATACCTGTTTAAATGGCGTAAAGATTTCGAAGGTTACAAAACGTTTCGTGATAATTTTAGAAGATCTATTTTAAAGGTACAGCAAAAATTAGAAATACAAGTGCAACCATTGGGTGGTAATTTAGGTATAAAAGTGGCTCGGCATACCTTTGCTACTTTTGGCAAAAATTTATTTATAGATACTGATTTATTGCGTGAATTAATGGGCCACGAGCGTAACGATGTAGATACAATTTATAAAGATCGTTATCCGCAAAAAATACGTGATGCAGCGCACGAAAAAATTATAAACTAACTACCAATCTTCTTTTTGTTGTTGTATTGATGTTTTAAAATCATTAATTAATGATGCTATTTCTGTTATCATTTTTTGTTTGGCATCTTCTGTGGCTCGAATTTCACCTAATGGCATTACTTCTATCTTTGCTTTATTATCTTTACACTCTACATTTATTGTGGCAAATATTCTGCTATCTATATTTGCGCCATAAAGGCCTGCAGTTATAGCGCCAAATAATAAATACTTACCAGAAATAGTACCAGATTCTTTGTCTGAAAACTGAATAACAGATTCGGCATTATTGAATGATTTTATCATCCATTTATTTGCTTTTACGTATAAATCTGATTTACTTTCTGTAAGGTTATCAATGATTTTTGTTTTAGAAAGTTGATCTGTTGGTACAATTGGCATCATTAAACTGCTGCAGCTTGTTAATAGTGTTACCAGTGTAATAAAAATTACTTTTTTCATAGTGGTGCTGTTTTTTTTAGCAATATATCTAATTTTTCGTTAATAATATTCAATTTATCATCAATTTTTAATGATGAAAAATCGATACCATATTTTAAATTAGGTTCTGCTACTGATTGATATTTTTCTTTTAACTCGTGTTTGGCTTGTGTGCCAACAATTGCATTTTCTAGGTATTCTAAAATTTCTATAAGGTTTTTTTGTTTGGTTTTAACAGTTGATTTTTTTAAAATATTTCTCACTGTATTAGCTGAAACTGACGTATTTTGCGCTATTTCATAAGCTGTAATATGATTTTCTGTTGATAATTTTATTATTAGTTCTTCTAAATTCATAATGTAACTATTTAGTAATCATACATATATAATTTTTAATAAAATAATTGAACTAAAATTAGCTAAATTGAGTTAAATTGAGTTATATTTGTAGTGTTCAAGTTCATAGAACATTACAAATATAAGAATAATTTAAGTTCATTAAAGTAGAAGTAAAAAATATACTACAAAAATGGTAGATGAAGTAAAAGGAAATTTAAAATTAAAAAAGAGTTTGCCATATGGTGCAATTAAAGAAATGGCAAAGGTTTTTGGTAATGCAGATACTTGGATTAGTAAGGTAGTTGCTGGTAAGCAAAAAGGGAATCCTGCAATTATAAAATGTGCTTTAGATATTTCTAAATTTCATTCACAGAAAAATAAAGAATTACGTAAAATACTTAGAAAATATGATACTAACTAAACAAGAAAACAACATTGCAGAATTGGTTGCTTTTGGTTTTTCAGAAAAAGAAATATCTGGCAAACTATTTATTGCAGAATCTACAGTGCATACGCATACAAAGAATATTCGTAAAAAAATAGATGCACGTTCTGCAGTTGATGTGGCGAGATTTTACATTTTAGAGCATCCGGCAAAATTTTTCTTGGTATCAATGTTTTTAATGCTGCAGTTATTTATGGTTTTTACAGGATCAGATTTTGATGTTAGGCAACCAAAAACAGCAAGAAGATCACAAAAAGTTAGAAGATATGAAAGCTAAATCATCAATAAAGTGTTTCACTGTATTACAGGAATTTAAAGGGTTAGGTTTTTGGGGGAGAACCGCCTTTTTAAACGTTTGCCGTTCTATAGATGAAACACTCGATGGTTTTGATTTAATTATTTTTTATGAAGAAAACAGAGCAGATGATGTTTTGTTAACTAGGTTAGAAATGATTTTAGAACGATTAAAATTAGAATAATGCAAGTAATATCTATAGAAGATTTAAAAAGACAAGGTTTAGTAATTGTAGATAAAAAACAATTCTTGGATTTACTTATCGAAGTAAACGTAAAATCTACTGTAGATAAGCGCGTAAAATGGATTGATAGAAAAACAGCCATTGCAAAATATGGTGTAACCAGGTACTGGTTAGAAGCTGCAGAAAAAGATGTGTATTCAGTAGTAAAAGTAATGCAAGGCAAACTACCTACATCACCAAAAAAATATTTAGAACAAAGTATCATCGATGAACAAAAAAGACAAGCGCAATGCAGTTAAATCAACAACAAACTAGAACACTAATACCGCAAAATTGCAGGGTAAAAAGAACCTATAAAAAATGTGATGCTGGTAAAATCTGCAATCCGCAAGATGAATTTGATATGATTGAAAGCTGTAAAGATTGTAAAAAATACCTATGATTTTTGACGAAGATTTTTTTTATGATGATGAAGGGTTTTCTGAAATAGAAACCTTTGATGCATTTATGGCGGTGGTAAAAAGCCATACAGAACGACAAACACCATCGCAAATAGAAAATTACATTAACGATTGTAAAGCCTTTTTTAGAAGTGTTTACAATATAGGTGTAGAAGATGGTTTTTTACTGGCTTTAGAAAGTAAACAAAATATAGATCAACTAAAAGACAATAAGAAAAAATAACTATGAATGCAAATGCGTGGAAAAATTACAGAAACAGATGGGTGTTTTTAAAGGGTAAAAAAGTAAAGTTGCGAAAATACATTTATACATCTGCAAATTATATGAGGTATAAAAATAAAAAAGGATGGCAAGGCATTAATCACGTACAAAATTATAAAAATGCGTTAAGCAAATATGGTTTTGCGGGCCTAAAAATTTATGAAGATTATTTCTATAAAGGCATTCCGTTACCAGAAAACAGAACTTTTAAAATGAAGTTGGCATTGTTTCTAGCGCCTTATTATAGCTGGTTGTTATCAAAAAAGTATCAAATCTTAAATCTATTTAAAAAATGAAAAAAGAAATTAAAGAATTATCGAAATTATTAAAAGTAGTAGAGCCTTCTAAAAAACGCAGAGCAGCGCAAATTGTGTTTTTAGCTGTAGTGTGTTTGGGCAAAAATTTTGATGAAGTATCTGCATATTTTAAGATTCCTTATAACGATGTAAGAAATGCAGTAACTGTAATGGCTACAGCTTTAAAAATGAAGCCTAATTTCAAGGCTAAAATGATAAAAGTAGCACGTTTGTATGCTATGGAAAAAGAAATTAATAATCAATTAAAAGAAGTGGCTTAAGATGCAGACAAAAAAACAATCATTTATAGAATCGTTAACTAATACTTTTGTTGGTTTTGCAATATCGTTTGCAGCAACATTTTTAATTTTTCCTTTGGTGGGTGTTGAAAGTTCTGGTGCCAAAAATTTTGTAATAACAGTGTTTTTTACGGTTGTGAGTATTGTTAGGAGTTATGTAATTAGACGTTTTTTTAATAAAAAACATACTGATTATAAAAAAATTAGAACTGAATATATTGATTTAATGATTGAAAGGGAGTTAAATAATTCTAAGAGGTTTTAAAATGAGTAGATCGCATTCTTTTAGTGTAGAAGTAGCAAACCAATTTGGGGTTAATGTGGCGTTAATGTTAAATCATTTTAGCTTCTGGTATCTTAAAAATAAGGCAGATAATGTACATTTTAAAAAATCTGATTACTGGGTGCGAATGAAAGCAAAAACGATGCAGCAGTATTATCCATACTTTTCTGAAAGACAATTGCGCCATTTAATCGATAAAATGATTGATCTAAATCTTCTAAAACAAGATGAATTTAACGAGAAAAAAAACGACAGAACAAAGTGGTATTGTTTGACAAAAAAGAGTAAAAAAATACTAAATATTTGGACTGACAAAAATGTAAGTAACATTAAAAAAACAGCATCAAAAAACACTGTTGAATCTGCTAAAAATTCCACTGACAAAAATGTAAGTAACGTAACTCACAAATTTGTCAGTCTGACTGACAAAAATGTAACTTCTATATTAAAGGAAGAAGATACAAAAGATAGATACTTATTATTAAAAGAGAAAATAGAGAAAAATTTAAGTCTATTAGAAATTATTGCAATGCAAAATAGATTGAAAATAGCTACTGTAAAAAATCAAATAAATATTTTTATAAAGCAGTCTAAATCTGTTGGTGAGTTTTACAATAACGATAAAGAATTATTTAAACATTTTCAAAACTATGTTCGATGTTTAAATTTAAAAGATGTCGATTTAGAAACAGAATTGAATTGGTTTATAAAAGTATTTAATCAAATAGCAAATTCTGATTTTAAAATTTCAGAAAATATCAGACAGCGTTTTGCAAAACAGTTTGAAATTGGTTTTACCGGTGATGAAATGAAAACTGCAATTCGCAATTTATATTCATCATCACCAGAAAACAGTTTTCATATCAAAAGTAAATTCAAGTTTGCAACACCAGAATATCTGTTAAAAGATGATAATATGAACAAATACCTAAACTTTAAGATATGAGAATTTTAGAATTATCGAAGTTAAAAGATATGTTTAAAGGCACTCAATTTTATATTTCTGCCAAAGAATCTTGTCAGTTAGATAGAACGAAAATGGTGGTTTTAAAATCATCATCAAAATCAGATGAAAATGTAAAAGTAGCATTTGTAGAGAGTAGAAAAGAGTTTAACTATCCAGGAGATTTTAAAGTGATGAAAATATGCGAGTAGATTACAAAAAACAGCAAGAAGAAAAGCGCCAATTTTGGGATGTAAAACGATCTGGTGAGCATCTGTTGTGGTTGTTAGGTCCATCAAAAGAAGGTAGTTTTAAGAAAGTGCAATTAAAAGAAAAAGATTTCAATGCATTAAAATCTGTTTTGGGTTTTATCAATAGGCAATCATCAGACAATGTGCAAAACAATCAGTTGTTTGCAAAGCTGTACATCCACTTCTTAACGCAGGGCATCAGATATCATCAAACAACTGTTTTTGATACGTTGATGCAAAAGGAATTGCATAAGCTGTTAAGTTATCCGCTACCATTGTTTTATAAAGCGTTTGTAAAAGATTTGCACGATAATCAATTGAATAGATTACTGCAGGTAAAAGAAGATCAGTTTAAAGAAGTGTTAATTGATGCGCAACATTTTAAAGAAACTTATAATGCAGATTTTGTTTCTGTAAAGTTAGATGAATGGGTTAATGAAGCAATAAATAGATTTAGTTAGATGTTTGATTTAGATAAAAAAATAGAAAAACCAGAAGTATCTGCAGATTTCTTAAAGGATGTATTATCTAAAAGAATACGATCTACAGATAACATCAAGCAGAATGAATATATTTTGAAAATAGACAATACAAATAAGTTTTCAAAAGGTAATATATCTGGGTGGATTGGTTTGGCTAAATCTAAAAAAACATTTGCATTAACAATGTTTGTATCTGCTTTGGTTGGGTGTTTGCGTTTATACTCTAAATTCAACGCAAATAGTAGAAATGATGTGTTGTATATCGACACAGAACAAAGTCCATCAGATGTGCAGAGAATTACGCACAGGGTTAAAAAGATGGTAGGCAGAGAAGATGGATTGTTTATGTATGGTTTACGACCATTAAGTCCGAAGCAAAGAATAGAAGCAATTCAATTGCTATTAAAAGAACACCAGGTAGATGTTTTAATTATTGATGGTGTAAGGGATTTGCTTATGGATATTAACAATGCAGTAGAATCTACCGAAGTAATGACATTGTTAATGAAATGGTCTTTTGATTTTGATATTCATATTGCTACAGTATTACATCAAAACAAAGGCGATGGTAATTCGCGTGGCCACATTGGTACAGAATTAAATAACAAAGCAGAAACAATTTTAAGAGTAACTAGAGATACTACAGATATAAACATAAGCCATATCGAAGAAGTATTTGGTAGAGGAAAAGGTTTTGAAAAGTTTAGTTTTCAAATATCAGAAGATGGTTTACCGGAAGTGGTTGAGTTTGGTATTAGTGAAATTGATGTAAAAGATGCGCCGTTCTAATGAAGATGAAAGAACTACATATCGATATCAATAAAGCAATGAGTATTTGCATCCGCAATGGCGTAAAAGTATATCCAGTTCCTGTTGGTAGATTGTTTGCAATAGAAGTTGATAAAGGTGCTGCAATACCTAAAAGATACGATCAGTTAGTAAGTGGTAAAGAAGTGGCTGCAGCAGTACGAAAAACGTATATAGCATATTCGAAATTAATATTAAAACAGCAGCAAGATGCCAAAGTTACCGACAATTAAAAAGAAACCTTGGCAGCAAGAGCGAGTGGTGCAAGGTCGCAGGCTGCACGACAATTCAAAGTTCTATAATGCACGCCAATGGCGCAAGGTTTCGAAGGCTTATAAGTTAGCGCATCCATTGTGTGAGTGTGAAGATTGTGTATCAAATGAATTAGTTAAGCCGGCGCATGTAACAGATCACATCAGAGGTTTACAGTTCTTATTAGATAAAGGTTTAGATCCTTATGATTGGAACGAATTACAAGCTATGAATAGTAGTTGCCACAATAAAAAATCTGGTAAAGATGCGCATAAAAATAAAATTTTATAAGGGGTATGGCCTAAAATCACTAGAAGTGAAATGCGCTGTACAT
>Ga0255047_10003269_pt1 | contig 10230 bp, 11 predicted proteins | sample JV7_2_1_MG_FD_183640 | JGI IMG/M metagenome (GOLD analysis project Ga0255047, IMG submission 183640) | Seawater microbial communities from Jervis Inlet, British Columbia, Canada - JV7_2_1 | ecosystem: Environmental > Aquatic > Marine > Inlet | place: Canada: British Columbia | collected 2016-10-06 | reverse complement strand
GACGGTGCTCGCTGCCGCAGTGCCAAGCCCTTCCATGTAAGTACTGAAGGTCAGCTCATTCTCATCGTGCGAGGGGCCATAGCCTGTCTCGTGCTGCCCGAGGTCAGTCATTACCGCTTCGTTGGGGAATTCGGCTTCCTTGTTTGAGACGCTGATCCCCCACGCTTGAATGGGGTCTGCGTTGGTGGGGAATGACGCGGGGATTGTTTTGAAGGTCGCCTCTCCCTCAATGCGGATTGCGTGTGTACCTGCTCTTTTTCTCGCCATGATATTTTCTCCTGCTATGCGCTGATAATAAAGTGTACTTCGAATTCAACGCGCAGGTGATACGCGCCGCTGCCAAGGTAACGAAGGCGAGGGGAGCCCTTCAAAATTATGTACTCAAAACCAGCGGCGTTGCTTGCCGACCAGTCGTAAGAATTTTCGAAAGAATATTTGATCCTCGTAACGTCTCCCGCTGCGAGGCTATGCGCGCGTGCCTTGCCGCCTCGCTCCGCTGGGACGTGATAGCGCGCCTCGATTACAAGCGTTTGTTTATTCGCGAGCAAGCCCTCGCGGTCCTGCAGATCGGCGATATCTACCTCTGCATAGACCATGAACAGGCGAACGCGCTCGCGGGCCTGGAGGGAGATAAGGTCAAGCCCCTCCTCTCCCACGTAGAGCACCCAGCCCCAGGTAGGCTCATCGTCTGGCGTGATAGCTCTGATTGCGGCGACTGCGTCTGTTACGACCGTTGAGAGTGTACTCGCCATTATTCGCCCCTCCCGCCTAGCACGCGCTCGATGAGATCATCAAAATCCTGCTCTGTCTCGGCAGGTACGGCGATAATCTCATACCCTGCGTTCTCGAGATGCTCAATGGCTCGCAAGCGCTGGACTGGCGGCGATATCAGGTATGCGTGTCCATCGTCCCTAACGAGCCATAGCGTGGGGTCTGTTAGCACACCAGTCGCGACGCCAGGAGTGAAGGGCGCGCGTAGGTTAGCGCGCTGCTTCTGCTCGATGGTGTCAGGATCAAGCGGCGGCTGCGGGTCGCCCCCTGGCCCCTGTCCGATGCGCAGATGGTCGGTGATGTGCGTGGGTACCTTCTCCGCGACTGCGCGCAGGCCGATACGCATTTGTTGTTGCATCTGCTCAATCTGCTCATCGATGGTTTCACCGTCCATCTTGACGCTAATTTTGAACACGCTTAATCCCCCAGGAATCCAGACCACTCAAGCGTCGAGGTTTCCGAATTTTCGTCGCCATCGTCGTCAACCAGATTATCGTCGTCGACGTCAATCCAGAGCGGAGACTGCGCGAGGTTCGCGAATGATGTCTCCGTATTCGCGCGTAGCTCCTTGATCAGCTGCAGCTCGTAGGAGCCACCCGGCTGCGTCATCGACAGACGAAGCGCTATCCAGTGAGCAGCGGGGATAGTCAGGAGCGAGCGGTCGCGTAGTTGATCGGGCTGATGGCCTTGTCCTCGCAGGTAGCCATAGAGCGCGCGCGTCGCTGGAGGGATCAACGAACGCCACCAGCCGCCCAGGCGACCACGAAGCGCAGGAAACACAGCCACGATATCAGTGCGGCGGATGTCGAGCTTGAACGGCTGATATACCAGGTCAAATTCTGTCCACTTCACCACCGCCTTGCTCGCGATCGTCAGCGACCACTTCGCGCGGTACCCTCTGAAATGCGCAAGGGTGCTCGATGCTGAGTAGGTTACGATGTGATCGCGTATGGTGGAGCCAGAGGCGAGCGCAAATGGGATCTCTTCATCGAGGACCAGCGTTGTCGAGGCAGCGCCCAAGACCACCGCTTCCATGCGCTCGCCGAGGGTCGACTCTACGAGCACCTCTTGCCCCACACTCACCGCTGTAGCGTCGTCAACAGTGAGGGTGTTTGAGTAGGCGGTCGCGGCGCTCGTGGTCGTTACGGTATCGGTGGGCAGCGTGGCAGCTGTAGCGGCCACCACCGACCCGTCTTCAGGGTGAAAAATCTGCACCGTCGCAGCAGTGGGAATACCATCTGCCGCGTGATACTCAATCACCGCCGTAGCACCGTATGTGTGCTGTTCTAAGGCCATCAGATTAGCTACCCGAGGCCAGGCAGTAACCACGCGCGCGCTCTGCCGCTATGGGGTCGTCCGTGCTCGGCGCAGTGTGAGTGAGGGTGATCGTGTTTGTTGCCACGCGTTGGACCTTGATTCTGCTCAAGACGAGGAAAACGTCGGGGTCATGGTTGGTGATCGCAGCCAGGCGAAGTGCGGCGTTAATCTGCGTCGATGTAATGGCTACCTCGGCAGCATCGGCGGCTTCAGCGCCCACAATCGCACGCAGCTCCACCGCGCCATTAACGACGATGGCAACCAGCGCAAGCCAATACGTCTTACCATCTGCAGTGAGCACGACAGCACCAGCGCCCGCGAGATCATAGGTAACGATCGTCTGCCCCGCTCCAATGAACACCGCGTCCACCTGCGCAGCGTAGCGCTTGTAGTATCCGCCCACCGTCATTGCGCCAGCGGCGATGTTTGCCATGTAAAGCACGGTCGTGTTCGCCGTGGTGGGAACACTGCTCAGCATCGCGGTGTCGTTGAAGGGGATGAGGTGCGTTTCAGCCGCCACCACATCGCGCATCCACGTCGTGCGCAGATCGTGATCGATAAAATTAATGCCGTTCGCATCACTCTTGCGCGCGTCGAGAATAGGTCCAGGCGAGTTAGTGATCAGGTGTGTCGTGGGCGTCGTGGTCATCGCTATTTATCTCCGCTCGTTTGGTCTGGGATACGTCTACAGCAGGGGAGGGGGGAGCGTGAGCGCTCACAAGCATTTTCTCCCCCGCTGTATTGCGCGCCCTTCGACGTTGAAGCCAGAGAGGCGCGCGCTTATCTGTCTTTTTTTCTTCAGTCATTTATTGACTCGAGAATTTTATCAAGCAGGGGCTGAATCGAAAGTCACCTTGCAGATTGCGTTGGGCCTCATGACTCCGAGCCCGAAGCGACGGCTGGCTTTGATTGCCACCATGTCGCGGCTGAAGAAATCTGCATGCTCCGTACTCAGGAAGACCTGCACACCGGCACGATTTCCGATCACGCAAGCGAGGGAGAGGTTGGCCACCAAAGCCGTTCCCGTTGCCATGCTGTGGGATTCGATGACCCGTGTTCCCCATGCGCGCTGTACCCCGTCGCCGCCTTGAATTTGCGCCCATACATAGTGACCATCCGACCCCGGCGTTAATTCCACGCGCTCTTTATCAGTGGGGCTGAGCAGCGTAACCTCTGGCATAAAATAATCCACCGTGACAGTGGTCTTTGCCCGACGCAGTGCATCGAGGCGCGTATCACCGCTGGTGCCCGCTGACCACGAGTAGGTGTTGATGCCAGAGATGTTGAGCAGCCCGGTGATCTCGGTGTTGCTACCCGTACCGTTGAGGATCTGCTTTTGCGAATTTACGAGCAGAGAATTTCTCACGTGGTTGTTGAGCAGATTCTGAAGCGTCGGCGTATCGCTCAGCGCATCGAGGGTGGCGGGAATGATGATGCCGAGCCGCTCGATGATGACGGAATTATTCGCGTAGACCACCTCACCATAAGGGAACGTAGCAGCCTCAGCGGTAGGCACTGCGCTCTTACTCCACAAACGATCGCCGACGCTTGCGGCGAAGCTCGTCGCGCCTGTGAACGTGATAACATCGACAGAGGTAGGCAGTGCGCCGTAGGCAATCGAGCTGATAACGGCGGAATTTGTCTCGCTGTCGCCAGAAAAAACCGTCGCGCCAATTTCGAAGCCGCGTGCGTTGGTGACGCTGTAGGTGCTTGCGCTGGAGTGAGCAACGGCGCACTCAGTCGTGACAATGTAGTCCTGCGATTGGCGGACAATTTTGAAGGTGTCCGAGGTCACATTGAAGGAGGGGATGAGCGACTCAAGAAGGAGGGGCTCGCGCTCGGTGTTGACCCACTCAGGATGTCGTTGCTCGTTGGGAGGTGCGCCGGTGAGATCGACAGCATCGACGTCTTTGTAATATCGCGGGGCGTTCCAGGGGAGCGTCATCACGCCCGTGGACTTCGTGTCCCCTTCGAGAATCTGCTTCAGTCCGGGGTTGCCCGCGACGATCTGCGCCCACTCGCGGGGGTCTGGCGTCGCCTTGCTCGAAGGCGTGAGGCCAGTGCGCGCCCCTGCCTTCATCTTCGCGAGGATCTCAGCGTTTGAGCGTTTGATGTCCTGGATGTCTGCGTATCCATTGGACAGCTCGACGACCTCACGCTGCAGCTGCGCCAGTTCGCCTTGGGCCGCTGACATCTCCGATTGCTTGACGGCGAGCGCGCGCTCTGTCTCGCGCGATGCTCCACCGTGGGCTTTTTTCTCCTCATGGAGCTTGTTGACGAGTGGAGCAAGAGCAATAGCAAGCGCCTGGATGTCGGCCTCTCGACCCTCAAGCGCAGCCTTGTAGCCTGTGACTTCGTTGGGCGTGGTCATCTGTCATTTCCTGTGTGTGAGACGTCTGCGCCTCGTATATGCGCGAGTAGACCACTAAGAAGGTCGGGGCTCGCTGTGCTTGATTTTTCTTCGTCTTCGGCTCGCTCATCTTCCTCGCCAGGATCATCATCGCCAGGAGATACGTCGGTGAACGCCGCCACCTGCGCCGCTGGATTGGCTGGGAAGGTCACGAGGGATGCTTCGCTGAGTTTAATTTTCGTGAGGTGCCAGATCGGCCACCCGTTCGAGGCTTCACTGCCCTCCTCATCAACCGTGTACTCCTGCAGATAGTAGCCGATTGAGATTCCGGTAACGGTGCGTGTGCGCGCTGCTACAGCTGCGTCGCGGCCCCACGACGTGTTGATGATTGGCGAGCGCCACCAGAGGCCAGTGACGCCCTCAGCGGTCCTCTCCTCCATAATCTCAGGGACACCGAGGGGGAGATGTTGATCGTGTTGCCACAGTGAGCGAATCATCTCCGCGTCGTTTTGGAGGGTATCCCTGAAAGCGTGGGGCTCAACGATTTCCATGTAGCTGTCGAGCACGCCAGCGACGCTAGCCCAGCCCTCGAAGAAGCCCAGAATGTCGCCCGTCGCGAAGATATGGTCCTCGTCGCTCGCGGTATTAAACCCAACGCCGCCCGCAGCCTTTTGTGGCATGCTCAGCAGCAGACCTTGCTTCGTCGATGGTCTGAAGCGCGCCATGTCTCGACGCTTCGCCTGCAGAAAATCGCGTCGCCCCTGCGTGCTGTCGCCGAAGATCCGCGCGAGGTGTTTGGTGTAGTGGATCATGGGGCGCTCGTGGGTTGCGTGGTGGCTGCAGCGGTCGCGGCTGCTACCTCTTCAGGGCTGAAGCCGAGGTTGAGGCGACGGTTGATCGCGTCTGGCTGAAACCCCAACGCCGCGAGAGCAGACGCTTGCGTGATGCGCTCGCCAAAATCTGTCTGCAGCGCGAGGACACCGCTTGTGTCGAGCATGAGAACTAAATTCTCACCCGGCCACTCAGCATCAACAAGCTGCATCTGCAAAAAGTCGCGCATAATTTCGAGCATGCCGAGCAGCGTCTCCTCCCACCATGTTCGCCGCATCTCTCGGGAGTTTGAGTAGTTGGCGTTCTCGAGAATCCCAACGAGCGGAGGGGGCGTTCCATGCACAGCGATAATTTCCGTTCGCGTATCTCTACGCGACGCCTGGAAATCCACTTCTTTAGGTGACTGCGAGAGAAATTCTACAGTGTAGGGTTGCGACATCCACAGAATTTTACCGCCCTTCGTTGAGCCAACGTGGCGACCCTCGAAGACGGTTTTATCCGCCTGCGCCTTGCTCCGCGAAATCGTCTTCCCCTCTTTCGGAGAAATTATCGCGGGCACCATAAAATTATTATCAACGCCAGCCTTCTGCGCCTCGGCTGAAGCGATGTCTGTATCGATGGCCTTACCCGAGGGCTTCAACGGCGAGAGGCCCCAATGCACATTCGAGGGGTCGGGATTCTGGAGGTGCAACACGTCTTTGGGCAGTAGATCTGTGTATGACCCATCGCTGCGCGTGTATCGATACGCACGCCAGATGCTGTCGCCGCTCTTCGCCTCGATGGGCCTTACCTTGCCAGGGGCCATCTCCCACAGCTCCGAAGGGGAGCTGTTTGGGTAGCGCGTGACAGCCCACAGCGCGTTGCCTGACTGCTGATAATGAATCAGCCCGCGCAACACGAAGGTCAGCCAGCCGCCGAGTTCGTTTGGGCGCGCCATGAGGTCAACGAGCGGGTGGGATTCTACGTCCTCAAGATCACCGCTCGCAGTGCGTCGCTTGACAACCCAAGGCACCAGCGCCGCTGCTTTTGCATTCTTGTAGATGGCCGCATAAGCCCACGTAGACTCCTCAAGCGCCGCGTCAATCGTGGCCTGCTCGTCGTAGTCTTGCCATTGCGGCTGGCTCGTCGAGAGCGGCGCGCTCATCTGCTGCGGCGAGATGGACTTGACCGCGAGCGAGGGCAGGGCGCGGCGCCTGCGAGCGCGCAGGGGCAGCACAGCGAGCGCAGAGCGGAGGACAAACGCCCACGCTCTCGCAATTGAATTGTGTGCTGCCGTCGTTGCCATGGTGTCCAGATCTCAGACTTTTGCGTCTCACCTTGTCCAGATCTCATAATGAGGATCATGTGCGCGCGTTGTCAACCCCGGTACGTAACGCCACACACGACCAGCGTCAAGGGGCGCGCGCGTGCGAGCTAGATCGCTATCTCCCCCAGGTAGTCGTCATCACTCTCACGCAGAGCAAGGAGCGCCTGCGTGGTGGCGTCGACCTGGTCATCATGCTGCGCCGCACCGGGGAAGTTTGTCAGCTCGAATACCCACTCCTCCACCCATCCGTTATCCATCGATCGAGGAACGCAGACGTTGCCAGCGCGGAACAATGGAGCAACTGCAGCGAGGCGCGCAGCCTTGTCACCTAATCCCGTTGGGTCGAAGGATACAAGCCCGTCCAGCTCGTCGTGCATCGTCTCGAGGATGGCGCGACCATGGGCCTTATTCTCGATGATCTTTTGCACAGCTTCAGGGTAGGCTTGCGATAGTTCGCGTATAGCATCCATCATCTCCGGTAAGCCCATGCGCTCGCGGATCTGCCAGACGAGGTAATAACGCGAGCCCACCGCCCCCCACACTTGGCCTACGCAATACGAGGCGCGCTTGCCCTTCGAGCCGTGCGAGAAATCCCACGATTGGACGACCACATCGAAACGCGAGGGTAGATCGCTCGGCGCATAGCGGCGCATCCACGCGGCCTCAATCCTGCGACCACCAGACGCTCCTGGGCGCTGTTGATGCTGTGCTGCGTAGGCTGCAGGCCCCAGCTCTGCTTTGATCTCATCGACCACCTCACGCGGGAATAGCGCGGGAAACAGCAGCTCGTCTACCTCGGTACGTGGGTCACTCCAGATAGGCGTCGCGCATGCGTCGCTGGGATCAAATTCAGTCGCGAGACGCAAGACAACCCACCCCTCCTTCTGCGAGAGATGGCCCGCGAGGTCCCACAGATGCAAGCGCTGCCCTATGACGATCTGCACACCAACAGATTTGTCATTGAGCCTGCTGGTTAGCGTGCGGTCGTAGTAGCGCGCCACGCGATCGCGTTCCACCTGCGACTCTGCCTGCTCAGCGCTCAGCGCATCATCCACAAACACAGCGTCACCACGGTAGCCTGTACCCTGGCCGCGTGCGCCCAGCGCCATCCTGAAGCCACCTGCGCTGTTCTCGAAGTAGCTTTTGACGTTCTGATCAGAGGTCAACACCCACGAGGGACGAAACGTCGCCTGATACGCTTGCGATGTGATTAGCTGGCGTGTTCGTCTGCTGTCGCGTGTCGAGAGGCCCGCAGCATAGCTCGCGTAGAGCACGCGCCACCCTGGCCTTCGCGTCCACATCCACGCGGGAAACATGGCCGCGCCTATCAGGGATTTCGCGTGTCCAGGCGGGATCTCGATGAGCAGCTTTTGTATTCGCCCCTCTGCCACGGCCTGGAGGTGTAGGCACACAGCGTCGAGGTGGATACCCCATTCAAGCGGCTTCTCCGGCTCCAACACATGCCAAAACTCACGCACGAAACGCGCAAGGCTACGACGCAACGCTTCGGCCTTTACCTCGCGCGCGAGCGTCGCTGTATATGTAGCGCGATCAACCACCCTTGCGTTACTCCTCCCCCTCTCCTGACGCGAGGATGCGCTCAACGGTGGCCAGCTGCGAATCGGAGAGGCTCCCCACCTGTATCGCGGTACCATCTTCGTGGGTGGAAAGTCTCAGGTCTACCTGTCGCGGCGTCCCCAATCCTGCGAGAGCAAGCGCGCGCTCGATTGCCTTTAGCCTCGCTTGTGTGGCTGTTGACTCTCCAGACGCAATCCTGAGCAGCTCAGCGGTGAGCTTGCCGGCAGCTGCGAGGGCTTGTCGTTGCGCTTGCTCCCTCGGTCGCGCGGTGGGATCGATGGCGTCGCGTTCGTCGTTCTCCCGCAAGCGCCTGATTCTCGCCTCCTCCATAAAGCGCTCAGGTCGTAGGCTGTACTCGTGGGGTCGTGTGCGCTCGAGTACCCACGCTGCGGCGTGCCACGTCCCTGTTTTGGATGCCTTGGCAATTGTGACCAGCGAGGCCATCACAGACATAGCCTCGGCTTCGAGGAAGTCACGGTTGAACTCGAAATATTTACCGCTCGTAGCCTTGCGCCCCTTGCCAAGCCATAGGTATAGCGCTGAGTAAGAGATACCCGCGTGCGCGCATGCGTCCTTATTGTGCGCCCCTACACGCTTTGCGTCGAGCACGCGGGAAATCTGGAGGGGGGATAATCCTTTACGCCTTGGCATCTGTTGACCTCACGAGCACAGCAGTTTGACCTGTAAAATTTTCCCAACGCTCGACAGCCATGTCGACGTAAGGCGGGTGTACCTCCATGGCGTAACACCTGCGCCCGAGCTGCTCACACGCGATAATTGTGGTGCCTGAGCCTGAGAACGGCTCGTAGACAGCATCTCCGCGGGCACCGTGGTTGCGAATGGGGCGTGCCATGCACTCAACGGGTTTTTGTGTGCCGTGGTTGGTTTTGTCTTCCTTGTGAGATCCACCAACTAAACTGCCAATATCCCATACGCTGGTCTGGGTGTTGTCTCCGTTCCACCGCGCTGTTGATCCCTCGCGAACTGCATATAGGCAACACTCGTGCTTGGGATTGTAGTGTCCGCGCGATAACGGGGAGAGATTCTTATTCCAGATAATTTGAAAGCGAGCGACCAGACCCAACCCCACCATGAGCACCCCAACCTGCCTCCAACCATGCCACACATAAGCCACTTCGCCCGCAAAAAAATCCCACGCGGCCCCCCATTCTGCGCGAGCGTCGTTCACAACAGCGCCAGTTTTTGGGTGTGTATTTGGATAGTGCATACCGCTAGAAGCGCGCCATGTTGGATCATAATTCACACCATACGGCGGATCAGTCACCATCATAAAGGGCTTCTCGCCATCTAGCAGCGTCGCGACGTCCGCCGCTGACGTCGAGTCACCGCACATCAACCTGTGATCGCCCAAGCGCCACACATCGCCAGCCTTGCTTCGCGGTTCGTCTGGCACCTCTGGTACGTCGTCAGCGTCGGTCAATCCTTCACCTGCGCCGAGGTCGTCAATGATGCTCGCCAGGTCCTCCGCGTCATACCCCAAGCCCTCCAGGTCAACGCCATCTGCGCCGAGTGACTGCAGGGTAGCGCTCAAGATATCATCGTCCCACTCGGCCAGCTCAGCGGTGCGATTATCTGCAATCGCGTAGGCTGTCGCGGAGGTGTGTTCTTCGTCAATAATTGTTACCGCGATATGGTCCCACCCGAGGGCGCGCGCAGCCTCAAGCGTGCCATTTCCTGCACGCACGATACGTCCACTTTTTTGCACCACGATGGGCTTTCGTTGGCCGAAACGCGAGAGGCTGGCCTTGATTGCGGCGTGGTTCTTCTCTCCATGTTTCCGCGCATTTGAGGGGTCAAGGTGGAGAGAATCGACACGCACCGCGAGCGGTCGCAAACTCTCCGCGATATATTTTAATGTATCCATAAAACCTACCCGTAACACAGCTCGAAAATTCTAATGGCCTCTGCGGCTCCGCGAGCAAATTCTGCAACCCACCCGCAAGCGTCACGCATCGACGCCAGCCAGTCCGCTTGCCTCAGTATGTGCTGCGCTCCTTTCGATTTCAAGGTTAGCAGCCGGTCACGAGGTGGTATGTCGCGTTGCTCGACCCTCTTA
>Ga0255047_10003268_pt1 | contig 10231 bp, 21 predicted proteins | sample JV7_2_1_MG_FD_183640 | JGI IMG/M metagenome (GOLD analysis project Ga0255047, IMG submission 183640) | Seawater microbial communities from Jervis Inlet, British Columbia, Canada - JV7_2_1 | ecosystem: Environmental > Aquatic > Marine > Inlet | place: Canada: British Columbia | collected 2016-10-06 | reverse complement strand
ATTTCTTTAATGTCTTCCCGTTCTCAAGCGGGGTAATTACTGGATTTTCGCCCGCTTGATGGACTTGGAAATTAACGCCCTTTCTTTATATTGCTACTGCGTGTTTAATGGTTCTTGTTTCAAATGATACAGCATCCTTCTGTTCCTTTCCTTTAATGGTTTTTCCGTCATTATTTAGAAAACATTTTACCTTCTGGTAATAGTGTGGCCTTCCATCTGTGGACATTCTATTATTTATTCCGTGTGGTTGCATTAGGGTTTCCGTTCGCCATTTATCAGGGCGCATAGACTCTTGTAGTTTCATATCTACACTTTTTGTCCGAAAGCGATAGTCACGGTTCACTTCCGTTGCTCTGTTTACTTGCTTTCTAGTTCCTTGTTCTCTTTCTGTTTTAATTCTTGATCCTTTACTCATAATCTTATTCTTTTATAGTTAGTTCTTCTGGCTTCATGCTATTGTTTGTTTTGTTCCTTTAACCTGTCTATTTCTCTTTCCTGCATATTAATAATCCCCTTTGCCATAAACGCCACTATAACAGATGGGGTAAACGCAATGAATAGTAGTTGTGTGTAATGAATATATATCATATTCGTTCCTTTAATATCTTAGAATAATTTGTATTAACGCGTCTTTTTTCGATACATATCTTAGAATAGTACAGTAATTAAGTACACAAACCGCTATGTATGTAGGTGTACATACCCATGTATTGTTGTGATAAGTTGTATTCATTTCCCTCTTTCTGATTGTGACTTAATAGCGTGGTGCGGTTCGCATAACCATTGTAAATTACTATCTGCATAATCACTCCCTCCCAATCTTCTTGGGGTTATATGATCTAATGTATTCCCTGGTTTAATTTTACCTTGCTCAAAACAATGAGCACATAATGGATTGCCTGAGTCTAAAAAAGCGTTGTAATCTTCCAAAGGGATTTTATTATCTTCTTTGTACAACATACGAGACTTTAATTGATCTCTTGATCTTTGCGCTACCTTATGTTTTTTTCTGAAAGACCTCCAGTCATACGAATTGTAAAACGGATCGCCTCCGCGTTGTGGTGGCCTCTTGGGTAAATACCCTCTGCGCTTTTTTGTTGGTTTTTTCATTCCAAAATTTTATACAATATAATGATTTCTTTTAAAAGGGATGCTAACGCTTGTCAACACCCCCTCTTACTAGCATGGGTTGTTTCTAAAACTTCTTTTCACTACCTCTTTTTTATGCATAACTATTCTATTTATTGTGGTACTCTTTCTAATTTATCTCCGTATTCCTTTTCAAACTTATCAGCCTGTTCTTCTGTAAATACCTCAGCACTTACTATTGATCCTGTTAAATGACCTTTCTTACTTAATATGTAAAAGGGTCCTTTCTTTAGATGGTAGTTCACTCTGATTCCATTTTTTGTACAAACTCCACTTCAAATATTTTATACCCATCACCTACCATCTCATATTTTGACTTCAGCCATTCATACTCCTTTTTGCTTCTTGGTGTTCGGGGAGGAAAGTTCTTATACATCCTAATCTTTTCAGATAAATCTATTATATCAAATACGAACTTATGGCAGTCAGCATCACAACATTCAATTGTAAACTTAGGGTCGTTTACTATCTTTCTAATCATTAGGGTTATTATTCCTTGTGGGTTAGTGACATCTTCTTTTCTTATAATATTTTCTAGTTTATAGTTCATAACGTATATAGGTTTATTTGTTTTTAAATGGTTCTACTCTCCTGTAGTGTGGTTGTCTCTGTACCATTTTGCGCCATTATCAAAATCGTTTTGCTCGTTTTGATCGCAACTATAGTATTTTTCTGAATGAGCTTCTATTTCTTCATTACTTAGAACTGGTACTCTTCCCTTTTGTTGGGATGCGTATAGCTTAATTACATCGTCTTTATCTAATACAATAAGCTCATTTCCTGCTTGATCTGTAATGTTATAGGCAAACTCATTAATTAACTCTTCCGCTTCCTTTATGCTTTGGGGTTGTTCCTTCACTTGTGGTTTACTACTAATTGTATTATTATTAGTAGGTTTGTGTAGTAAGTCCTTTATGCTTTGGGGTTGTTCCTTTTGTGGTTCATCCTCTTCAACACGAAATCCATCACCGCCTACAACTCCATCATGTGGAGAGTCCTCTCCTGCCATTAGGTAACCACTAGATGTATCTTCCTTTTTTGTATTTACACACGTTACTGAGCATGGGTTTTGAGGTAACGGCATCCAATGAGTAACAGCATCCCATGATGAGTTCAAATCTCTATTTACGGTTATTCCTGCATACTTATCAACCACCAAAACAAACTCATGATTATCTGGTTGTTTGTCTTTTACACTTATCCATTGTGGTTCATCCTCTTTTAACTCTTCTTCCCCCATAGCTGTTAACTCTTCTAGGGCTTTACGTTGTAGTACTTTTTGAGCGTATTGTTCAGAAAATTCTAACAGTGTTTTATGGCTGTGAATTAATGGGTTTTTTATCCTGTTTTCCATTCGACAAATAGTACCCCACTCCTTAAAGTAATCACCCACACTTGGTGATGGTTCTGACTGTTGGGATTCTAACCCATTAACCAATTCTTTTATGTCATGCAGTTCGCATCTTTGTATATAACTATCTACTCCAAATTTTGAGTTAAGGTCTTTTCCTAGTTTGCTTAACCTTTCAATTATATCTTCTCTTTTCATGTCTTTTATTAGTTAGTGGGTTTAATCAATTATCTCTTTAGCTATAAGGATTGTAAGCCCTAAAAAGAAAGAACTTATTAACAGAGATGCCATAAACGGAAGGCCACGCCCCCATGGTGCACTAACACCACCACTAGTTATTATTAATACAGGGATTAATGTTAGTATCTTGCCTATTTTTCCAAATTCCATAATTACTTAGTTTTTTAAAAAGGGCACGGACCACACACCCCCGATCAGCTAGATCCTTTTTGATTAGTCCGTTATTGTTTTATTATTCGGTGTTTAACTCCTGAATTGATTACTTTTTTTATTCTAATTAATCCCACGCTAGGATATGTAGGTTCAATAAAAAGTGTGCATCCATCAATTCTACCATAAACCATTTTTATTACGTAATTACTTTTTTTGATTACCACACCCTCTGACTTAGTATCCCAATCCTCCAATAATTCGATTACATCTCCTTCTTTGGGTTCTTTCTGGCACTTAGGGCACGGTACATTTTCAGCATCGTAAGTTTCTGGTGTTTGTCCCGTTATGGCTGTTACCTCTCCAATTCCACAACATACACTACAGACTTCCTCTTTAGACTGTTCTACTGGTAGGGGTTGGGTTATAAATCCGTGCGGAGGTGGTGGTAATTTAGTAGGGTCCCATTCTTCAGGCTCGAAGTCTCTTGGTTCAGAATTAATAGATTCTCCTATTACGTCTTTTTGTCGATCAGTTATGTATCCGTTACTATGCAGCATTAGCATTGCAAACCATAGATTATTATACGTTATCTTATCCATATCCTTTTAGTTAGTGGTTAATACCTTTTCCCGTGCTTCTGCTCCCTCAAGGAATTGTATCGCATTTTAGCTTTTATGTGTGCCTCTAAATCAATGTCTTTGTATGAGGCTAAGTCCATTACACGAATCATTACATCTGCTAATTCATCTTCAAAAGTGTCCTTTACGTTATCTTTAAAGCTAAGTTTAAAGTCCTCATTACCAACCCACCCGTTTACAACATTCATATTTATGTCTGTGAATTGTGCTTTTCTATCAGCCTCCAAAGCCTCACTTACTTCACTCACAATCAGCATAAGCATTTCACCTATGTTTTTTGGGTGGTCATCATGAAATCCCTTATCCTTGGCGTTCTGGTAAATCTCTTTTGCTATTTCGTTGATTGATTTTTCCATAATTCTTTTCTTTAAGACCCTATTAAATACTTCTCTCTCTTCTGTAGTCATTTCCTTAGTGTTTATTCCTTATTAGGATTGGTAAACATTATATTTGGATCCCAAAATCTAACCGCATTACCTCCATCATCTAATGTTACCCATTCTTCATCATTCACTTTGGTGAATTCATACTCCGTTCCCTTGGTAAATTCCATATCACTATCAGGGGAGTTTATTTTGCATATTAATTTCGTCTTCTCCATCTCTTAAAGTTTATTGATATAATTCCATTCCCTACGGTCACGGACGAGTACAAACGTGTTATGGCACAATTTGCCCAGTACCCTCACAGCTATCGCAACACATTTCCTGTGAGTCTGCCTCAAAATTACCTTTTCCCAATCCGTCGCAAACAGGGCAAACCTGATGCATAACATTAGATATATTTAATGCTAAATATTCGTTTGATAATTTTACCGCATCATCTTTATCTAGCCTATTTAGATTTTCTTCTCTCTTTGTCATGATGGGTGGGGTTATGTAAATTTATACGCTTATTCCTGTTATTTCTTTGAATTTCTTAGCGTCAAAGTTTGGTAGAGTAGTAAACACCGACTTGCTTTCATCGTCTAAATTACCCCACATATTTTTCCAAGCCTCTTTTAATGGTACTGACTTCAGATATCCTTCTGTCGTTTCGTGATTAGGGTTGTTCTCCTTCTCTTTTTTGGTCATTTGACGGCTAGCAACCCAAATGCATTGGTTTAATAGTCTTGACATTATTTCAACCGCATCATGTTCTTCCCAATCCCTGATAAGAATTCCAGATGGTAAATCAAATAAGTAAAGTTCTGGGTTATCGCTTAAGCAGAATGCGCCTGAGTTCCTGTAGCCTGAGTTACTGTCGCCTGAGTTCCCGTTGCCTGAGTTCCAGTTGCCTGAGTTCCTGTAGCCTGAATTCCCGTTGCCTGAGTTCCTGTCGCCTGAGTTCCTGTAGCCTGAGTTCCCGTAGCCTGAGTTCCTGTCGCCTGAGTTCCTGTTGCCTGAGTTCCTGTAGCCTGAGTTCCTGTAGCCTGAGTTCCTGTAGCCTGAATTCCCGTCGCCTGAGTTCCTGTCGCCTGAGTTCCTGTAGCCTGAGTTCCCGTAGCCTGAGTTCCTGTCGCCTGAGTTCCTGTTGCCTGAGTTCCTGTAGCCTGAGTTCCTGTAGCCTGAGTTCCTGTAGCCTGAGTTCCTGTAGCCTGAGTTCCTGTCGCCTGAGTTCCTGTCGCCTGAGTTCCTGTCGCCTGAGTTCCTGTCGCCTGAGTTTGAATGCCCCGTATTGTTACTTCCAATATTAGAAGCTATTAACACCTCTTGCCATGACATGACTCTTAATATTTTAATGTGGTTGGTTACAACCTTAGAGTCATTATCCTGAGTTTGGGTTTCTCCAATAGCCTCTACCTCACATACTATATTTTCAGGGCTGAAACTATAGTACGAAAAACAGTCATTTGCTTCTGTGCAAAAATGGAAACCAGACCTACATAACCTTAGTTCACCACTATGCTCATAACTCTCTCCTTCTTCAAATTTGAAATCCAAACAGGTAAAATCTGGGTTAAATACTTTATATCCTTTCATCTCTCTAATTTTAATATTTTCAATTCTTTAAAACCCCCTCCACCCTTGGAGAGCTTCAGGGGTTAATCAACCAGCTATGGATGTTTTAATCTTGCTGCGTCACTGTCATTACTACAGCGTGACAATTGAATTTTTTATTCAAATACTCTACAATCTCATTAGCTTTCATCTTAGCGTTTTCGTGATGACCTTCCTTAGTCGCGAAGTCTTCAGTGAACCTATCCAATGAGATTATTATGTTGTGGTTTTCTTGATTTGCTTTATCCATACACCAAATGTATAAATAATATCGGTATTGTCAAACTTATTTACAGTTTATTATTAATTATTTATAGTGTCATGAGTTATGTTCAGCCCAGCCCTAAGTATAGACCATCCTTTTTTTTATGACACTGACGACAAAGCATTGTAATGTTTTCTACATCCCAGCACAATTCAGTTCTTCCGCTTTCTTTTGCTTCTTTTACACTTATGTCATGGCTACAGTCTATCCTAACACCTCCGCTACGTTTGCAATCATGGCAGAATACATATCCATGCTCCAACATCTCTATATCAATACGCTCCTGCTTCGCCTTTCGAATACGCCTATCGCATTCCTGTGTAGTTATTCTTTCTCCTGTAGATGTACTGGTAGTGTTCATTTGGTTGTAAGCGCATCTCCTATCTTTTTGTGAAGCTCCTCCATTGCCTTCTGTGTGTAATAGCGATGATCACCCATTATGACTGATACGTATTCCATTGACGTATGATCTTTTTTTTCTTTCTTCGTTAACTTTCTTACACTTATCATATCTCAATTAATTATAACCCTCAACAATAGAACTATTAGAAAACTCCTTTAGCTCCTTTCCAATGTCAAATTTATCAACCTCAAACTTAAAGCGTCCGTCTTTGTTTTGACGACCCCAATAATCGCAGAAATTATTAATGAATGTTATTCCGTAGTCGTTAGCTGCTATAGTCTTAACCTCAGTTTTGAAATTAAAGAACTTCTTTTGTGCTTCTATATCCATTACTTTGTATTTCTAATTAAAAAGAATCCTATAAACTCCTTGTGTTCACTCATCATCTTCCTAGCGTAATAAGCTGTATAGTTATTATTCACTTTGAATGAATCGTTCTTAGCTTTTACTGATGTCTCCCATCGCATAATTTCAAAGATTCCCTTTGCAGAGTATCTCTTAAACCCTGCTATGTGTTTAGCTCTCATTGCTATGTCTTGAAACTTAGCCCATATATGAGGGTTTTCATTGTCGTACTTGGTGAAGTCTATCATTCTTTTTTTCTTTTGTGTCCGCTAGAATAGTGTTAATTGTTTTTTATTTCTTCCTCTAACTTTCTTTTACTCTTTATTGCCTTAAATTTCTCATAAGCTTCTGATAGTGGCTGCGTTTGTCCAAGACCTTTACAGTAATAGTCATTTCTTAATATACATCTGGACATTCTTTTCCATGATGGTGCCCAACATTTAACCTCTAAATCATGAGGTGCTTCATCTGGTATTTTACTATACCCTCGTTGAAGCCAGCCAGCTATAAATTTAACAAATCTTTCTTTGTAGTGTTTTTGCATTTTGCGAGGTAATGACTTTAGTAAGAAGTTTGTATACGATTCCCATGTGTGCCCCTCTGGTTTATACACATCTTTATTTCCTGTCATATTACCATTTTCATGTACATATAACGATCCTGAGTTTACACCGCTTACTCTATTAAGTAATTTATACCATGTATCAGGCTCTAATAAGTGGTATAACCAAAGCCCTTTTTTTTGATCATCCCCAAATGGCTGGCATAGTCGTTGATTACTAAATTTGACCCCTGCTCTAGTCATCATGTCATATATCTTATTATACTCTAACTCAGGATTCTTTAAATGATATATCCATATATCTTCTGTTCTCCAATCATATATTGGATAAGCGTTGTATAGAGTGCCAGATACTTTTGTCGTCCACTTATAACCTTTGTGGGTCAACCCTTCTTTTTGTGATGTAATCGCTCTGTATCTATGTAAACTCTCGTCTGATCGTATACCAATAAACCCCGCACAACTTTTATCATTAGAATACCACTTACCAAACAATACCATTAACTCCTCAAACTCCATCTTTGGCACGTAAAAGTCATACTGTGATAAATCACTGGCTAGTTTTGGTTTATCTCTTACCCAGATATCTTTTTTATCTTCATCCCAACACACCCACTTTGGTTCAAAGTCACTTACTCCATTTCTTAAAAGAAGTTCACCACAAAACCAATGTAGGTCTATATTATCCTTGTATTTCTCGCATATATCCTCAATATGCTTAATGGTTTCTTTGTATTGAGCCTCTAGGTCAATTATTAATAAACCTACTTTTCTGTTTCTTTTTATTGCCTCATCTAATACTAGATGTGTCATTACAGAACTGTCCTTACCTCCACTAAAACTAATGTAGATGTTTTCAAAATCATCAAACACTTTACTTACCCTGTCTTTTGATGCGCTAAGTACTGAGCTTTCTATATATTTTTTTCTTGACATACTAATATAATTCTACTTGTCTACCAATACTTGCTGATTCCGCGAAACCACTTTCATCAAACCCATTTTCACTTTGCCACTTGTTTAAGTACATTAGTGCGGTTTTATTTGCTTCATCTCTTGTTAATTCGTCAATATCAAACCATGCACTTGAATATCTTGATGGTACTCCTGATTCGTAACATACAGCAGCTTGTCCTAACCATGCGATTCTATTCATTGAGGTGTTGGTCAAATAATGCTCACATGAGTATTTCCACTCTACTATTATTTTTTCTAAAATCTGAGCGAATAGATTTTGATCTGATAGAATCCTTTTAAACTCCTCTTGACACTGAATTTTATCCCAGCCTTTTTTTGTCGATTGATAAAAACCAGCCTTGTGACACTCCCATTTATCGTATGTGTGAAATATCCTGTTTTCATCTCCTGTATTCCCTACTCTATATTGATGTATTTCTATTGGCGTTAGATTGTCATCTATAGGGCTATATTCTTCTGATGACTCCTCACTTATCCATGCCTTGCTGAAGTCTCTATCACTGAATAAATGCTCTAATCCTGACACCTGACACAATCTTAACACTTCCTCTTCATCCATACCTAGCTGTTTAGCTATCCTCTTGTTGGTCCAGTTTCTATTTTTTAGCTCTATTACAATTTCACTCATAGCATCTACTTGATGCTTCCCTCTAGCTCTGTTATGTCTTATTGTTGATGCAATACGATCATTTTTACTTGACTGCTCTTTTCTTATATCAACTATTGGTAAATAGCCTTGTACCCTTTCTTTTACTACTACCGACTCCTTCCCTACTCTGTTTCTATGAAACCCATCAATAACCTCTATCTTACCCTTTTTATCATTTGGCCACGTGACTATTGGTTGCGTATAACCATCATTCATTATTGAAACCTCTAATAACTCCATCTCAGGAGGGGCTACTTTATTAGGATTGTAGTCATTTGCTACCACATCATCATTCTTTACCCATTTGACAAAGTCAACAGGCTCATTTTTAAAGGGGCTACACATGTGTAACATCTCTTTAATGTCATTTATAATGTTAATTTTATCATCAAACCCCATTTTTGATATATCATCATCAATGAACTCTTTAACTCTTGATAGAATGTAATTCTTTGTTGTTTCTGGTTGACTCATAGTAGTATATTTTCTAGTTCAAATTTAAAATCGTAGTCTATCTCTATGCACTGGTTTATCCATTCCTAAAACAGGATAGCCTTAGAAAAATGCATAGCTCTAATGTGATAGGTATTGTGAGGGTTTGTATTGACTTCTCTAAAGTGTTTGAATTGACTTGCTTTCCTTGGGTCGACAGCTTCATTATGTGTTAACCCAATTTCCAAGATAGACTTCTTAGCTGATTTGTACGCTAAAGCCTTCTTAGTCTTCGCTGGTTGGAATAACTCCGCTTTTGTTACTAAGTCATAGTACATTCCGTGATCGTCCTTTAAAAGGCACTTTCTGGCCTTAATAGATTCTTGGAGTTTGGTGTACAGATCTGTAACTGTTGCGTTATGTGCTGCCCTTGCTCTGATAGTTTCGTCTACAGGTGGTGCGTTATCTCTTTCGTAAGCTTGTCTTTTTGCTAGTTGGGATGTTTTGTATCGCCTGTATGATCCCAATACGTTTCCTAGAAAGAGCTTGTTTATTCCTTGGAACCGCTCATTCTTGAAATCAAGCTTACAGGCTAGGTATAGGCTAAACGATTGCTCCACTTCCAAAAGTGTGAGTGACGCAAATTCTCTTTTGATATGTTCGATCAGTCTTTTCAACTCAACGAAGTCTAACGGTTCCTTTTTGCCAAGGTCAACGGTGAATGCCTCAATCATGTGGATCATCTTATCTCGTTCTGATACTGAGATGTTACGCATCTGGTTTCCGCTCATCGCTCCTAGTACATTGCGCAATGGGATTGGGGTGTTGTCCTTAAGTGTCTTTGAAGAGTGCGTCTGCATCTCTGCTCCTGCTTGCTTCTGCAAATGTCTCGAGTCTTGATTTTCCATTGTTATCGTTTTTTGGTAAATAGAAGTCTTTCCAGCCGTTCGACATGGTGTGTTCAATTGATCCTATCGCAACATCCTCTTTCCCTCCGCACAAGTTGTTTAATTTTTTTAAGGCTGCTTGCTCTGATACTACGTGCTTGTATTTGAATTGATGTTGCTTATGCCTGTAGTCTTTCCAG
>Ga0255047_10003265_pt1 | contig 10234 bp, 21 predicted proteins | sample JV7_2_1_MG_FD_183640 | JGI IMG/M metagenome (GOLD analysis project Ga0255047, IMG submission 183640) | Seawater microbial communities from Jervis Inlet, British Columbia, Canada - JV7_2_1 | ecosystem: Environmental > Aquatic > Marine > Inlet | place: Canada: British Columbia | collected 2016-10-06 | reverse complement strand
AACTGAATTAATCCCACTGCTGGAGTTAGAAGAAGATGCCTAAAAAATTGAAAAGTTTTACTCGCCCGTTAGTAGAAGCCCCCGATATTGAGGCCGGATATAAGCGTGCCCCTTTTAAAGGGTATAGCACGCATCTATATTCATCACGCTCAGAACGTGAGAAGGACTATAAGTCTCCTATCACTTGGGATCTGCTCGTCCGGAACCCGGATATTGCTGAGGATCAGCTCCTGGCTCTGGATACCGCATATACCATGCTCTATAACGCAGAGCTTCTCGATAGTCCAACGCAATTTGCCGCGATGATGATCTGTGGGATGGAGACCCCTGTACCGCTATCTGATGCCGCCGCGATCTGCTCTTGCTCCCGTGAATGGTTGAGACGTCTTGAACAGCAAGGACGCATTCAATTGCTCCGTAGCAGTGTCAAGAAGATCTACATTCGTGCAGAGGATCTCAGGAAGATAATGGAGTCCAGAGTATGAGCATTGATTCAAAACTTCTCTATAAGCGTATCGAGGTACTTGAACTCACCGTCAGCTCACAAGCTCGGCTCATCGAGGATCTACGCGAAGAGAATAAGTCACTATTAGCATCCTCGACGTTTGGCATGCAGATTAACGAAGTACCGGAGGCAAGAGCATGAGTGATTTTTATAGCGAGGCGTACGAACTTGAGTTGGGGAAACTGGAAGCAGAGAATGAGAAACTGAGGAGAGAGAAGGAGGAGCTGAGAGGAATGCTTTATGACTTTAGGGAGGGTGCAACAAGTGCTAGAGATACACTGAATCTCACTATAGTTAAATACTTAGAGTCACTGAAGGATCTGATATAAATGCTAATGCGTGACCACATCATAAAAAGAAAACCAACAAACATAATAATAACATTTTAGGGATAAAACATGAGAGCATTAATCGATGGGGACATACTCGTCTACCAATGTGCATTTGCCGCACAATACAAAGCTTATTTGGTTACACACAGTGATCTGAAAGATCCGGTAGCGTACAGATACAAAAAGCTCGTACCAGCAGGTATGGAGTTCACTCGGATAAATATCATTGAGAGTGAAGAGAAAGCCTACGATGCGGTTGATTCTGCTATTGCGGGTATTCTCCGAGCCACACACGCTACTGACTTCCAGGTTTTCGTGACGAAGAAAGCTTGTTTCAGGCATTCCCTGACACCTACTTATAAAGCGAACCGGCAATCCGAAAAACCAGTCTACTACGCCATGATCCGCCGATACCTTGAAGAGCGGTACAAAGCTTTATTCGTAGATGGGATCGAAGCTGATGACGCCCTCGGCATCGTCCACACCAACCTGAATGAGATTGGGGTGAAATCAGTAGTCTGTACTATAGATAAGGATCTCTTGAACGTACCTGGGTATCATTACAACCCAACGAAGGGCGACTTCAAACATATCACTCCTGCGATAGCTAAGCGCAATTATATGTTCCAGATGCTCATCGGCGATACTGCTGATAATATCAAAGGTATTCCGGGATTGGGTAAGGAAAAAACCGCGAAGCTCCTCTCTGGTCCGGATTCTTCATGGGGTGGTATTATCCGCGAAGAATACCAGAAATTTTTTGGTGATGATGGGGATCGAATGATGAACCTGAACCGAAAACTGCTTTGGATCCTCCACCGGGAACACCCTAACTACCCATTCACCACAAACAAACCACTGATGTCTGCAGAGCCATTATCAACGGCAAGCAAACTCCTGCTCTCACCAACGCAGGAGAATTCGGCATCAGCATTCACCCATAAGAAAAAAGGAGCATAAAATGACCTTACAGGAAATTGAAAAGCAACTGGACGACCTAAAAGATCAAGTGACTGGCACAATTCGGGAAATCGCAATCAAATTAGATAGAGGGGATGATCAAGATAGTCTTGAACTGATACAGCAATACTTTAATATGCAGATGGTAATTGTTACACCGGAGGAAGCAGATGAGATTGAGATGTATATCCGCGTAATGCTAGGTCAGATAGCACTAATGATAATAAACACGGAGGGAGCATAAAATGAATAGTGTACCAGATGAGTATCATGTAAAAGTCAGAGATGATCAAATCGAATTGTTACAAGAGGAGAATTTTAAGCTTAATAAGAGTTTAGATAACGCACATTCCTTACTCCATGCTATGGATAAGAACAGCACTCATATTTTCTATCTATTGTGGGTGTCCCTGATTGCTAACTTTCTTTGTCTGGTGTGGTTATGAAAAAGCCCAGTACGATAGAGAGAGCGGTGATCAGTGCGGGTATTGTCAGTATGGTTCTAGTGGCCATCTTGTTCACATTGGGTGTAATATTCATCTTAAAATCAATGGGGTTTTTCTAATGAAAAAAACTCTAACGCAACGTGGTTTTTCTATCATCAATTTTGAAGATAGTTATCGCATCCCCTGCTCAATACAGCGCAGTTCTATGATAGGAGATCCCCACATCTGGGTAGGGACCGAGGATAGGATGCATATCGATCAAGCCAGAGCTCAAGAAATTGTCGACATACTCAACACTTTTATAGCCACTGGAGAACTATAATGAAATTAATATCAGCACCTTCTGGCATGGTAACATACCACGGGATTGCCTTAATAGTCCCTTCCGATACAGCATACATTGCAACAGACAAGAATGGTGAGATACATGCATATAGGAGGGCTTGCCGACCGTTACCAAAACCACACCCAAGAGTGACCACGTGGGGCTCAGGACTAGGTATGACTTTTGTCGGCAGAGCTTACCTCGAAGGTATGGATTGGAAAGACACATTAATGACGTTAAATACGGAGGACTTCTGATGGGAACACTATTTATAGCAGGATTAGGGCTACTTTATTTCGTACCAACGATAATCGCAAGTAGTAGAAATCATAGGAACGCAGGGGCTATTGTTGCCCTGAACATATTCGCCGGGTGGACATTCATCGGTTGGGTCGTGGCGTTGGTCTGGGCGTGTACCAATAACGTTGAGAAAAAACGTGGTCGCCACAGATGACAATAATCGACTTTGATCGGTGGAATAAGCTCAGTCAGGCGATGCAGATTAAGCGTTTTAAATCCGCGAGAAGGAAGCAAGGCTTGACGCAGAAGCTCTTAGGTGAGTACCTGACCGTCTACGGTTACCGGGGCGGAATATCCACCATCAAGTCATGGGAACAGGGGCGGGTCCAGATCCCCCCTTTAGTTTTTGAATTAATTTATGAGGAGTTTACTTGCCGTGAAAAAGATGAATAAGCTTCAGCAAGGCCGAGACCTGGCTAAGAATATTTTTAAAGCCGCCGCAGGTTTTGCCACAAGTAAGTTGGAGATTCTCGATGCCAAGGAAAAAGCCCGTCGACTTGCCATCTGTGCATCGTGCGAATATTTCAATACTCAAAAATACCAGTGTAAGGTCTGCGGATGTAAAGGGAGATTCTTGAAACTCAAGGCTTCCGTGAACCTGTGGAAGTGCCCCTATAAGAAATGGGAACAAACCACTAATTTTACCGATGCTGATTTAGGCTACTGTCTTGACTGTCAGGGACAAGTTGTTAAATTAGTAGAAAAAGATGACAAAACGTTTGCACAATGCGTTAATGGGTGTATTTGTACTTATAGCCCGGAAGCGGCTCTCATAAACACACCACTAGAAAAACAGACAAGGAATATCAAATGATTCAGTACACAGAAGATCAAGAAGCTCACGAAGCACAAGCCCTCGCCATCAATGAAAAAACCAATATCGAAGACAAACCACTTTGGATGACCTGCGAAGGTTTCATCTGCTTTAAGCCCTCCCTCGCTGAACCCAAGAAAGATGATGACGGCAATGATGGATCTTACGAGGTCGCCATTGCTCTCCCTGTGACAAGTGCCGTGGCCAAAGATCTCGTAAAACGTACGAAAGCTTACAAACTACTGAAGTTTGATAAGGCTCGGAACATCCGCGAACCTTTTAAGAAAGGTGATGACTATCTTGAATCTCGTCTCGCTGATGCTGATGCTGAAGAGGCGAAAAAAGTGAAAGCTTCGTATGGGAACCTGGCCGGTCACATCTTCTTCAACGCCAGCACAAAATTTGCCCTCAATGAAGAGGGTCGTGCCGCTCAACTTGTTGATGAATACGGGAAAGAGCTCGACGCATCCAAAGTCAACGGTGGTGACATCGTTCGTATTCAGGTTGCCCCATTCAGCTATAATAAACCCGGTAACAAAGGTGTCGCTTTTGGTCTGAGAAGTATGCAAGTCCTCAGATCCGGTGATTACTCTGGCGGCGCAGGTGGTGATACTGCCGGTGCCTTCAGTACCAAGGTTGATAAAGAGGATGCCGCCGCCGCATTCACAAAGCCTGCTACACCTGAAACTGCTGATGATGCTGAGCCTCTCGATGACGCCAGCATGTTCAACTAAATAACACCCTTTCGCCCCTGATAGTACTATTATTGACATTTTAGAGTCTGCTATCAGGGGCGTTTTTTTCGCATAAAATAAGAGGATAAGATGATGACAGAAGCAGAAAGAGAAGCGCATGACAAGGCGATTAATATTATCGTAGTAACCCAAGCCTTTGCCGATGGGAAGAAGATTAAATCTAGATACAAGACAAGCCGTGAATGGTATGTAACCGCCGCACCAGCATGGGACTGGTCCGACACCGACTACGAGATTATGGGAGAAGAACCCAAAGAACTCACACCGTATGAGCGGGCAGTAGAGAAGTATGGTGAAGAGTTTGATGTTGTTGCTGTTGAGGCTGGTGAACACTACTATATGTGCACTACTACAGCAACCCTACTATCTAAAGCCGCTGATCGTGTAAACTTCGCGGGCTATGTTTACCTCCGGAAGGAGGAACCTTATAGATATGCGACCCCTACAATCGTGCGTCTGCAGAAAGTTCTCAGACCAATAGCAGTACTGTTCAATAAATAGGGAAGAATACGATGCGTTCACAGGATAAAATGTCAATCGATATCGAGACCAGAAGTGATCTCGATCTAAAAAAGGTGGGGGTTTACCCATACGCGGTTCACGCCTCAACCCGGATACTCTGTATCTGTTATAAACTCACTATTGGTGGGGTGAAACAGCCCACGAAACGAATAACTCCTTTAACCGATCTCGATCACCTCTCATGCACTGATGAGATCCCCAAAAGTTTTATCGATGCTTGGAACAACCCAGATATTGAACTCCACGCTTTTAATGAGACGTTCGAGCGAATAGTTATGGGTTTTAATCAGACCTTGAAGCTTCCTAGAGTGAAGCAGGATCGTTGGAACTGCACCATGGTTCGCGCTTACTACTATAACCTACCTGCTGACCTCAAGACTTGCGCGATAGTCTTAAAACTCGCCGTACAGAAGGATACTGAGGGTGGTCGAACTATGCTCCAACTGGCGAAAAAACGTAAACCTTCGAAAAACAACCCAGATCTATACTATTCTCGTGAGAAGTATCCAGAAAAATTCGAGATACTCTACGACTACTGTGAGGTGGATGTCGATGTCGAAGATGCTATCTCTGATTATCTGGCGCCACTACCGGCAATGGAACAGGCACTCTTTGAACTCGATAAAGATATCAACAACACGGGACTCTATATCGATCTACCGGCAGTTGAGAGAGCGAAGAAAGTAAACGCTCTCGCGAAGAAAGATCTCATCGCTGAGTTCATCGAGCTCACGACTTATCAGACTATTGATGGTGGTGAGGAGGTCACAGTTCCAGGTATCAAACCGACTCAACGTGCAAAATATCTTGAGTACATTAAAGTCCGCCATGGGCTCGAACTGAAAGATACCAAAGCTGAGACTATTGAGAAGATCCTACGCTCACCAGATGCTTTCCCGGCACATTTCATCACTGAACTTGAGGTGCGCAGTAAGGCTACGAAATCCGCTCTCGCGAAACTTGATAAGTTCAGCGCCTGCACCACTCCTGATAACCGCATCCACGGTGCTCTACAATTCTACGGGGCATCTGCAACTGGTCGTTGGGCAGGTCGTCTCATCCAACCACAGAACCTCCCATCCCGGAACGTTCGCAAGGATATTGAGTTGATCTTCGAGGATCTGATGGCGAGCACACCTGCAAAATTTTACGAGAAGTATCGTGAGCAGGATGTGATCAAAACATTATCATCTTGCCTGCGCGGTTTTATCATCCCACCACCAGAGCATAAAATGTTCATGATCGATTATTCAGCGATTGAAGGTCGAGTCGTAGCATGGCTTGGGGATGTAACCTCTGATCTGGAAGCTTTCCGGAACGGTCTCTGCGTTTACCGGGAGTTCGCGAAGACAGTTTTTGGCATGACTCATGAAGAAGCTCACGCATTGCCGAAGAGTTCCCCCGAACGTGCGATATGTAAAGAGGGAGTTCTCTCATTAGGGTACGGTGTCGGTCACGATAAATATGGTGGACGCGTGTTCGAGCTCACTGGTGAAAGCGTTGATATTCGATGCAAATCTGACACATGTTTCAAAGATGAGAGTGGTCGCATGGCCCATAACTGTGAGGCAAAACGTATCGTGAACCTCTACCGATCTTCGAGATCCGCGATCACTCGCATGTGGAACGATGTCATGAGTGCGGTATTCGCCGCGATGCGTGAGCCAGGTACTGTCCATGGGACTGTGCACTTCAAATTCGTGAAACGTGGCATCTTCCTCCACATGAGAATTCCTTCCGGTAGGATATTGCGCTACCCGGGCGCAGAGGTTAGAATGGGTAAAACTAGTTGGGGCGCAGAGCAACTTGAGTTCATCTACCGTGGTGAGTCCACGGATAAAAAGAATGCTGAAGAGATGGCAGATCCCAACTTCTCGATGAAATGGCGCATCAAGCGTATGTACGGTGCGAAGTTTTTCCAGAATGGTGCGCAAGCTATAGCCCGAGATATTATGGGTGAGGCTATGCTACGGGTACAACGAAGTAAACGCGTAAAAATATCACTTACTGTCCACGATGAGATTGTAGGAATCTTCAAAGAAGGTGATATTACCCTGTCTGAGATCGAGGACATGATGACCGTGGTGCCTGATTGGTGTCAGGGATTACCACTCGCAGTTGAAGGTGAAATCGTTGCTCGTTACAAAAAATAATTTATGCCCAGCAGGTGCTATGTTCGGTAGATGCGAACACTGCATTTGTGGCGGAGAAGAAAATGGTAGACATAGAGACATATTGCCACGAGCTGAAAAGCCTGATCAGGGACATCGGGGAGGGGTCGGAAAAGCCGACTCTCGCGTATGTGGTCGTTCCGCCTGGTGACGAAATTCCACCAAAAATTTGGGACATCATTTTGGATTCTCGGGATCACGGTGTAGAGTTCCATACCACCGGAAATCCGGAGATTGACCCCGATTCTGAGCTTGAAGTACACATTTTTGCACTTTTCCCTTCGACATTGAATTAAACATTATAGGATTCGCCTCTTACCATGCGCAATGTCGAAGGGTTTAATGTGCCAAAACCGCTATAACCCCTGAATTACCCACATATCGCTAGAATTAAACGTAAACATTAAGGAGTAACACCGCATGAAAACACCTCTAGGAACCATAAAATTCGAATGTGAGTCTGGAAGAACGATGACAATTACTGCCAGCGCAGAGGGTGAGAAAATAACCCTAAGTGATGCACATGAGCTTTTACCTGGTGAAAACATCGTAACCGTACCGATGACTCCTATCCTCAGTTTGTACATGGAATTCTCAGACTACATACGCACCAAGGGTTGTAAATCTCCTGATCAGGAGTAGAATAATATTGTTTATGTGAATGCATTGACTGCGACGGGCCTCCCTTCCCTCACCGTAGTCACCCTTAATCGCCGTTTGGACTTATCCTCCCAGACGGCGATTTTTTTGTGCCTAGAAAAAACTCTGTGCTTTTTTACTATTCATCCTTGAACAATACACAGACTTGCACTATTGTTCTCTTACCTGAACATAAACTAAGAGGATAAATAATGAAAATAGAGATCACAAAAGTCACACGGTACGTCGTAGGCGTTCAAATGTTCGATACTCATGCTGAAGCTGAGGATCATATCCGCACTATGCAAGGTACTGAAAAGATTAAGGGTTTTCTCGATGAGTTCGTCGCTTCGCAACTTCACTATGATGAATTCCCATTCCCCTACGAATTAGCAGAATTCTTGAGTAAAAAAGTGTACACAACTCATTGCCTGTGTGACCTACCCACTTGCGATATCTGTTCCCCTGATTCGGAGGATTCCGATGTCCCTTTCTGAGGATGACAAGTATCGAAGATGGGAGCTAAATCAGCGTGACACTGATCGATGCTTGAGACTGGGGTTCGAGGCAAAGGTCTGCCCGATCTGTTTCAAGGAGAGTGTCACGGTGCGTTTCCACCGTTTAGCTAAAGGGGATTGTTGCACACTATGTGGATATAACCTCCTCGCAGAGAAAGAACCAAAAATGTATGAACGATTAATAGGACCTTTAAAGGAGAAAAACTGATGGACATTTACCAAAAATCAAGAATCAAGCACGTTGAAGCCGCATCGGAAGTCTGCAGTGATAAGTATCGTTTCGTGTCGAGCCAGGACATCATCAATAAGATTGAGAAAGCTGGTCTTGTGCACCTCGGGACATCGTGGCAGAACCTGCGCACGAATGCTGAGAATCGTAAGGGACAGCAGAAGCATGTCATGGCTTTCGGTAAGGAATCTGGTGATGGTGTAAGACTATTAGTCACTAATGGTCATGAGGGGCGCAACGCTCTGAAGTTTGATATCGGTTACTTCCGGGCAGTATGCGCCAACGGACTTGTCGTGGGCAAATCCGTATGGAGTCATAGGCACTGCCACCGCAAGCGCCTGCGCATTAATAATATCGTTGATGAGGCTATGGATAATAGTCTGACGATACTCACAAATATTGAGCGTATGCAGAACCAGGTATGCGGCCCGGCATCGAAATCCGCACTCATCGCAAGTCTCAGTGCTCTGCGCAATCATGAGATCCGCACAGAGAGCCTCGTGGCTCAGCGCAGAGCTGACAAACCAGACGATCTCTGGACTCAGTTCAATCTCATCCAAGAGTACGCTCTGAGGGGCGGGTATGAGCATTACATACTTGATGAGGGGGGTAGTCGTAAGACTAAGAACGGTGAGTTCAAGCTTCGCACCGGCCAGCCCATCAATAGTTTAGAGAAGCAATTCAAGACCAATGCCCGGCTGTGGGAAAAAGCGATGGAGTTAGTATGATGATCATAGCAATAATAATGCCTCTCGCGGTGGCTGTGTTCCTCATATCACTGATCATATCCGGAGGTAAATCCATTCGGGAGCAGGCATGGAACAAGGGGTACAACCTGGGTCGAGAGTATCGACAATGTAGCCCCTTTGAAAAAGACAGTGCACTGAGGTCTCTCCACAAAGTCTGCAAAGACCAAAACCTAATCAATGGTTTCCGTCAAGGAATGGAGTTAGTATGAGCAAGCAAAAAATAGAAGTCGGGCAGGTTTGGAAAGACTCGGGAGGAACTCATGAAGTAATAAAAACCTATGAGCGTAACGGTGTAAAAATGGTAGGTTTTTTCGAGCCAGAGGACCAGCTCGTCAGTTCGATGCCCGTATCCAGTTTTATCGATGATGACACCGTCCTGATCCAAAACGCTGATGGGACTCCCGTAAAACAATGGAGAAATGTTACGCCCTATGAGCTTATGCGCATGCTCGGGGAAGCTAAGGCGTCTATCCCATGTAGAGTGTGTAGTGTAGACATACCATGGCGATATATGAAGATCCACCATGTATACCCTTGTACACAAACCCCTTTCCGTAGCGTCAGTGGTGTTGGTTGGAAACACTGTCAAATAGAGGTGAAATAATCTAAGACTCGCTACCTTAGTACGGGAAGGCCCTGCTTGTGAGTAGGGCTTTTTTGTGCCTAGACCTGGTGGTCTGGTGGTATGCTAAATCCGCAAATCCGCTGGTGGTCTGGTGGTATGCTAAATCCGCAAATCCGCTAGCCGCCGCCGCACCCCCAAAAAATAAATCGCACATACGACATTTAATTTAAATCGCATAACATGGGAAATAAACATGCCCGGCAAGGTATCTTTTTTATAAATCGCATAACATGGGAAATAAACATGCCCGGCAAGGTATCTTTTTTATAAATCGCATAACATGGGAAATAAACATGCCCGGCAAGGTATCTTTTTTATAAATCGCATAACATGGGAAATAAACA
>Ga0255047_10003264_pt1 | contig 10239 bp, 9 predicted proteins | sample JV7_2_1_MG_FD_183640 | JGI IMG/M metagenome (GOLD analysis project Ga0255047, IMG submission 183640) | Seawater microbial communities from Jervis Inlet, British Columbia, Canada - JV7_2_1 | ecosystem: Environmental > Aquatic > Marine > Inlet | place: Canada: British Columbia | collected 2016-10-06 | reverse complement strand
GGCTGGATAAAATCGTTGAGTTGTACACAAGCGTTGACGCAGAAATGTTTTATACAGGCATTGAGAGCCTGGCGAAACGGGTGGCGTATGTCGATTATTTTGCGAGAGTGCTGGAAAGAGTTCCGGGGAATGTCCCCCACGAAGAGGGTAAATTATGGGGCTCCGCTATCGGTCATGTCATACAGCCCCGGCTTTTTTTTCCCGATAAATCGGTGTTGCTATCTGATACTGTATTCACAGAGAAATATACGGGTTACCAATTAATCAGGCAGGGTGGCCGGGATACAACCATACCGCTGGGTTATATGACAGAAAGCTATATTGATTTCGGGCCGGTATATATGTACGTACCTATCTTTTTGATTGGATTTCTCTGGGGGTTGATGTATCGGTATTTTCTGGGCACGAGTACAGAGGTGGTTTTTGGATATGGCATTGCCGTTGCCGTATTGATTAACGCGAATCAGCTTGAGATCAGCGCAACAAAATTGGTGGGTGCGATCCTGATGGGGTTTATTGCCATGGCCCTGCTGCAAAAATTGTTTGTACCCACGGTGCACAAGGCTTTCAGGGTAGACGAAAAGCCCGTCTGAGTTCGTGAATTTACCCCCCGCAGACCCGGGTGACCACACCTTGGCCGGTGCTTATTTACCAATGGCCAGGAGAACATCCTGAGAATTGCGCATGTGGTGCCTACCTACTATCCGGCAACGAGATACGGTGGCCCCATAAGGTCAGTGCACGGACTGTGTCGTGGTCTGGCGGCACTGGGGCATAATGTTACGGTGTATACCACCAACGTCGATGGAAAAGGAACGTTTCCGCCAGACTCTCAGGAAAATACAAATATAGACGGTGTCACCGTCAATTATTACAGGTGCGGAATTGGCCGCAGGTTGTATCGGTCCCCTAAGCTTTCGGCCGCATTGTCGAAAAATATACTGAGCTATGATGTTGTGCACCTGCACTCGGTATATTTATGGCCGACATACAAGTCAGCTCGACTGGCCTACAGAAAACAGGTTCCATATGTTGTCTCGCCCCGTGGCATGCTGGTCCGCGAGTTGATTCGAAAGCGAGGCAGACTGCGAAAAAATCTCTGGATATCTGCCTTCGAGATGAAAACCCTGGGGCAGGCCGCGCTGGTTCATGTAACGAGCAGACTCGAACAAAAGGAGTTAGTCAGGTTCGATTTCGACATTAGGAATCTGGAGATCATTCCGAATGGTGTAAATACACCGCGGAGGATCGCAGCCGACAACATCGATCGCTCAGAATCGAGTATGCTCATCGTTTTATGCCTGGGGCGGATCAGCTGGAAAAAGGGTCTGGACAGGCTGGTCGAATCCATACCCCATTGGATTCGAAACTGCAGGTTCATTATCGCCGGGGGGGATGAGGAGGGCTATCGTGCAAGCCTTGAGTCTCTTGCAAAACGCATTGGAGTAGCCGACAGGATAGAGTTTACTGGAGAGGTGGATGACGATGAGAAATGGCGTTTAATCTCCTCTGCGAGCGTCGTTGCGTTGACTTCATATCAGGAAAACTTTGGAAATGTGGTCCTGGAAGCGATGGCCGTGTCAAAACCTGTAGTTGTAACACCTGAAGTCGGGGCGGCGGAGATTGTTGAAGAGCATAATGCCGGGCTTGTCGTTCGAGGCGACCCGCTAGAAATCGCAAACGCGCTCAATAAATTGTTGGGGGAACCTGGACTTCGAAAAGAGATGGGTGCGCGAGGCAGGGCTGCCATCACTAAAAGCTATTCCTGGGAACATATCGCCGGGGTGATGGCTGAAAAGTACCACGAAATCATTTATTCCTGCCCGCGTTAGTGACTGAAAAATCCCCGATCCCCAGGCACCCCGAAGTTTCAGTAATGATATTTACGCTGAACGAAGAAACCAACATCGAGTCTTGCCTTGAGAGCGTCAGTTGGTCTGATGACATCATTGTCATCGACTCCGGAAGCAGTGACCGGACCCGCGAGCTATGTACCGGGCCGACGGTTCGATTTTTCGAACATGAATTCGAGGGCTTCGGATCACAGCGAAACTGGGCGATACGCGAAACATCATCCAAGTATGACTGGATCCTGATTCTAGATGCGGATGAAAGGGTCCCAGCGGATTTGGCCAGTGAAATTGAAACGGCAACGAGGGCTGCCGGTCCGGAGATTGCGGCTTTCAAAGTTCGTCGCAGATTTTATCTCTGGGGCAGGTGGTTGCGTTACAGCAACCTCTATCCCACCTGGGTGGTCCGATTGATCCATAAAGATCGGGTGCGATACAAAAACAGGGGGCATGCCGAAACGCAGGAAGTCGAAGGAGAAGTGCTCAGCCTGAAACATGATCTCATTGACGAGAATCGCAAAGGAATCGATGCCTGGTTCGATCGGCAAAACAGGTATTCATCACAGGATGCATTGTACGAGAGTGAACAATCAGGGCAGTCGACTGAATTCAAGCACTTATTTTCGGCCGACCCGTTGGACCGCCGGGCGGCGTTCAAGCAGATGACCCGTAAAGTACCGGGCAGGCCTGTTTGGTATTTTCTGTACAGCTATATGTTCCGAGGGGGGTTCCTTGAAGGGAGGGATGGACTGGCCTATTGCACTATGCGGGCACTTTATCAGGGCATGATCACAGCGAAAAAGCATGACCTCAAGCGAAGAAGAGTAAATTCTTGACGATAGCACGTTCAGCTGTAATCCAGACGAATCGCGTGCGCTACATTCTCGGTATCAACGCCTACCATGCCGATTCATCAGCCTGTCTCCTGGTGGACGGAAAGCTTGTGGCGGCCGTTGAAGAGGAGCGATTACGGCGTGTCAAGCACTGGGCCGGCTTTCCAGAGAAATCGATACGGTTTTGCCTCAAAGATCACGGTATTGATATCAATGATATCGACGTGGTGGCCATCAACACCAATCCTGGCGCATCGCGTTATCAGAAACTGCAATACGTTCTGGCAGGAAAACCACGCCTTGACCTTATCCTAGAAAAACTGCGGACGCGAAAACGCAGGGAAACCGTGCATAGAAAGCTGGAATCGAGCTTCGGGCTCAGGGAGTACCGGGGCCAGGTCGCTTACGTCGAACACCATCTTGCGCATCTGGCGAGCGCATATCTGGTGTCGCCGTACGCGAGTGCCGTGTTGTTGTCGGTCGACGGGTTCGGGGATTTTTGCAGCTCGGCATGGGGGGTGGGTGAGAATGCGACGATTGCTATTGAGGGGAGGGTGTATTTTCCACATTCATTGGGTGTGTTCTACCAGGCTCTGACACAGTTTCTTGGTTTTCCGAACTATGGTGACGAATACAAGGTGATGGGGTTGGCTTCCTACGGTCGCCCCGAATACGTTAATACGCTCTCCTCGGTCATATCATCCGGCGCATCGGGGTTGTTCCAGCTGAATCTCAAGCTTTTCCGGCATCACCGACATCGTATTGGCTATGCGTGGGACGATGAGGCTCCACGAGTGTGTGACCTGTTCTCGACAGAACTGGAAGAGTTGCTCGGCCCACGGCGCCGGCCTGAAGAACAGATTACACAAAGGCATAAGGACATAGCCCATTCTGTCCAGATGGTGTATGAGAACACCGTGTTTGCCCTGATGAATTACCTTCATGAGCGATACGGTGATGATCGTTTGGTGCTATCCGGAGGCTGTGCGATGAACTCGGTAGCCAATGGTAAGGTATATCAAAGAACGCCGTTCCGGCAGTTGTATGTGCAACCGGCGGCCGGCGATGCGGGGGGCGCAATCGGCGCTGCCTTGGTCGCCTACACGCGTGCAGGTGGACAAACGCCTTCAGCGCCCATGGACCATGCCTACATCGGCCCTCAATTTGTCAATGGCGAGGTAAGGGCAGCAGTTCTCGCGGCGGATGCAGACCTGAAGTTGAAAGGCTGCAGGGTCGATAGGGTGAATGATGACGATCTGGTTCTGTTAAGGACAGCGCAAGCCCTTGATGCGGGTAAAGTGGTGGGGTGGTTCCAGGGTAGGATGGAATGGGGCCCGCGAGCGCTCGGCAACCGCTCCATCCTGTGTGATCCCCGGCGCCGGGATATCAAGGAGATGTTAAATGAGAAAATAAAACGACGGGAATCGTTTCGCCCGTTTGCACCATCCATACTGCGCGAAGCCGTACCTGATTGGTTCGAACAGGATGATGACGTACCTTTTATGGAGAAAGTGTTTCAAATTTTGCCAGAAAAAACAGACCTAATTCCCGGGGTTACTCATACGGACGGCACAGGCAGGCTGCAAACGGTAAGCCGGGATGCCAACCCGCGTTACTATGACCTGATAAAAACTTTCCAATCAATTACCGGTGTACCGATACTTCTTAATACCTCTTTTAATGAAAATGAACCCATAGTGTGCGAACCACACGAAGCGCTCGATTGTTTTCTGCGAACCAATATGGATGTACTCGTTCTGGAAAACCATATTATCGAAAGAATTGGTCACCCGGATTTATATGGCTGATCAGATATTGAACTCAAGATCACCTTTCACCGCTTTGCCCGCAACGGAAATCTGGGGCCAGCGTGACGGTCAAACGATATTCGTGTGTCCGGGTACTCAGGCGTTGTTTTTTGATCGAGGCACTCTTGAAAGGACGGACTATCAAGACTATTACCCATATCTGAAGGAGTTTGATGACGCGCGTTTTGCATGGGAACTCGCGATTCGCAGAAGAAACTATGTAAGGCAACTCGCGCTCATGCATTCACTGGCGCCCGGAACTGTTCTGGCGGATATTGGCGCTGGCCCAGGCTACTTGTGCCGTATTGCCGAAGAAGAAGGTTGGACAGCATATGGAGTAGAACTTTCTGATCAAGCAGTCTATTATGGAATGGAAAAGTACGGTGTGAAGTACAGGGGGCTGGATGACCTGGAATCCCGGAGCCTTGATTCCATAACCTGCCATCATGTCTTTGAGCACGTTTTCGAGCCTATGAAGTTTCTCGATACGCTCTATGACAAATTGAAGCAAAATGGTCTTCTCGTTTGGCATGTACCTCACCAGCAGCCGTTGACTTTCAAGGCAAGAGGTGCCGTTCAGAAAATAGTGGGGAAAGGTGAATAAACTCCTTGTGCGCTTTATGGGGGCGAGCATATTTCCGGATTTACCGCGAAATCTCTGCAGCGGGTTGTAGAGTTGTCGGAATTTTGTGCACATTTTGTTCGGAGTGCCGGTATGCATGCCGCCGTTCATTTCATGAAATTTGAAATAATAAATTGAATATTCTCGGTATATCTGCGTTCTATCACGACAGCGCCGCAGCGTTGGTTAAAGACGGAGAGATCGTTGCCGCCGCGCAGGAGGAACGGTTCACCCGAAAAAAGCATGATTCGAGCTTTCCGGAGCAGTCCGTCCGGTATTGTCTCGATGCTGCGGGAGCCAGTCTCTCTAACGTGGATCAGGTAATTTTCTACGATAAGCCCCTGGTCAAGTTCGAAAGGTTGCTTGAGACATACGTTGCTTATGCACCGCAGGGCTTCAGATCGTTCCTGATGGCGATGCCTGTATGGCTCAAGGAAAAACTCTATCTCAAAATATTGTTACGAAAGAACCTGGCGCAACTGGGCGAACTAAAGACCAGAGATCTGCCCCCATTGTTATTTACCGAACATCATCAGTCCCATGCCGCCTCGGCTTTCTTTCCCAGTCCTTTCGAACGTGCAGCCGTCATCTGTATGGATGGGGTAGGGGAGTGGGCGACCACCTCCGTGTGGCTGGGTGACGGTAACCAGCTCACCGCACAATGGGAGATAACATTTCCACATTCTCTTGGATTGCTGTATTCGGCTTTTACTTATTACACCGGCTTTAAAGTCAATTCCGGAGAGTACAAGCTGATGGGTCTGGCGCCGTACGGTGAGCCGAAGTACGCGGATGTCATCAGGGAGAAGTTGATCGACATCAAGGAAGATGGTTCCTTCAGGCTGAATATGGATTATTTCAGTTATGCGACCGGGCTGACCATGACCAATAAAGCCTTCTCGGGATTATTTGACGGTCCGCCGCGGGAACGCGAATCTGAAATTACACAAAAAGAAATGGATCTGGCGGCATCGATACAAAAAGTAACGGAAGACGTCGTTTTGAAGCTCGCCCGCACAGTTAGAAATGAGTTGGATGTAGAGAATCTATGCATGGCCGGGGGCGTTGCACTGAACTGTGTGGCCAACGGCAGATTGTTGCGGGAAAAAGTTTTTGACAATATCTGGATCCAGCCGGCAGCAGGAGACGCCGGTGGTGCCCTCGGTGCGGCTCTGGCGTGCTGGCATCAGTACAATGAAAAACCCAGGAAACTGAATGGCAGCATCGACAGCATGAAGGGCTCATACCTGGGACCGCGTTATTCCAGCGACGAAGCCGGAACGGCGTTGGACAAGCTGAATGCAGTGTATGAGCGATTGGACGACACGGAACTGTTCGAGCGGCTGGCCCGTATGCTCGCGCAGGAAAATGTTGTCGGCTGGTTTCAGGGGCATATGGAATTCGGACCCAGAGCGCTGGGGGGGCGGTCGATCATAGGTGACCCGCGCAGCACCAAAATGCAGTCGGTGATGAATCTCAAGATCAAATACAGAGAATCTTTCCGGCCATTCGCGCCGGCGGTTCTGGCGGATAAAGTGGCCGAATATTTCGAGATGGAAGAGTCCAGCCCGTACATGCTGCTGGTTGCGGATGTCAAGGTCGAGCTGCGACTGGATATGACCGAGGAGCAAAAAAAGCTGTTCGGTGTCGAAAAGCTCAAGGTGCCGAGGTCGCGATTGCCTGCCATTACCCACGTGGACTATTCCGCCCGGGTGCAGACCGTAGAAGATCGAACCAATCCTCGTTTCTATGCGCTGATTAAACAGTTCGAAAAAGAGACGGGTTGCGGGGTATTGATCAATACATCGTTCAATGTACGTGGCGAGCCCATTGTGTGTACACCCGAGGACGCCTACCGGTGTTTTATGCGCACTGAAATGGATTGCCTGGTAATAGAAAACCTGCTTTTTCTGAAGGAGAATCAGCCAGAATGGGTAAAGGATGATCGGTGGCAGGAAGAGTATGAACTGGATTAGTGGCTGTCGTGTAAAGGGTGGGAGGCATTTTAACGTTGTCTGAATTCAAGAAACACAATATTGATATTCCGGTTCTGGATACGGCCGGGCTCCGGCGATTTGGCCTGATGTTTGGCGGCATTGTTGGTGGGCTTTTTGGTCTGCTGATTCCCTGGGTATTCGGTTTACGCTTTCCGTACTGGCCGTGGATCGTGCTTATTGTGTTTACCCTGTGGAGCCTGCTCGCGCCTGACAGCCTGTCGGTTTTTTACAAGGTGTGGATGCGCTTCGGATTGATCTTGAATGCCGTAATGAGCCGGATCATTCTGGGCATTGTATTTTATATTGTCGTGTTGCCGATCGGAATTTTTGCTAGACTAAAAGGCAACGACCCCATGCATCGGGAATTCGACGTCACGCTGGATAGTTACCGCACAAACAGTGAGCAGAAAGACAAACTCAGAATGGAGAAACCTTTTTAGCGATGGGTGAATTTTTTAAAGACCTGTGGGATTTCATGCGGGTGCGCAAGAAGTTCTGGCTCGCACCGATCATCATCGTATTGCTGCTGTTGGGCGCCCTCCTGATCTTTGCCCAGGGCTCCGCGGTGGCACCGTTTATCTACACCATTTTCTAGATCGACCTGGATATAGACAAACTCCGTACCGCCGGATGGCCCTGATGGTGTACGTAGTGCCGTTCTTTGTTACGGTTCTAACGATCATCGTTTTGCGGCAGTGTGCTCCGGCGTGGGGCCTGAGCGCCGCACCCGGGCAGCATCGGGTACACGCGGGCGCACCTCCCCTGGTCGGCGGTATTGCCATGTTCCTGGGATGGAGCTGCGGATGGGTGTTGATCGCGGGTTCGTGGCCTTTATGGCTGTGCGCGCTGGTGGTGGTGGTAGCCGGCGCCTGGGACGATATTCACGAAATCTCGACGGGTGCACGCTTTTTAGCCCAAATCCTTGCCGCAATCATAATGATCTACTGGGGAGAGGTTGTGCTTCACGACCTCGGGTATCTGGTGTCGGATGACTCCAGATTCTATCTCGGCCGCTGGGCTGTTGCGCTGACTATATTTGGTGCGGTGGGCGTAATGAACTCGATCAACATGTCGGATGGTATGGATGGCCTTGCCGGCAGCATGACATTTATTTCTGCAGCGGCGATACTTGTTGCGGCGTGGTATGGCGACCTGATGCAAAGCGTGGTTGAAATTGGGATTTTTCTGACAATAATTGCTGCGTTTCTTCTGTTCAACATTCGATTTTTTAACGATAAGCCCGCCCGCGTTTTCATGGGCGATGCGGGCAGCACCCTGCTGGGATTGCTCCTGGCCTGGTATCTGGTCAAACATACCCAGGAACCCTATAAACTATTTTCACCGGTTACCGCACTGTGGATCATTGCGCTCCCGTTGTTCGACGCGGTAGGGGTTCTCGCCTGGCGGGTATTGAAGGGAACGTCCCCATTCAATGCCGATCGCGGACATTATCATCATTACCTGGTCGATATGGGCCTTACGGTAAATCAGGCGTTATTGGCAAGCCTCGCATGCGCACTGCTATTTATTGTGGTCGGGCTCTCCGGATATGTATCCGGCGTTCCGGATCACCTGATGTTCTATTTGTTTTTGTTGCTATTTTTCTGTTACCTGGTATTTAGGGGAATAATGGATCGAAAAATAAAAACCTGAGAAACTCATTGTAACTGACGCAACTTCGCCGCGATAAAGCAAAAAAGCCCTGCTTAGTGCAGGGCTTTTTTTTGGAATGGTGACTGGTTCGAGACGTTAGTCGTCGCCTCCAAATATACCCAGCAAATGCAGCAAGCTGAGAAATATGTTGTAGATCGAGACGTACAAGGTAATGGTCGCCATGATGTAGTTGGTTTCCCCGCCATGTATGATCGCGCTGGTCTGGTACAGGATCATACCGGACATCAGCAGCATGAACATGACTGATACGGCCAGCGAAAGAGCAGGCACTGAAAACAGTACTGCGCCAATGCCCGCCAGGAACGCAACCAGGATTCCGGCGAACAGAAAACCGCCCAGGAAGCTGAAATCCTTACGTGTCGTCAACGTGTAGCCGGACAGGCCGAGGAATATCACGCCGGTGCCGCCCAAGGCCATCATAACCAGCTCAGGTCCGTTGGATATCGCAGTCACGTAATAGCCTACAATCGGCCCCAGGGTCAGGCCCATGAAACCGGTCAGGGCAAAAATAAACACCAGGCCAAGGCTTGAGTTTCTAAACTTTGTGGTTAAAAACAACAGGCCAAAATAACCCACCAGGGTCATCAGCATTCCCGGGTGGGGCCAATTGAATGCCACCGAAAGCCCGGCGGTCAGTGCGCTGAACAATAAAGTCAGGGACAAAAGGGCATATGTGTTCTTGAGTACCTTGTTTACCTCGATACCCGTAACTGCCGGTCTGGTCAGGATCTGGTCTCTATTCATTGAATCAGTTGCCTCTATAGTTATTTTCCACTGCTGGTTAGAGTGGGTTTCAATCGTAAAGGTTCAAGCTTACGCAATTTGCATAATATATCAAGTTATTAAAGCGTAACAAAACCCCGGTTTATTAACGATATTACTAGCAAATATGGGGGTTCATTCGTTATGCTTCAAGTTCCGAGATCCATAGCAATCCGCGCTGGCGAATCGGGCGCAAACGGGGAGAGGTGGCAGAGTGGTCGAATGCGGCGGTCTTGAAAACCGTTGACCCTCGCGGGTCCGGGGGTTCGAATCCCTCCCTCTCCGCCAGATCGTTATCACTCAGCCGCAGGATATGTGTGCCCTCTTTGTATTATAATCGGCCGCTTTTACGACTTTACACCGGAATATACAACCATAAATGTCTGACTTGAGAGCGAAGGCGCTCGATTACCATGAGTATCCCACACCAGGGAAAGTCTCGATCCACCCCACCAAGCCCTTTTCAACCGCCCGTGATCTGTCTCTGGCATACACCCCTGGGGTAGCGGAACCAGTCCGCGAAATCAACAATGACCCCGAAGCCGCCTACCGGTTTACCAACAAGGGCAACCTGGTCGGAGTTATCACCGACGGCAGCGCCGTTCTGGGACTGGGAAACATGGGAGCACTGGCTGGCAAGCCGGTCATGGAAGGCAAAGCCGTTTTGTTCAAACGCTTTGCCAATATTGATGT
>Ga0255047_10003262_pt1 | contig 10241 bp, 8 predicted proteins | sample JV7_2_1_MG_FD_183640 | JGI IMG/M metagenome (GOLD analysis project Ga0255047, IMG submission 183640) | Seawater microbial communities from Jervis Inlet, British Columbia, Canada - JV7_2_1 | ecosystem: Environmental > Aquatic > Marine > Inlet | place: Canada: British Columbia | collected 2016-10-06 | reverse complement strand
GGCGCTACAGGCGCCTCAGGGGTGTGGTCCTCAATCAGGTGGCGTCGGTAAGACTTCTCATTGTCGGTACTGAGGAACTGAAGAGTGTCGCACGCAATGTGCTGGAACTCCTCCTCACAAAATTCGCATTTGAAGCTACCCGGATAAATGGGCAGCTCCACTCGGCGCTTCACGTCATAGTGACGCATGTTGCTGCCAAAGCGCAAGCTCTTGTTCTTTGCCACAGCCGCCTGTGACGCCCAGGTCTCATGTGCACTCGACGCAACCACTTCGCGACCAGCGGGGTTAGCCCCACTCGCCTCAGTGCGGATCTTGTTGGCCTGTGCCGCAGACTCGGCCTGTGCCTTGAGCTTGCTTCTGTTCTTACGAGACTCGTTGCTCGCCTTGATCTGTTCTTTCGTCAGTTTTACCGTCTGAGCCATCTTTTCAATTCTCCGAAGAAGCTATCCCCCGCCCCCTTGAGAGGGGCGAGGGAAGCTAAACTACAAACTACAGCATATTGCAGTCAATGTAGATCGGGGCAGCAATGTCAAGGGCGGCAACGTCAACGACGCCGACTCCGACCTTACACTCCAGGTCAACGACAGTAATACCGGCAGCCGTGGGGCCTTCAGCAGTACCAGCGACACCCAGCCCGACAGTCACGATGCGGTTGGCGATGATGGGATCTTCCGACCCATCAACCAATACCGTACCAAGACCACGAACCTGCACCCAGCCGTAACTATCGGCTGCAATGTCTACCTGAGCAACACCAGCAGCGACCGTGGCCGCAGCAGCGTGGGGCTCAACAACAGCAGGACGGAAGACAACGAAGTCACTGGTAGCATCAAGAGCGACAGTCAGCGGTTCGCTGATACGCACGGTAGCGGTCGAAACCACTTCCTTGATGATACGCATCTGACCGGCGCCAGTAGCGGCGTCGATATAGATGACAGCACCTTCGTCCTGACCAGGGGTGAAGTCACCCGCAGTTCCCGTGATCAAGTCAGAGCCGATTGCCGCAACGGCATCAACATCAGCATTGATCAAGAGACTCAGAACATCCGTGATCTGCACAATCTCGCCAGCGTCTACAGCGGCGCTAGCCTGAACAAGAACAAACTCGCGACCGTCACCGCCTATCCAGCGGCCTCCGGGTGCAAACTTGCCCTGAGTGGCACTGTCCATGTCGATCTGGTTAGTCGCCCGTAGGGAAGCAACCGCAATGCCAAGTTTTTTGATGATTGATTCAGCCATTGTATTACTCCTTTCCTAGTAGGTGAGACCGTAGATGACACCGAGGTTACGACGCTCACCAGTGCAGAAGTTGCCGCGATGGGCGCACTTCGAGCTAACGACGAACTGGCTGTCCAGTTCACGCGACTCACCGATGGAGAAGTTATAACGCTCGTCACAACGAAACTTGAAGTCATCGAAGTTGATCGTGTACCAGTACCCGCTCGGAACTTCAGTATCCCAGGCAATCGGAGCGCCACCCCATTCAAGGGTCTGGAACCCGGCTTCAGCAAGCTGAGAGCCAAGGGCACCGTGGTAACGCTGGAGAGGCTGCGCGAGCGTTTCATACGCGTCGTAGCCGTCCTGATCGGTGAGGTTGAAGGTTGAGGTGTTCATGCCAGAACCACGGTTCACCTGACCACGCACGTCGCGCAGGCTGGGCAGACCGACGGTGGCAAAAGCACCGGCAGCATTGACGGAAATGTTCTGCCACCAGGTATCGACCGAGGGGTCGATGCCAGCGACTACACCAGTGGCCGGAGTGATGTCAACGATGTGAGCGAGGCCGCCCATGTCGTTACCAGCATTCGTACCAGTGATGGCCAGACGGTTGAAGTTGTCCCGAATGGTGAGCATTACGTTGTCAATGCGGGAGCCGTAAAGATCTACGATCTTATTGACGCCATCATTGTCAGAAATCTCGAACTGGTTGACAGTCGCCGCACCGGTGATCTGCTTGTGCAGATACTCGCCAGCGCGAAGAATTTCAACGTCAGTCAGAGCTACCGGGTCCCAGTCGCCAGTGGTCCCAACGGTGGGATCAGCAACGGTGGTCAACGGTACAATAAAGGAACTTCCACCACCGTCAGGGACGATAGCATTGGAAAGCTCCATCGCTTTCAGCATAACATGCTTGTTTGCCCACTGTTCCTTCAAGTCCTTCGACTTGTTGGCACGAGTGGCGGTCAGCACATTGTTGTATAGGCCAACAGCAGCGGTTGCAGTTTGGGCCATAGTTTAGATCTCCAGGTAACTATTCTACCGAATAGCCGCCCGCTCCTTCTCTGCGATTTTCTTCAGATCAGCAGCGAGTTCCCCCGTAGGGTCAGCTTCGGCTTGCTTCAAAATCTGTTGATAGGGCGTAAGCCCAGACACGTCAACAGACACCGTTTTATCTGAAGGAGCATTACCCGATACAGAATCCTGCTGCGGAGGTACTTGCGCTGGAGTGCCGAGAGGGGCTGGTAAGGTTACCGTGTCCCCCTTGGCCGCTCTAGCAGCATCAATCCTGGCAAGGTCGTATGCAGCCTGAAAGTCCAAACCCTCATACCGAGTCAGTTTATCGGCCATCCGATGTTTCAACTGCTCAGCATCAGCGTTCTTATCACAGAATGCCTGCCATTGCCGTTCAAGTTCCCGCTGCTGAAGAGCTTGAAGCTGCTGCTCGATTGCAGTACGCTCCTTGCCAACAACTGCTGTGACGCGCGCGTTAATACGCGCTTCAAGCAGTTGCTCATAGTTATCAGCCAACGGATCAAGTTTCTCCTCTGCCGGGGCCGGGGTCTCGGTCTGTGCTCGACGAGCCGCATCAAACGCCAACAGCGTTTGTAGGTCTTGCTGTACTTGTTCAGGGCTCGCCGCGACACCCGACTGTCCACCAACTTGACCCTGCCGCTCCAATGCTTCCCGCTCTTCGCGGGCCTTCATGGCTTGCTCTTCCAGCGCCTGCTTGTAATACGCACGAATGCGTACCTCGTCAGGCGACAGTTGATCTGCCGGCAGGTTATCAAAATTCGGGTCCAGGTCAGTCGTTTCCCCGTCCGAATCGGTACGTTCCCCTACTTCCGGTTCGGGCTGGGCTTGGAGTTCCCCGACGCTTCCGTCAGGCTCCACAGCATCCAGTTCCCCTACTTCGGGATCAGGCGCTATCAATTCTTCCGTCATCAGTGCATCCTCAGTTAACAAAATAATCTATCCGTCGTATGCCGACCCATTGGCCGCATACTTGAATCCACCCGCTTCCATCACCTCCTTCTTGTTGTTACCAACCCACTTCCCCATCTGCTCGTCGTAATAGTTACGCTCGCCTGGGATACAATGAACCCGGCTGTGGGACCGGTCGCCACGCTCCAACGTGGACTTGGCAAAGTTATACGTGTCCGTCCTGCCACACTCTGGACAGGTTTCCATATCCTTCACTGTCTGGGGCAGTTCGCCGCAGCAGTCGTAAACGTAGATCATTAGATCGTCCCCCCAGCCGCAGCGGCGGGAGCGTCCATCTTCATCGCAGGCAAGGACCCCTGTGCATTACCAGCCTCTTGCTGGATGAACTGCTGGTGCATAGCCAGGTGCTGCTCAAGCATCTGCGCGGCAGCAACTACATGCGGAGGGCTCTCAATGCCCTTCTGCATGTTGGCCTGGAGCCCCTGGTGAATCATCGACAGAACCTTGGACCCATCGCGCATGTGCTGGTAGTGGCGGTCATCAGGCTGCACCTGAATGTTGTTGCCCATCAGCATCGCGGTGAACTCGTCCTTCTGGTCCCAGAGCGCCTCATCGCGCACATAGTCACGGGCGTTCGGGAAGCCCTCAAGCTCCAAGAAATCAGGGATGATCAGGTCTTCCTTGATCACACCAGGCGCGAAGCTATTGATCACTGACATGGCGTCAATCATCTGCTTCCGGCGCACAGCCTCATCGACTGGCTCTTGAGTACCAATACCAAGGCGAATATCAAACTCACCGGCAATGTCCTGAGTCGTGAACTCACCCCATTCCCGGCCATCCTCACGGGAAGCCTGAAGCATCTGCGTCGGGTTGGCGAACTCTTTCAAGAGCTTCGTCATCATGCGGCAGGCGAGAATCCACGCCTTGCCAAACCTACGCGCCATCTCGTCGGTATCGCTATTCAGGTTCTGCTGCACCAGTGCGGCCTCAGTAGCGGACGCACCAGGGGTCGAATACGCGCCCATCTGGTTGGAGCCCACACCGGACTTCATGAAGAAGTCGTTCATGGCCTTGGCGGTCTCGCTCTCAAGCTCAGGAGCCACAGCCGTGAGCGCCACGTTGGCAAGCGCATCAGGGTGCTTGACCATATGGATGGTGCCCTCGGGCGACTGCCCGATAGTCTCAGCTTCCTTCTGGCTCATCAGGTTGGCCTGTGCCAGCATCACGTTGCGCTTGGTCTTGGCCCTGTCAAGGGTGACGCTGCGGAGCACATCAAGCTCATGCAGCGTGTCCCAGATCGGCTGGAGATACCAAGTACCGTAGATGCTCGAAGCCTTCTTCTTGGGCTTCAGGACCACATCAACGAACGGGAACATGTCGAGCATCTCGTAGGGGTTGTCGCTCTTGTAGTGCAGCTTGTCGCACCCCTCAGACATGACATATACTTGGCTCTTGCGCCCGCGCCGTGGGTCTGGCGCGGTCCAGACCTCCCACAGGATGGCGTACTCGATCAGCGACTCAGATGCGTCCTGGGCCTTACCGCTACGACCAGACAGCCCACGGTCATGGGACATGTCGCGCATAGAACTGGACTCGAACGCCCACGAAGCACTGATCTGGTCGCGGTGCTTGTATTCCTTGGTGTGCTGAGCAACGCCCAATGGCAAGATGATGCGCTTCGCAACCCAGCCACCACCACGCCACGAGTGCTTGAGCGACTTGAAGCCGGGGCAACACACCATGTCCCACACGTCAACGTGCTGCATGTAAGGCTCGCCCTCGGCGTGATCGTCAGTGCAGTCGTCAGGCGGCAAGTCCCGCTGCTGCTGGTCTTGGGCAACCATCTGGGCGTAGACATCCTCGCCGGTCTCCATAGCGGCAGCCGCCATGTCCATGCGCTCCTTGGCCTCTTCCATGTCGGTCTTCTTGGGCGGGTTCTTCCAGCCCACTTGGAAGAAGCCAGCAGTAGCAGTCAAGGCGTCAACAGCGACCTGATCCATCACGTCTTCTTTGACATCGCGTGAATAGATGTAGTAGTCCCACCACCCGCGTATGAGCGCGGCGGTGTCCTTGTCCTCACTCCCGATAGACTTGGACAGCACGTTCACACCAGGGGCGCGGAAGTTGATGCGATTGAGCACCTTGTTCATGGCATAGTGGCCATAGTGCGTGTGCAGGCGCTGCATCTTGTCAGGGACCAAGACCGGGCCGTCCTCGGCATTGAAGACCTCGGCACCAACGGCCCACTTCTTCTCTTCGTCCTGCCGGCCATCAAGTGCTGACGAGATAGAGCCTCGGTAGTACTGGACCTTGTCGATCTCGTTCATCGCGTAGGGGTCAGTGGCCTTGCCCAGCGCGGTCTTCTTGCCGAATAACATTATGCGGGACTCCATTGCGGGAAACTGTTCGCTTCAATATCAGCCTGCTCCATGTCATATTGCATCGACATAAAGTGCGGCTTCCTGCGCTCCTCGATAAGGTGCGCAATCGGCCGACTCATGCACATGTACCGCAGGGCATCAAGGCAGTGATCGTTACGGCTCACTGGCTTGTTCAGGCGGGCGCCCTCACGCTTGCGTGCCCACACGTAGCCCTGGAACTCATTGATGAGCGTGGTGCATTCGTTGAACACAAACAGCCGTGGCGGCTTGACCATGTCACCGTCTTCGTTGAGATCGGGGTCGTAGTCCAAGTACTCAGTCACCATGTTGATGCCAGCGTCAATCTCGTTGTTCGCCTTGATGCAGCCAAGACCATGATCAATGTACTGCATCAGCACACTGAACGGGCTCGCAGCAGTTCTCTGCGCGCTTGCGGGGTCAATGACCGTGTAAGACGGCTCATTGCCCTCGCCCAACCATCTATCCCAGATCCTGCGGATATTCTTTACGTGCTCTGGGACCAAAGACCCCTCCTGCACGTACTCCTCCACAATGACCAGAGAACCCAGTTGATCGACGGTGCCAAGCAGCATCGTAGTCGGGGCGTCCATACCAACGTCCATACCCGCAACCCACTCCCACCCGTCAGGGATGCTGAACGGGTCAACGACGTGGACCTCGGGCCGGAAGGTCTTGTAGACCTTGCCGCTATTACTCGTGAAGTGACCGTTGTACTGCTCGTCAAACGCAGCCTGGCTGAGGATGCCCTGCTCCACCTTCCGCTTCGCAGCGTCGTAGATCTCGCGGGGGTAGGTCGGGTTCTCAATGCTGGGAAACTGCCAAGACTCTACACTGTCAGTGTACTTGCAGTTGCCATAGTGGAAGCTCTTGTCCTGACCGCGCATGAACACCGGGTGCAGCATCTCGTCGTAGCCATCAGGCGTGGTCGGGATTACCAGGGTGCCGCAACGCATAGCTAGTCTCTGCTCGACATACGTGTCGTGGATGTACTTGGAGATTTTGGAGCCTTCGGAGTAAATAACGTAATCAAGCTCTTCGCCAAGGAGAGAATCAGGGTCCTGCGTTGACTTGCACTCAATCCAGCTTCCCCAGTCGAACTCGATTCGCATCTGCCCCTGGACCCGGTTGTAGCGGGACTTGCTGTTGGCAGCGAAGAACTTGCGGAGCTTGGGGTCTGGGTGTCTGAGCAAGGCGTTGTAGACGTACTCGAACTCTTTTTCGGCAAGTGCAAAAGTCTTTCCAATAATCCAGATTCTGGTGTTGGGGACAGTGAGTTCAGCGGCGGCTTCGAGACCCGCCATGAACGACTTTCCTCCACGAGCACCGGCACACGCAACCTTGGTGCGGGCTTTGGACTTGTGGAACTTCTTTTGCGATCTGTGCGGTTTGTAGCCATAGCTATCGAAAAACTTCTTCTTTGCTGCCCATGTCATGCGCCGAATCTCACGCCCATCATCGAGCGTACACACCACTTCGGTGTGCCCGTTAGTTGGAAGAGCGTCCACTGAACAAGTCTCCAAGGATGTCTTTGTACGCATCAGGGCCGGTAATCGTTTCGATCTTCTTCACGTCCAGGCCGCACAACTTGATAAGCTGGTCGCGGGCCTCTTTCTTCTCTTTGTTCGAACCAGTCAGCGTGTGGATAAAGGACTCCGTCTGGAGATACTTCTTGCACTCGTCCTCACTCACTATCTGGCCTTCGTCCATCTTGGCAGCCATTTCGCCCATGAGCTTGTCATGGTCGCTGATGAGCTTCTGCAGCTTCTTATTGTCGCCACGCTTCTTCAGATGGTTATCAACAACGTGCTGAGACGCCCAGCCCTGGATGCCGCTGGCCACTACTTGGCCGCCTTGGCAGAAAGGGCCTTCTGCTTAGCAAGCTCGTCCCAATCAACCTTGGGCTTCTCGATCTTGTCGGCAATAATGCCATCAGCGGACTGACCAAGGATCTGACCGGACACTTCACCTTCAGGAACGACGGCAGTTCCGGTCTTGTCACCAGCCTCGTTGAGGGTGTCGTAAGTCCGATCAGATAAAGTCACATGCTTGCGGTAGACCTTGACCTTCTCCGTATCAGCGGTGATGGCCTGCTCTGAGCCGCCAAGGCAACCATAGTATTCGCAGACCTCTTCATCCGTAGCGTCGTCGGGGAGAGCATTGGCAACGACATAGCGCACCAGGCTCTTGCCCTTGGAAGCCTTACCCACAACCTCAACAGAGTGATACGGGAAGGGGAAGTCCGTCTGCATGCCTTTGGCGGCCTGCGCGGACTCCCAAGAGTCACCAATGGGATCGGCATCGACAATCACAGACTCAGCGAACACCACGCGATATTTGCTAGGCACTGTAAATCTCCAATACCCGGATACGGAATGAGGAAGGCAGCACGTTGTCGCCAATGGCCAAGTCAGCAGGTACGTCGTCCATGAGCATATTACCAACGATAACGATAGCAGCAGGGACCTTCCACTCCTCACCGTACTCACGAGCCTGAGCGATAAGCGCAGTCCCGCCCTTAAAGGTCATCTCTATCCCAACAACAGGGCGGGCCTCAACGCCAGGCACTGGCTGAGTGGCGAAGTTCCAGTCGTTTGCAGCCGCCGTGCCATCAACAACCCGACACTGCTCAAACCCGAACCCCGCGCCTATAGAGATAGCGTTTGAGACATCAGGGATGCTACGCGCCAACTGGATTACAGTGGAGGCCCCAAAGTTGGGGATAAGCATCTCAGCCTCAATATAGAGGCGGAAGGTCTCCGGGTTAAACACCTCGCCAGCAACCGCAGCATTGTCGCGAGTGCGAGCCACAGAAGCCGCCACGGTAGCGACATACGAGGTCATGTACTTCAACTCGACCTGAGCACCCCACAAGTACAGAGCGTCCGCGACCGTCCCCAGGTAAGTGGACGATCCCGCCTGCATCGAGTAGATCTGGTGGATGCGGGCGCCGCCGTCAGTGGCGTCCGTAGTATATGACAGCCAGCATCGCTTCCACCCATTGCAGAAGTCATCAATCCCAGCATACTGGTCACCCTTGGTGCCGACAAGCGTTGCGATCCCGGTGGCCAAGTCAAATTCAGCGGACGCCTGCCCACCGTTGAGGGCGGCGATGAACAGGACCTCGTCTTCAGTGCCCTCCTTGACAAAGCAGGACATGGTGTACGTGGAACTGAGGACAAGAGTGATGGACTGCGTCACGCCATGGACAGCATTGGTATTGTCCTCGACCAGCGTGTCTGCCGTGGTCGTAAGGTCCGCAGCTTGGGTGCTGTTATCATCAATGGTCGCTTGGGCCTTAGTCCACGTAGCATGGCCGAATGTCTGCGACTGCAGGCAGATGTTGTCCTTGTCTTCCTCAAACAACCAGCCAGAGATGCCGAGATTGTTCCGAAGGTTGTCGTGGTCCGCAACATTATGGCTATCGTACAATGCTGGCCCACCGGCGCCGTCCGCACAGCCGCGATCCAGCTGCATACCAAAGACGTACAGGGAGTCCTGGTCAAGACCATTAAAGGTTGACGACGTGGCGTCACGCATCAAGACAAGGATCTGCTGGTTGGTCCCAGACGCGTTGTCCGCACGAGTGAACGTCATCCACACCCTATACCAGCCATCGCCGGCATCCTCCAGCCCGGTGGCGTCGGGCGATCCAAATGTGGTAGTTGCGGTCACAGCGCCCAAATCAAAGACAACACGAAAATCGACATTGCCGGCGGTGGCGTCGTTGAACTGGAACTCCACATGGCTGCGGTTTATCGGCTTGAAATAGCACGACAGGGTGTACTGAAGGTCCTGAACGCAGCGGAAGTTGTCGCCAGTAGTGAAGTAGAAGTGCGATGACGCGGCAGTGGCGTCCTCGTGCCAGATCGACGCTCGGGTGCCGCCAAGGGGGTCGCCCTCCGTCTGGTCGGCTGGCCACGTTGACCGGAACTCAGAGTACCCGGTGGGCATGTCCTCAGAGTAGTAGAACCGATTGCCACACATCAACCCGCCAGTAGGCTCATTGCGTAGCTCATCAACCGCTGCCGTCTCTAGGACGCCGTCAGCGTTGCGCAAAGTGCCAACAGATGCACGGGTGTGCTGCCACACGGAACGGTTACCGCCATTAACGTCAGTGCCCTCAGTCACTATGTAGGCGTCAGGAGTGAGCGCAGCCCGCCTGACCTGTGCTCCCCAGAGATACAGAGAGTCTTGATCAAGGCCGTTGAATGAGGTCGAATTGTCCGCATCCATTACCATGACAAAGAATGGGAGCGCACCGGCGTCAGCGGCGCCGGTCGTGAAGACAATCCGCACATCGTAAAACCCAGCGGTCGTGCTAGTGGAGATGGAGATTGAGTCGGTGTTCGCGTTTGTCCCAGTCGCGCCAGTGGTCACATTGAAGTCACAGCGCGGGTTGCCCGCAGCCAAGCCGATAACCTGAAGCCGCACCCAATCACGGTTGTCTGGCCGCGCCCACACCCGAAACTCGTACTGGGTGAGGTTATCAACTGTGAAGTTCTGGGCCGTGTAATGAGTACTCGCCGCCGTTGCGTCCTCGTGAATGGTGTCAGCGGTGGTGGCCCCGTCAGGGGCTACGATTGAGTCAGCAACAATGCTCGTGCGCGTGAGTGACCACGGAGCGACATCAAACTCTTCAGAGCGCAACAGAAGGTTCTCTGCTGCATCCAAGTT
>Ga0255047_10003258_pt1 | contig 10247 bp, 12 predicted proteins | sample JV7_2_1_MG_FD_183640 | JGI IMG/M metagenome (GOLD analysis project Ga0255047, IMG submission 183640) | Seawater microbial communities from Jervis Inlet, British Columbia, Canada - JV7_2_1 | ecosystem: Environmental > Aquatic > Marine > Inlet | place: Canada: British Columbia | collected 2016-10-06 | reverse complement strand
ACAGCTCGGCGTACCGAATGTCATCGGCGAGAACGTGGACGTTGCTGCATCGCGCATCGAGACGCAGGGCTTCGTCGTAGGAGTACGGGAGTACATCGAAACCGAGGACTACGACGAGAACATCGTCATTTCCCAGACTCCGGACGGTGGCTCAACCGCGTCACCGGGAACGGCTGTCGATCTCATCGTGTCTGCGGGTCCATCGTCGCTCGAAGTCCCCGATGTCTCAGGCAAGTCGTCGGAAACCGCGATCCTCGAGCTGGCTCGCGCCGGTTTCGAGACCATTGAAACACTGGACGAGTTCAGCGCGGATGTCCTGCAGGGGTTCGTGATCGAAACGAACCCAGCGGCGGGTCAGACCGTGCCGAAGGAAGCGACGATCATCGTCATGGTCTCGCAAGGTCCGGAGCCGGTGAACGTGCCAGACCTTGTCGGGCTGAGCCAGAGCCAGGCAAGTCAGTCGCTCAATGCGCTCGGTCTGCTGATCGATCTCAGCTCTGAGACCGTCGAGGTGTCCATAGCATCCGGTCTCGCTGGCAACGTGGCAGAGCAGGAACCTGTGGTGGGTACCGAAGTCGACTTCGGTTCGTCGGTAACCGTCAAGCTCGGCGTCGTACAGCAGGTCGCCGTTCCTGATGTGGTGGATGATGCCCTCGTCGACGCGGAGATAGCCATTACGAGCGCCGGACTGACACTCGCGACGCCAACCACGACGGTCACGAACGTGCAAGCCGATGACAACAAGGTCGCAACGCAGTCCCCCGTTGGAGGAACGCTCGCCGACGAGGGGTCCACCGTGGCGCTGACCGTGTGGCTCTATCAACCCGACGTACCTGATTTCGCTGGCATGACTCTGACCGAAGCCCAGAGCCTCGCAGACAGTCTTGGTCTTGGCACAATCACGCACAACTCCGGAATGGATGTCGTAGACGCACTCGAGACTCCGGATACGATCGCTGCACAGAGCGTCAGCGCAGGCACTTCAGTTCCTCAGGGCACCGGGATCGAAGTCGGCTTCTTCAAGGCCGCTTGACAAGCGAACGAAACGCCGCGCTGCTTTCCTGGTACGGGCTCAATGTCCGCGACCTTCCCTGGCGCAGGACAACCGATCCCTATCTCATCCTCGTGTCCGAGGTAATGCTCCAACAGACACGGGTCAGCCGCGTCGTTCCGAAGTACGAGCACTTCATACGGATCTGGCCTACGGTCGGTGAACTGGCGGGAGCACCCACAGAAGACCTTCTCCGCGCCTGGTCTGGTCTCGGCTACAACAGCCGAGCCCTCCGGCTCCAGCAAGCAGCGGCAATCGTGGCAGCCGATGGATGGCCGAACTCGATTCCTGGGCTCCAACAGCTTCCCGGCGTTGGCCCTTACACAGCCGCAGCGGTCGGCTCGATTGCCCTTGGACTGGATGCTCCTGCTGTCGACACGAACCTCAGACGAGTTCTCAGTCGATGGGCAGGCGAGCCCTTGGCAGGCAGGCCTCTGACGGAGTATGCCTTCGATGTTCTCGGACATCCGGCAGGCGATTGGAACCAGGCCCTCATGGATCTCGGTTCGTCCGTCTGCAGGACGACCGACCCCGCATGCTCCGAATGCCCCGTAAGCGAGTGGTGCCTTGATCCAGCCGTCTACGAAGCTCCGCCGCGCCAGGCGTCGTTCAACGGCTCCAACAGGCAACTCCGAGGAGCATTGGTACGAGCACACCTTGCCGGCGACAACCTCAAGGATGTCGGGGAGTCCCTCGACAGATCCGACGAGGACACCAGATCCGCGATTGAAACTCTGCGCGCCGAAGGGCTGATCAGCTAGCCAGCTCAGTCGGCCAAGAAGTTGGCGAGAAGCGCTTTGCCCTGAACAGTCATGATCGACTCGGGGTGGAACTGCACCGCTGCTATCGGAAGCTCCGTGTGCCGCACCCCCTGAACAACGCCGTCATCAGAGTGGGCCGTTGCTTCAAGTACGTCAGGGAGCTCGACCGCCGCGAGCGAGTGATAGCGCGTGGCATCGAACGGATTGGGAAGCCCATCGAAGACCCCTCTGCCATCGTGGGTTATCGGAGATGTCTTCCCGTGCCGTGGCTCGGGGGCAAGCCCCACGGATCCTCCAAAGGCAACAACAGCGGCCTGTAGCCCGAGGCAGACGCCAAGCGTCGGCATCTTTGGTCCCACGTCACGCATGAATTCGACAGACCTTCCTGCATCCTCTGGTCGACCCGGCCCAGGCGAGATCACGAGCCGGTCAGGAGACAACGAAAGGGCATCTTCCACCGTCAACGCATCGCTCCGATGCACGATCGGTTCGCCTCCAAGCTCACCGAGGTATTGCGCAAGGTTGTATGTGAACGAGTCGTAGTTGTCGAGGATGAGAACCCTCACGAAATCGTCCCGCCGGAGTCGAGGAGGCTGTTGCCCATCCAGTCGTACACGAACATCAGCGCAATGAATGCAATGATGACGATGATCGCCGCCAAAACGATCTGAACCGTCCGTGGTCCGGGGAGAGCGTTGAACATGCGTTTCGCGATCATCCGTTGATCACCTTGAAATTCGGTCCGGCAACGAGTTCGGCAAAGACGACCAGGCGCTGGCGGGAACTGAACTTGGGGTGACATGTGGTGAGCGTCAGCCATGCACCTTGGCGCTGCTCTGTAACCCAGATCTCAGTTGGACGCACGATGATGGTTTCGCGCACCTCGTAGGTGTGGATACCGAGACCAGTCTCGACCTCAATGATGTCGCCCGGGACCAACTCCTCGAACTCGTGGAACGGGGCGCCGTATGTCGTTCGGTGGCCTGAGATCACGGAGTTGCCTGGCTGGCCTGGGAGTGGTGTTGAAGGCATGTGGCCGGCACCGTTCTTGAGATCCGACCGCTTGACACCCTCCACGACCGCCCAGCCATCCTTGAGCCTGTCGATTGAAGGAATCCGGATGATCGCGAATGCATCATGTTCGGGTGGAGCGCTCTCGACGAGCAGTGTCGGCGTCGGGAGCGAGACATCGCCGGGATCGGTCACATCCGGCGCACCTGGAGTCGTGTACGGAACCTCTGTTATCTCAGCCCCTTCGAAGTACTCCTCGGCTTGCACTTCGAGGGCTGCGTTGTTCTGCTGAGCAAAGAACGTCGTCACGAATAGCTGGTGGGCAACAAACCCGAGAAGGAAGAGTCCCAGCCAGATGCTGGTCCAGCCGATGAACCGAATCACGCGAACCACAGGACCGCCCCGCTGTTGGGGAGCAGCCGCGGATTCGGTTGTCTCGGTCATCGTGTTACTCATTGGATGAGAGGCTACAGCGCAATCGAGTATCCGATGTGCGGTACGCGACGTCCGAAACGCGATATCCTCTGCTCATGCCAGTTTCAAAGGGCCGCAAGAAGGCCAACAGACGTCCGACTCCGCCATCGCACAAGCCAACCGCGATCGACGAGAAGGGTCCATCCCCGACTTGGTACGTTGCACTCATGTTCGGGCTGATGGGGGTTGGCGTCTTGGTCATCCTCACCAACTACATGGGGATTCTTCCCGGTGGCACGTCCAACACCTATCTGCTCGGCGGTCTCGCCGGTATCGGTGTCGGATTCGCCATGACAATGAACTACCGCTAGTTCCGACGGCTTCTCTGGGCCCCCACGCCCGCATTCGGCACTGGCAACCCTGGGTTCCTGTTGCCGCGGCGTTCCATGGCACCGCTTCTGCGTTTCTTATGCAGGGACCATGGGTTCGCGGCAGTGGCGGGGGGGTTCGATGCCGCCTTCGTGGGCTTGGGTGACCGTTAGAGACATGCCGCACACTGCGCAGAGATAGGGAACGTCGACTTCCCTGACATCATCCAAGTCCGGCTCGGCGGGTGGCCCGGTTGCGATGAATCGAATCGACCAGATTGTCCCTGCGAGTATCGCAACGCCGATAATGATGGCGACTACGAGGGCAAACGTCACGCCAGTGACTCGATGATCGTTCCGTTCGCCAGTCCGCCACCTTCGCACATCGTCTGGAGGCCGTAGCGGCCGCCTGATCGCTCGAGCTCGTGCACCAAAGTCGTCATCAGACGAGCACCGCTGGCTCCCAAGGGGTGCCCGAGGGCGATGGCTCCACCATTGACGTTGACCTTGGACCAATCCGCACCGGTCTCACGCAGCCATGCACCTATCACCGCGGCGAAGGCCTCGTTGACCTCGAAGAGGTCAATGTCGGAAATGGACAGCCCCGCCTTGGCAAGCGCCTTCTCGGTCGCGGGGATCGGTCCCGTCAGCATCGACACTGGATCCGTGCCAGCAAGGGAGAAGGACACGAAACGCGCACGCGGCGTGAGACCAAGCTCGTCTGCCTTCGAGCGTGACATGATCAACATGGCGGCTGCGCCGTCCGTGATCTGGGATGAGTTGCCAGCCGTGACGACGCCATCTTCCTTGAAGGCAGGTTTGAGTGCCCCGAGCCCCTCAGGAGTGGTCGTTGGCCGGATTCCCTCGTCCCGAGAAACCTGTTGTGCCACACCATCGGCCTTGATCGAGATCGGCACGATCTGCCCATCGAAGCGGCCTTCCTCCGTTGCCTTGAGGGCTCGCATGTGCGAGTCGTAGCCGTAGGAGTCGAGCTCCTCGCGTGGAATACTCCACTGCTCGGCGATCATTTCGGCTGAAAGGCCTTGCGGAATGAGTTCGTCCTGATACCGCTCACGCATCTTCTGGCCGAAGGGGCGTCCTGTCCCTGCCGATGAACCCATTGGGACGCGGGACATCGACTCGACTCCGGCCGCGACAGCCACATCGTAGGCACCGGCCATCACGCCTTGGGCAGCGAAATGAACCGACTGTTGTGAGGATCCGCATTGTCTGTCGATGGTCACACCGGGAACGGACTCTGGCCAGCCGGCGCCGAGCACGGCGTTGCGGCCGATGTTCCACGTCTGGTCCCCAACCTGGGAGACACATCCCATGATGACATCATCAACAAGCACCGGATCGAGGCTGTTGCGCTCTACGAGCGACTTCAGCGATTCCGCGGCGAGGTCAGCAGGATGCCAATCGGAAAGAACACCGTTCCGCCGTCCAAGCGGTGTTCGTACTGCGTCAACAATCACTGCTTCTTGCACGGTTTCTCCTTGGTGTGGAGTGGAGACGATCGGACTCGAACCGACGACCCCCTGGTTGCAAACCAGGTGCTCTCCCAACTGAGCTACGTCCCCATTTGGGTGGCGGAAGTGTATCGCGGTTCAGCCGCCAGCTTTCAAAGACCTGGCTTGAGCACCATGACAATGATGATGACGGTGACGAGGAGCGTCTGGACGTGTCCGAGGGTGCCCAGCGACTTCGCCTTGGCCATTGCCTCGGATGATGTCGAACCGTGTTCTGCAACGAGATCACCGAGTTCAGCCAAGCCTGGCTTGAGGAAGAAGAGGCCGATCGTGAGCGCAATGATCGTCAGAGCGAACCCGATGCTTACGAACAGCATCTCGAACTCGTAGACGGAATCCAGCACGATCCAAACACCGGTGATCAACACCAGGATGCCAGCCACAGGAAAGAGGCGACCGTTGGTCGGCCCAACCTTGCCTCCGACGGTCATGATTGTTGCGGGATCCTTGGTCCTTGCCGCTGCAGCCATGAGCGCCTCAACGTAGAACTGCCCACCAAACAGGACGGCGCCTGCGAGCACATGTATCAGAAGTACCCACTTCATGTCTTCGACCTTTCCCGAGGAATCTGGAGAGAGCATAGACGGCGGGCATAACCGGAGCGAAGCCATTCGAAGCGGACCGGTCCAAGAAACGAGAGAGCCCGACGAATCCCCCTGAGGCCCACAACCTGTGCTGGCGTCACCGTTCTTCCTGCAAGCCGCTCTCGAAAGTTTGCGCTATTGAGAGCGTTGAGTCTGAAGTGGTTGGCTGCGGGCCGGATCCGTCAGGCTCTGATGTCATTGTGCAACAACAACAAGCGATGCGGTATCGGGGTAAACCCTGATTCTTGAGCGGTTCTAGGAGGGTTCCGGTGTGAGAAGCCCGGCCTCGAAGGCTCGAGCAGCCAACTCATGTCGGCTTGCCACGCCGAGCTTCTCAAAGATGTGACTCATGTGGGTCTCAACCGTCTTCACGGAGACGAACAGGGCGTCGGCCGTCTTGCGATACGAGTAGCCACGGGCGATGTACTCGGCAACCTCCCGTTCCCGGGGAGACAACTCCTCAAGCCCGGGTTGCTCTGCGACCACATCATCTATGTCGAGAAGGAATCCTGCGATTTGTGGAGAGACAGGCATCGCACCATCGAGCGCTTCCTCAAGCAGCCCTGCCAGCCTGTTACCAAGAGTCGACTTGACCAGATACCCATCGACACCGGCCTGAAGCATCATCACCACGTCCCCTCTGTCAGCAGACACCGACAGGCAGATGAATCGTGTCTCCACACCGGCGGCCCTGACTGCCTTGACGACCTCAGCGCCTGAGCCAGATGGCAGGTGCACATCGAGCACAACCCCGTCCGGATGCGTGGCAATGATCACGTCAATCGCTTCTTGCACGTCGCCTGCTTCGCCAACAACATCGACTGAGTCCGAGAGGTACTTCGCCGCGCCAGCGCGCAGGATCTCGTGATCATCCACGAGGACAAGTCTCGGCTTGGTCATGAGACGACGTCCCTCGCGACAACGGAGACCTTGACTTCCGTCCCCTCACCGGGGGAGGTTTCGATGCAAACTTCGCCGCCGACGTCGGTGACTCTCCCCCGAATGGAGTGCTCCAGTCCGTGGCCAGCGATCACATTGTCGACATCAAAGCCTTGCCCCTCATCTCTGACATAGATAGCAATGGCCCCGTCCTCGATCGCCGAGTAGAGGTCGATATGGCCCGTTCCTGAATACTTGGCCGAGTTCGTCATGGCTTCACTGGCGGCGTCCACAAGGGCACGAAGGGTTGAATCCATGTCCACGTCCGTCCGTATCACTGCTGAAACGTCGACGTCGTAGAGATCCTCGATGTCACCCGCCGCCTTCACAAGAGCCGCAGTCAGTGACTGATCTCGCGACGAGGCGTACGCATCAACAAGGTGGCGTAGTTCACGCGTCTGGCGTCGAGCCAGCTTGCGGACTCGCTCGGAGTCATCGGCGTCGGTGTCAATTACTTGCAACGTCTGGAGTGCCGAATCATGAAGCCTGTTCCCAAGCTCCAGCCTCTCGCTCTTGCGGGCGTTCTGCTCACGTTCGGCTACCAACTCGTCAACGGTCGCCCGTCTGAAGGCATCGGTCTTGCGAATAGTTGCGAACAGCCAACCAAACACGATTCCCCACACGATGAATCCGAGCGATGACAGCGCCGGTACTGCACCCTTCCCCCAATCGATCAGGATCGCGGCCTGCTCAACAGCGATCACTGCCGCCACGAATGCCACACCGTAGAGGTTCAATCCGTAGGCAGCCACGATCAGGGTGGGGATGAGATAGCCACCGTGAAACAGGTCGGCGGCACCCGCAGCCCACGACGCTCCTCCGACGATCAGCACAACAGCAACGTCTGCGGCAACGAACCACATGGACCCGAAGATCTCACGGCTTCTTGAAGCCCAAACCGAGATTGCTGTCCACACGGACGCGAGGATCATTGCAGCTATCACGATCACAGGATCCGCACCCGCATCGACCTGCAACGTGGCGACCACGAGCATCAACATCCACGCCCACCCGACAACCCGAGCGATTACGGCGAGACGACGCATCGCGCCCTCGACGGTCGCTGTAATGCGATCGGATTTCTCCAGTGTGCGCGACCGATCGGCCGTTCCAAGATCGACTCTGTCGCTCATCTCTTCTGGATTCGTCATTGGCCTGGCGCCCGTTTCATTGACTCGCCACAGTAATTCCCGACCCGCCCCAGTGTCGAACGGGACCGTAACCCGACGCAGGGGAATCTCTGGTTGATTGCAGGACGACGTTGGTAACCTTGCGGATTCCGTACGGGCCTATAGCTCAGCCTGGTTAGAGCGCATCCCTGATAAGGATGAGGTCCCTGGTTCAAATCCAGGTAGGCCCACCCCCGCACCCCTTGCGCCACAAGGGGTGTTACTCATTTAGCAGCTAGAGCGATGAGCTCGGAATCCTCCCATAGGCACATCGCCCCATTGCATCAGGGATACCATTGGAGCGTAGAAGAGGGTGGATGTGTGAGCTGCATCAGACTCGTTTCCAAGATCGCTGTGATGTGGAAGGTGCCGCTCGGCCTCGTGTTGCTGGGCGTGGTGTTGGTTGTCTCGTCGTGCTCAATCCAGACGGGCATCCTCGATGCTGAAGCTTCAGGGGATGGCAAGACATTGACCTTGAGTATGAGGGCCTGCCACGGGAACTACGAAGTGGAGGTCGATGAGCGGCGCGACAGAGTCACCGTCAACGCCACGGATCAGAGGTCTCCGATCAGGTTCAGTGGTGACGATTGCAGCGACCAACTCACCGTTGGACTGGCTGAGCCCATTGGTGGGCGACACGTCGTTGATGGCAGCAATGGAGCCTTTGTGCACGTCACCTACGAACCCTGGAACCAGACCCGCTACAGCGAGGCTAAGTACCGCGTGGCTCTCCAATCGGCGGCCGAGTGCATCTTGGAGGAAGACCCGGGCAGCGGGGCAAGGGTTGTAGAAAGAGACGATGTCCCGTACCTTGAGTACGAGCTACCCGATCTCCCAGACGGCGCTACCGAGACGGCTTCTCACGCTTCGGTTGCCTGTGTGCGGGAGCATGTCGAACCACTTCGGCAAGGAAGCTACTGACGCTGCGGTAGAATACCTACGGATTGGTTCTGTTTAAGAAAGCGTAGGTATTCGATGCCACAGGGTCGCCCAACAACCGAGCAGTTGCTGACCCGTGTCGATGGCGAGGCAGCTCTGCTGAGGGAACAGTTCGGGGGGCTACCGCACAGTCTCGAACTCGATCATGTGCTGCGTGAGATCTGGCTGCTTGAGATACATCATTCCACAGCGATCGAGGGTAGTTCGTTGACGCCTCAGGATGTCGAGGCTGTAGTTGAGCGCAACGAGGCCCGTGGTTCGCTCGCTGAGGCACTCGAGGTGAAGGCATATGCGGATGCGGCCGGCTGGGTCTATGAGACTGCTCCTGAGACGCCTCAGGGAATCACATTGGCAACGATCCAAGAGGTTCATCGCCGTGTCGTCGGTCCCGTGTGGGCAGCATTCCCACCGACGACCAGAGACACGCCAGGGGACTTCCGCACGACGGGCGTGACCGTTGGCGGCAGCAGGCGGGTTCAGCTATCGGCAGCGCCAACAATTCATGCCGACATGACCGACTGGGTTACCGGCGGCGTCGAATCGCACGACTCTCATCCGGTCCTCCGGATCGCCGAGCAACACGCCCGCTTCGAGCGCATCCATCCCTTCACCGATGGGAACGGGCGCGTTGGGCGCCTCTTGGCGAACTGGAGCCTCGTCCAGGCCGACTATCCGCCGATGATCATCCGATATCAACAACGCGACCTTTATCTCCGTTCACTGGAGCGTGCCGATCAGGGAAACCTCACGGGCCTCGTGGAGCTCTTCGCTCGCGCAGTCAGCGATTCAATCAACAGATTCATCCTCCCTCGGCTTGCAGGTGACGCTCGCATTGTTCCCCTCCGAGCTCTGGCTGAAGGCAGCCCCTACTCGTCTGACTATCTCCGACAGCTCGCCCTGTCCGGTCGTCTTCGAGCTGTGAGGCACGGATCGCTGTGGCTCAGTTCCCACGCAGCGCTCCAGGAGTACATGGACAGCAGAAGTCCGCGCGGCCGGCGGTAGCTCGCGTGCCCATCGCGTGCACAACAGAGTGAATTGCAGCGCGAAATGGTGAAAGACAGTGAGAACTGATATCCCTTGTAACACAAGGGGATTCCGGCGTTTCGGTAGGTAGAGCCCGACCCCCCTGTTCATCCCTGATAAGGAGGATCCTGATTCAAATCCAGGTGGGCCCACGGGAAGCCTGCGGATTCCTTGGGAACTGAACGACACTCCGTGTCCCCTCCCAACTCCATGCCACCGCAAGACGACCCGCACACGCGTGGCGCCGACCGGTCCACCGAGCAAATCGCTCAGCTTCCCAGTCGGTGCCCTGGCTTCAGTCCGAGCAAGACCGAGCCTCCCTGGCGTCAACCCACCGGTTGTAGCTCTCGTTCTTCGACCCGTGTCTGCTCGGTAGTGGCCGGGACCTCGTGCGTGAGCAGCATGAGCACACTCGGCAGCACTACCAGAGAGGACAGCAACGCGAGGGCGATCATC
>Ga0255047_10003256_pt1 | contig 10252 bp, 8 predicted proteins | sample JV7_2_1_MG_FD_183640 | JGI IMG/M metagenome (GOLD analysis project Ga0255047, IMG submission 183640) | Seawater microbial communities from Jervis Inlet, British Columbia, Canada - JV7_2_1 | ecosystem: Environmental > Aquatic > Marine > Inlet | place: Canada: British Columbia | collected 2016-10-06 | reverse complement strand
GGCCGGGAGGACTATCTGGATCTGCTTCTTCTGGCGCAGTAATTCCACCTGGGTCACTATGATCTTTTTCATACGGCCGAGTAAGCTCTTTATCATCAGCCTTTTTACTATATGTAGCGATTTTGATTGTCATAAGTGTCTCCTTATCTATCTGTTGGGCCGTATGCACCTTCTAGATTGCCGTATCCTGAATAAAAATATGCATCACTGAATCCCTGAAACATTCCCGCGTTCTGATTGTCTGTAACGCCCGTTCCAACTCGTCCATTTGATCTAGCTATAGCATCTTCGTTCTGTTTCTTTTTCTTCTTTTTCTTTTTTCGTTTCTTTTTTGGCCTATCCTCTATTATCTTACCCTCTATAATATCGTGAATAAGCTTGTCCATTTTGGTAGCTTCCTTGTAGGCACCTTTCTGATCAAGCGAATTGGCAACTTTAACCAACGCACCAACTATAGATGCCACTGCCCCTATATCAGTAGAAAAATTTCCGCCGCCGCCAAGACTACCATTGTAATATGTTGGGGATGGGCCACCAACATTTCTTTCCTCATCAGAAATTGTAGTGAATGGATCTATCAAGTAATCCTCATCGTCTGCAAAACTACCATCTATCGTATTCATAGTGTCGCGAACAATTTTAGACTTATCTACATATCCCGCCTCTTCCAGATACTTAGCAATATCGGACAGATGAGATAAAAGATTTGTCTTTTTGCTCTTTGGCATGTTTACAGCTCCGGGTATATCGGGTCTTTCTCTTTAAGCTTAACTTCTGGGTTGCTAGTTGACGGAAATAAATTTGTCGGAGAGTATGACTGACCAACTTCTCCCCCGCGCCTTCCAGTGTTACTTTGTGGAGCCTGTTGCCCCGGCGCAGTCCTAGCAGTACCAGTTTGCGATCGATACTGCTGCTTTCTTTGTTGTATGGCGGCTAATATATCAGATGCCCTTTGAGTTTTGTCGCCAGGAGTCCAAACGCCAGGAAAATATCTACTAAGGCGCATACCTACATCTCTATCAAACATACCTGGACCTAAATTTAGTTCTTTACGAATTTCATTAAGAGTTTGCATATACCGCTTCCTAGGCCGAATAGTAGATCCTGGGTTAAAGGTATGTTTACCTTGGCCAGCTCTATCCACTCTTTCTAGCAACTGCTCGGTTTTAGTAGGAGCCTCTACGTCAGGTATATCTAATCCCTCTGCACCAGTGCCGCCAAAATCAATAGCACTTTTTATAATATCATCGATCTTGTCGGCCTCTTCATACAGCCCTCTCTTGTCAAGCTCTCCAGCTATTTCAGCTAGTTTTCTAGTAATACTCATTTTTTGCCCCTTGTTTTAGACACCCACTCGTTGGTCAATCTCTTTTGCCTGGTTCTTTCACTAACTGGTTTGTATGCCGGCTGAATAACTATAACATCATGCCTATCGTCACTTCGTATCGCTGCAACAAAATAAAACCATTTGGCCTTGCGTATCTCTGCAATTTCTCCGGATCTTAGAATAAACCTATACACGGGCGTTGCATGAATATACTCTGTGCCTATAATTTCAGCAATATCTTCGTACGACCCAGCAATCATTTTTGGATCACTGGCAAACTGCTTCTTCCAAAAGCTAAGCGCCGATTTAGTAACACCGACGTTCTGACTGCTCGGGAATATCGCTGCAGTTCTCACAGATATCGGATTTTTTCTAATAGATATCTTCATGTTACCGCCCTACAAGTTTTAGAAACCTCTTAATAGTTTTTACTGTTGTTCCAATACTTAAGTGATCATAAGTTGGATGGCCTCTGACCAACATACCAACAACTTTACCATCATCGTTAACTATTGCGCTCCCAGAACTACCACCAGTTGCCGCCGATGATACAATAATCTTGTTTTTCAATATGGGCCCAAACTCTGTCCCGGTGCTCGGATTCATAACTTCGCCCTGCATTGCTGAGACCATAACACCAGCGGGAGCGCCGACGATATACACAGTATCCCCTACGCCAACACTATTATATTTTCCTAATCCCAGAGGAATAAGACCATGATTCTTCAACTCAATCAAGCAAATATCATGAGGTTCGTCTATCTCTATTATCTCTGCGTTGTGCTTGACATCCAGTTTTCCATTATTGTTCAAATACGTTATTTGTATATCGTTACGAAGAATATTTTTTAATTGATTTTCATATATAGAGACACATACATGCCCGGCAGTAATCAGTGTATTCTCATCATACGCGAAGGCAGAGCCAACTAGTGCCCCTTTTCCTACAACAGCATGCGCCGAAATTCTTGCCACTGATTTAAAAAATTCTCTTTTATCTATTTTATCTTTTTTGTTATATTCTTTAGTTACAGGCCCAACTCCTACATTAACTGTGCAACTTATCAATACAGTAATAAGCGCAATTAAGCCAATGCGCAAGTATTTATACATCTCCTCACCATCCTAGTGGTTTTATTCTGCGGCCGCTGCCTTTGCCATTGCATCAAACTTATCTGCCAGCTTTGTGTCCCCAACTTCATCAAAGTGATTAGCCAATGATACCATGTCCTCAACGTTAAGACCTGTGCGCTTAGCCAATGTCTCCATTACTTTTTCAATTTCTGCCGCCTCACTGTAATAACCCTTCTTATCTAGCGTATAAGCTAGTTTAAATAATCTGGCCAACATAATAACCTCCTATTAACCTTTTATATTTTTTAAGTCTTTCTCTATCTCTCTTCGTCGTTCATGAAGCCTGGCAGTCCTATCACCATCTGCTTTCTCCAACTGCTCATCTATATCTTTTAGCCATTGCTCCAGCTTCGCTTTGCTTATGGCTATTCGAATTATATCATCCATCTCACTAGCTTCTGCATACAAACCAGCATTATCTAGAGCATACGCAATTCTAATCATGGTGCCAATCGCCGATGCCTTTTTCCCTGCTCGCTGCTTTAGCAGATATACATGCTCCTCGTGCTTGCTAGCTATACCCTGAAGCATGTCCTCTACGCCATCGCTTGCGCCATTATCAACCAACTGTTCAATCATCTCTAAGAGCTTTTCTTCTGCCCTAAGCGCTATCTGCGGAAATGATTCTGAGCTGCTGTCACCGGGCATCAGGCTTCCTAAAAGATCTGACGCCGCACTGCTATCGGATAAATGGTTAAACTCATCGTCGCCTATTCCTATTGCCTTTTCAGCAATTACATCTAGCTCTGCCTGCAAATCTTCATAAAGTCGTTGGTAAAGTAAGTGATCCCCGTAATAATTATCGCCAGAGCATTTCCAATGCATATGTTGATACATTTGATATAGGGCACGAGAGTACGAAAGCAGCAACGCTAAATTCTTTGTATCACTAATTTTTATCATTATTATCTCCTATGTGCAATAGACCCAAACCCCTTATCGCCAGGGACATTTTCTAACTCTGACGGATCGGTGGGATACTCTAAAATCTCATCACGCGGGCTCTCCTCCCCCATTCGCTCAGAGTACTCCTCTATATCCTCTCTTGGTGTTTGCATATGTCGAACTATATTGGTGTGTTCATCTACCTCTTTCTCGCTTTTCTCTTTGGCCATTAACACTTCATTCAGACGTGGAGTAATTCGTTCTACAAATACAGGTCCAACTTCCTCTATAGCCTTATCTTCATCCATGTACGCGATAAGCAATCTAGTTAGCATGTCCTTTGCAGCATCTATAATTACAAATATCTCCCCCACATCTGTGTCGATATATTCATAAGAATCATAGAGAGTGTCCATATTGTCTTCGCCAATGGCGCCCTCTAAAAGTTTTTCCGCTATGCCAGGTATTATCCACTCCTCTATATGTAATATAGCTTCCCCAACAAAATCCCTAGTTCTTGTCATATCCCAGTCATACTTCTTCGCAATATCTCTAAGATATTTTAGCCTATCTGCCCACGGGCGATCTTTCATTTTCTCATACCGGCGCCTTATTTTAGACAACAGCTCCTCATCCCTTCTTTCTTCTTCCTCTACAAATTCTTTTTCCTCTCTTCTCCTGCGCCTCTCTCTCTTTATATTATCCCACCAATCATCCTGCTTGGTACTACGCTGTGGCCTGCTTTTACCCAACAGTATATCCCGCGCAACATTCAATTGCGCCATCTGATCGCCGGATCCCCCACGGTCGGGATGAGTACTAAAGGCCTTTTGCTTATAGGCCTTATTGATCTCGCCCTTTGATGCACCAGGAAAGACGCCCAAAAGACTCTGCGCATCAGACAAGCTCATAGAGAGCTTTACAAGAGCGTATTTTAATAAGCTGTCAATCTCATTGGCTAATTCGTATTCGCCATCGGCATCTAGATTGTTGGCGATATCAGCGAGCACTTTGATCATTTGTGCCCCGCCTACATTATATCTTTATCTTGCTTAGCCGGTCTATTTTTCATAATAGTAGACTTGCTTGAGTCTAGTAGGTTGAATCCGGGCGCCCAAAAAAGCTCCACGTTGCTTTCGTTCATGTAAAAAAGCCTACCAGTCTTATCTTTTAGCACCAAAATACCACAATCCGCATCATACTCTACAAATGTGCCATATATAACCGACCTATTAAAGGTATCGGTGTCATTGTAGTGAATATAATCGGCCTCGTCGCCAGTATATATCTCTACGACCTTATTTTTAAAGTGTTTTTCGAAAAATAATCCTATTTGCGGAGCCATAATTTATTCCTTTTGGGCATTTAAGTCACATAGACCTCAAATATTGCTAAAATATTAGTATATTAGGGTTCTTTCGTGCTGGACGTACGCCTTTGCTCAATTTCTTGAAAAATGTCTGGATAAACTTTACGCAACTCTAGGGCATAAAAATTCATTGGGTCGCTGTTTATAATTTCCTCTGCCCACTCCCTTCCTATTTCCGGATATATTTCATGCAAATCGTTGCGAAGAAACAGCCCGTCTCTTCGATTAGCCAGTTCCTCTGCCCACTGTCTTCCAGCATCGGGATATGTTTTATGCAAGTCGTAAGTAAAAAACTTATCAGATCTTCTTTTAACAAGCGCCTCAGCCATATATCTAGACATCTCTGGGTATTTTTTATGTAAATCAAAATAGAAGAAATACTCATCTCCCCTTGACGCCATCTTTTCTGCCGCCTGTCTCTCCAAGTCCGGATGAATTTCATTAACTTTATTGCGGAAAAACCCAATGCTACCGGCCATTGCGAGCTTCTCTGCCAACTCTCTTCCTAGCTCTGGATAAACTTTATGTAGAAACTGGCCAAAGAAATAGTCATTGGTGTCCTCTACAAGCTTCTCCGCCATCCCTCTTCCTAGATCTGGATAGATTTCATAGAGCCTATAACGTGCAAAAACACTATGATTATCATCGGCGACGAATTTCTCTGCCAGCTCTCTTCCTAGCTCTGGATAAGTATCCTGTAGGTCATATTTGAAAAAATCCCTGTTTTCTCTATTAACAAGTTTTTCCGCTAGTTCTTTTCCCATATCTGGGAAAAGCTCATGCAGTTCGAATGCAAAGAGAGAAGAGTTTCCCTCTCTTGCAAACTCCTCAGCAATTGGTCTCGCTAGCTCGGGATAATCTCTATGCAACCCAAGTGTAAAAAATGATTCGTCATTGTCGTCTGCAGCTAACTCCTTAGCGATAGGGTAAATCTTTCTTGTGGCCAAGTTTACTGTATCTCTATTTTTGTTATTATCTACTATATATTTTAGCAAAGATGCTTTATCCGAACTCTCACTCAGGCCCATAATATTTTCATCTAAACCCTCGGGAACCAGATTCGTCACAACGTCATAAAATTTTGTATTATCTCTTACACGTATATCTTCGTGAATTTTATCCATTATAGAATCGCTTAAAGCTTCATCGTAATTATCAATATAACCCTGCATATCAATCTTTTCTATATTTTCATCTAGGGCGTTATATATGGCCACCACTCTATCGTCCCCACTGTCAGACTTCCTCATAACATAGGCTATTTTACGAAAATGATTTCTGAGGTCGGCATTCTTCTTATCTATAATGTAATATAGATATATGGATTCTTTTGAGTAGTTAATAAACTGATTGTGCTTTTCTGCAGCCGTACACCACTGTGTCCCTGATCCAAAATAATTGGATGCCTGTGTGGTTCCTGGTAATACTACCAAAAAGTTTTCATCTTCAAAAATAACATCAGAGTAATTCTTTGCCAGATCCTCAGTGCCCCTTGACTTCTCACGCTGTTTTATTGTCTTTCTTATTTCCCTTCTCACTAATTTTTGCAATAAAATAGGCTCTATATTCTTCAGCCAATCTCTGGCATACCCATAGGCTTTATCTCTAGCCTCTTCCCTTGGCATGTGTGAATATTCTTCTCTCTTGCTCGACAGCAGATCAAAATAATCTTCGGCTAATACAGCAGCATCATTAAAATTGCGTTTTACTTCTGACACAGCTTCCTCTAAAGATCTAATAGTATAGCTGTACAGATCGCTCCTAGGTAGCAGGCTAAGATGATTTTTAAATTCCTGTATATAATCAAGTAATTTTGTTTTTGTATAGCTGTAAACAGTGTCGGCAAAAACATCGGGGGTTCCGCTAACTTGTGCTTTATTTAACTCGCGAGCAAACCACTTTAAATACTTTGGCTCTATCTTGGTAGATGCCTCGGATATATATTTTTCTAGTTTGGGATACTTTTCAATTAGATCACTCTTTATAGAAGCCTCAATTAATAATCTATTGCTAATGTACCTCGGGCGTGTAGACAAAATCTTTTTTTTTATAATGCGGCCGGATAACCTCTTAGTAATTTCATCTTCGGGCACTGGGTCAACTACAGCAGGCTCATCTTTCTTTTCCTCTACTTTTTTCAATAGCGAAACTGGAGCTTCAGCCATACCATATCCCTCTTCTGGAGCAGGTTCTACTTGCCTGAGCACTACGGAAACCTCATCGTCAACAAATCCAACTATCTTGGCGCCGACGATTTCAAACTTTATATCTGGTAAGCCAACTATATGCACTAGGTCGCCATCCTCAAGATCAGAGTCTTCTCCTATTAAACTGGCGTAGGATTCTTTGCGAGTAGTAACAACAAACCCATCATCGTTTTTCATCTCCAGCGACAAATCCTTAAATCCTTTTTCATTAATTATTCTAACAAAATCTTTGTATAATTCCCTAATTACTTTTTTGTATCTGCCCTCATCACGATGCTTTAGCACCTCTAAGAATGAATTATTAAATCTGTTCGATATTCTTCTTTGCAATATATCAGCCTTCATTTTAGTTGGCATGCGACTAATAGTTGATGCGGGCCGCGCAAATTTAGATGAAAGGTATCTGTGCTCCTCTACTGTTATACGATCTTGTTCTAAATCCTGCTCCATCTCTCTTACCATTGACCCCATGTTGGTATAAAACTCAACATCTGATGAAGAATGTAAGATGCTAATCTTAAGCTCAAGAATTCGTGAAACTAACAAATCTAACATAACATCGTATACCTTATTTCCAGCCTCGCTATCAAATACTTTTGGGTATTTCTTGTGCAAGTTGCTCAAAACATTACTCGCTGTTGCATATGCCCCAACAAGCGTAACCGAAAGAAGATACTTGGTTTCTTCCCCAAGCTCACCAATCTTTTCGTGAGCTGCATTAAATAACTCCTCTGTATCCCTCTTGGTCTCATCATCAAGCGGACCAGCAACCTCTTTAATTCGTCCAATAAGATCTCTGCTCTCTGGAAACTTCTGTTTCATCTTAGATACGTCGCCATACTGATGAAATTTACTAGGGTCATAGCTAGATGGTAGTCCAAACGACTTCGGATCTTCTCCTGGCTCCAAGCCAGCTTTGCCCCTGTAAGCATAGTACAGGGTAGCCTGCATTAAGTGTATAAGTTCATGATAAATAGTCCTATCTGCACTATTTTGAAAATTAAGAATAAAGCCATTAATAATTCCACGGGCCTCAGAGGGGCCACTAGCATAATTTAGCGCTTCAGCCATGTCATCAGCCATACCAGAAAGGTCTAAGCCCATAATTAATGTCGGAGGGTCATTCGATATGTCTATCGCAGCACCCCGATCAGAATCTACAACCACAACATGTAATGTTTTCCACGCTCCTGACTGCTGTATCGAATGTAATTTCCTTGGAAGCCACTCTATATTATAGTATTGATTAGTATCAGAAATATCTATTGGTATATCAAAGGAAGTTCCCTGCCCCCGCATATCTCTGCCAGCCAAATAGTTTCCAACAAAATCCTGTGCAAGCCCATCAACTGCACCAAGTATGGCCTGATGCATTTGTTTAGGTGGTGCCAAACGCCCGGCCTCACTTACTATATCGCCCCTGATACTGATACTACCGTCGCGAGTGCTTATAGATCCTGACTTATCCAGCCCCTGCTCCTCATAATATCGCTTGGCAAATTCTATAGCCTGGTCCTTTGTTGCCTCGGGATGTTCCATTTGCCACTCAATCATCGCCTTATTTAAGTTACCAAGCCATTGCCCGCCCTTTCTATTAAATAGCTGCATTAACTCTCGGCCGTTTAATAGCGGGCCCATAGTAGCAGTCCCCTCGGGCATACCCTGGAATTGTTCAGACAACGACTCCCAATAAGTGCGAGGGTACTCTTGAATCCAATCTTTCTTATGTGAGGATGCATCGGCCATCGCAACCTCCATAGCTCGTTCCCAGTCACCTTTAAACTTGCTAAGCAATCGCAATATCTTGCCCATAGATTTTCGTTTCATACTGCTAATTTGATCTGGTGGAACATGCTGTGAGTTCATACGACGAGCTGCATCAATTAATGATTTAATTCTTTCTATTTCATCCACTGTGGTTCCAGGTAGATTTCTTAGCAAGTACTCTGCGGCTTTTATACTAGATTCCTCGTGTCCATAGTAAGTGTTCACTATTTGGCCAGCTAAATCTTTAGTTCCCTTAACGCTGGGATCCAGTTTGCCAACATCATGTAGCAGTGTAGCCCAGTTTAATATATATCTGTCGGCACTACCTAAGTCTTTGTCCTTAATAATGACCTGAATATTATCTAGAGCCTCCATTAAGTGTCCCCAAAGATTCAACTCGTGATGTGGATTATTTTGATCCATCTCCCACTCAGCATATTCCTCGGGAAGTTGTAACACTTCTCCACGCAAATCCCAGTCTCTTATCAGTTCTAACGCATACTTCGGACTCTTGGCTTCGGACATAATTTTGCGAAGTTCTATCTCAATACGCTCTCTGGATATCATGCTGCGAAATAGCCCTTGAACCTCTGGGTCCTTAGCGGCCTCAGCAACCTCAGGTGCTATGTCTAGGTCGTATCGATTAGCGAACCTTATTGCACGCAGTATTCTAAGTGGATCATCGGTAAATGTTTGCTTTGAGGTTATGTCGCGTCCAACTTCCTCTCTATTCTCATCAGATACAGTAGGAGTTCTCAGTATTCCGCTCTTAATATCCTCTATGCCAGTTCCAGTAAAGTCCTCTACTGCGCCAGTGTTTATATTATAGAATAAACTATTGATAGTAAAGTCTCTTCGGAATGCATCTTTGGTGGGAGAATTAGTAATTATTGTCTTGGGCCAACGAGATCCCTCTTCGTATTCCTCGTCGCGAAGATTTACTATCTCTATTTCCTCGTCTAGCAGTCGAACTATGGCGGTCTCTAGATTTTTGCCCTGCTCTGGCTTTGCTGAAATTAGTCCAGTTTTAGCTTCGACTCCTTTTTGACGAGCATACATATCGATATATTCGGCAAACTTCTTGCCCATCATATTATCTACAGCAATATCTATGTCTTTACTAACGCGGCCCATTATTTTATCGCGTACCCATCCACCAGCAACCCTAGCGGTTGTGTTTAATTTGTAATGTTGTATGGCACCCTTTATAATATCAAAGATCTGCTCTTCTTTTTCCGTTAATTGAATCTCTTCCTCAGCTCTTTTGCTAATATTGGCCTTTTTCTTTTCTTTATCAGGCTCACGATCCCTTTTGGCAATTTGTTTACGCTTGGTTTCAGTTAAATTATTGAACCAGATATCACCTACTGTTTTATCAACGCGTTTATCCGAGTAATCTGGAGAATTTTTTTTAATCTCCTTGACCATTTTATACCACCATTTTTTAGGCGGCCTTTTCTCGTCTTCTCGTTTGGAAATTTTCATCATAGCAAGGTTTTCACTGGCCTCTTTCATCATAGCAAGGTTTTCACTGGCCTCTTTCCTCATAGCAAGGTTTTCACT
>Ga0255047_10003255_pt1 | contig 10255 bp, 10 predicted proteins | sample JV7_2_1_MG_FD_183640 | JGI IMG/M metagenome (GOLD analysis project Ga0255047, IMG submission 183640) | Seawater microbial communities from Jervis Inlet, British Columbia, Canada - JV7_2_1 | ecosystem: Environmental > Aquatic > Marine > Inlet | place: Canada: British Columbia | collected 2016-10-06 | reverse complement strand
TGCGCAGCCAGCCGTCCACGAATGACTGCGGCGAGCGCGGATCGTTGTAGTACTCAGAGGCGATCCACGGGCCGCGGATCAGCAGCTCTCCGAAGGCCTCGCCGTCGTGCGGCAACTCGTCGCCGGCATCGTCGACGATCTTGTACTGGAGGCCTGGGACGATCCGGCCTGCCGTCTCCAGGACGTCGAGCTGCTGGTCGAGGTCCCAAGACTCCATGGCAGGATGCAGTTGCGCCACCGAGGCGATCGGGTTGGTCTCCGTCATGCCCCATCCCTGGACGACGCGGATGCCGCGCTCGCGTTGGTACCACTCGATCATGGCCCGGGGCACGGCGGATCCTCCGCACAGGAACGCCCGCATGGCAGACAGGTCGGTCTCTGGGTGCTCGATGAGGTACTGCTGCACGCCGAGCCACACGGTCGGAACCCCTGCAGAGAACGTCACGTGCTCCTCGGTGAACAGCTTGATCAGGCCCTGAGGCGTCATGTCGGGCCCGGGGTACGTCAGCTTGGCCCCCATCGGCACCGCCATGAATGGATACCCCCACGCCGCGGCGTGGAACATCGGGACGACCGGTAGGACGTTGTCCGTGGCGGTGATCGAGAAGTTGGCCAGACCCGACATGGTGTGCAGGTACGTGGAGCGCTGCGTGTAGGCGACCCCCTTGGGGTTGCCGGTCGTTCCGCTCGTGTAGCAGTACATCATCGGTGACCGTTCGTCGAGAATGGGCCACTGCCCGTGCGGTTCGACGTCTGCGATCAGGTCCTCGTATGCGATGGCACCGGGGAAGACGTCTGCGGATTCGTCCAGGACGATGAAATGCTCGACCGTCTCCAGTTTGTCTGCGATGGCGTGCACCAGGGGCACGAGGTCCGGGTCGACGAAGATCGCCCGGTCGCCCGCATGGTTGACGATGTAGGCGAGCTGCTCGGCGAAGAGGCGGATGTTCAACGTGTGGCAGATCCGGCCGGTGTTCACCGTCGCCCAATAGAGCTCGTGATGGCGCTGGTTGTTCCACGCAAGCGTCCCGATCGGGTCACCGATACCGATGCCGAGCTTGGTCTCGAGCGCGGTTGCCAGGCGGCGCACACGGTCGTCGGTCGCGCCGAACGTGGTGCGGTGGATCGACCGATCCGACTGTACGGCCACGATCTCGCTGTCGGGGAAGTGGCGTACCCCGTGGTCGTAGAGCGTCGAGAGCAAGAGCGGGAAGTCGTCCTGCATGTGCATCCGTGGGCCTCCTGAAATCGTCACGGCCACACTACGCGTTCCGCGCGTAGCCTTGCCCGGATGCCAGACCTCGCTCGTTTCGACCACTTCCGACACGGCGAGGAGCGCGCCTTCGAGTTCGCAAGCCCTGCTGCGCGGTTGATTGCTCACGATCTCGGAGACGTCCGGGCAGTGCTCGAGTCTGCGGAGAAGGCGGCCACGGCCGGAGGTTGGGTCGCCGGGTTCGTCGCCTACGAGGCCGCACCCGCGTTCGACGATGCCCTGGTCGTTCGGGAGCGGGATCTGGACGATCCGTTGGCGAACCTGCCGCTCGCCGAGTTCGTGGTGTTCGATCGCCACGAGTTCGTGGCTCCGTTCGAGCCCCGGACCACCCATCCGGCTCCGTACAGCGTCTCGACGTGGCTCCCGGAAGTGGAACGCTCGCACTTCGACAAGGGCCTTGCCGCCATCAAGGTACGCATCGGTTCCGACGACGTGTACCAGGTGAACCACACCTTCCGGTTGCGGGCTGCGTTTGCCGGCGATCCGTTCGAGCTCTATCGCGATCTGGTGCTCGCCCAGCGCGGGGCCTACGGCGCGTACCTCGACCTCGACAGATACCGCATCCTGTCGGCTTCCCCCGAGCGATTCGTCGGGATCACCGGTCGTCGGATCACCACGCGACCGATGAAGGGCACATCGGCCAGGGGACGATGGCCAGCAGAGGACACCGCGGCCGCGGACCGCTTGCTCGCCTCGGGAAAGGACAGGGCAGAGAACCTGATGGTCGTCGATCTGCTGCGCAACGACCTGGGCCGCATCGCTGAGCCGGGATCAATCGACGTCGAGGGCCTCCTCGAGTTGGAGCGCTACGAGACGGTATGGCAGCTGACATCGAAGATCACGGCAGACATGCGATCAGGCGTTGCGGTGGCCGATGTCTTCGCCGCGCTCTTCCCGTCGGGATCCATCACGGGAACGCCGAAGACCGCCGCGATGGGCATCATCGCCGATCAGGAGGTCTCGCCCCGCGGCGTCTACTGCGGAGCGGTGGGGTTCATCGAGCCAGGCGGAGACGCCCAGTTCAATGTGGCGATCCGGACGGTGACGGTCGATGTCGAAGAGGGCGTCGCCGAGTACGGCGTCGGCGGCGGCATCACCTGGGCATCTTCAATCGAGGGGGAGTACGAGGAGGCCAGGGCCAAAGCGCGCGTGCTCGTGGAACGCCGGCCCGAGTTCTCCCTCGTCGAGGCGATGCGCTGGGATCGCGACGGCGGGTGGTGGTGGCTCGATCGCCATTTGGATCGTCTCGAGGCATCGGCGTCCTACTTCGGGTTTGCCGTCGATCGCGCCGCCGTTGCCACGAGGCTGGAAGGTGCGCTGACAGGCGACGCCGCTCAGCGTGTCCGCGTGCTCGTCGACCGGTCCGGGTCGACGACAACGGACAGTGGTCCTCTCGATGGATCCATGCGGACCACACCGGGAGGCGGCGACGTCGTCCGGCTGACCGTCGACGCTGAGCACATCGCCAGCAGCAACGTCTTCCGCTTCCACAAGACCACCCAGGCCGGTGCCGCACGTGCGGTCGCGATGGAGAATGGCGCTCCTGACGACGTGATCCTCGTGAACGAGCGTGATGAGATTGCAGAGACGACCGTGCGTAACGTCGCCCTGCGGTTCGACGATCGCTGGCTCACTCCGACGCTCGACTCCGGCTGTCTCCCCGGAGTGATGCGTGCGGTGCTCCTCGATGCCGGCGTGGTCGAGGAAGCGGTGATTCCCCTCGCACTGCTCGGCGACGCCGATGAGGTCGCCGTCTTCGACTCGGTCCGTGGGTGGCAGCCCGCGCTGGTGATCGATTGAGCCGACGACCGACCAGGTCCCGGTAGCCTGCCCCGTCCTGTGACCACCCCGCTTCAGATCCTCGCCCCAGATGGCACGGTGCGCGGCGAGCCCCAGCTCTCTCCAGAAGCGGCCGCGCGCGCCTACGAGGCCATGGTGACCGCCCGCGTCTACGACCGTAAGTGCTCGGCGATGCAGCGCCAGGGACGCCTGGCGACCTATGCGCCGTTCGAGGGCCAGGAGGCCAGTCAGATCGGATCGGTCGCGGCACTGCGCGCAGACGACTGGCTGGTTGCGACCTACCGCGACGCGGCCGCCATGTGGTACCAGGGCTACGGAATGCGCAACCTCATCCTCGGCCGAACCGGCGACGAGCGAGGGGGTCATCCCGAAGAGGGAGTCAACGTGCTGCCGCCGTCCATCACCGTCGGCGGTCACATGATCCACGCCGTCGGGGCCGCGTGGGCGGAACAGATCAAGGGGAGCGGCCGCATCGCGCTCACCCTCTTCGGCGATGGGGCAACCTCGGAGGGTGACTTCCACGAGGCGATGAACTTCGCAGCCGTGTTCGCCACGCCCACCGTTCTGTTCTGCCAGGACAACGGGTGGGCGATCTCAATGCCGCGCGAGCGCCAGACGGCCGCTGCCTCGCTCGCCGACAAAGCTATCGGGTACGGCATGCCGGGAGTCGTCGTGGACGGCAACGACCTGTTTGCCGTGCATGCGGCGACCAGCGCGGCAGCCGAACGTGCCCGCAGCGGTGACGGCCCGACGTTCATCGAGGCCCTGACGTATCGCGTCGGTCCGCACACCACGACAGACGATCCCGGCCGGTATCGCGACGACGCCGAAGCTGCCCTCTGGCGCGAGCGAGATCCCCTGCAGAGGGTGCGCCTTCACCTCGAAACCACCGGGGCTTGGGACGAGGATCGCCAGCAGGCGGTCGAAGCAGCGGCGACCGACCTCGTCGAAGAGGCGGTTGCCGCCGCCGAGGCCCTCGAGCCGCTCGGTCCCGGAGACATCTTCGCCGCCACGTTCGCCGAGGCAACGCCTGCCCTGGAAGCACAACGGCGCCGGCTGGAGCGGGACGGCTGATGGCAGAGCGCACCATCGCCCAGGCGATCAACGACGGCCTCGCCGAGGCGCTGACCGCGCCCGATGTGGTGCTGCTCGGCGAGGATGTCGGTGCCACGGGCGGCGTGTTTCGCGTGAGTGACGGCCTGTTGGAGCGGTTCGGGGCGGAACGCGTCGTCGACACTCCCGTCGCCGAGAGCGGCATCGTCGGAGCGGCGTTCGGAATGGCCGTCGCCGGGCTGCGGCCAATCGCAGAGATCCAATTCATGGGGTTCTCGACCCCGGCCTTTGACCAGGTGATCAACCATGTTGCCCGGATCCGGAATCGATCGCGCCATCGGTTCACCGCACCGCTGGTCCTGCGCATTCCGTACGGCGCAGGCATCGGCGCCGCTGAGCACCACTCGGAATCGTGGGAGACCCTCTACGTGCACACGCCGGGACTCAAGGTCGTTGTCCCCTCGCGTCCGTTCGACGCCAAGGGCTTGCTGGCCGCGGCCGTTGCCGATCCCGACCCGGTCGTGTTCCTGGAGCCGATCCGGTCGTATCGCGCCGTCAAGGAGGAGATCCCCGATGAGCCGTACATGCTGCCGATCGGTGTGGCCACCGTCGAGACCGAAGGCAGCGACGTGACCCTGATCTCATGGGGAGCGATGATGCGCGAGACCCGGCAGGCCGCCGCGGTGCTCGCCGGGCGCGGGGTGTCCGTCGAGGTGATCGACCTGCGGACCCTGGCGCCGTGGGATGCGCCTTCCGTTGTCGAGTCCGTGCGCAAGACGGGCAGAGCTGTCGTGATCCAGGAGGCCGCCCGCAGCGTGGGATTCGGATCCGAGATCGTCGCCGAGCTCCAGGAGCAGGCCTTGTACGCCCTGCTTGCTCCGATCGAGCGGGTCACCGGTTGGGACACCGTGGTCCCGCTACGACGCGCCGAGCAGCACTACGTGCCAGGCGTGGAACGGATCCTGTCTGCCGTCGACCGCACCCTGACCAGCTGAGGAGCACGAGATGGCCCACGAGTTTCATCTGCCCGACATCGGCGAGGGCCTCACCGAGGCGACGATCGTCGCGTGGCTCGTCGGCGTGGGGGATTCGGTCGACCTCGATGGGCCGCTCGTCGAAATCGAGACGGACAAAGCCGTGGTCGAGATCCCGGCACCGGTCGCGGGGACGCTGCTGCACCAGGGAGCCGGCGAGGGAGTGGTGATCGCGGTGGAGTCACTGCTCGCCGTGATCGGAGACTCCGACGAGACGTGGTCGGCCCCACCTGAGCCGCCACCAGACCAGGTCGCTCCGATCGTGGGCAGGCTCGACGAAGCACCCGAGACGCTGCCCCCCGTCTCCGGGAGGGTCGCAGCGCTGCCTGCGGTACGGCGCCTCGCAGGCGACCTGGCCGTCGACCTGGAGTCGATCGCCGGCACAGGACCGGGGGGGCGGGTGACAGAAGAGGACGTGCGCAGCGCCACGACGGACACCGGTCCGGTACGCCTGGTGCCGCTCACGGCCACCCGGCGCGCCATCGTGCGCAACCTCACGAGGAGCTGGCAGGAGATCCCGCATGTGACGACCTACGGCGAGGCCGCTGCGGATGCGGTCCTCGCCGCCCGCGCCTCCAGCGGCGCTCCGCCCCTCGAGGCCGTCCTGGTTGCCAGGATCGCACCGCTCCTCGCCTCCCACCCTGCGTTCAACGCGACCTTCCGGGGAGACATCGTCGTCGAGCACCTGCGATACGACATCGGTGTGGCCGTCGACACGCCGGACGGCTTGATGGTGGCCGTCGTGCGCGCTGCCGACACGAAGAGCATCGGCCAGCTCGGCGACGAGATCACCGAGCTCGCAGCCGGTGCTCGCGAGCGGAGCCTGCGTCCCGATCAGCTGACAGGGCAGACCTTCACCGTGTCGAACATCGGTGCCGTGGGGGGCCGCTTCGGCACTCCCCTCATTCCGCATGGGACCACCGCGATACTGAGCGTCGGACGCGCAGACCCCGCTCCGGTCGTGTGCGACGGTGCCGTCGTTGTTGCCCGTCGGCTGCCGCTGTCGCTGTCCTACGACCATCGGGTGATCGACGGAGCCGGGGGCAGGGCGTACATGGCAGCACTCGTGGAGGCGCTCGAGGCGTAGGATCGTCACGTGAACGACCTCGAATCCATCACCAGACAGCTCGCCGAGGTCCAGGACGAGTTACTCGCGCTGGCCGACGACGACTTTGCGGCACGCTACGAGCTGCAGAAGCGTCAGGACACGCTGCGCGAGCAGGCCGCGACCTTCGCCCAGGACTTCGACGAGCAACGCTCCGACGAGGACCTCTTGGCCGAGCTCGGCGCGCTGCGGGCGCGTCTCGCTGGGGTCGAGGGGCAGAAGATCGACATGGTGCAGCAGACGGGATCTGCCTTCGGCTCCGGATCAGGCGCCTGGGGGTACGACGACAACATCAACCGCGCCCTCGAACAGGGCCACGGGGTTGGCGACCTGCGAGCGCGGATCGGAAGGATCAAGGGCATCCTGATGGACCGCGGCGTAGAGCTCCCCTCGGCCGAGTGATGAAGGAGAACCCATGAGCGATTCGCTCGATGATCTGGTGGCGATCAACGCACGACTCGGGGAGATCGACAGCGCGCTGTTCAATCTCTCGACGGACGCGGTGGCAGAGCGGACTGCTCTGGAGACGGAGCGAGCCTCCCTGAAGGAGCGTGCGGCTGCGTTCGCTGTCGATCTCGACACCGGTCGGCCGACCGACGACCTCGTCGCTGAGGTGGCATCACTGCGGGAGCGCCTTGCCGAGATCGACGCCTCGCGGATCGACTTCGTGTCCCAGGCCGGGGGCGGCGATTCCAGTCTCGGGGACGGGCTCGGCACCGGAACCATCAATCAGGCAATCGAGCATGCGCAGGGCGCCGACGAACTGAATGACCGGATCCGCCACCTGACGTCCATCCTCAGCGACCGCGGCGTCGATAGCTGACGGTGGACGGCAGGAAGCAGCGCAAGGCGCTGACCGCCGCCGAGAGCGCGGTCAAGGCACTCGGGCGGGGCGATGGCGTCGCGGCGGTTCGTGCCGCAGCCACCGCGACAGAACTGGACCAGATCGGGGCGTACTCCGGCCTTTCCCGCTCCGTTGCCGATGCAGCTGGAGACCTCGACGCTGCGGGGTCCGTCAGGAGAGCCTCGTGGCAGGTGCTCGCAGATACCGTCGGCCCTGGACCGCTCTCCGCGCTCATCGCCGAGATCGCGGGCTGATCCGTTCGCACCACAGACCACCCTTCTCGTGGAACGCGCCACCTCCGAGATCGAGACGGCCGGGCGACCTCGGTGCGAGACCGCCTCGCCGGGATGTCCCTCTCAGCCGGCTCGCCTGACAGCCGGTAGCCTCGCCCGCCATGGGCGACTACCACGTTCACCTCCACCCGCATGGGACCTACCGCGGCGTTGGCCCGGAACCGGGGGTGTACCCGCAGGGGCACATCGAGGCGTACGTTGCGGCGGCCGCGGCCCGGGGGCTGAGCGAAGTCGGCTTCACCGAGCATCTCTACCGCTGTGCGGAGTCTGCCGATCTGCTCGGTGACTTCTGGGCACATGAGCCGCGCACCGACCTCGCCGAACACACCGAGGCGTTCGTGCGCTCCGACCGGACCCTGTCCCTCGAGCGATACGTCGCCGCAGTGGTTGCCGCCAAAGACGCCGGTCTCCCTGTGCTCCTGGGGCTCGAGGTCGACTTCTTCCCGGAGACGATCGGGGCGGTTGCCGAGTTTCTCGGCTCGTACCCCTTCGACTTTCTCATTGGCTCCGTCCATTGGATCGGCGGGTGGTCCGCCGACCACACTGCCGTTGCGTACGAATTCGATCGGCGCGGTGTCGACCGGGCCTACGAGGACTATTTCGCACTGGAGATCGCCCTCGCGGCTTCAGGCGCCGTCGACGTTCTCGCCCACGTCGACGTGGTGAAGAAGGCGCTGGCACCTCCACGACACCCGGTACCGCCAATCGACCTGTATCGGGAGATCGTCGGTGCCGCCGCGGCCTCGGGTACCGCGGTCGAGATCAACGGGTCGGGTCTGCGCCATCCGGCCGGCGAGCTCTTCCCGCAGCAATCCTTTCTCGAGATGTTCGCCGCAGCGGGAATCCCGATCACGCTGGGATCCGACGCGCACCTCCCCGACCGGTGCGGGTCCCATCTCGACTCCGCGGCCGCAGCTGCCCGCGCCGCCGGCTACGCGCAGGCTCTGCACTTCCGCGAGCGTCGCGCCGCCTCGTGCGCCCTCCCCGAAGGGGTCGGACCATGACCGGCGAGATTCACGACGAGCATCCGTTCCGGGGGGGCCAGCGCGACCCGGTCCGCCAGCTGCGGGGCCGGTTGGCCGCCCCCGTCACCGTCGTCACCGCAGGCGACGCCGTGGCGAGGGCAGGGCTCACGGTCTCGTCGCTGATCACGACCGAAGGGAACCAGGGCGGCGTGCACTTCCTCGTGGGGCAGACGACCGATCTCTTTCACCAGCTCGTCGTGACGAGGCGCTTCGTCGTTCACATCCTCGAGGAGCACCATCGGGCACTCTCCGACGTGTTCGCCGGGACGCGCCCGAGCCCCGGTGGGGTCTTCGCGGGCCAGTCGGTCTCCCCCTCGGACTGGGGCCCGGTGCTCGACGACGTGCCCAACCGGGCCTACTGCACGTATCTCGGCGGTGAGGAGGCCGGCTTCTCCTTCCTGGCTGCAGGGACGGTCGACCGCGTTGTGATCGGCGACCTGGAGCGGCCCCTCGTCTACTTCCGCGGCGGCTACCGCACGTTGTCCGATCCCGCCTCCCCCTGATCGAGGAGCAGCCATACTCGAGGAGTGGGATTGCCACCTCCATCTCGTGTTTGGCCCGCGGCGCTCGCCACTTTCGTGGTGGTCGCCGGGCTGGTTGCGATCTTTGTCGGTCCAGGGCCGCCTCCGGAACCGGGGCCGTTGCCGATCGCTCTGGTGTCGACCACGGCGCCGACCAGCACCACGACGATCACGTATCTCGACACGACCGTCGAGCCGGCCAGCGTGCTCCCCGGCTGGACGGCCCTCGATCCCGGACCGCTGGCGCCGCGCACCGGAGCGGCAACGGTGTGGACGGGAGAAGAACTCATCGTCTGGGGAGGCGCTACCCAGGGAGGCGCGTATGGCGACGGTGCCGCCTATCACCCGGACCGGGCGGCATGGCGCCGGATCAGCGAGGCGCCCATCGCCGGATCGGCAGACGTCGTTGCGGTGTGGACCGGGGCCGAGATGATCGTGTTCACGACGACCGGTTCTGCAGCGTACGACCCTGTCACGAACACGTGGCGGGCACCGGCGCGCCGGCCGGAGGACGCCCGTCATCCCGTGGGTGCGGTGTGGACCGGATCCGAAGTGGTGCTGGTGACGCACGACCAGACCCAAGCCCGGCTGCGCGACGAACTGGTCACGGTCACGTACGACCCGAACGACGACCGGTGGCGCCGTGCACCCGACGCTCCGCTGCCGCTGTCCTATGCCTCGGTGCTGTGGACGCGCCATGAGGTGGTGGCGGTCGGCGGCTTCCTGGACGGGGGCAATCGGGCTCGGTCGGCGGATGGCCTGGCGTCTGCCATCGCCTTCAACCCGGTTGCGCAGATGTGGCGCGAGGTGCCGGGTATCGGGCTTCCGCCGTACGCCGTGGTCGCGGCGTGGAACGGCCGCCAGGTCATTGCGTGGGACTACGAACTGGACGCACGTACGTCCTGGTTGGCCGCTACCACGTGGCAGCCGGCCCCGGGGGTGCCGTTGGACTTTGCCGAGTGCTACCCCGAGGCCGCGGCCACCGAGAACGCCGTGGTCGGTTGGCACTGTGGACAGGCGGCCGTCTATCAGTTGGAGCTGCCCGCAGCCACGGGCCACTGGACGCCGATCGCGACTCCGCCGGACTTCGACCCCGAGATCTTCGTGCCGGACAGTCCGGTGGGGATCGGAGCGGACCGCGTGGCCTTCTGGGGAGGCGACTGGGACGGCACTGGCGGACCGTTCTTCTTCATCCTCGATGTCCCCGTCGCCGTCGCCGCCGCATCCTGACGACGCAGTAGGGCGCGTGGGCCCGCCAGAATGCCCCCATGACCGCCCCTGCCGTGTGGCTTGAGACCCTGGGATGC
>Ga0255047_10003250_pt1 | contig 10264 bp, 10 predicted proteins | sample JV7_2_1_MG_FD_183640 | JGI IMG/M metagenome (GOLD analysis project Ga0255047, IMG submission 183640) | Seawater microbial communities from Jervis Inlet, British Columbia, Canada - JV7_2_1 | ecosystem: Environmental > Aquatic > Marine > Inlet | place: Canada: British Columbia | collected 2016-10-06 | reverse complement strand
TGTCGCCTGCCAGGATCGGGTGGTCCATTTCTTCCCAGCCGAGTTGAGTCGAGCCCTTACGGCCAGCATGACCGAGCTGCATACAGATCCGCGTCGTCGTACTCGCATGTACGAAATCCACTATCCGCTTCCACTGTGCTTCGTGTTCGTCGGTCCACAAGCCAGGACATCCGAGCGTGATTCGCGCCTCTGGTGATGGGCAGGTCATTTCGACGTACATCAGTCCCATGCCGCCGCGTGAAGAACCGCCATAATGCGCAAAGTGCCAGTCCGTCAGGTTGCCATCTTCGTCGGCCGAGTACTGAGCCATTGGCGACATGACGACGCGGTTAGGCAACTCCATGTCACGGAGTTTGAATTGGGTGAACATCGGCGTTGGCCGGCTTTCGCGATAATCGTATCCCGATTCTTCAAAGTAGCGTTGATACCACTCCGTGTCGGCGGCGTGCACAAATTCCGGGTCGCGCAGTATGAGGTTGTCATAGGTGACAGATTTGGCCCGGCACATGACGACCATCGCGAACTGGTACGGATCCATGTCCCATGATCGTTGCATGTGCTCGAACCAGGCCAGCGACACGTCGGCATTATGCTGCACGATCTGCGCGGGAATGCGGCGTGTACTGTCATAAGCCTGGAATGCGGCCTCGGTGCCACCGGTTTCCAGGTGTTCAACCACGGCCTCGAACAGACCGATAGCGCAGTCCATCGCCAGCTTCGTACCTGAGCCAACAGAAAAATGGGCGGACGCCTTCGCATCGCCAAGAATCACCATTTTGCCGATAGACCATTTGTTGCAGAACAGTCGTGGAAACTGGCGCCAGTTTGAGCGATTCAATATCAGTGGGTGGCCATCCAGCTCGTCTTCGAATAATGCTTGAAGAGTGGCGGCAGAGCCTTCTTCGTCGAACTCCTCGAAACCGTGGCCTTGCCAGCATTCATCGGACATCTCGAATATCCATGTCGCGGTGTCCTGGTCATACTGGTAGGTATGAGCGCAGATGATGCCGTGGCTTGTCTCCTTAAAGTGATAGCGAAAATCTGTCTGCTGTTTTGTTGATCCCATCCAGCAAAAGCGATTACTCCTGGTGGACACAGAAACGTCGAAGCCGTCGGGACCGCTATGGGCATCGCGGATCGCGGAGCCGATCCCGTCGGCGACGAGGATCATGTCTGAATCAGCGAATCGGTCCTCGACAGATTGTGCGTCGATACGTTCCTCGAAGGTCATTTTGACGCCAAGATCCCGGCACCGCTCCTGGAATACATTCAGCAGGTGTACTCTTGAGGTGCCACAAAACCCGTTGCCCCGGCATTTGAGCATGTGCCCTTTGTACGAAATGTCGATGTCGTCCCAGTAGGCGAATTCCTCGCGCATGCGTTCGTAGGTAACCTGGTCGCGGTCCTCATACTCGTCCAGCGAGCTGTCGGAAAAGACCACACCAAAACCGAACGTATCATCAGGCCGATTCTGCTCGAATATCTCTATCTCCCAGTCCGGGCGGGCTTTTTTCGTCAGTAGCGCGAAGTACAGGCCTCCTGGGCCGCCTCCAATGATGGAAATTTTCATGTCGAAGTCTCTAGAACCGCCATTTGCTCGATTGCACCAATTTATCTTACATATAAAGTATTTATATATAAAGTAAATCTCGCTATAATTTCACGATGCAGGCGCGAAAACTGATAACGGACCGGCGCGAACGCCAATCGCTGCGCACATGGCTCGAGCTCATGCGATGTGCGAAGACGATCGAGATGCGTTTGAGCACCAACTTGCGGCGTGATTTTGGCCAGAGTTTTTCTCGCTTTGACGTGCTGGCACAGTTGTACCGCGCCGATGACAGGACTTTGCCGGTAACGGCACTGGCCTCCAGTCTGCTCGCCTCGGCCAGCAAGAACATCACCGGGTTGATCGATCGCATGGCGGACGATGATCTGGTGGAACGGCAACCACACCCGGCCGATCGACGCAGTTTTATTGTCCGGCTCACAGGCAAGGGCGCATCACTGTTCGAGCAGATGGCCATGCAACACAGCCACTGGGTCAGCGATGGATTTGATGGTCTGTCGGGGTCGGCACTCAAAAGCATGCATGTATCCTTAACTGCACTGCGAAAACACCTTGAGCAGGCTGAATAGGACAGTCATGAGTTCACTGATCGGAAAACGCGCGTTTGTGACCGGCGGGGCGACGGGGATCGGGCTCGCGATTACACGCGCCCTGGTAGAAGCTGGCGCCGTCGTGACAGTTGCCAGCCGTAACGTTGATCGTGCCAGCGCGGTCGTAGCGGATCTACCGGACGCCGACGCTGTCATGCTCGATGTCTCTGATGCAGACAATGTCGCTTCGGTATTCGATAAAGCAGGTCCGATTGACGTACTGGTGAACAATGCCGGCATCGCCACAGCGGCGCCGTTTCACAAAACGTCTCTGGAATTGTGGTCTTCTGTTCTGGCGGTCAATCTAAGCGGCGTGTTTCTTTGTACTCAGGCAGCGCTACCGTCGATGCGAGAACGAGAGTCGGGCCGCGTCATCAACATCGCAAGTACAGCGGCACTCAAGGGCTACCCTTACACCGCAGCGTATGGCGCGGCAAAACACGGCGTTGTGGGAATGAGCCGTTCGTTGGCGATTGAGTTGGCCAAGACAAATATAACGGTCAATTGCGTTTGCCCCGGCTTCACGGATACCGCTATTGCATCTGACGCCATTGCCAATATCAAGAGCAAGACCGGACGCACGGCCGGAGAAGCGCTGGCGGATCTGATCAAGAACAACCCACAGGGCCGCCTGATCGAAACCGATGAGATTGCCGGTGTGGTCTTGTGGTTGTGCCGGCCCGAAAGCCGCTCGATCAATGGCCAATCGATCGCTGTCGCTGGTGGCGAGATCATGTGATGAAGGAATTACAGCAATGAACCTGGATCCCACAAGTTTCAAACCCAAGCATTTTCTTTGGGAGTTCAAGGACTACGTCGCAACGATTCGACTGAATCGTCCGGAGCGAAAAAATCCGCTAACGTTCGATTCGTATGCCGAATTGCGCGACACGTTTCGTGCCCTGGTTTATGTCGACTCAGTACACGCGGTTGTCTTCGCACCCAATGAGGGTAATTTCTGCTCGGGCGGAGATGTGCATGACATCATCGGACCACTTGTCGCAATGGACATGAAAGACCTACTCAGATTTACGCGCATGACTGGCGACCTCGTCAAAGCCATGCGTGGGTGCCCGCAACCCATTATTGCTGCCGTTGACGGCATATCGGCGGGCGCTGGCGCGATCCTGCCAATGGCCGCCGACCTGCGCATCGGCACGGATGAGGCCAAAACCTACTTTCTCTTTAACCGTGTAGGTCTCGCCGGTTGTGATATGGGGGCCTGCGCAATTCTGCCGCGAATCATCGGCCAGGGCCGTGCCTCCGAATTGCTGTTTACCGGCCGCGGCATGACGGCTGAGGAGGGTCTGGCCTGGGGGTACTTCAATGACGTTGTCGCAAGCGGCGCGCTTTTGGAGTCAGCAACTAAAATGGCATCCCGCCTGGCGTCAGGGCCGGCTTTCGCAAATGGCATGACGAAGAATCAGTTGAATATGGAATGGGACATGAGTCTGGATACTGCGATTGAAGCGGAAGCACAAGCGCAGGCGATCTGCATGCAAAGTAAGGACTTTGAACGCGCTTACAAAGCATTCACAGACAAACAATCTCCGCTGTTCGAGGGCGACTGAATCATGGCGGATACAAGCTTTCTGGATTGGCCGTTCTTCGACGACCAGCACCGAGACCTGGCCGCCCGGCTTGAGCAATGGTGTCGCGACAAGCTGGTGCCTCATATTGACGGTGGCGACGTGCACGCGGACATCGATGGCAGTTGCCGTTCGGTTCGCGAGCTGTTGGGAGAAGCCGGCTACACCCGCTACGCGGTGCCAAAGAAGTGGGGTGGCATTCACGACGAACTGGACGTTCGCTCTCTCTGTCTGATTCGTATGACGCTGGCATATTATTCCGGATTGGCCGATTTTGTATTCGCCATGCAGGGACTTGGTTCCGGCACGATTTCGCTCTATGGGACGGATGCCACCAAAGCCCGCTATTTGCCGGGTGTAGCCGACGCCAGCCGATGTGCCGCATTTGCGCTGACGGAACCGGAGTCCGGTTCCGACGTCGCGAGCACGCAGACCGTGGCACGAATGGATGGCGATGAGTTCGTCATCAACGGTACCAAAACGTTTATTTCAAACGGCGGCATCGCCGATCATTACGTCGTATTCGCTCGTACCGGAGAGGCCGAAGGGTCACGCGGTCTATCGGCGTTCGTTGTCGATGCCGATAACCCGGGACTCGATGCGTCGAGACGAATCGAAGTGATTGCGCCGCATCCGCTGGCTACGTTGCAATTCGATGATTGCCGCGTGCCACAGGAAAACCTGCTCGGCACGCGAGGCGAAGGTTTTAAGGCAGCGATGGCCACACTCGACATTTTTCGCCCAACGGTAGGCGCGGCGGCGCTGGGGTTTGCACGGCGGGCACTCGATGAGGCAACAGAGCGCTCACGCTCCCGTCAACTGTTTAAAGCGCCCCTGCACGACCTGCAACTCGTGCAAGCGATGATCGGTGAAAGTGCGCTTGATATAGACGCTTCCGCGCTGCTCGTGTTTCGCGCTGCGTGGGCCAAGGATCGGGGCCAGGCGAGGATCACACGTGAAGCCGCCATGGCGAAATTGTTTGCAACCGACCAGGCGCAAAAGGTAATCGACAAGGCTGTACAAATATTCGGCGGCATGGGCGTCGTATCGGGAGTCAAGGTAGAAGAGTTGTACCGCGAAATACGCGCGTTGCGAATCTATGAAGGCGCGTCGGAGGTTCAGAAGATCGTCATCGCGCGATCGCACCTGGCTAGTGAGGAGGGCGCTCGGTGAAAATGTTATTACCGGATGGCTGGCCCCGGCCGAAAGGATATGCGAACGGAGTTGCTGTGGATGCCGGGCGCCTCGTTTTCGTGGCCGGCGTTGTCGCCTGGGACGAAAACGAGAAATTCACCGCAGAGACTCTTGTCGGCCAGTTACACCAGGTTCTGCTCAATACCAGAGCGATTATGGCGGAAGCCAATGCCGGACCCGAGCATATGGTACGCATGACCTGGTACGTTACGGACAAGAACGAATACGCATCGCAGGCGCGCGAGATTGGTGCGGTGTATCGGGAGATCATGGGAAAGAACTACCCGGCCATGGCATGCGTTCAGGTTGCCGCGTTAATGGAAGACAACGCCAAAATTGAGATCGAAACAACCTGTGTCGTTCCTGACCGGGAGGTCAGATTCTGATTACAGCCGTGGCTATGTGCCTAGATCTGGCCTTCGACCTGGAAGATGCGCGGTACGCGCTTGTCGAGTCGAACAGCGGTTAGCTGCCGGCCCCAGACGCAGCCCGTATCGAGGCTGACGAGATCGGGTAGTACGATAAGGCCAAGGGCCGACCAATGACCGAACACGATGCGCGTGCCTGACCAGGCCTGATTGTCGAAGTCATACCATGGCACGAGGTTTTTTCGCGCACGATATGGCGCGCCGCTGTGAGCAAAATTCAAATGCCCCTTCTTTGTGAGCATACGCATGCGCGTCAGGCAATTGATAATGAAGCGCAGTCTCTTGTGACCCGAGAATTCATCCGACCATCGACTGGGATTGTTGCCGTACATCTTGCCGAGCAATGATTTGTAACTGTTGCCTTGCAGAACCGACTCCACTTCCGTTGCGCGGTCCAGAGTATTGTTGACACTCCATGCCGGGTGGGTACCGGCGTGCACAAGCAAGGTGTCAAGTGATTTGTCGTAATGTGCAAGCGGACGGTGCCGCAACCAGTGCATCAGTTCATCGCGATCACTCGCTTTGACAATCTTGCGCAGCGATTTGAAGCGACTGCCGCTGCGCAACTGGCCCGCCGTAATCGCTAGCAAGTGCAGATCGTGGTTGCCGAGGACCGTGATCGCGGAGTCGCCAAGCGATTTCACAAAACGAAGTGTTTTCAATGATTTAGGGCCGCGGTTGACGAGGTCGCCGGTCAGCCAAAGAGTGTCCTTGCCAGGGTCGAAGGCCAGCGCATCAAGCAGTTTGCGAAGCGGGTCGTAACAACCCTGTATGTCACCGATCGCGTATACGGCCATAGCTGGCTCGCGTAGCTAGTGCAGGACGCCCGGAACTGCGAGCGTGAACGGTGCGATGGGTGCGTCGAAATTAACGCCGTTGTCCGCTTCCATACGATACAAGCCCTGCATGGCCCCGACCGGCGTTTCCAGTACAGCGCCTGATGAATAACGGAATTCCTCACCAGGATTCAGATGCGGTTGTTCGCCGACCACGCCGTCGCCGCTAACTTCCTGCACCTTGCCATTGGCATCGGTGATGATCCAATGACGACTGATCAGTCGCGCCGGCACGTCACCGTTGTTTGAAATGGTGATCGTGTAGGCAAAGACGTAGCGATCCGAATCCGGCTCGGACTGCTCGTCCACATAATCGGTCGCGACTTGAATTCGAATGTCGCAGGTCTTGTCATCCATTGGCTTATTCTAACGTATTCGACAGCCGGACATAGTCGGCGATTGAAATAGCCTCGGCGCGTAAACCGGGATCAATGCCCAGCGACTCGAGCAGTGATTCATCTGCAATTTGCCGCAGTGAGTTGCGAATCGTCTTGCGACGCTGGCTGAAAGCCTGGGCCACGAGCGCCGCAAAGCGCTCCTCATTTTCAATGACAAAGGTTCCTGCAGGCAGGGGGGCGAGCCGTACAACGGCGGACGTAACATCAGGTGGCGGATCGAAAGCGAGCCGGTCGACATCGAATAAGGCGTCGATCTGAAAGTGACAGCCGAGCATGATGCTGAGGCGTCCGTAAGTCTTGTTTCCAGGCGACGCGGCCATGCGGTCAACCACTTCCTTTTGCAGCATGAAATACATGTCGACGATATGGTCGCGGTAATTCAGAAGATGAAACAGCAACGGCGTCGATATGTTGTACGGTAGATTGCCGACGATGCGCAGGGCATTGCCAAGCGATGCAAAATCGAAACGCAGCGCATCGGCCTGGTGAATGGTGATGTTGGTGGTCGACCCGAACTCACGTCGCAGACGTGCAGCGAGATCACGATCGAGTTCGATAGCGTGAAGGACGCCGGCACGGTCGGCCAAAGAACGTGTAATCGCTCCCTGGCCCGGCCCGATCTCGACGATAACATCGCTTGCGGACGGCGAAATAGCACTGATTATCGCTGCGGTCACTCCGGGGTCCGTCAGAAAGTGCTGGCCGAATCGCTTGCGCGGGCGGTGCGGGCTCATCGCTGCGCCAACTCAACGGCCAGTCGTACTGCCTGCATCAAGCTCCCATTGTCGGCACGCCCGGTACCTGCGAGATCGAGAGCCGTACCGTGATCGACCGACGTGCGCACGAATGGCAGACCCAAAGTGACATTCACTGCATGACCAAACCCTGCATACTTCAGCACGGGCAGGCCCTGGTCGTGGTACATCGCGAGCACGGCATCCTTGTGTCCGGACGCAGGCGTGAATGCCGTGTCCGCCGGCACAGGGCCGTGGATATTGTGGCCCTGCATTACAAACTCATTGACGACTGGTGCGATCACGTCCCTGTCTTCAAAGCCGAGGTGTCCGCCGTCTCCGGCATGTGGATTCAGGCCACACACGACGATCTCGGGTGCAGCCACGCCGAACCTGGACTGCAAGCCGGCCAGCAACACCTGCAGAACATCGCGCAGGCGATCCTGCGTCAGGTAATCCGGGACATCACGCAGCGGCAAGTGGGTGCTGGCGAGCGCAACGCGCAATTCGCCTGCAACCAGCAGCATGACAGTTAGTTCGCTGGATGTAAGTTCGGCGAGGAACTCGGTATGACCCGTAAACGCAATCCCCGCATCGTTAATAACGCTCTTCTGCAATGGCGCGGTCACCAGGCCGGCAAATTGTCCGTCCATGCATCCGTTAGCGGCGAGCCGCAAACCGTCCAGCAAGACTTTGGCATTCGCAGGATTGGGTTGGCCACACTCCGGTATCTCCGGAAACTGCTGTGCGATAACGAGTAATTCACCGCTTCGAGCTCGCGCCTGACAAGCATCTTCCGCGTTGACCTCGGTGATGGCGACGTCGATGCCGGTAACTTCCGCACGAGAACGTAGCAACTCGGGATCAGCGATAACGACGATGTCGCCGGGCAATTTCTCCTGCGCAAGCGTCAGGCAGAGCTCCGGGCCGATTCCGGCCGGATCCCCGGCAGTGACGACAAGCGGTTTATTCGGCATCACGACAGCATGTCCTGTCGTTCGCAATCATGCTCAGATGCGGGTCTCGACGAAAGCTTCGTCCCGCATCCGGCGCATCCACAACTCTGTCTCTTCTTCCATCTTGCTGTTCTGAATGCGGAGCGTGCAGTTGCTCTGTTTCAGGTCCTCGGTATTGTCGTAAACGCGTCGCTCCATCACTTCGAGGATGTGCCAACCGAAACGACTACGGAAAGGCTCCGAGAGCTCTCCAATTTCCGACTGGTTGACGATCTTGTCAAATTCCGGAACGAACGTGCCAGGTCCTGACCAGCCCATGTCGCCACCGGTATTCGACGAGCCCGGGTCATCCGACAGGAGCTTCGCAACTTCGGCAAAGTCCTCACCGCCCTTGATTCGTTCAAGCGCATCGTCGAGGCGCTGCTTTGCAGTCTCGTCGTCGATAATCTCATTCGGTGTCACGAGTATGTGCCGTACGTTGACCTGGTCAATTTCACTACGCTCGACGGCACTGCGCATCTCATTAACTTTGACAATGTGGAAACTGCTCGCACTGCGAAACGGTTCGGATACATCACCGCCTTCCATCGCGACTACGACATCGGTATACATCGTTGGTAGTTGACTACCCTTCAACCATCCGAGAGCGCCGCCTTCAAGTGCTGTTTGTGCATTGGAATAACGAACCGCCATCTCGCCGAAATCGGCGCCATTTTGCAGTTGCTCGTAGATGTCCGTAGCTTTCAACCGGGCTTCTTCAGTCTGCCTCGCCGTGGCAGATTCGGGCAGCGAGACTAATATGTGTGACAAGTTGTAGTCTGAATTTACGGCAACGTTTCCTTCTAGATTCGCTATGCATTGTTGAACTTCGCGTGGCGATACTTCAATGCGGCGGCCTACATCGATCTGCCGCAGCTGCTCAAGCGTCATCTCATCGCGAAACTCACTGCGGAAGGTCGCGTAGTCGATACCGTCTTCGGCAAGCATGACCGGCATGTCCTCAAACTTAATTCCATTGGACATGGCCAGCTGTGCGATGGCCTGGTTGAGCATCTGATCCGAAATCTGCAGCCCGATGCGTGCTGCGCGTTGTAACTGAATTTCCTGCAAAATTAATCGCTCGAGAAGCTGCTCGCGCAGCACATCCGCCGGCGGCAACTGCATGGGAGGATCGGACGCACCAGCACGCTGGATAATCAAGGCCATCTGATCGCGGACCTGGCTCTTGAGCACGACCCCGTCATTAACGATGGCGGCAATTCCGTCAATAAATTCGCCGGTCTCGGAGAGCTCGGCGGAAGAGGCGACGGATGCGATCGCCAAAGTGGCGATCGCGCACAGGTTTGTGCGTAATTTATTGATTTTTAACACTATTTCTTACCGGAGATTCGCGGAGTAGCCAAGAATACCACGTTCCAACATTTTGTCAGCTGCAGTGCCTACGCTCGACAATCCTTTCAGTACAAGTTGAAGACCGATCGTCGAATCGCGAGTTCCATCGCGAGTCGAAATGTGCCGGCGGGACACAAGCCGTAGCCCCCAGCAGCAGCTTTCGTATTCGAGCCCGAATACTTCCTCAAGCGCTTCTTCGTCGCGGAAAGAAAACTTGTAGCGGCCGACAAAATTCCATCGCGATGCAATTGGCCACGACCAGGATACGTCGCCCTGTTCAAGTGAATCGCGACGGAAGCGGTAGGAGAGGTTCAGAATCTTGTTACTGGCTGGCCGGTACTGCAAGCGCGCTTGCGACTGCGTCGTGCCGCGATCTTTTTCGCCCCATTGATGGCCAAGATCAAAATTCAGGTTCTTGAACAGCAGGAAACGAACTTCCGCTATGTAGTCTGACGTCTCTTCCAGAATGACAGGCTCGTCCGGGTCCGGCAAAAAGATTCCGCTTTCGCTCAGGTATCGGGTTTGGCCGATCGTCGCTGATAATAATTCCTTGCCGGATGACGAGTCGAGGATGCGG